>Ga0114939_10000298_pt1 | contig 43022 bp, 43 predicted proteins | sample AshMeaCrysSpring_FD_87196 | JGI IMG/M metagenome (GOLD analysis project Ga0114939, IMG submission 87196) | Groundwater microbial communities from Big Spring, Nevada to study Microbial Dark Matter (Phase II) - Ash Meadows Crystal Spring | ecosystem: Environmental > Aquatic > Deep subsurface >...
AAAAAAATTAAAGCTTTTTTGACCGTGTATACAGTATGACGAGTATACAGAAAAAAGGTGACAAAACTATTGTATGCAAAACTGGAAAAAAGAAAATCCCTCCGAAGTGGGGGGATTTTGGTGTCAGATTTTCAAAAATAGAAAAAGTATTTGATATATTTAACCCTTTATACGATTGGCGATATAGGAAATATACCTCTCTGAGTTTTTATCTATATTCTCTAGTAAAACTCTTTCTCTTTCTTCGATTTCTTTATTATCAAGAGTATACAGTTTCTGAATATCAAAAAGGAGGGAACAAAGATTGTTGAGAAAAATATCGAAAGATTCATCTCTCATATCCAGTTCCAATCATCAATCTCCTATTTTCACAAGTCATGACTCAAACAGTGGTATCAAGATAGATTTTGTGAGAATCAGATACTTCTTGAACTCTGGTTGTGTCATGCGTTCGATATTTCTGATAGAATCCATAATCGTAAATAGCACGACCTTCTCTTTATCTTCTTGAGAATATGGTGATTGCTTATGAGCATCATATACTCAAAGATAGTAAAATAATGTTGCTTTTGCTTCTTCCAATTGTGAGGTAGGATGTCACTTTACAAATAAGCTATGACCAAATTCATGATAAGTAACTTCCCGAAGAAGCTCGAGAAATAATACATCAAAATCAATCGCTTTTCCCGGAAATAAACGATGCATAATCTCGCGAGAATTTAATACCACCTTTCTCATCGGACTCGTACGCAAGATGATATTATTTCCTTCTTTTTTACTAAGGCTCTCATCATTTGGAAATGCCTTTCCGATAAACCCAGAATATGATGCATCTCATCCCTCGAGAACTGTTTCAACATTGGTACATGTCATATGATCCATGCCATATCGTTCATTAAAAAATCTTTCAGAAAGATTATAAAAATCACTGTATCGAACAGGGTTTCTCGTATCCTTAAGAAACAGAATAATCTCAGGTTCGATAAATACTCATGGAAATACATAGTCCTCCATAGGAGCTACAAATCCTATTTCACTCGACTGGTCTTGCCATATCTTTGACTCATACAGTTCAGCTCCCACCCAGTCCGCATAAGTATAGTTACCATCTTGGATAAATCATGAGATTCTCTGAAGATATTCACGAAGGTTTGAGTTATGAATATGCTGAAATTGTGATACATCGATACTAATAGATGAGAATTCATTATAACCAACTCGTTGTCCTCATTTCATCCCACCATATACAGGAAATTCAGATGGTGAAAGTGGATTTTCTCCTTTGCTCATGCAATCAAACCAGTGGATAAAAACCTCATCAAAAAAAGCGAGAATATTACTATCTACCACTCGTATAAAGTCTTCTTTTGTTTCTGGAGTAACTAAATCATCTAGTAAACCTGTTCGAAGAGCCTTTACGAGTATTTGGTTATAGAGAGCATTTTTATCCTTGAGAATATAGCGTAAATTTCTACGAGTTTCTTCACCTTCGGAGGGAGAAGTTTCCTGATATTTTGAGACATTTGATTGGTCAAAAGCAAGAAAAAATGTTTCTGATTTTCCTTCAAGTTTTGAAGCAAATATCTTTCGAAAAAATACATTCATGCTCTCCTTGAACTGAACAAAGTCATCAAGAGATTTTACTGGTTCAACAGAACCCAAAAATATATCAATATCAAATACTCAATCAGTACGCTCACTGATATTTCCAGAAACCTCTTCGGAAGAATATACTGGAAGCTGAGCATCTCCATCTGATGGAACAATATCATGAGAATGAGGCATAAAATGTATGTTAGTTCATGTATAATAAATATTATATGTAAAAATGCAAATTTATACATATATGCATATGGAAAAGAAAATAATAAATATCAGGTTTGCAAAAAGTGTCCGTTCTGATAGAATAAGAAAGCCAAAATCTCTATATCATAAAATTCAAAATTTTTGAATATTTTCCATCGCGAGAAAGCACGGGTAATTGTCCACCTGTAACATTCGTAGATGGAAACATGTATGAGTTATAGAGGTTTTGGCGAACCGGACGATTACCCGTTTTTTGTTTGCCACAAATCAAAACTCACACGCAAAAAATGGGAAAGTCTTTTTTACTTCTTTCCTATTTTTTTGTATGGAAACAGAAGAAACACCTCTACGGACTATCGTATTTACCTGCATTATCGCATGACTCCTCACATGGATGACTCTGAGAGAGATATCACTCGCGAGGCATACACTCACTCCACCACCTATGGTCTCATCGACGAACCTGACCTACCAATTCATACTCTGTACTGAAAAAAGCCCATGTTCTCCGATGAAAAAATTTTATGTCTCGTCTATGTGCTATGGCTATCTCGATACCCTCTCGAATACTGGGAGTCCATGAATCCTCGGCATCCATGATATATATCCTTTTTCGTGATGAGAAAACTCACGAGCAGAGTATATATGCAATATCTGAGGTGCGAGTTATGGGACTTTCTTTTTGTATTATTTTTAGAAAAATCCCTCCGAAGTGGAGGGATTTTTCTAAACAATGAATTTATTGTTTCTCTCGTTCTGTAGTATCTGGGTGTCGTACACCATAATATTCAGTCACATATCTTCATGTGATTGAACTTCGATACCTATAGTCTATATTTTTTGACATAGAAAAAATGGGTAAGAAAATAAATTTGCTAAAATCCCTTTTAACTATTATACTGTACATCGCTGACAAGCAATGTGTCTTACTTAAGACATATATTAGAAGCTCTAGATTTTAACGATTTGGAGCTTTTTTGTATATAAAAAGATGAGGAGTTTTATATGATTCATATATAAAAAGTTAAATTATGCTATAAAGTAGATCTCTAGTAACAATTTCACCAGTTGGAAGTTGATTGGAAGATTTAATTAAGCGTTGTCCTATCAATGTTTTTAACATATTATGTATTTTATTATTGCGTTTTTTTGTTCAATCACCTAAAGTTTTTGAAATAATACTACTCCTCATAGCTCCTTTAATTCTAAGTAGATTTAAAAGGTTCTCTCGTAAAATTATTCGCTCCTCTTCATCGGATATTTTAGCGGCAGAAGAAACATTAGGCATATTGGCATTCTGAGGTGGCAGCGTATAAGGTAATATAGTAGCTAACTTTAATTCTTGTTCTTTAAGGGAAGCTTCGAGACTAGAAAGAGCAAGCTTGTGCTCCTCAATTTTAGAATTAAGTACAGTAATTGTTTCCTTGAGCAACTGAGCATCTTTTTGTATTCTTGGATCAATATATGCTTGCATATAATAAAGTATTTATAGATATAAGCTTGCAAGCATTATATATTTTTGCTTGCTTGCGTCAAGGAAAATTTAAAAATACTGCTAATTATGTACTTAGCAGTATTTTTGTTCCTTATTCTTAATTTTTATTTCTCCTCTACCTCCGCCTCCACTGATCCATCATCATTTTTCTTGTCTTCTGGCTTTGCCTCTGCATCACCTGCATGAGCGTAGATAGCCTGTCCGACCTTCATCATGACATCAGAGAGTGCCTTTGTCGCTGACTCGATAGCATCCTTGTCTGCGTTGGCATCTGCGAGGACTTTTTTCAGGTCTTCGAGTTTTACCTTTGCTTCTTCTCCGTCCTTCTCCTCATATTTCCCTTTGTTTTCTTCGAGAGTTTTTTCTGATTGGTAGACGAGTGAGTCGGCATGGTTGCGAGCTTCGATAGAGTCTTTTTTCTTCTTATCTGCTTCGCGGTTTGCTTCTGCTTCTTTGACGAGTTTATCGACTTCTTCGTCTGACATGCCCGTACTTCCCTGCACCGTGATTTTCTGTTCTTTGCCCGTTCCCTTGTCCTTTGCAGTGACATGGAGAACACCAGAGGCATCGATATCGAGAGTAACCTCAATCTGTGGAATACCACGAGGAGCTGGAGCGATACCAGAGAGGATAAATCGACCGAGAGACTTGTTATCACTCGCCATCTCGCGTTCACCCTGGAGGATATGGATTTCTACAGAGTCTTGGTTATCGGCAGCTGTCGAGTATACCTGAGATTTGCTCGTAGGGATAGTCGTATTGCGTTCGATCATGCGAGTCATCACACCACCGAGTGTCTCGATACCGAGAGAGAGCGGAGTGACATCGAGGAGGAGAACATCCTTTACATCCCCCTGGATGATACCTGCTTGGATAGCAGCACCGAGAGCAACCGCCTCATCTGGATTCACTGATTCATTTGGCTTTTTCGCGAAGAATTGTTCTACCTTGGCTTTAATCATCGGAACACGAGTCGAGCCTCCGACGAGGATAACTTCGTGAATCTGATTTGCCTGAAGTCCTGCGTCTTTCATCACCTTTCGGCATGGCTCGAGTGAGCGCTCTACGAGTGGAGCGATGAGTTCTTCGAACTTCGCACGAGTGAGAGTGATATTGAGGTTTGATGGAACTCCGTCATTCATCGCGATAAATGGCTCGTTGATTTCTGTACTAGTCGCTGATGAGAGTTCGATTTTTGCTTTTTCTGATGCACTTCGTACGCGTTGTACTGCCATAGCATCTTTGCGGAGGTCGATCCCTGTTTCCTTTTGGAACTCAGACATGACATATTCAAAGATTTTCTGGTCGAAGTCATCACCACCGAGGTGAGTATCTCCGTTGGTTGCGAGAACTTCGAATGTCCCTTCTGCACCGATTTCGAGAATAGAGATATCAAACGTTCCTCCACCGAAGTCATAGACAGCGATTTTTTGATCTTTATTCTTATCTGCTCCGTATGCGAGCGCTGCAGCAGTTGGTTCGTTGACGATGCGTTTTACATCGAGACCAGCGATTTTTCCTGCGTTGATAGTTGCTTGGCGTTCTGAGTCGTTGAAGTATGCAGGAACAGTGATAACTGCTTCTGTGACTTTTTGTCCGAGAAACTTCTCTGCATCATCTTTGAGTTTTTCGAGAACCTTTGCAGATATCTCCTCTGGACGGACTGGAGTACCATTCCACTCAATCATACATCCACCATCACTTCCCTTTGTCACCTTGAATGGGACATTTTTGAGTTCTTCTGTGACCTCTTCGTACTTGCGTCCGATAAATCGCTTCGCAGAGTAGATAGTATTTGCAGGATTCGTCACTGCTTGGCGACGAGCGGGCATACCCACGATAGTATCACCATCTTTTTTGAGGGCGACAACCGATGGAGTTGTTCGTCCACCTTCGCTATTTGGAACTACCTTTGCTTGTCCACCTTCCATAAAGGCGACACATGAGTTCGTTGTACCGAGGTCGATACCGATAATTTTTCACATAGAGATAAAAATTAGGAAATATTCTCCGATTTGGATTGGAGACATAGTATCATAATTTCTTCTCGTGTCAAAAGTTTTTAGCACTTTTTTACATAGAGTGCTAATATTGAGAAAATAAGATAAGTTGCTAAATAAATATTACTATTTATAATACTTTTCAATGCCAAATCATTCTGAAACATTCTCATCAACTCAACTTCATATTACTTCGAATCCTCTAGGGATAGAAGAATTTGAAGCAAGAATAAATTCTCTCCTGCAAATATCACCAAATATCCTCGAGAAAACTGTCATACACCAGAGAGATGTTGAAGTAGTAACTGGAAAGATTACATGACCATCTTTCTCATATCCAAAAACAACCCAGAGAGTTGGATATCTGGTAAATACACTTTTTCATGAGGAAACAAAAAGTTTTGAAATGATAGCAGTATATGTATATAAAAATCCTGCAACCCTGAAACTCTTAATAGAATTTCTCTCAAATCTCGATGTAAAAAATACTGACGACCTCTCTGATACTATCATGAAACTTCGGGAACTCCTTTGGTCTATTACAGAAAAATAAAGCTAGATAATCCCATGATCTCTCAGAGTCTCTAATTGTTTCTGATTTACCACTGTAAGCAACTCTCCTTCGGAGATATTTTTTATAGCATCGACACTTCCAGCAAGTTTCAGGAGTTTTTTTCTCGTAACTGGTCCGATACTAGGGAGTTCTTCGAGAATATTTTTTTTCATTGCTTTCCCTCTCGCATTTCGATTTGCCGTGATAGAGAATCTATGTGATTCATCACGAGCTTTTTGGAGTACCATGAGTTCCGGAGTTCCCTTTTCGAACATGATTGCTTCTTTTTTTCATGGGAGAAAAATTTCCTCCTCTCGCTTCGCGATAGAACAAATAGGGGGAATACTCTCTCTATCATGAAATTCTGAAGAATCCGAGGACTGTCATGAATTAAATAATCCCTCTTTTATCCCCGCGATTGCACTCGAAAGTTGTCACTTTCCTCAGTCGATGATGATAAGATGTGGAAAATTTCCTTGTTCGATTCACTCTATCGTTCGGCGCATCATGACTTCTCTATGAGAAGCAAAGTCATCGATTTCTCAGGCTTCGAGAGTTTTTATCTTGTATTTTTTATATCGAGTGGTGTCTGGTTTTCCATTAGCAATACAGACACGAGAAGCATAGGTAAACTGACCATGGGTATGAGATATATCATAACACTCAAAGACGATTTCTCATTTTTTTGGCACACTATAACCGAGAGTTTCGAGCACATTTTTCATGTGTTCACGCGTGAGTGTTCGCTGTTCGAGCGTCTGGAGTTCTGACTTGTAGGCATATTCTCGAACTTGGTTTCGGAGAAAGTCGAGGAGCTCTTTTTTATTTCCAATAGTGGGAATAGTTCTATCAATACCTTTTTCTGAAAGGAGAAGACGGAGGGATTCATCGGAAATATCAGCCTCAAGGATGAGGGATGTTGGGAGATTTTCATCGTTATCCACATATTGCCGAGCAAGAAACTGTGCAAGGAGGGCATCTTTTTCATCGATTTTTGACTCGAGCGTATGCCGAAATACAGAGAGAATCTGCCCATCTCGGATTTGGAGGAGTCCGACGAAGAGCTTTTCATACTTTTCGAGAGCAACGAAAATATCATGATCTCACGGGAGAATATCACGGGCAAGTTGCTTTTGTCTCAAAACATTTATTGCCTCGATTTCTGCTTTTACCTTTGCGGCTTTTTCAAATTCGAGATTTTTAGCATATTCTTGCATCTTTTCCTGAAGCGACCGAATGAGTCATCCATCTTTTCACTCGAGAAATTCGCGAAGTTTCGCGATATTTTCTGCATGCTCATCGAGATTTGTTTCTTTGAGAAGGCATGGTGCTGGACAGAGTCAGATATAATAATCCATACATGGCGCTGTTTTCCCTGCTTTATCAGTGATGTATACGGAAGATGGATCAGAATAATGTGAAGAATCTGAGGATTGTCATAGGGTGAAGTTTTTATTTGAACTTCACGAATGTTGTGCAAGATTCTGAGCATATTCTGATGAAACGAGTGAATCAAGAGATTTTGAAGTATCGGAACGAAGAGCAAATTGCATCCGACAATTACGAATCTTAAATATCCTTTTGAGATTTTTGACGCTTTCGTGGATATTTGCACCACTTGTAAATGGACCAAAATAGACTGCTCCATCACGGATCTTTTGTCGCGTTTTATAGACTTCTGGAACGGGAGAATTCGTGATTTTTATATAGGCGAGATTTTTATCATCCTTCATGAGGATGTTGTATTTTGGTGTGAGGTGTTTGATGAGATTTGTCTCGAGAACAAGTGCCTCGACCTCTGTCTGACAGAGAATCGTCTCGATATCTCGGATTTTTTGCACCATGTGTTTTTTTGCCATGGTGAGACTCCCAGAATCCTGGAAGTACGAGGAAACACGGGATTTCAGATTCACACTTTTTCAGACATATATCACCTTCCCTGATTCATCCTTCATTTGATAGACTCATGGCGTTTTGGGGAGATTTTGGAGAATCTTTTCGATGTGAGGGAGAATCTTCATCATAAAAGGAATTGTAATAGGAAGTTTTTGTATTGCAAAGGTTTCATGAAAATATATAATCTCGGTATGGAAGACATAGACTACGAACAAAGTACAAAAACATTTGAATCTGAGTATGACTCATGGCTTCAAGCCAAGAAAATCATACAAAAAATCCAATGGGAATCACAGTACTATACATATCTTGCCTCTATAGAATACAAAAAGAAGAGTCAGAAAACAAATATGAAAGAAATTATGAATTGGTATGTGGCTGAAACCAAACAAGAAGAGCGTCTTTGTAACGATAGAAAATGGGCAAGACAAAAGACGGAAGATATTTTAAATGTCATTTTTGCGAGAATCGAATGCCAACTTCCCCTTCCGAAAGATGAACTATAACAAACTCTTATTATGCTTGCATCTCTATTAAAACAATCCCCAAAAACTCTCCTCTATTTTTATCCAAAAGACGACACTCCAGGTTGTACTCTCGAAGCAGTTGACTTCACGAGACTAAAAAGTGAATTCGAAGCTCTCGGAATACAGATAATCGGAGTATCAAAAGACCCTGAAACATCTCATGAGAAATTTTGCAATAAATACAATCTCGGCATACAACTCATCGCTGATGAATCATGAGAACTCCATGAACAGTTTGGAGTTATAGGAGAAAAGAAAAACTACGGAAAAGTATATGTCTGAGTGATTCGCTCGACTTTTCTCCTCGACGCTACGGGAGCAATCCTCAAAGAATGGAGAAATGTAAAAGCCACAGGACATGCAGAAAAGGTACTGAGGGAAATACAAAAAGAATTCCAGTAACTACTGGAATTCTTTTATAATGAGATACATCAAATAGAGAATATAGAGAGCCACCATCAAAATACCGTCTCTTCGTTCGAGCTTATTCCGAGTCCAAACAAATGATAAAATAATCACCACAATAGATGCAAAAAGTGCCATAAGGAGATCGATATAAGAAGTAGTCTGAAATGGAAGTGGTGCAATAAATGCTGATATTCATAAAATTATCAGGATATTCATGATATTTGAACCGATCACATTCCCTACAGCGATATCTGCCTTTCCACGACGAGCAGCGATAAAAGAAGTTACCATTTCTGGCGTACTCGTCCCGATAGCTACAATCGTGAGACCGATAATTGCCTCAGAGAGTCATGCCATCTTCGCGAGATCAACAGCACCTGTTACAAGTATTTTGCCTCAAATAAATAGAACCCCAATCCCTCAGAGTACCCAGAGAGATGCTTTCCATGGAGAAAGCACTGTCTCCACAGCCTCAGACTCATCAGGAGTGAAGTTATTATGCTTCAACGAGTAGAGGATAAATAAAAGAGCTCCAATAAGTAAAATCACTCCATCGATACGACCGATGATATTTTTTTCTGCAGAGTCAAAAAACATGTCACTCGCAAGAAGTCAGAGAAGAAGGGTTACAAAAATAGAAACTGGAATATCAAAGAATCGGGTCGTTCGAGAGAGTACTACAGGGGCAATAATAACAGTCATTCAGAGAATGAGAAATATATTTGCGATATTTGAACCGAGGACATTTCCGATAGCAATCTCAGTATTTCATGAAATTGCTGCGAGAAGTGAAACAATAAGCTCAGGCATGCTCGTACCGACTGCGACAATCGTGAGACCGATAATTGCCTCAGAGAGTCACCACTTCTTTGCGAGTGATACTGCCCCATCAACGAGGAGATTACCACCGACCGTGAGGAGTGCAAGACCAAAAATTATAGCACCAAGAGAAATAAGGATATCCATATAACCAATAACTATATAATAAATTTTTTTGATTATATAAAAAAGATTACGAAAGCAAGGATAAAAGGTTTGAAAGAATATATAAAATAGGTAGACTGGTACGCATGTTTAAACTCAACTCCCCATACTCACCCGCTGGTGACCAAGGTGATGCCATAAAGAAACTCGTCGAATCAATCAAAAAGTGAAATGATTTTCAGACACTTCTCGGTGTAACTGGTTCTGGAAAAACTTTTACGATGGCAAATATCATACAAGAGCTCCAACGACCAGCACTCATCATGGCACATAACAAAACCCTCGCTGCCCAACTTGCGCAAGAATTCAAAGAATTCTTCCCAGAAAATGCGGTACACTACTTCGTGAGCTACTATGACTACTACCAACCAGAAGCCTATGTCGTAAAAACAGGTGCCTACATCGAGAAAGAAGCAACTATCAACGAAGAGATAGATAGACTCCGTCATGCTGCGACAGAGAGCCTCCTCACAAGAAAAGATGTTATCATCGTAGCTTCTGTATCATGTATCTATGGTATAGGTGAAGTAGACCAGTACGAAGCTCAGTGTCTCCGTTTTGAGGCAGGAAAAGACTATATTCTCGAAAATCTCATTCATGAACTCGTGATGGTACAATTCACTCGATCAACTGCAGACTGGAAACCTGGAATGTTCCTCATAAAATGAGATACTCTGGAAATCTGGCCTTCATCGAGCGAATCTATCATCCGTCTCGAATTTTTCGGAGATACTCTCGAACGCATCACTCGAATAGAACACCTGACCAATGCACTCATCGAAGACCTCCAGGAAGTCACGATATTTCCAGCAAAACACTTCGTTACAGAGAAGTGAATTATCGAAAGTGTCCTCCCAAAAATAAAACATGAAATGGAAGAACAGGTAAACTTTTTTCATTCGCAGTGAAAACTCGTCGAAGCTGAACGCATAAAAATGCGTGTGGAATATGATATGGAAATGCTAGGCGAGGTTGGCTATGTAAATGGTATCGAAAATTACTCGATGTATCTCGGGAATCGAAATCTCGGGGAACCCCCTGCAACACTTCTCGAGTTTTTTCCTGAAAACTTTCTCACATTTATCGATGAATCACATATTACGATTCCACAAGTTGGGGGGATGTATGCTGGAGACAGAGCGAGAAAAGAAAATCTCGTAAATTATGGATTTCGTCTTCCATCTGCACTCGAAAATCGCCCACTCAGATTTGAGGAATTTGAGAAGAAAATCGGACAAACCGTATTTGTATCAGCAACTCCGAGTAAATATGAAGCAGAGCATGGGAAGATAATCGTTGAACAAGTTATCCGTCCAACAGGTCTCCTCGACCCAGAAATAGAGATAGAAGATATGGAATTTATGGTTGATTCAATTATGAAACATATCGCGGAAGTACAATCGAGAAATGAACGAGCACTCATCACAACAATTACAAAGAAATCCTCAGAAGATCTCGCAAACTATCTCGCAGATAATGGAATAAAAGTTCGTTACCTTCATTCTGAAATTGAAACTATCGAACGACTCGAAATACTTAGAGAATATCGTCTCGGAAATATCGATGTTATCGTCGGGGTGAATCTCCTCAGAGAATGACTCGACCTCCCAGAAACGAGTTTTATCGGAATACTCGATGCTGAGAAAATTGGGTTCCTCCGTTCAAAGACTTCCCTCCTCCAAATCATCGGTCGCGCTGCCCGAAATGCAAATGGACGGGTTGTCATGTATTCACACGACAAGAAAATATCTTCTGCTATGGAAGATGCTATCTATGAAACCAACAGACGTCGTGAGATACAACACGCTTATAATCTCAAACATGAAATCACTCCAAAGACAGTCTATTCGAGTATAAAAGAAATCGGTATACCAAAAAAGAAGACTGAAATATTCTCTGAAGGAGAAACAACTCGAGAAAAACTCGAAACATACATAAAACGTCTCGAACTCGAAATGGATGTTGCAGCTGCAAATCTCGATTTTGAGAAAGCAGCAGAACTCAGAGATGAGCTCCTGAGTATAAGAAAAAAGAAGTGATAATCACTTCTTTTAATTTGGATATATACTTTGACATGCCTGACGAACTTCATCAGTAAGAACTGGAAACTGGTGTTCTCTTGGTCCTCCTGCTGTTTCGGCAATTTCAGCATCTGTAATAATAGGACGAATACCTCCCTGACCATGTCATACACGAAAAGACCCATCTAAACCAACTCCATCATGTGGCTTTTCTCAAGCTCAAGGAAAATTACATGAAGCCATAAAGAAATATGCTTATAGAATAACATAGTTATTATAATTTATAAAAATATATAGTCAATATTTTGTTACAAAATAGTTACAAAAACTCCCAATGAGATTCATTGGGAGTTTTTTATATACGTATAAGTTTATTTATTGTACTACTCGACTTACATTATAATTTCAAAGGTAATTTGAGAGAAGTGGTGGTGGGTTTACGAGTGCTCGGTTTGAGTAGGTAATAACCGTACCAGTCGTCAGAATCTCGTATGCATTTGTACCACGAGCATAGAGACGAGAGTTAAAGAGTGGTTTTGCATCACCATAGAGCGACCCTTCTATCTTCAGTATCTTTTGAGATGGAGTGTTACCCAGAGATACAAATTGTCCATTTGCTCCACCAGAGATAGCGACAAACACTCATGCGAGGTTTGATACATCTTTATCAACCACAACATTCCCATTCTTTACGATAAATGCAATACTTGAGTTCGCATCAGCATAAGTGATATCTGAAGTGATAACGAGATCTCCATTTTCTACGATAATTGTTTTTACACCTGAAACCACGAGAGGAGAGTTGATATAACCTTTTCCATCTTTTACATAGAGAATATTTGGATTTCCATTGAGACGAACGAAGTCACCTGAAGGATTTCCGAGAGTTCTATCTCCAGTTGATGATGGGAGAACCACATTCGCAACTGGGGTCACAGGAATTGATGGAGAAACTGGAGTTGTTGGATTTGTCGTTACTGTAGAAAGTGACGTCTTCGGAGCAAGGTCACGGAGGAATCCAGCGAGAATATTTCGAGTAGAAAGGTTTACGAATTCTTCGATACTTCTGTTTGTTGGAGTAGCAGTACTTGAGAGAAGTGCTGCAGAAACACGAACGGGGATTTTCATATCTATAGGTCTATCTCCTTGTGCGAGATCTCCTCGGGCAAAGGTAATATGAATACCTCCTTCTGTTCCTGGAGTACCTCACTGAAATGCATCACGGAGTGTGAGTCCAGAAGTAGCCACATCTATCGGAGAGTTTCCAGAATAGAGTCCTATTTCATTCGCAAAGTTTACTGGAACATTTGTATAGGAACATACACCTGATGGACTGAGAGTACACTTATGTATATCACCCTTACCGAGAATAACATACCCTGGAAGAACTTGTCTGCTTGGATGAGACACTGGAATAATATCAGCAATTGAACGGCATGATTCATTTGTACCTGCACCAAACTTCTGAATTACTGCATTTGACTCACCTCCATTTGTTGATTTATAGATACATACTTTATATGTATCAGGAATAGCGAGAGGAACAGTATATTTTGTATTAATTCCAAAATATACCTTATCAGCTACGGTGAAAATATTTGAGTTCTGTCCTACAACAATTTGATGATTGTTTATAGGAAGTCGGTATTCTCCTGTTGTTGTATCCTGATACCCTCCGCGTGCTACAACACGATCGAGAAATGATGTACCGACAGTAAACTGAGAGAGTGCAGGAATACGAATCCACATATTTGTAATAGGATTTTCTCCTGGATTCGTCATATCGAGTTTACATGCATTACACCATGGTGCACCCCTTACATCACATTCTTCTCCTGCTTGTAATACTCCATCTCCACAAGTACCTGGATTCCAGTTTGAGGGATTACCTGGACCACTTGGTCCACCTGGACCAGAACAAGAAAGTGACTGGTTTTGACATAGAGTGAGTCCTGCAGCATCAGCACTATAACACTGAGCAGCAGGAATACCTGCAGCAGTACAAGCTACCAAACTATTATAATTCGTACAAGTGGCAATACCATTTACACATGTTTTTCAAACATGACTTGCGCCCCCACCTCCACCACCACTTGTTGTAGTAGTAGTTGTTTTACAACTATTTATGAACGAACCTGTAAAAGTAATACTTGAGTTTGTCTTATCACGAACACCACAAGTTACATCAACACTCGTACTATATGATGCAGGAGCTGAACATACTCGCGTAGATCCTGTACCCCATGTACCCGTGGATGTTCCACAGTCAATCTTGTATTCGAGATTGCTGATAGTTCCAGTAAATCCGAGAGCACTACATGTATAGGTCATACTCGTATTTGGAGAAACAACACCCGTAGGACTCGCTGTAATTGAACCACATATTGCACCGACGATAATTTCGATATTTGCTGGGTCTGTGTTATTTGTTGGGTTTGTATCACCAGGGTTTTTTACCGTTGCGATATTTGAGTACTCACCTGCAAGAATCGTATTTGATGCCTGAACATCAGCAACTATATCAGGAAACGAAGCACCTACTGTGAGGTCTTCAGTACGAGTACATTTAAACTTTCGTCCTTCTGAAATTGTACAAGCCCATCCAGTACCAGCAACACTGATAATAGTAGTATCATTTGGAAGTGTATCTTCTACTGTTGTTGTACCAGTTGCTGTAACAGGACCAAGGTTTTTTACAACAAAACGGTATCGCATCTTTCCACCCTGTGGAACCGTCAGGATATCTCTATCTACATCATTTCCATCATTTGTTGTTTGGTGGTCACCATCACGAAGAGGAGTACCTGTCGTAAGGTCGGCAACATACTTCTTGAGTGAGAGATCAAATGTTCCTGCAGGAACAACAAATATTTCAGCTGGATCACAGTTATTTACTTTCCACTTCCCTACTGGAACATCAAGTGGTTCTCCTTCATTTGGATCGTTTGGATTCGAGAGACATGCGTAGTTCTGATATCGACCAGGAACTGTTATGGTACTTGTAGCAGCAACTACAATAGGAGTTGAGAATTCACCCTTTGCATATACCTTGTCAGTATAACAAGTAAACTTCGTATCAGAATCTTTTGTACAAGTCCATTCTCCCTGGGTTCCTGCAATTGAAGCAATAGTTACTCCTGCCGGAAAGTTGTCATCTGTTACGGTTGTTCTTCCAACTGATGCAAGTTCTCCGAGATTTTGAACAATAAAAGTATAAGTTACTTCTCCCGCACCATTCGATGCCTCATCATCTCCATTTACATACTTCTTGAGACGGAGATCAAATCCATTTGGATTTGGAGGATTGATAACGGCACTATCGAGATTATTTGTATCTTCATTACATACAGCACGAGGATTTTGACCATTGTCTCCTGCAAGAGCAGGATTTGGCATAGAACCATCTGCATTACATTGCTTTCCATCTATTTCATTTGGATTATGAACATATGCATAGTTCATGTATCCAGCATTTCTAAATGTGAGATTTGTGACTCGAACAGGAACGGTAATAACATCAAATACTTGATTTGGGTCCGTCTGTGCTGTAGTAGTACATTCAAAAGATGAACTTCCCGCAGCACCCGTACATGTCCAACCATTTCCACTTGGAACTCCTCGGAGTACAACAGGAGATGGGAGATTATCACGAACAGTTGTTGTTCCAGAAACTTTTCCTGGACCAACATTTTGTACCACAATATTGTAGTTAAAGTCCTCTGTATTTTCAACACTTGCAAATATATCCTCACCCTTTACATATTTTTTGATACGGAGATCAAAGTTTCCTGTAACTGGAGTAGATGAGTAGTTTGCAGAACAATTCACTGATTGTGAAGCATTATTACATGTCCACGTATAGTTTACAGGATTTGTTCCATTTGTGGTAAATCCTGCTACTGTACCAACACTACAAAGTGTATCTGTTGGAAGAACTGGAGTTGTCTGTGTTCCTGTCTTTGCAGGATTACATGTAGGAGGGCTCGTTACAATCTGACAACTACTATTACAAGTATTTACTCATGGAGTTGTACCAGCAGTACCATCACACTGTTCACCATGAGATACAATACCATCACCACACCAACGAGCATAGATATTTACACATTCATTATCTCAGACAATCTCTGAGTCAAAACGATTTACTGATTGGGAAAGATAGTTATAGCTCATATCAGTATAACTAATTGTCGTAGTTCCTGGAAGAGGATTTTTCGAATACTTTCGATTAATACGATACGTAAGCTGAGCTACGAGGTCATTTGGATTTGCTGTATGGTTTGTCAGAACAGACCCTCCATCATTTTGCATAATAATCACCTCGGAAACACCTTTTGGTTTTCCATTTGAACGCCAATTCCATCACCCATTTACCTGAAAGAAATTATATGGATTATATATCTTGACATATGAGGACGACATACCAAATAGCCAATCCTTGTCATTCCCGTCAACAAAACGGTCACGAGGATAATGTGTTTGGCCTATATACCAATAGTCATTCACATTTGCACCATCACAAACTGTTTCTTGCGAAGGAGAAAGGTTTACTGTAACAGGAGTTGCAGCATGCAATGAGGTAGTAACTCCTAAAAGGAGAAGGAAAATAGGAAGAATTTTTTTCATGTGAGAAAAAAGTTAAAATGCATTTGCGCTATCTGTACTTTCTGTACGAAGTTGGTTTTGTGTTGGGGCAGTAAGTTGTCCACTATCATATTCACTCGAAACAGCGTCATTTGTAGGTGTATCTTTCCCATAAGAACATGCTGATAGGATAGAGAGAAGCATTAGAAATAAAGAAATTTTTTTCATAACTGAGATATATTAGAATAAGTTATCTGGTGTTACTAGAACATCTGGGGCAGGTGTAGGAGGAGGAGTTGTTGGATTATCTGGTGTTGTATGTCCATCTCGATTTTCTGCTCCATTCTTTCCTGAACGGGACTTAAGTATTGCACCAACAGGACTCAATCCGAGTGCACTCTGACGAGCCTCGACACTCGATATATTCGTAGGAGTTGTATAATCCAGTGTCACTACAGATTCTGATGATTGAACAATTGTCGTACCATTCTTTTTTATTTCAAAAAGTGGATACACGATACCATGTGTACGATTCAAACAGACATTTCCTGCAATCATCGCACGAGCTTCAAATACCTTTGTTCCTTTCCCTTCTTGAGGATGAAGTTCTGGTATTTTGAGATCATTTACATTCCCTGATTTGAGATATGAAACATAGTCAAAGGCTGATACGGTCTTATTTATATTATTATCTGTCAAAAACTTATTGAGTTTCTTTACTTGCCCTTGGATACCTCTTTCATTATTATTTACGAGTTTTGTCATTGATTCAATAACTTGACTCCTATAGTCACCTGAAAGCTCAACCGTTTTATTATGTACAGAGAATGAACCATCCATAGTATCAATACGATGTACACCAGTACTCACTTTTCCACTTGCATCTTTCACTGCAGGAGTAGCAAAACACGCTACAGTCATTTCCTGACCTACATAAATACTTGAAAGTTGTTTTGGAGAATACTTTTGTGCCTTAAATTCAGATTCTGGAGTAGAGCTAGTAATACCAGCCTTCGTAGCAAGTCGAGACTCAGCAGAAAGTACAGCTGGAGTTCTCATAGCATTATATTGTGATTGATTGGCTGATTCTACTTTACGATACTTACTCGCACCATATGTATATGTATTTCCGATATTTTGGAGTGTATCAAAATCTTTAAGAAGTTGTGTAGCGAGGGTTCTATAATTTGTTTTTTTAAGGGCTTCAAGAGCTGACTTTGCGCCTTGCATATCCTGAGCACCGAGAGCGCGAAGAAGTGGGGCAAATGTTTTTGGGTCTATATGTCAGATATAGTAGAGCTTTTCTGCAAAAGGCATTTTTTCTGTCTTTTCTCGAATATTTCGAACCACATCTGCTGATTGAGTCTTTTCACCTGTCGGAGCAACAGTACTTTCAGTCGAAGCTGGTTGATTCTTCGCTGAAACGAGGGTTACTTTATAGCCGTCACCTGAATCAGAAAAACGAAGAGACTGTACGGTATCTGTTACGATAGTATAGTTTCCATTTTCAACCTTCTGTCCATCTATGGTAACAGGGATTTTTTCTGGATCACCAGAGAATTGAATATCTGAAGGAATTGTATGAACCCATTTTCATGTAGTTGAATTTTTTTCTATTTTTACTCCTGCTGACTGAAGTTCTTTTGAATCTATAGAACGAGCTGTAATAAAGCGTTCTGCTTCATTAAATCCACTATCTCCATTCGTAGCAAATTTTGATACCTTAATCTGTTCGCGGCCTCCTCCGATAAAGAGAAGTCCAATATTTGCTTTCCAATCAACACCTTCACGAGCATATCCTTCATTCAAAATATATGACTGAATTATAGCTTTCTTAAATCTTTCATCTGTTGCTGAAACTCCTGCTTTTTCAGCAAATGGCTTAGCAGCCTCATACATACTCTTTATCTGATCATCTTGAGAGTTTGAAAGATCTGGGGTATCCATTACTTTTTTCGTGAAATCACGGATTGTTCCATAATATTTTTCTACATTTCCAAAAACATCATTTTCACCAAGAGTGATACTGAGCTTTCGTCCCATTGCTGCTTCTTTAAGCCAAGTAAGAGCCTTACCAAGACCATGCCAGAAACCACCTTCTTTATCAGCATTGAATTCTTTTACAAATTTATCGGCATTTACTGTAGATGCTTCATGTCCAGCCATAACCAGTCCACCTGTACCATAAGCAACTACAACTGTAGCAACAGCACCAGCGATAGTTTGAGCTTGAGGAGAGATTCCTTCAGCGGGCATATGTATTTCCATTTTTCCTCCATTTGACTTCATTTTCTCTGCAACTTGTGTGAGATACAAGTCTGTTTTTCCGGAGAGAAGTGCATCAAGTCCAGCATTTCCACCATCAAATTGCTGAAGGAAAGAAATATTTGTATTCAAAGAATTTTGAAACTTTTTTACATCTTCAGGCGTTCCTGTTGGTTTTTCCCCAGTTACTCGTTCATATACTGCATCATATCAACCATAGTTTGTAACAGCTCGAGAAAGAGCCTTAAGAAGAAGTGGTTTCTTTACTGCTTGTTCATTATAATTATCGAGAAGGGCTTGAACTTTTGGATCTTTTAGTGTTTCTGTAGGACGAATGGCACCACTCTGAGAAACAACAGGTGCACCATTTGGTAGAGCATCAACCGTTGCTTCATGTGTCGACTCTTGAACACTAGTTACACCTTCCTGTAGTCACTTAGGAGCAGAAGGATCAGCTGCGGCTGCTACAGTAGCTTTTGTCTTCTCTATAGAACGAGCTCAGAGAATTTCTTTGATTTCAGCTGCGAGCTTACTATTATATTCTGTTGTCTTTCCAGCCTTTCCAGCTTCAGCAGAAGCAAGTACTTTTTTCAACTCTTCCTCTTTTGCTTTACTGAGAAGCTCTTTTCTTTCAGAAAAAAATTTATCTGGAGTCATTCCTTTTTCCTTACTTAATTTCACTATCTCTTGTCCGAGAGAAAGTTGTTTTGGTCATGTTTCAGAAACAGCATTTCCAAAAAGTACTGAAACATGAGAGATAATGTTACGACCTTGAAGAGTAAACATATATTTATTAAATTAGAAAATAGATTTACCCATATACTCTAACATAACAGAATTTGGAATGCAAATATGGAACAATCTATTTTTACAAAAGGAAAATAGAGAAACTACAATCATAAGAAATCAGCATCAAATAAAGAATATTTAACTGACTAGAAACTTTCGAGATTTTCGCTATTTAAATGATATTAGCCCTATAAATATATTTGTCAATACTTTTTCCTGAGTGCAAATAGAAAAGTCCACCTAGGTGGACTTTTCTGATAAATACGCTAGCTCTGAGATTATACTCTCTTCCTGAGTGAGAACATCATACCAAATGCAATGAAGAATGCAGCAATCATAAGGAGAAGTGTTTCTGGGCCTGTCTTTGTTTCAGTAACTGTCTTTGGAACTGTTGTACCAGTAGCAGTTGTACCAGTAGAAGTAACTGGAGCAGAGAGGTTATAAAGAGCACATTCATAGTGAGTCATAGCAGGACCTTCACTTGCAGTAGCATTATCGATAGTATGATATACTACTGGAAATTTTACGAGACCAACTGCTTCACCATTCTTTGCTGTTGTCTTTTCGAGAGTATACCCAGCTCCGAGTTCTGACTCAAGAAATTTTACCTTTTGATTTGCAGGAAGGATGTATTGAGTTTTTCCTCCTGTTCCAGACGAAATCCAGATAATATCAGTACCATATCTCCACATTTTTGATTCGTCACTTGGAGAAGATGACCAGCTTGAATTTGAGAATTTTACGAGAGTTGGAGTCTTTTGTTCTTCTTTGTAAGCGATATATACATTTGAAGTATTGTTCGTCCAGTTATCGAAAAGACCTGTAAGTCTCTCGCCTACTTTTACCGAACCACCATCGAAACACTGATCACAGCTATTTGCAGAAAAAACAGAGTTTGAAGTACAGCTTACTGTTTTGTATTCACCAAGAGATGAACCAAGAGCAGGAGTTTGTGTTTTTGTAGTCATACCAGAATTTGCAATTACAGCACTTGGATTTGGAGCTGCTGTGAGAGCAGGAGGCATGTCATTTGTGGTTGTAGCAGGACCTGGAGCAACTACTGTAGTACTTGGAGTTGCAACGGCAGTTGTAGTAGGAGTCATACTGACAGTTGTACCTGAAGTAGCAAGTCCGTCACCAGAAGCAGCAAAAAGAACCTGTGTGGAAGAAACCACGAGAAGCGCTGAGAGAGAAAGTATCTTTCGCATAGGAGAGAAGAAGGTTAGAGAAATATGAGTTCTTTGGCATTGTATAATCTGAGGTTTATTTGTCAAAAAAAAGCTTGTGGAAAAGGAAAAATTGAATACACTATTTGTACATTTGTATTATAATATTATTTTTCACTATGCTAGCAAATCTTCAACAAGACCTTCAGAAAGCGACAAATCACTTATCAAGTGAGCTTGCTAAGCTCCAGGCATGAAGAGCGAACCCTGCAATCGTCGAAGGTGTATTTGTAATGGCATATGGCTCAAGTCAACCCCTCAGAAACGTAGCCGCAGTATCGGTACTTGACGCTCAGACAATAGTCATTCAACCATGGGATAAATCTGTAATAAAAGATATAGAAAAAGGGATTACCGATGCAAATCTCGGTCTCAATCCATCAAACAATGGTGAATCAATCATGATAAAAATCCCTCTCCTTACAGAAGAACGCCGTCGTGACCTCGTAAAAATAGCATCTCGCTTAGGTGAAGAAGGGAAAGTCGGAATACGTACCGTACGCCAAGACTACAAAAAGAAAATAGATACTGCAAAGGCAAATAAAGAAATCAGTGAAGATGAGGCAAAATCACTCGAAAATGACCTCCAAAAGAAAGTTGATATAAGCATCAAAGAAGTTGATGAAATGCTCAAGAACAAAGAAACAGATATCATGAAAGTATAATTCAATCGTGCATCAGATATATCATCATTCCTGTACTGCAAGTTTTCGCATCTTCTTTCTCGGTCGTATTACCCATGAAGAAAAAATCCTCTATATAACAGATAAGGAAGATGATCTAGAAACTCTCAGACACTTTGGATACCCTCTCACGAACAAACTCTGGCAAGAAATAAAAACTCTCTGAGACTTTCTTGCACAAGAGGAACGAGAAAATGGGTATTTTTTCATGCATGTTGATATCTTAAAAGTAACTGGAAATCTCCTCCATATAGAACGAAATAGTGTTATCTGTATAGAACGAAATATGCCTCTCTGACAGGATGACTTTATTATGAGTCTCACAGAGGCAGGATATACTCATGAAACGGGCGCAAAAAGTCAGAACACTTATGAGAAAAAATGAAGTATCGTGAGTGTTACAGCGAATACTCTCGGGCTTTCATGGGATATAGAGTGGTTTGATACGGAAATCGATAACATAGTAGAACATTCACATGAGAAACGCATCTATAAAAATAAGCTCATTTTACCAAAAAAGACAGAAATATGGGATACTTCAGAAAAGCTCAATGACACACTTCTCGATTTCACAAAAACGAAAATTATTCTTTCTGGATGTGATTTTCTGGAAGATAGAGAAAAACTGGAAAAGAAATCTTTCATTCATTTTCCAGATTTTACAGAAAAAGATGGTATCTCTCTCGAATGATTTGACTATACCGAAACTCATATAGATAGTCTCGTAAATCTCATAAAAGATGAGCATATATTTCTCCATATCTATACGCGGTATGAAAAAACAATACGGGATTTCCTCGAATTTCACAAAGCGAAAGGAGCGGAAAATATCAACATATTTCCTATCGAGCGTCGTGGACTCATGAGTGCATGAGGAACTATCGATGGGAAAAAACATGTTATTATCAGTGATACTATCCTCTGACCGATGTTTGTTCAGCGTCGAGAAAAAAAATCTCTCGCAAAAAACCTCGATCTCCTTCTCCAAATAAAACCATGAGATTATGTTGTGCATCGAGAGCATGGCATAGCTCTCTTTTATGCGGTCGTAAAGAAGACTCTCTGAGAAATAGAGCGAGAATACATAGAGTTGCATTATGCTGATAATGATAAACTCTTTGTTCCCCTCACAGAACTCTATCGTATAAGTAAGTATCTGGGAGAAAATACTCCAGAACTCACGAGACTTTCAGGAAAAGAGTGGGAAAAAACGATGGAAAAAACGGAAGAAGAAATCAATGCGATTGCTCTGGATATCATAGAAACATCTGCAAAGCGCACTCTTGCGAAAGGACGTGCTTTTGCGATTTTTCGCGAGAAAGAAGATATCTTTAGAAAAGCTTTTCCCTATGAGCATACTCACGATCAAGTTCAGGCAATACAGGAAATTTTCGAAGACATGGAAAAAGATGAACCAATGGATAGACTCATCTCCTGAGATGTCTGATTCGGGAAAACGGAAGTTGCTATGAATGCCATCTACAAAGCAGTTCTCTCTGGAACTCAAGTCATCGTCATCTCCCCCCTCCTCGTACTCGCAGACGAACATTATGAAACATTTATCGAGCGTCTTTCACCATTTTGAGTAAGTGTCGGAATCCTCACCCGTATGCAAACTGAACGAGAAGTACGAGAAACTCTCGACAAACTCAAAGATGGAACTCTCGATGTAGTTGTAGGAACTCATAGGCTTCTCTCGGACGATGTTACCTATAAAAAACTCGGACTTCTCATCATCGATGAGGAGCATCGTTTTGGGGTATCACAAAAAGAAAAGATTAAAAAGATTCGCTCATGAGTTGATATTCTTTCACTCTCTGCTACCCCGATTCCCAGATCACTCAATCTCGCTCTCTCAGGTCTCAAAAAAATATCAATCCTCGCGACTCCACCGAAGAAACGAAAATCTATAGAAACGATTGTTCTCAAATGGAACGCCCAAGTAATTCGAAATGCCTATGAGCGAGAGCGAGAGAGAGGTGGACAGATGATTATCCTCTACAATCGAGTCAGAGGAATAGAAAGTCTCGAACAAGAACTACAAGAGATACTCGATACATGAGAAGAAAATGAACAACCTCGAATTATCATAACTCATGGACAGATGCATGCAGAAATTATGGAAGAGAGGATTCATGCCTTTAAAAAATGAGAATATGATATTCTTCTCTCAACAACCATTATAGAAAATGGGGTAAACTTTCTCGGAGCAAATACTATTATTATCATCGATCCTGAGGATTTCTGACTTGCGAGCCTCCATCAACTCAGGGGGAGAGTTGGACGAAAAGACCTCCAAGGATATTGTTATCTCATGTATCGAAAAGCTGATCTCCGGAAAGACGAAAAGGAACGACTCATAACCATCGCAAATCATAGAGAACTCGGTGCAGGATTTGAGATAGCGATGCGAGATATGGAACTGCGTGGTGCTGGAGAAGTACTCGGTATAAAACAAGCAGGAAAAAGCAAAGATATAGGACTCACTCTCTACTTTCGTATGCTCGAGGAGCGCATTAGTGAACTCAAAGAAGAAAAGAAAAAAAGAGTTCTCACAAAAATAGAACTCGAAATATCATATATCCTCCCTGAAACCCTCTTTGCTTCGGAAGAGGATAGACTTCATTTTTACCGAGAAATCGAAAATATCGAGAGCATAGATGAACTCGAAGAAGTCGAAAAAGAGATGACATCAAAATACCTCCAAGGATCTGATATATCTTTAGGGAAGCAAAATATCTCCAATCTCTTTCTCCTTCTCAGAACTCGTCTCACTCTCTCAGAATATAGGGTGAAAAAACTTTCAAAGGGAGGAATGTCATATGTATTCGAGTTTGATACATGACAAACAGTTGATGGAATCAAACGATTTCTCGAACGATTCGATAGATACAAAGATATGGTTATCCTATCTCTCGAAAAAGTCCGAGTAGAAACAAAATACTATAAAAATGTGGAAGAGTTTTTAGAAAGCCTGAACTAAAAAGATATTTTTACTCATATCATTCCTCTCATTTTACTATCAGCAGGGGTATTTTTATCTAAACTTCTTTCAACAGCGATATAAGGACTTATTGTTGTATTTCAAGAACGCCATACATCAGCACTAATTCGAGCTACCATAGAGTTATTTGGATTATTCATAGCACTTCGAATAGTATCTGAAGCTGGAAGATTTCTGTAAATATGAGTTGTTGCAGAAAGTTCTGCTTGTATTCTATCCATTTTTGCTTCTATTCAAGCCGTTGCTGTTATCGCAGTTTCTCCATACTTCTGAACGAGAGGAATTTTTGCATCCATTCGTCAAATGAGCGATACCCCATACTTCTCGTCTCAAATAAGAGGCTCAGTCTTTCCTTCAGCTCGAAGACGGATATCTGGTGTCCAACCAGAAACTGGCTTTCAATCATTTCAAACTTCATATGTTTGTCCATGACTATATCTTTTCCCAGTTTTATCTGTCGTGAGGGCTGCTGGTCAATTTTCATGCCACCAGTTCTGTATATTTGAACCCCCAAAGTTTCAAATTCACTGAACCCCCATTCCAGCAAATCAAACAATCTTTCACACATCCCGTTGAACTTCTCATACTTTTTTCATAGCATAAAACTCAGCATGGTCTATATGAGTTCATAGGACTGTTCTTTTTTTCGTATCAAAACCTGTATTTTTTGTAAAAGCATCCAACCTTCCGCCAATTCTCCATTCAGGAGAAGCATACTCTCAGGAGAATCAAAACGACTTTCCATTATCTTGAGCCTTCCATGGACCATCATCGTTTATCCATGGAGTTATAGTAAGGCTACTTTTCTCTTGCTTTGGTTTTACTGCTCATGTTCAAAGAACAGCATCAAATGTCTTATCAAGAGATTCTTGAATGGCTAATGAGTCTCGCCCCCCCCCCCGTTTTCTGAAGAAACTACCGTAATTGGTTTATACGGAGTTACTTCTGTTTTTCGGGATGGTCGCTCTATGATAGTTCAAAACTCATCATATGTTGTATTTTCGAGAGACATAATCGTTCGGTTATAGGATTAAGGATAACAGATTATTTTGAAAATTGCAAAATTACTTATGTGTCATATGGTATACTCCATTTTCTACATGGATATTTCATTTGAGAACTTCTACACACCGAAGTGCCATGATACGAGCGGTCTCATCATGAGGAATAAGTAGCTCCCAGAGTTTCCCCGCATCGAGATATGCTCCAGACCGATAGAGAGCAAGGGCTTCTTCGTACTTTTTATAGTGAGTCATATCGAGTGTTTCTCCGCTAAAACCAAGAAGTTCATAGATACGAACTCCCTCACTTTTCCCCTTTACAGCGATGGTATCGAGTTCGCGGAAGATGAACTTATCTTGTACTTCTCGATATGTACCTTCGGAGATGATAATATGTACAGCATACTCCTTCCCTGTTCCCTCGAGACGAGATGCGAGATTTACTGTATCACCGAGAACTGTATAATTAAACCGATCGTGTGAACCGATATTTCAGACGAGAACATCTCCACTCGCGATTCCCACACGGAAGTCTATTGGTTCGATTCCATGACTCGCGATATCACTATTGAACCCCGGAAGTGCCCGACGCATCAGAAGTGCCGTACGACAAGCTCTCTCTGCATGATTTTCGAGAGTGATTGGTGCACCGAAAAATCCCATCACCGCATCTCAGATATACTTATCGAGTGTTCCTCCCTCTTGTATGAGGATATCTGTCATATTCGAGAGATACGATGTCATGAGATAAAAGAGGGTTGTTGGATCGAGTTTTTCTGAAATAGTCGTAAATCCAGCAATGTCAGAAAAAAGCACTGTCATGTCCCTTCTTTCTCCTCAGAGTTCTATCTCTTCTCACTTATCAGCAATCTGACGAACAACATTTGGATCAACATAGTGAGAGAAGTTTGTTTGGAGCTCTCGTTTTTCTCGATCAACAACGAAGAACTTATAGATATATGTTATCGGATATGTGAGGATACTTCCAGCGAGAAAAAGAGGAAATATATCCACGAGGATTCTCTGTGCCCCATAGAGGTAGCGCGCAAGCCAGAGAAGAAACACGGAAATAATAATTGCGAAAATTGGCGAAATGTATTTTGGAATGAAAAAATACACAAGTGTCGCTCCAAGAGCCAGGATAATATAAAAAATAAACATCATGCCTGCATCAGCCATATGGAGCATCTTGTTCTGGATGATACCATCGAGAAAGTGCGCATGAGATTCAACTCCATCCATTCGCTCGCCATCAACAGGAGAAATAAGCGAATCATGGATATGTGTTCATGACTCTCCAATAAATACATATTTTCCACTAAAAAAGCTCTTGTATTTATTTAAAGTTCCATTCTCCATCGATTTCATCAATTGAGATAGTCAAATAGTTTTATAAGAATACGATGTTCAGAAATATGGGGAAATAATCCTTCTTGTACTTGGATAACTTGAAGGGAGCTCTTTATTTACTTGCATATAAAGTTTTGTCGCAAGAGGAGGTACATCAACTCAAAAAATAGTCTGTATTTTTCTATACATTCAATTTGGGCTTAAGTAAATATTTCCTTGTGGAACATCATCATATATAGATCTGGGTCTTCCTGTACAAGTTTTGATATCATCTCCATCAGCAACACAAGTAGATGATTCTCATTCTTGATAACTGGTAGCAATAACTACATTTCAGGCATTTTTCATTACTTTTGAAAACTCAGCCTCATCCGAATCAGGGTTTTGAAAAAGTATATCAAAAGCAATTCATTTTACTCAGAAAGCGTTGAGTATATTTATAGTATCAATATATATACTTTTTGGTAAAGTAAGCATCTTTGAAGATGTATTGGCTTGAAAATAATCTAGCGTTTCTGCATCAATTTTTATTATGACAATATCGCTACTTGGCTTGAAATCAAACTTATAAATAGTATCTTGCCAGTTTCTCACTATTTCTTGAGTGTCTTGATTATTCGAGTTTAGTATAATATCCCTGAATGGGGATAAATCATGTTCTTCTGGTGTTGTTTTGGTTTTATAAATAAAGTAAGAATTGATACTATCATTAAACTCTGCGGAAAACAGAAAAATACTCGCAAAGAGGATAAAGAGCGAGAGAACGGCAATAGCAAAAATATGTTTGAGATTTTTGAGAAATTGCATATGAACCTACAATATCATAAAAAGAGAATACTTGCAAAAATATACTTCATTCATATTATTACCATGTAAATATAGTTTTTCATATGACAACAATCACCCTTACCACCCCTCTTCATATATGACAAACGCACTTTCATGATGCAGATGCACTTATGAAGGCTCTTCTACAGAACGAATTCGAAATTCATCTCGATGCACAGTACAAAAAAGCAAAGTCTGCACCGAAAGAAGATTTTATCAATCTATAAATGATACCTGCAAAAATACGAGAGCATAAAGATGTAGCGAAATATATCATTTCACGATGACTCCTTTTGCAGTATAGAAAAGCTAAATCATACATACTCTCAGGAAATCTAAAATCAGTCCATTTCAAAATTCGTGAACCAAAAAGCAAATGATACTATCAGTTTCGTATAAATAAGCAATATCGATGATTCTGATACTTTGAAGAAGATATTTTCTATATTTTTGAGATATCCGACCATCAAGATTTTTAATATATAATTTATCTCCCTATGCAAAAAACTCGTATCCTTTCCCTTGTGCATGAAGAAATTATTCGTGGAATAGTTTTTGCTACAACACTTATGGTTCTCTTTACAGCATTCTTTTGAAGCATTGCCTATACAGCAAATCCTGGAGGAGTATTCGGAGAAATACTCAATCGTATACTCGCGTCAGGAAATTGGCAAACAGATACAACAGGAACAGTAAAAAACGCAGAAAAGCTCTGAAATGAACTCCCAACTGTCTATATGCGCGCAACAGCCATAGACTGTGGAACAAATAAGTGTATCCGCGGTATCGATACCAGTGGAAATCCACAATGTAACTAATAGTATTCCCTCTTTTGAGAGGGATTTTTATTATATGTACAAATATTCTCAAGTATTTTTTATATATTTTATTGTTACGAATTCAGCATTCCAAAGCTCAAAGACTCGATATTTTTGTTGCAATTTTTATCAAAAAGACATATAATCTCTCTCGCATTTACTCCTTTACCTTCTCTCTATGCGAAAAGCTCTCTACGCACTCCTCGCACTTATCCTCGCAAGTGGTGCATACATATTCGCGAGTACGGTTATATTTCCAGATGTTCCATGACTCCCTCGTCTTCCTCAGGACCCAGGAACTATCGGGTATGTTCTCAAAAACTTTTTCCGTGATGATGGAACAGCTCTCAATAGTGAAGCTCTCGGAGGTATCTCTGCAAATGAATACCTAAAGAAAAGAACTTGTACTGATGCAGGAGAGGTTTGGAAAGGAATCGGACCAGATGGATACCCTATCTGTGGTCCAAAATGAGCAGGAACACTCGCACAACTCGGAACTATACGAGATGTAACCGGTACTGTAAAACTCAACGGAAGCCCAGCGGTTGTAGGAATGGTAGTACACCAATGAGATACTATCACGACAGATAATGCATCCTATACCTCTGTTACCTTTACTGATGATGCATCACTCCTCCGTCTCGACCAAAATACGAGCGTAGAGATGGTTGCAGGAAATGGTACGAGCCTCGCACAAGTTATCGTAAATAACGGAATCCTCTGGTGACGCGTTCTCACAACTGATGGTGTAGACTTCGGTGCAGGAGGATATATCGCCTGAGTTCGTGGAACGAGTATCAGTGTGAAAAAGACTGGAACAACTGTAGAGATAGCTGTCATCGACTCGACAAATACACAAGCAGCAACTATCACGAATATGAATGATGGAGCAAAGCCATCTATTACAGTTGATGCAGGATCAAAGGTTGTAGAAAGTTCATGAAGTACTCTCCCTCCGACAGAGGAAGGATGAGTATCAAAAGCAACACTCCTCGCTGAAAGTGAATGGATAAGAAAGAATACTGTCGAAGATATTGCTTACTTGAATACTCTCTCTGGTTCCATATCTCTCACTCCAGAGCAAAATACAAGAGTTATAAATGAATGAATAGTAACAGAACCATCTCCAACTCAATCTTTACCACTTTGTACAAGTGGGAAAAGATTTTGGAAGTGACAAAAGGACGTAGGGGAAGTTTGTCAAGATGAAAAAGTTCTCTTCGAATTCTCAAATAATGGAAGTGAGAAGTTTACGACTCCATCTGGAGAAAAAAAGAGATGAGAAACTTGAGCTGGTGGAACATTATATGTATTTGCTGATGCTAATAATGAAAAACTTGAAGAAAAAGAAATACTTATCAAGATTTGAACAGTTACTAGTGGAACATGGTGACAAGCAAAAATGAAAATAAATGGAAAAGATATTTATGGCATTGAAACAGGTAAACAAATTTCATTAAAATTTACCCAAGATATTTTATTAAGAGATATTATGTTTGTAGGAATAAGTAGTTTAACAATAGAGAAATTCGATGGATGTTCAACAGGAACAGAAAAATGGGATAATCTAAAGGATACTGGAAATAATATATGTCAAGATTCCAATATTGTAGGTCTTGCAAACTATATAGGTAGTGACAAAAACCTCTATATTAAAAATTCTTCAACTCCCTTTGCACTAAATTCTTTCTGGTATAGAAACTTACCTTTAAATAATGGTTCGTATCTGGTATCAATTCAAGGTGGTGGAACACTTGTAAATATGGATATATATGCAACATCGCATGAAATAGATGATGAAAATCCTTCAATAAAATTAGTAGGAAAAGACGGCAATGTTAAATCAGAAAATTCCATTAACTGAATTAATGTAATTAATAACACAATAACAAGCATAAGAATTACCAAGTAATAATAAAAAATAGCCCTAGGAAGGGCTATTTTTTATTAGTTTAGAGTAACAACAAATGTCGATGTTGTTATATTTCATTTTTGGTCAGTAATGCTAAGAGTATAAGTATACTGATTTCCTGTGGCTCCTGTTAAACTATTAGAAGTAAATGATGTAGGAGGATTTCCTGATCATCCACCTTCGGAAACAGCAGGATCAATTACTCAACTATTTCTTTTCCTCTGAGAAGTAAGAGTCCAGCTAGCTATTCAATCTCAATCACTTGCTGAGATATTTAGTATAACAGTAGGTCATGCAACGACTGTAGATGGACCTGTAATAGATGCTGTTCACGGTTGGTCCTTCAGTACCTCACTTTGAAGAACGCTAGTTGTATTAGAATTGCCAACTTCTACAGTCTTAACTCTCGTGTTTCGGGCAAATACACCATCCATATCATTTGTATAGCGAGTATGTTCGTTCTGAACTGTTGCAAAAGCACCTTTAGGGTTAGGCTGTCAGTCACTTCCCCCCCACGTCCATGAGAAATTTACTCCAAAATAATTTTCTCTCTTCTTTTCAATTGATTCGATTCCATTTGATTCTCTCAAAACTCCCATAAGTCGATTTTGATATGATACAGTTAGGCTCGATTCTTTTGATAAGGGTACTGTATGCTGAAATAAGAAACGGTTATTTTCTTGATTTCATGCGAACCCTGCAGAAGATACACCATATTTATTTTTTCCCTCAAGAAGTGCATCAATAAATCCCTTTCTACCATTAATACTATCATTTCGTCATGCTCCAAGAGTTGCCCGAAGATTAGGAGAAAGGTTAAAGGAAGTACCTAATTCTACCCCCTTATATCGTCATCAGTGTACCCCTGTTTGCATAGGAGTTGCTGTAGTATCAAGGTATGTACGAGTTGAAGTGGAATCATCAACAACTCTAGTAGATTGAGTTGTTCGATTAAAATTTGAGAATACTGCGGAATCAGCATTTCACTGAAAGTATGTTGCAAATGGCTGAAGTCCAACAGAAGAAGATGGAACATCATATGAACCTGTCGCTGAAAACTGACTTGCATCTAACTTGAGACCTTCTGGTGCTTCTGAGAATGTAGTTCTAGCACTCTGATTGGTTTTAGCATACGTACCAGCAACAGTAAAATCTCATAACTTCTTTGCACCTGATACGGCAATATCCTCTTGTAAAGTCGTTCTTCCAAGTTTTACTCATCCTGCAACATCTTCATTACCTACTGTTATTCGAAGATTTGTACCATTACCACGAACATCTGAATGCATAGCGCCAGCATCAAGAACAACAGCTGGAGAATGCATGAAATTTCCCTTCCCATCCACTGCAACACTCGGAGAACGAACAGGAACTGCGCCAGAAACTCATGATGCATCAGCAAGGAGAAGAACATGACTTACTTCACCTGCCATATCTCTCTGACTCGCACGAGTTGTGTGAGTTTCGACAGAGGTAGAGGTTGGTTTATCTTTACAGTCTACTACTCCATTTCCTCCCTGAGAGAGTGCGAGTGCAGAAACAACTTTGACTTGGTTATCAGCACATTCCATATCTGCCTTTGTTTGTGCTTGTGCAGTACCAATTGCACTCGCTGCCATGAGACCGAGCAACATTTTCCTCATATAAATGAAAATAATAAATTAAAACATTATTATTTTACTATATTTATATATTTGTCAATACAATTTATTCATAAGAAATAAAAAAGTGTCCTTTTGAGACACTTTTTTCTATCATTATGCTTGGTGTTTTGGCTTGATAAATGGAAAATACTGACACTCTCTGAGGGGTTTGTCCTCGAGAAATGCGAAGAATCGTTCCCCAAATCCAAATCCACATGTCGGAGGCATACCATGTTCGAGCATCTCGACAAAGTCCCACTCTGGCATCATCGCTTCATCATCTCCTTTTGCGAGGAGTTCTTGTTGGAGTTCAAATCTTGCTCTTTGGTCGAGAGGGTCATTGAGTTCTGAGAAACCATTTCCTACTTCACTTCCTGCGATAATCGGTTGGAATCGTTCCACCTTTCCTGGAAACTTCGCACTTGCCTTCGCGAGTGGGGAGATAATCTGTGGATGATTCACGAGAAAAGCAGGACCAGTAATAGTTTTTCGAACATACTTCCAGAGAGTATCTGTGAGGCGTTCACGATTGTCTCCCTCGTATTTGACTCCGAGTTCTCTGAGCTTCGCTCGCATCTCATCATCACTCGCTGTGAGGAGGTTAATTCCTGTTCGTTCTTCGACTATTTCGAGATAGTCCACCTTGGGCCACTCTCCAGCGAGATCGAATTCATGTCCTTTTGCGGTAAACTTCGTCCGACCATACACCTCGAGGGCTATGGTTTGGTAGAGTTCCTGAACGAGTTTCATACCATCTTCGTAGTCTGCATATGCCCAGTAGAACTCCATGTTGGTGAATTCTTGGAGGTGTTCTGGACTCGATCACTCATTTCGATAGGCACGCCCTATCTCAAATGTCTTTGGAAATCCACCTGCCATGAGTCTCTTTTGCCAGAGTTCACCGACACAGATACGCATATATACATCGACATCATAGTCGTTGTGATGGGTAGCAAAAGGTCGTGCCTCTGCCCCTCCTGTCGTATGTTCGATCGTTGGAGTCTCGACCTCGAGAAATCCCTTTGATTTTAGGAGGTTTCTCGTAACTTCCCAGAACTTTGCCTTGCGGTAAAACATCGCACGGAGTTCATCATCGGTTGCCATATCGAGATAGCGCTTACGGTATCTCTCATCATCATTTTCGATTCCATGAAACTTCTCAGGAAGTGGACGAATCGCCTTTGTGAGAAATGAAAACTTTTCGACGAAGATACTGCGTTCTCCCTTGTGTGTGAAGAACATCTCCCCCTCTACTCCGATGAAATCTCAGAGATCAAAGAGTTTCTCAGCAAATTTATAAGCAGAAACTGGTTCTGCATCTCCTTCTTTGAGTTCTGTTTGTGGTACGCCATCGACGACAATCTGGCAGTTCTCACGAGAAAAAAGAACCTGTATGCGCCCAGTTCCATCTGAGAGAGTCGCAAAACAAATCTTTCCAAAACTGCGATGGAGCATAACTCGTCCTGCAACTCGGAGAGTCGAGTTCGGCTGTGCGATGATATCTTCTATCTGGCGAGTTCATTCGGCTGGAAGTGCATTCACTTCGGCGATAGAAGTATTCACATCGAAACGAGTAGCAAATGGATTGACTCCGAGAGCTCGGATACGGTCGAGTTTCTTTATACGGTCGAGAGATTCCCCTGAAAAAGACATATGAAAATAGATGAAAAAACGCTTCGGATTGTACTCAAAAGCTCTGAAGAAGCAAGAGAAAGGTTTTTTGTAAACATTACTACAATTGTTGTAATTGTAATATAATTATAAAATATTGATTTTTAAGAGAAAATATTACAGTGATGTCGTAGCGTTGTTTGAGTAATATCTCTAAATAACGCCAGTATCCTAGCAGTTCAATTGGCAGAATGTTGGTCTCCAAAAACCGAATATTGGTGGTTCGATTCCCTCCCAAGATGCTAAAAGCATTCACGGGTCGCTAGAACCCGTTTTTCCTTGGATCAGAGAGAAATAATGAATATGCTATGAGTGATCCAAGAATAATTAATACCCCAAAATAGTTATATATAGTAAGATTGAGATGAAATAAGAAGATAGAAGCTACTATTGTTATGATTGGCGTAATATAATCAAAGAAAATAATTCTACCTTTGGATTCATTGATTGCTTGTGCCCACAAAATTGGTCAAATTAATGTTGGAATAACTCACAATAACGCTAGCATAAAATACTGAAAATATGATATTCATTCAAAAGTTGGGAAATCAATCTTTCAGACATATAAAAGAGCTATTCCTATTAAGAGTGAAGATAATATATTTCCAGTTCATAAAACCTCAGATTGTTTATCTATTTTAGATATAAATATAATTAGAAATGCCCAAGCGATTGAACTTATTAATGGAATTCAAACATACATTAAGTTAACTCAACTTCACTCTACATCGGTATAAGTTGCTAGAGATACTCATGATATCAATAGTAGTGCTATAATATAAAAAAATAATCACAATGGCTTTTTATTGAGTATTGAATATATGAAATTCTGGAAAAATGGAGAGTTTTTAATTATTAAAGTTGTAAGAATTATATTTCAGTAGAGTATTCAATAAAAATTTCAAGCATAGTGTATCACTGTTAAAATCGAGATAATGAGAGAATTTAGTATAAAATCTTTACTTTTCAGAGTTTTAAGATAATTCTTTGAGAATAGAATAGGAACTCAGGCAAAGAAGAGAATAAATCCACAAAGTATGAAAATATCTATTCATTCAAGATATTCTTTCAACAAGATGGGTGCAAATCACCAAGATAGGATTGCAAATAATCACTTTGAGTAGTAGCTCATACTTTAAAGGTTAATAATTTTTGCCATTATATCATAACGTTACTTATATCTTATTTTCTACTACATCTTTGATGGATTTAAAAATTTTTACCCAGTCAGTTTGTGATGTCAAATTAGGATCAATAATTTCATGAGCTGAGATTATAAATCCATGACTTTTTAAATATTCATAGGGGGTAAGTCAATCATATTTGCAATCTTCCTCGCAAATCATTTTTTCAGGTTCTTTAACAAGAAATACTACTCTATTTACTCTTGCAAGAATATTAACTCATAAATCTGATAAATATTTAATTCTTTGGTGTGATATATCGATTCATGCTTGATCTTTCATGAGCTCTATAATACCTGTTGCAGGTCTTCATTTATATTCTGGTGTTGTTTTTCTTGCCTCTCATCATGCACAACTAAAAGAAGCTCATTCTCAGTGGATATGATTGTATAGCCCTTCTGCTATCTGAGATCTTCAGACATTAGCTAGGCAAATAAATAGGGGTGTTATGGCATTCTTACTCATAAATAAACTTATTAAAAGTGTACTCTTCTAGTTTTTCTTCATCAATTTCAAATCCGATTCATTTTTGGGAAAAGTCTATCTGGATTCTTCACTGATCGATCCTGTAAGGATCTTTCATGATATGTCCCGTATAATACTCGTCCCATGCAGAGAAATCACTATCATATTTACAATTTGACATCCCAGCAATCGCAATGTTAAATGATCTTCATAAGTCTGTTTCGAGTAATCATCAAACCCATGTTCATATGCTATGTGCTTCACAATATTTATTGATTTTATAAGCCGAGTACGCTCATCAGACCCTCCCAATTTTAATATTTACTATATCGCAACCATTATTGGTTCGATAATTTTCTACATCTTGTATGCTTCGTATAGATTCATCTAAGCAAAGAGGGGTTTTCATTACTTTTTTAAGTTCTATATTTGCTCCAAAATTATCATGTGCAAATGGTTGTTCTACCATGCAAATATTGGAGGTATCAATATATGGAACGATGTTGAGAAAAGATTTGAGATCATAATCACAATTTGCATCAATAGTCAGCTCTACATTTGGAAATTTTTTACGAACCTCTGATATAAGCAATATATCGTTTCAGTGGGCAATTTTTAGCTTAATGCGCTGCACTCACTTTTCTATAAACGAATTGATTTTTCCTAGGTAGTCGTCCATATTTTGAGGAATGCCTATCGATGCTCATACGTGAATTATGCCATTCTTTGTCTCAAATAAATTATAAATAGAGATATTAAATCGTTGTGTTATAAGGTGTATAAAAGCATTTTGTATCCCACTTTTTGTCATTTCGAAACCATAAACATCCCCATATAAGTTTATGAAATTCTCAATAGTAGTATATATAGAATCTGATAAAACAATCTCTTTTCAGACAATAGCTGGAACAATAAAATTTTTGAGAGTTGTAAGTCAAGTATCAAAGTATTCAAACGGAGTCATGGGATATGGAAGCAAGATGGATTCTCCGTATCCAACATTTCATAACTCATCAGTGATTTTTATAATAATAGGCTTAAGTCTATCGATCTTTCAAAATGATACTATTAAAGAATCATGCATAGGAATATCAAGTACGAGAATTTCAGCTTTTGCTATATGCATAATACTTAGACTAGATTACTTTGGATAAATGCTTCTACATCACTTCAATGGATATATTTATCCTGTATGGATTTTGAAGTTTTATTTCTAATCATATCGAGAAATCTTACTTTTGCAGCATGAATAAGTACTTGTTCCGCTTCAGTAAAGTCTTCCGTATCGGAGAATATAGCTTCAGTAAGTTGAGTCAATTTTTCAGTATTTTCTATACCTAAACCATTTTCATAAATATGGCTATTGAGTTCTCAAAAATTGATTCATGTTCTCTTTGCAGTTTCTACAACCTTCTTATGGTTCTTAATCAAGAGAGTCTGAAAAATAAATGGAAAGTACGTAGCTGAAAAGTCTTCTCATTGAGGAAGGTTTGTAGAGTAGTTTCGTCATTCTATGCAGAATCGAGTTTTGTGTTTTTGGAATATATCTTTTATTCGTAACTCATCTCATGATTCAATAGCTCAAAATAAATCCAAAAGCTCCTGTCATCTTATTTCAATACTATCTTCTCCATCGACAATTCTGAGTTTAAAATCAGGAAAGAATATACATGAGCCATATATGTCACTAAACGATAGTTCCTCTGAAGGGTGAGCTATAACTCATTCGCTATTATCTCATGCATTGACATAACTCACATCTTTTGCCTGTAGAAGATCTTTTATTTTTATAGGGTTTTTAAAAGCAATGAGTCCATCTTTATTTCCGATAAAAGACATACGAAAATTTGAAAAAATATGCTGAAAGTAACTTGATAGAGTGAAGTTCTTTCATGGAAATTTCTCTAAAAGTTTAGCATCTTCTGGATAGATACTCGTACTTAGCATTCCTTCTTTCGGATCATACATTCTCCATCTATTATCTGTGTAGGTTGTTTCTTGTCATTGTATGTATCATCCATTTGCTGTTGCATATTTTCCAAGCGGACTTCATATGAAGAGCGATTCAAATATCGACTCAATATTTTCAAGTCCTACTGAATTCCATGGCTGAATACCAGCAAACATCGAGGAACATTCATGCTTCCAATTTCGATGCTGATAACCTTCACCTAGAGCTTCGATGAGCATTCTTTCTTTATCAGTAGCAGGTCATCGGAATAATGCGTAAATAATCTTCCTTACATTATTTGCATAAGCTTGTTGATATGTTCCAAGAGGATAGGTGGATGCGTTTAGTAATCGAACTCAGTTACTCTTAGTAACATTAATAGTTGTTCACACTACCGTTCTCACACGTTCCAGCAATTCTCACAATGAAAGTGTGGGGAAAATATTTGCTTCTAATAAATGAGTACAAGAATCATAGGTTAATCAGCCAGATTTATTGACAGGAAAATGATTTTTATCTTTACTAAATCCTGATTTCGAGGCTAAATCCATTGGAGCAAGAGATCAATCTAAATTTACTGCAAGCATCTCAATTTCTCCACCATAAGTATCTAGAGGCATATGAGCTTCGATAAATAAATAAAATTAAGACTTAAGTTCTTCGGCATTTCCGATAAGTTTCATAAGCGTATCGAATTTTTTGTCATCCTTTGGTATTACTATACGACAAACATTATCTGTCATATGGGGATTAGTCTGGTTAAAACTTGATCCAGGGACAGTATTGATACCAATTCTTCCTAAAGCAGCATGAATATTATCTCTGAATATTGCTGCAAGTATCGGTGTTGAGAGTTCTGTATCAGCATGTCGAATTCCAGTCTTTTGTTCGAGAAGAGTGAGAAATTGTTGCTTCTTTCTTGCTACTTCATCTGTGGAAAGACTCGGATAATCTTGCATAATCATATTTCAGAGAACGAGAGATTTTTCCGATGGTTCAAATGGAACAAATATTGGAGATAATCCTTTTATTAAATCCTTGTTTCCGAGAGCATAACCTATCCTATCACGAGCAAGACCATATCCCTTTGACATGGATCTGACAACGAGTACATTATCAAACATTTGAACATATTTCATCCCACTTTGTTCATCTGTGAGAAAGTCCCCATACGCCTCATCTATGACAACGAGAATACCTTTTTTTTGTGCTACTTCAATAATGGTCTTAAGTTTTTCTTGATCAAGAGCCTTTCCTGTAGGATTATTTGGATTATCCAAGTATACCCCACTTACATTTTCACTTCCCTCAAGAAGTTCCGCAAGTTTATCCAGTTGTGGTGTAAAGTCACTATCTGAGAATGCTGTATCATAAGAATTACCCTCCATCCTACGAAACTCATCGGGTAATTCATTAAATTGAGGACCAACACCAAGAAGCTTAGTTCAAGTTCTCAGAGCTTTTGTGAAGATACGTTCTACAATATGAAAGCTTCCATGTCAGAGTAATATCTGATCGGAAGTAAATCCATGTTGTGTGAATTTATTGCAGATAGTTTTTCTAAAGGCTTCATACTGCCCTGCGGGAGATAGATCCATGTATTCATACCCATATTGGGCCAATACTCTATCCATAGAGGCCCTATTATATTCTTGAAGAGTTTCAATTGGTAGAAGTGGGTGTACACCTTTTGTGAGATCAAGAACAATTTTTGGCTTATTTGCTCATTGTTCTCAAGAATCAAGATACGAATCTCTTGTTCAGTTTTGGATAAGGTTTGGATTTATACGAAGAGAATCAAACATAGTATAAAAAAGTTAGAGATAAATTATTCAACTTCTCAAAGAAAACAGTATTCTTCAGGTACTGCTCATTCAGATATTCTTTTATTAACAGCTGCTGGTTCAGCTGGCATTATAATTATGGAATCTTTTGTGGCTCTATATTCTCAAGTGGAATCACTTCATATAACTTCCCCTGATTTTACAACATCCCCAGATTTAAAAACCTTTACTGTACTAAAATTTTTTCCAGTCGGTACTATGACTCAATGTACGCGGATAAGTCTCTTTTGTCGATGAACATACATTGTATTTTTTAGCATGCCTGATACCATTTTTAGAGTAGAGAGTAGTCTTAGGGAATTCTCCACTCATATATTGAATCAGCTACCATCTAGCTCATATCATGCTTCGAGTCAGAGTCATATCCCTCCATGGCGCTCTACAATATCTATAAATGGTTTTCCTACTTGTACTTGTGGTATATTCTCAAGTATAAGATCAACATTAAGAGATTCCCGTACTAATTCCCTGGATCTCTCAGTACTAATAGCAATAGCTCTTGATGGAGTACTGTACGTGGAATGTATATCAAGATGATAGTCGACATCTTGTAGAATCTTTTCTAGTTCTTTTGCTCTCTTTGCTTCATAACTATTGCCAGATTCCATATTTTCTACAGTGCAGCACCTATTGAGGTTTGCTTCTACAAATCTATTACTATCAGGATCGTCATTCCCCTCCTTTATTGATTGTTCATAGGCTCTGATATTAGTAAGGATAAAGAAGATTTTTCAACTTATTAGATGTTTTTTTATCTCTACTACATCCATGAGATGATTGATTGCCTTGAGTCAGGCATGTTCACCTCCATGTGTACATGCAGATATGGCTACAGTAGGACCAGGTATGCCAGAGTCTATTAGGTATATTCATGGTATTCATAGATATGTAGATTCGAGAAGGTTCATAGTAATAAAACTTATAATTGTATTATTCCGATTTTTTCTCTTACTTCCCTCATAGTGGCTTCCGCAATAACACGAGCATTATGAGTTCCCTTTTGGAGAACGCTACGAAGGTAGTCGTCATTGCCATCATATGCAGCTCGCTTTGCTCGAATAGGATCGAGAAAGGCATTAAGTATTTCTGTGGCAAGCTTCTTTAGTTCGCCATCGCCAATTTGTCCATTTCTATATCTAGTCTTTAATTGCTCTAAGTGATTCTCATCTTTATAAAATGCATCGAGATGCATGAATACAACATTTCACTCTACATTTCAAGGGTCTGTAGCCCTTAGTCTATTAGGGTCGGTATACATTTTCTTTACTTTCTTCGCTACAGTATCAGCATCATCAGCAAGCATAATCGCATTTCAGAGACTCTTGCTCATTTTTGCTTGACCATCTATACCTGAAAGACGTGAAACTTTTGATATGAGAGCATATGGTGGTTCGAATGTAGTACCGTAACGGTTATTAAAAAGTCGCACTATTTCTCTAGCGAGTTCAATATGAGGAATCTGATCATCTCATACTGGCACAATCGTTCACTTTGGGAGAAGTATATCAGCTGCTTGAGATACTGGATAGTTGTAAAATCCAGCAGAGATAGATCACCTTCTTGCACTGTATTCTTCTTCTGATAGTCCTTCTACTGTTTCATCTCACTTCTTTACGAGTTGTTTCATCTCAGTTTTAAGTGTAGGATTTCTTTCCAGTTCTCCTATTGGGAGTAGATTCATAAAAAACATCATTAATTCTGCTCACTCTGGCAGAGCACTTTGTAATACAAAATCTGATTTTTCAGGATCAAGCCCCACAGCAAGCCAATCTTTTGTTACTTCGTAAATATTTCTTCTAATCTTTTCCATATCATCTTGATCTCACATAACATGATAGTCAGCGAGTAGAAACTGACACTTTATTCGTGACATATCTTGTATCTTAAGCCAATTTTCAAGTGCACCTACATAGTGTCATAGATGAAGTTGTCCACTTGGTCTCATTCCAGTAAGACAAATTGCTTCTTTTCATTCAGGAACAACATACTCAAGTCATTCGATTCCACGTATTACATGTGGTTTTTTCGAATCAATATATGGATTAGGAGTGTTCATAAAAAAATCAATTTAGAGATTAAAAGTTACTACTTACATCTTTTTGTAGTAAGACATTTAAATAGTATCATCGGTATGGTTTAACTTTTCCATGTGCACGATCATGCTCTAATGCTATTTGTTCCATTCAGTTTTCAGTAAAAAAAGTTGGTGGCATCATTGTAGAGAGAAGTGGAAAACTTTCAACAGAATCAATAAGTAATCATCTACCACGAACATCAATTTCAATATCACGAATAGATTTGGATAGCGCAGGTATTTTATAAACTTTCATTTTTCATGTTTCATCATCCTTAATTGGAACCTCTACAAGTTGTGCTAATGGATTATAGACAACTTCTAATGAGTTTTGTTGTGGTTGCCACCAAACATGAGCAAATGCATCCTTGTTATAAAATGAAAGCCAAGCCTTTCATCCTGGTCTCAGTACTCTACTTACTTCTGAAATAATATCAGGATGAACTTCTCAAGCTGAACCAAAACTTGCAACAACTAAATCTACACTAGAACTATCATGAGGAATTCCTTTACTGAGGTCATACTCATCATATATTTCTCATGTATGGGTTTTTAGCTTATTTGCTTCTTTAATCATTGCTGGTGATACATCGTATCCATACACTTTTTGAAATCATCATTTTATAAGTTCCCTGCTAACAGATCCATTAGCTGTACCTAAATCAATAGCGATTTCACGATTTTGCATACTATCTACTACTCCCATTATTCGTCTTAGCTCTTCATTTCTTGTCAGCCTTGTCGCACTAAATCCATCTCAGTATGTATCATATTTAGGGGCAACCTGTTCAGTAAGCGCCAATAAATTCTTTCTTCAATCCTCTTCACTTAAACTTTCTTTAACAAATACCTGCTCTCTTCACAAAATCTTTCTTTGTTTATCCTTAGCGGCTGCAGTTATCATCCAAACTAACATTTCTGCATAATTGACATCCTCTCCAGACTCTCAAGCAAGATTACCAGCATTATTAATTACTTCCCATTCTCTTTCAAGTTGAAGTATTGGATCGCCTTCTTTTTTGGACTGAGCAATCAATCACATAAAAGCTTGTCTATAAAGATATGTCCTTACAAGTGCGACATTGATTCTATCAAGTATTGATCTTACTTGACTACGAGCATTTCATAATTCCTCTGGATTTTTTGAATTTGTTAAAATCCTAACAATTTCACTAAGGTCGACTCCGTTTAGTCATTCAAGGGATTTTATTGCATCCAATATGTGTGGACTTATTCATGGTTGAGATGATTCCATAGAAATATTGTAAGGATATAATTTAGCCATTTATGGGCATATTGACATAATAATATATTTATATAATATGCAAATATAAATATAAAATTCTCAAATTCTATTCTATTTTGTTAAGATTGTAACATATAATTCTTATTATGCTAAATCTTCATACAGCTATAAACAGTATCATTGAGAAGAATGCTTTTCTTAAAACAGGAATTCATTACGATGTTTTCAATCTATCTAAGTTGACCATCTTTTTAAAACCAACTATTGAGTTGCAATTGTGAAAAAGTGTAAGTGATGACTCTATTCATATGCAACTTTCCAGAATTCGTCGAAAATGAACTTTCAAAGAAGGAAATTGTAATATCAGTTTATCTTGAGTTAATCTTCAACCAAATTTATGTATATGTATTTTTTACAAAGATCCCTCTGTATATCAGGATGTTAAAAGTTTTACTTCCTATGTTCATGAGAATAATTGATATTTTATTTATACAGAAAGCCTTGATAAAATAACCATAATTTTCGAAGAGAAATTTTTTTGAATAATTGAGACCTATATATCAAGAAAACCCTTAGAGATTTTTAAAAAAATATCCTGAATAAGTTCTAGATTTGAAAAAAACCATAGAACTGAGAGTTGATTTTTATATACACTTACTCAACAATTATATTTTCATAATATTAGCATTGTAGAGGTAATTAGCTCAGATACTGAAATTATATTTTACGTATTTGAAGATGATGCAAAACGTACGTTTGATGCTATATATGAGAAGTTTTCCAAATAAATTTAG
>Ga0114939_10000299_pt1 | contig 43022 bp, 29 predicted proteins | sample AshMeaCrysSpring_FD_87196 | JGI IMG/M metagenome (GOLD analysis project Ga0114939, IMG submission 87196) | Groundwater microbial communities from Big Spring, Nevada to study Microbial Dark Matter (Phase II) - Ash Meadows Crystal Spring | ecosystem: Environmental > Aquatic > Deep subsurface >...
CGGTCGGCGGCGGTGGTGGCGTGGCGGTCGGCGGTGGTGGCGTGTCGGTCGGCGGTGGCGGCGGCGTGTCCGTCGGTGGCGGTGGTGGCGTATCGGTCGGTGGCGGTGGCGGGGTATCGGTCGGCGGTGGCGGCGGCGTATCCGTGGGGACAAATGGCGTTGGCGTCACAGGAGTGGGTGGAATAGGTGGTGTGGCTGTCGGCCCGACCGGTGTTAATGTTGGAAATGCAAAGGTAGCGGTCGGGAAGGGCGCTGACGTCGGGAATGGTGGTTGGGTCGGGATGAATGTGGCCGCGATCGTTCCTGTTGGCAGCAACGTCGGGGTCGGTAGCGGCGTCAGGGACGGTTGTGGCCCAATCGGAGCCGATCCCGATCCGGAGCCGGGCGGCAGGAAGATGAGTTGTCCGGCTATCAGATCGAGCGTCTCCCGGCAATTAGCCCGCAGAATCTCATCGACACTCGTGCCCCGGCTGCGAGCCAACGCCCCAAGGGTGTCGCCACGTTGCACCTGATAGCGTACCCAGAAAGAAGGCGGTCCGCAGAGCGCCTCGACCGGTTCGCGCGGCACGAGAATTTGCATCCCCGCGGTCAAGGACCCATCACTCAGACAATTTGCGGCGGCGAGTTCAGCCTCGGTCGATTGAACGGCCGCCGCCAGGGACGCCAACGTATCTCCCGGCTGAACGGTGTAGAGCAACCATCCTTCCGGCACTTCGCCACAAACCGTGAAGATGACTCCTTCCTCGCTAATGCTGGTAATAATCTCCGGCCGTGGATTTTGATCATCGGGCACAATCACCACTGGGGCGGCTTCTTGCCCTGTTTCTCCCGACTCCGGGGCGATCAATAACGGGATTACCTGCCCAATAGCCACAGCGGTAGCCTGAATATTGACAATGGGCAGACGAGAACGATCTGGAGTCACCCGCGATTGCAAGGCATCTAATTGGGCCAGGATCAAGCCCGCCAGGACCGTAGCCATTACGCCGGCGGTCATGACCAGGTTATTTTGCCAGACCTTCCTTGGGTTTTCGCGATTCATGGTATCAAAAGTCCCCGGCGCTTAATCGCTCGACGGCGGCTCCGCCAGCGCGGACACGGACGGCACGGTGACCGGAGAACTGCTTAATTCAGCCGGCACACTCTTGTCAGCCTCCTTCTTGGGCTTCATGATCGTCCACGGTCTCACCTCGGCGACTGGTAAGTTCAGGGAAAACGTCGTGCCGTTGCCTGGCTCGCTCTTCAACAGCAGATCGCCCCCTCCGGCCTGGGCCAGTTTCTGGACAACGGCCAGGTTATTCGCCTTCTCGCTCAAGCCCGCGATCGGTTTTCCACCCTGCAGGTGGTATTGGGTGTCAAAGACATGGGCCTGATCTTCCGGCCGAATCCCCAGCCCGCAGTCGGTGACAGACATCGTCACCATTTTGGCGTTCGTCTTCGCCCCGTTGGGAACGTTCAGCGCGGCCCGCACAAGAATCTCGCCTTCAGGTGCAGAAACCAGGCAGGCGTTTTCAAGCAAGCTGACCACTAATTGTTTGAGAACGGCTTCTTTCATTGCCACCAACGGCAGATCGGCGGTCAAATCCAGGTCCAGGACAAGATTCTTCTCGCGGACGAGGGGCAAGATGGCACCAACAGCTCGCTCCACGACTTCATGCACCGCCGCCTGGGCCACTTGCGGCCGCGCGGTCGTCGGCTGACCGGGTTGCCGTTGTTGCATAACTGCCGCCGCGACCTCTGCCTGGCGGGCTCGATTCTCGGCCGCCGCCAACTGGCGTCGGGCCTCGGCCAACTCAATGATTAATCTTTCTCTTTCCTGGTCACGCTCGGCGGCGACAGGCTGGGTGGGCAAAGGCGCCGCTTCTTGTGCCGGGGCTTCCATTTCCATTCGCCGGCTGTTGGCCAGCGCCTGGCTCAGAAATGCGGCGACATCGGGAACGATTGCCCGATCGCGCGTCGACCAATTCGAGACGCTCGGCGCGGCGACAAGCAATAAGAAGCCTATACACTGGTTACTCACGGTAAGTGGTTCGATGTGCACCGGTCCGAACGTGCCGACGTTGAATTGCTGGGATAATTCATGTACCTGCCGCGCGCCAACTCCCCGGGGCAACAATTCGATGCTGTGTTGTTGCTCATAAGCCAACCTGAACGCGGCGTGGTCATTCATGTTGACCTGCCAGCCGTAGGTGGTATCCCGGGCGACTGTCGGGCGGGATTGAGAAAAGACGATACGTTGCGGGTTCTTTTCATCAATCAAACCTATCGTGGCGAATTGAGTTGGGATCAGGCCGGTGACCATATCCAGCGCTTCCTCCAGCCGGAGTTGGGGAATGCGCGCGCCGATGACTGCCGTTGACAAGCGCAGGTTACGCGCGAGATGTTCAGCTTGGGCTTGCTCGGCCTCAGTCGTCGTCAGCAAGTCGCGCATACTGTCACGGTAAGCCAGAACCGCCCACAATGGGAAAGCGATCAGATAACCCAGACGCAACCAGTAGGCGACATCGGTGCCGGATGGAAGCAATTCAGGGTAATTGAAGAAATAGGCTACATGCGCCAACAAGACGATCGCCACGATGATCGGTCGTAACGTCCACCGCGTTCCGTGGTCGAACAGTAACCATCCTGTCCCCAAAGCCAGCAAAGCCATTTGGAGAATTCCCCAGAAGTAAGCCTGGACCGTGCTATTGTAAGCGACGGTAATATCGACCGCGCGGTTTTGCCAATCTTGAAGGAAAAAGAGAAACAGAACAGCGATGAAAACCAGGCTGACCAGAAGTACGCCATCGGCCAGCCGGGGCCGGTCGATGGCAAAAGAAGTTAAGCCCCAAACCAGCAAAATAACCGTCGCCGTGTCGATCGCCTGTTCCAAGGGCGGCAGAAACCCGCGCGCCTGCGTTATATCTCCGGCAACCATGAGGCCGATTCCCAATAAAATCAGGCGCGCAATCAGGATCCCGCCGGCCGCCAACGTCATACGCCGGGCAGCTTCATCGTTCGGCTCGAGTTGCCGCCGAGTGATTGCCAGGGCCAACACGACCTGGAGAGCGAACAGCGTCAGGATGTGATAGATGACGCTGCCAGGGGGCCGGCTTAGCAACTCAATGATTTGCTGTAGAAGGACCATTTAACAAGCGTCTCGCCATGTACGCCAGCCACGCTGGTTTGCGCGGCTTTGATCGATCAAAATATACCAGATTTACACATCGATAGCTATGAAGGAGGCGTTAAGCAGGCCGGCAGGAGGTCTGTCGCCGTGAGGGCCGGCCTGCAGGCGGCACCCGTTAGCTGAGATCGACCAATTGAAGGGCTGGGGTCGGCGGCACCGCTCCTGTCGCCTCGTCCTGTTCGTCGCCGGTTTTATCCTGTTCCACAATGCGACCGTGTTTGTCGAGGGGAATGATCAGCGTTACGGTTGTACCGGCGGCCGGTGAAGATTCAACCGTTACCGATCCGTCAATGCGTTCGGCGCGTTCGCGCATATTGACCATCCCCAAACTACCGCGCGTACTGTAATCGCGCTTGACATCATAGGTATCGAAACCGATCCCGTTATCATGGACACTGCCCACGAATAACCCATCGTCCTGCCAGAAACTCACCTCAATGAGGCTTGCCTGGGCATACTTCCGGGCATTGTTCAGGGCTTCCTCGATGACGGCAAAGGCGACCAGCTGGGCGTGTTTATCCAGCAAAGCGCCATGCTCCGCGCCTATCAGACGCATCTCGATGCTCTCAGATTCATCATAGCGCTTCAGCAGCGTGTCAACAGCCGGACCCAAGCCCTGGGTCTCCAGGACTAGCGGGCGAAGTGTGAACAGCATGCTGCGGATATCGGCCGAGGTTTTCTTGGCCAGCGCTTCAACCTTGAGCAGTTCCTCCTTGGCTCGACCCACGTCCTGGTCGATCGTCGTTCGGATATAACTCAACCGCATGGCAATGGCGGCGATATTCTGGGTTGGCCCATCGTGAAGGTCGCGAGCCAACTCTTTGCGCGCTTCTTCATCGGCTTCGATTAACCGCTGTTTTTCAGATTCCAGACGCTGGTAGAGTTGAGCGTTCTGCAAGGCGATGACGGCCTGGTTACCGACAGCTTTGAATAGATCGATATGGCTCTTATCAAACTGCACCGGTGTATCCGTGCCGATGACCATCGCTCCGAATAATTGAAAACCGGCCCGAAGGGGAATGCACACGGCCGTCAGACAATCGCGAAACGCCTCGTAAATGCTCAGTTCCGGGTCCTCAAGCGGGTTGTTGGTGACGACCGGTTCCGCCCGGCCAAGCGCCGCGCCAACGACCCCGGCCTTGCCTTTTATCGCCTGTTCGCTATCAGCTCCCAGGAACCGGCGGCGAGCGATAGGATATAAATAGCCTTCGTCATAAAGAAATACGGCCCCGACAAGCGACTCGCGGGGGATGCCCATCTCCTCGAGCGCCAGGCTGCACACATCGAGCGCCTGTTCAACAACGCGTTCGAAACTGAGTGTCGCGCTCAGAGTTGAGGCCATTGCCTGTAGAGATCGCGCCCGATCGTGACTCAAACGCAACTCGCGGAATTCCTGGCTGATCGCCTGGTTCAGATCGCGTTCCAGATTAGCCCCTTCCCGGTTGATCAGGTAGAGGATCACGCTACCGACCAATAAGACGAAAAGGATAAACAGAAGCCACTCAACCAACCAGTCGGCCACGGTCCCCCAGCCGAAAAACAGGAGTAGAAAGACAAAAAGCGCAACCTGAAGCAATACCACCAACAGCAAGGTGATTAGGATACGGCGATTCAGCCGGTTCAATCCATGTTGGACTGTTTTCGATACCAAACGATCCATGCAATCTTAGCAGGTCCAGGCAAAATGCGGGGCTGCAATCAATTTCAGGCCCGGGATAAGGCGGTCGATGGCTTTCGCCGATTTAGACCCATATTGTATAGAATAACCCTTACAACTTGTATGTCGGTTGGCCATGCCAATCGTATTCTCATCTCAAGCGAGGGACAATAAGCAAGCACCAGGCATGTGGCGACGATCTTGACGGACCCGACATCGAGGGCTATCTTATTCTACGGTTAGTATTGATAGGCAGTCAGCCTGCGAGGTAAAAGGATAAACATGATAGCATTTGTAACCGGTGGGACCGGTTTTATTGGTCGGCAGGTAATCCGGCAGTTAATCCGGCGGGGTTATGAAGTCCATGCGCTGGCCCGATCGGAGCGGGGAGCGACCATGTTGAGCCGGATGGGCGCGGTCGTTTTTCCCGGCGACATCACCGATCGGGAATCCATGCGCGATGGAATGCGCGGATGTGACCTGGTTTTCCACATCGCCGCCGTCTACGAATTCTCACCGGCCGCCTTAGCCCAGGCCGAAGCGGTCAACATCGGCGGCACACGGAACGTACTGGAGTTGGCTGTCGAGCTTGAAATCCCCAAGATCGTCTATACCAGTACGCTGGCCGTATTCGGCGACACCCGCGGCGAATTGCCTGACGAAACTTATTACACCGAGGGTCCCTTCCCGACCGAATATGACCGCACAAAATGGAAGGCCCATTACGAAGTCGCCATACCTCTCATCGAGCAGGGAGCGCCGATCATCATCGTCATGCCCGGCGCGGTTTACGGACCGGGCGATACCAGTTGGCTGGCCGACCTGATGCGCCTTTTCTATCGCGGCTTGTTGCCGGCACTGCCGGGGCCGGAAAGCGTGTTGACCTACGCCCACGTGGAAGATATCGCCGAGGGCCACATCCTGGCGGCGGAGAAGGGACGTATCGGCGAGAGTTACATCCTGGCCGGTCCGGCGGTTCCATTGGGCGAGATGGTCGAATTCTGGTCGCAGCTCACTGGTAAGCCCGGCCCCACGTTGCGAATCCCGGCCCGACTGGCTCGAGGGATGGCCCCGGTTGCCGGTCGAGTCCAGCCGGCGCTCTCGCTACCGGATATGTTCAGCGAGGCCATCATCAGCACTCTCGGCGCTACCTACGCGGGACGGTCGGACAAGGCTAGAACCGAGTTAGGTTGGCGGCCGCGGCCGTTGCAGGCCGGCATGATGGAGACGTTTGAGTGGATAGCGGCCACAGATCCGGCCGACGCCGGCGTGCGGGAGAAACGAGCGGTGCAAGGTCTGATCATCGCCGCGGTGGGGTTGTTCGTTTTCTGGCTATGGCGGCGCAGCCGGCCTGTCAAGCGACTTAACGGGCCTTATACTCATGAAGTAGGCTGAGAAGATTAATTTCAGGTCGCTTGGGCATATTCCACGCCGGCCATGAGAAGCCCCAGTTTTTCGGGGGTGGCTTCGGCCCGCGGAATGTCACCCATGATCCGGCCCTCGAATATGACCAATATCCGATCCGAAAGGGCCAGAATTTCATCCAGGTCCTCGGAGATCAACAAGGTCGCCAACCCTTTTTCACGTTGTTCCAGCAAGACCGAATGCACGTACTCTGTCGCGCCAATATCAAGACCTCGTGTCGGTTGGGCCGCGACCACAACCTGCGGCTGGCGTGACAATTCCCGCGCCAGGATCAATTTTTGGATGTTGCCACCCGACAAATTTTTCACCGGCGTGTCCAGCGATGGGGTCTTAACCTTGAAGTCACTGACCATCTCTTGTGAAGCCGACTGAATGGCGCCATTATTTAAAAAACCGCTTCGGGAATACGGTTGTTTGTCAAATTCACGCAGGATGAGATTCTCTGAAACAGAAAATTCGCGAATCATCCCATCGCGCATGCGCTCTTCCGGAATATACGAAAGGCCAAGTTCCATGATCTGCCGCGGTGACTTGCCCGTAAGCGTTTGACCGCACAGGTCGACTTCCCCGGCCGTGCTCGGCCGTAACCCGGCGATTACTTCCGCGATCTCGCGCTGGCCGTTGCCCGATACGCCGGCCAAGCCGACGATTTCACCTGCACGCACCTCAAATGAGACGCTGCGCAACGCCTGATGTTCGCGGTCATTAAGCGCCGATACCTCGCGAACATGAAGGCGGATCTCGCCCGGTTCGAGAGCGATTTTGTCTCGCTGCAGGCTAATCGGCCGCCCGACCATCATCTCGGCCAGCTGACTCTTGGTGACACCCTCTATGGATTGAGTGCCGATAGTTCGGCCGTCGCGCAGAACGGTCACCCGGTCGCTGATGTGCAAGACCTCATGTAACTTGTGGGAGATGAAGATGAGCGCGTGTCCATCCTTCTTCATCTGCTGCAACGTGACGAAGAATTCATCTACTTCTTGGGGAGTCAAGACAGCTGTCGGTTCGTCCAGGATCAACAAGGCTGCCCCACGATAGAGAGCCTTGATGATCTCCACGCGCTGCTGCTGGCCAACGGACAGCTGCCAGACATAGGCGTCGGTATCCACCTGCAACCCGTAGAGCGCCGCCAGCTCTTTGATCCGCGCCGTGACCCGATCGAGATCCGTCCGCACGCCACGCGTCGATTTAAGGCCCAAAGCGACATTCTCCGTCACGGTCAACGTCGGCACCAACATGAAATGCTGGTGGATCATGCCGATACCCTGCTGAATGGCATCGGCCGGGGAATGAATAGACATAACCTGATCGTTGATGAGAATTTGGCCTTCGTCCGGCTGGTAAAGTCCATAGAGGATCTTCATCAGCGTGCTTTTGCCCGCGCCATTCTCGCCGAGCAACGCGTGAACTTCTCCGGTGTGGACGTCGAACTGGATATGGTCGTTAGCCAACACGCCCGGGAATCGCTTGGTGATCCCTCGCATCTCCATTTTATGAATGCGTGGGGTACCGGAAGGGAGCAGGTCACTGGTAGTCATATGCTATCTCGCCAATCGGGTAAAAGACCTGTCAGGCCTTCCAAGGCCTGACAGGTCTTATGCACAAACGCTACGGTTTACTCGCTCGGGCCAATCATGCCCTGCAACAACTGCGGCAGGTACCAGATTTGCTCATCAGTGGCAACCTCGCCTTCGGCGATATACTCGGTGCCGTCCTGGAGGAAGATCGGGCCGTTCCAGACATTGATGTCGCCCGACGCCAACCCGGCGATGAATTCATCGAGTTGAGCCTTCCACTCTTCGTTCAGGCCGGGCCCATCGATCCAGCCGACGTGGGTGACCGTGGTATCGGTCAGATTTTCCCAATCGGCCGGCAACCATTGCCAGGATTGCTCCCAGGTGCCGGCGGCTACATCCTGCGCGGTTTGCAGGTAGGACGGGCCCCAGTTGAAGAAGGGTACACCCAGGCAGATATCCGGGGCGGCTTCGCAAGCACCTTCGAAATCATAGGGGACAGCCCACACGGCTTCGCCGCGGGCCGCACGCTGCCCGGCGATGTCGATGGCCTCGGTCGTGTCGATGCCGCTCATCACCACGTCGACGCCGGAGTCGAAGAAGTTGGTTACGACTTCGGTCGGGTCTAGGGTGACACCGGGGATGTTGAACCAGAAGCCGATCCAGGTGACCGTGAATTCCAGGTCATCCGGGTTCAGGCCACGATAGTTCTCGTAGCAATAGCGCGCGCCTTCAAAGGCCGAGGCGGCTAGACGGCGGGTTTCGAAGTTGATCAGCGGTCCCAGGTAACCGATCTTACCGGTTTGGGTCGCCAGCGCGGCCGAGCAACCGGCGATGGCCTTCATGTCTTCCATGCGGCCCATCAGGTTGCCCAGGTTGGGCGGAGCTTCACCGGTCCAGGCATCGTCGCCGGAGATATTGATGAACGTGATTTCCGGATACTTCTCGGCAACGCTTAGCGTATCTTCTTCGAATTCATCCGAGGTGGTGAAGATGAGCGTGGCGCCGTCGGCAACCATGTCATCAACCACGCCTTCGACCGTCGCTTCCGGTTTGTCGGCCGAATTGAGCGACTCGAAAGCGATCATCGTTGCCCCTTCCAGATTCTGCTCAACATACTGGCCACCGGTGTAATGAGCCTGGCTCCAGCCGCGGTCATTGCGCGGGCCGACCAGGATCATGCCGAAGGTTACCGGCCCGGCTTCGGCCGGCGCTTCCTCGACCGGAGCTGCGGCTTCGCCACCGAAGACGCTAATCGTCCCCGCGGCGATGCCGGCGGCAGCGGCCTCGGCGGCCGCCTTGGCTTCTTCGGGAATCGCATAATCGGCGTTGTAATCCATCACCAGGCCGCCGTTGGCCAGTGTCAGAGCGAAGGATTCGCCGCCATACGTTCCCGCCTTAACTTGCTCGATGATCGTGTTGAGTACGCCGGTCCAGTCATAGACCTGGTTGGCGACGACAACACCCGGAGCCAGCGTCGTCTGGCTCGACTGCGTGCCAAACCACGGCACGCTGTTCTCTTCGGCCACGCCAATGGCGCCGACCACCATCTGCGCCGTGCCGGACAAGCCGTCAGCGCCCGCTCCAACCAGAGTATTGGCCGCCTCGGTCGCCAGGGCGACATCACTGAACGAGCCGATGTAGTTGACATTCACATTGATGTCGGGCTTCGTCGCTTTGGCGCCGGCCACAAAACCGTCAACATACAGCTTGGCGTCGCCTGTTTCGATGGGACCAACAACGCCGAGGATATTGCTCTCGGAGAGACCGGCGGCCAAAACGCCGTTGACGTAACCGCCTTCTTCCGAACGAGCCTCATAGGCATAGATATTGGGAATCCCAAAGGTGTCAACCGTTGTGCCCCAGGCAAAGCTCGTCTCGGGGAAGTCCGGAGCGATCTCTTGCAAGGAACTACCATATTGCGAGCCATGGGCGATGACCAGGTTATAGCCCTGGCTGGCATAGTCGCGCAACGCCGCGGCGGCATCCTCGACCACAAACATGTTCTCTGAGTACACAAATTCAAAGTTCTCGGCGCCCATCTCATCCTGAACCTTCGTCAGGGCATCAAACATGCTCTGGCTAAAGGCCAGGTCATTGATAGCGCTGGGCATCACTACGGCGACGCGGAATGGTCCCATCGCCTCCTCTTCCGGGGGCGCAGCCTCTTCTTCAACAGGCGCGGCTTCTTCTTCGGCCGGGGCTGCTTCAGTGGCGACGGGCTGTTCTTCGGTAGTAGTTTCTTCAGTCGTTGTGCCGGTTTGTCCACCGCAGGCAACGATAGCCATTGCCAGGATCAGCAACATAACCAGCCATGCAAAACGTTTCATGTTCTTCCTCTCCTTATCAACTAAATAGGTTCCCATGAGAATTCTCTTCTCCAAAAAACTTGACGATTGTAGGGATCAAGTGAGGGTTATACCGATTCACTCGATCGAGTCGTTGTTCGCATTATTTTTCCTTCTCTCGCGCGCCATCACCTCCTTTGGGCCTCCAGGCGGCCGGGTTAACCACCGCGTTCATACACAGTCGATAGGGCGGACGGTTTTCGTACTCGTCCGGCCGAGAAAATCAGCACAATGATGGTCAAAACATACGGCAACATGATCAACAACTCGGAAGCATCAAAAGGAATGGGGATACTCAGAGCCTGAATCCATAATTGCAGGGCGTTGACCATACTGAACAACAAGGCGCCGAATAAAATTCCAAACGGTCGCCAGCCGCCGAAGTAGACGAGCGCGACGGCGATAAAACCCAGGCCGCTGGTAAGATTCTGCTGGAAAACATTGAGCAGGGAGATTGACAAGGATGCCCCGGCGACGCCGGCCAGGATTCCGCCAATGATGACCGTTAAGTAGCGGGTACGGTTCACGCTAACACCCAGCGAGTCGGCCGCGGCCGGGTTCTCGCCCACCGCCCTTATTTTCAAGCCGAATGTTGTCCGATAGAGGACGAACCAGGCTATCGGCACCAGGGCATAAGCCAGATAGACCATGATGCTCTGCTGGAAGAAGATTGGGCCAATGATCGGCAGGTCACTCAGGATGGGGATATCAACCGGACGGAAGCCGCTGACCGTTTCCACCGTGCCGATGGTTTTCTGGAACAGCAAATCGCTCATGCCCAGGCCAAACAGATAAACACCAATACCGCTGATACCTTGTTCCGCCTGGAACGTTACGCTGATAATGGCCATGGCCAGCCCCATCATCCCGCCGACGATGATAGCCGCTAACAACCCAAGCCAGGGATTGCCCGTGGTATAGGTGGCATAGAAAGCCGCGAAAGCGCCCATCAGCATCATGCCTTCGACGCCCAGATTGAGGACACCGCTGCGTTGGCCAAACATCTCGCCGATGGAGGCGAAGAGATAGGGCGTCGCCAGACGAATGCCGGAGGTCAGAATGCCGATCAGGACGGCTTCAGTAAAGAGTTGGCTGATCATGATGAGGCCTCCTGTCCCGGTGATGGCGGACCTGCTCGTTGTAAATGAGGACCAACATCGGCCGGCGCGGCAGGCGGGCTGGTCTTTGGCTCGGCGACGATCTGGCGACGGCGCGCCAGGCGCCGGCTAAAGATGTCGCTGCTGACGACAAAGATAACAACCAGACCATTTAGGGCCGTGACCAGCGCCGCCGGTACCTGCATGGCCCGTTGCAAACTGTTGGCCCCGACAATCAGCCCGCCGAAAATGAACGAGGCCGGGATGGCACCCAACGGGTGTAATTTACCAAAGAGCGCCGTGACGATTCCGTTGAATCCGGCGTTCCCGGTGAAACCGGCCGCTGACCCATCGGTGAACATGCGGTGGTTGACGCCATAAACCTGGACGGCCCCGGCCAACCCGGCGAATGCGCCGCTGAGCAGCAACGCCAGGACGATGTTTCGTTTGACATTGATCCCGCCGTAGCGCGAGGCGTCTGGATTCAAACCGACTGCGCGAATGCGGTAGCCGGTAGTCGTTCGCCACAGGAGGATATAGACAACGAAAGCCAGCACAACCGCCAGGAGCGCGCCGGCGTGTAGTCGCGTGGGCACGAGGCGCGGCAGATCAAATGCCTGGGCCAATCGAGCAGTCTGCGGGATGCGCGACGCGGCCTCCAGTTGAACCGGGTCGATCATCGGACCGCGCAGCAGGAAGTTCATGCCCTGGACGGCGATGATATTGAGCATGATGGTGCTGAGGATTTCATTGACGTTATAGTAGGCCTTGAGAACACCGGGGATACTGCCCCAGAAAGCGCCACCGAGAAAACCGGCGATTAAGGCGGCCGGCACCAAAATCAAGGCCGGCGCTTCGGGAAACATGAGGCCGATCAGGGTCGCCGGGATGGCCCCGGCAATGATCTGGCCTTCGCCGCCGATATTGATGACGCCGCCGCGAAAGGCGATGCAGATGCCCAGGCTAACGAGCAAGAGAGGTGTGGCGCGCACGATCGTGTCGGCCAGGGCATTCTGGCTGCCGAACGCGCCTTTGAGCATGGCGCTATAGGCCTGAAATGGATTAGCCCCCAACAACTGGAGCATGACCGCGCCAACGCCCAGAGCGGCCAACACGGCCAGCAGGGGCAATAGTAAATCGAAGAGCCGTCCTAATCGTGGGTGCGTGGCAAGAAAATCAATCATGGATCACCCTTTGGCGAGATAGCAACTACGCTTATCCCTCATGAAAAGTGGTTCCCAAGGCCATCGGCGGCGAGACGCGCAAGACCCGCCGCAGGGGTCTCTGCCAATCTTTCGGCATAGCGCTGATGAACCGCTCGGTATAGTCACTACCGACCGCTAATAAAACAAGGATCATCAAAACCCAGGGAATAGAATTGAAGGCGACGACCGAAACTTCGGGAAAGGCGCGCTGGAGGTAGGTCGCCAGCGCTTTGGTGGCGCCAAAGAGCAGCGCGCCGAAAGCGCCACGGATGGGAGACCAACCACCGAAGATCACGATGGCCAGCGCGATCCAGCCAAAGCCGCGCACGTGGCCGTCCGACCAGCCGATTTTGACATCCAGCGAGTAAGCTGCCCCGGCAATACCGACCAGAGCGCCGCCTAAAATCGTGTACAAATAGCGGACTCTATTCACGCCGACCCCGCGGGCGAAGGCGGCTTCCGGTCGCTCGCCCGAACCGCGCAGGCGCAGGCCGGGTTGGGTGCGATTGAGCCACCACCAGGTAATTCCGATCAACACCAGGGCGAAATAAACGACGATATCCTGATCGAAGATGACCGGCCCGATGATGGGGATATCTTTTAAGATCGGGATCGGTGTATGCGGAACGGCCACGCCGGGGGTTCGGGTATAATTCTGGCCCAGGAACGCGCTCAAGTCGTCGCCCAGCAAGGCGAGTACAAAGCCGATGGCCACCTGGCTCTGTCCCAACCGGATGCTGCCGAAGGCGACGATGCCGGCAAATAGCGCGCCGACGAGGGCCGCCGCTCCGAATCCCAGCCAGAGGTTCTGCGTCAGCAAACCCACCACAAAACCGGTCATGGCCGCCATGAGCAGCGATCCGTCCAACGACAGGTTTACCACGCCGGAGCGCTCGGTCAGGATTTCGCCACAGACGGCGATGATCAGCGGCGAAGCCTGGAGCAGAATGGAGGCCATGACGCGGACGAATTCGCTATCGTTCATCAGTCACCTCCATGCTTGCCGGGCACGATCGTATCCGCCGGGCTATACGTCACCTCCGGCGCGCCTTCGGAAACGACTTGCTTGGTCTTGCCGATCCCCAGTTGTTTGGCGGAACCGAATAACAAGACAAAGAGGACCATGACGCCGGTCAGAATGCCGCCCAAGGAGGAGTGCAATTGGGTTCGCAACTGCAACGTGATGCTGCCGTTGAGCACGGCCGAAAAGAACAACGCGATTAACGGTACCCAAAAGATGCGATAGGCGGCCAATATAACGATCAGCAACGCCAAGAAGCCGATGCCGCCGGAAATGCTCTGGCGAAGGCTGTCGAACCAACTGAGAACGCGCACCGCCCCGGCCAATCCGCCCAACGCGCCGCAGAACATCATGGCCATGATCGTCTCGCGCTCACTGCGCACGCCCAGCAAAAATGCCGAGTAGGGATTCTTGCCCAAGGCTTTCAGCTTTAGCCCCCAGGTCGTGCCCCGCAGGATAAAAAAGACGATGACAAAGGCGGAGACAGCCAGCACCAGGGATAGCGGGCTGAAGCGCGTGTCCATGTAGCGCGGCAGCAAAGCCGCTTCCTGAAAAGGTGTGGTGCCGCGAAAGCTGCCGCCTTCCGGCGGCTGCCAGGGGCCGGAGATCAGGTAATTGGTCAGGATGATCGCCAGATTGTTCAGGGCCAGGCCGCCGAAAATCTCGTTGACTTTGCCGCGGGTCTTGAGCACAGCGACTATCCCCGCCCAGAGCGCCCCGCCCACCATGGCGGCCAAAAGCTCCAGAGGGATGAGCAGGATCGCAGGGCCATCTACTTTCAAGGCGACCCAGCTGGCGAAGATCGCGCCCAGAATGATTTGGCCCTCGATACCGATGTTCCACAGGCCGGCGGTGAAGGTGATTAACAAACCAAACGAGGCCAGCAGTAAAGGAATCCAGAAGGCCAGAACGCTAAAGGTTTTATTCGCATCGCCGAAGGCCCCGGTCCACATCGCGCTGTAGGATTCCAACGGACCGGCGTTGAAGAGCAGCAAAAGCCCGCTGGTGAAGAGCAAGGCGGCGATAATGGGCACAATCGGCCAAAGGCGAAGCAACCAGTTTTGGGTACCGGCCGGCTTGCCCTGGCTCAGTTCCGCGTCATTCATTCCTGCCCTCCTATGAGATGGCCTAATTCATCGGCAGTCGTCTCATGGGCATCCAGTATGCGTGACATCTTTCCACCGGAAAAGACCGCGATCCGGTCGCTGTGTTCGATGATTTCATCCAGGTCAGCGGAGATAAACAAGATAGCCGTACCGTCATCCCGCCGTTTATAGAGCAATTGCCAGGTGTAATCGATGGATCGCACATCGAGGCCGCGCGTCGGATGTTCCAGTAAAAGCAGTTTGAGGGGGGTATTGAGCAGGGCGAATAGGAGCCGCTGTTGGTTACCGCCGGAAAGGGCATCGGCCGTCGTTTCGGGCCGGCCAATGATCTGATACTTCTCGATCCGCCCTGCCATCTCCTGCGCGTTGTCTTTCCAGTCGATGAAGAATTGCTTTTCCGGCCGGGCCAACACCAGATGCTCGGTCAGGGTCAGGCCGGCTACCAATCCCTCTTCCAGCCGCCCGGCAGCCACATAGCCGACACCATTTGCTTGCAGGCGGTGGTAGCCCCATCGGCTGACATCCTGACCATTCAAGTAAATATGGCCTTGATTGGGCTGGGTCAGCCCGGCGCAGGCTTGCATGACGAGGCGTTGGCCGCTGCCTTCCAACCCGGCAAAACCGAAGATTTCACCGGCCCGGACCGAGAGGTTTATATCGGGTACGGTCAATTGATAGGTATCAATCGTGACGTCCCGCAGTTCGAGGACCGGTTCGCCGACATCGAAGGCCGGCCGCCGGGTGCGCTGCGGGACCTGGCCGAACATCATCTCGACCAATTGCTCATTCAGGCAGGGCAGTTCCTGTTCGCCGACAAGCTGGCCGCGACGCAGGACATAAGCATATAAACACAGGTCCTGGACTTCCTCGAGTTTATGGGAAACCAGAATGACGGTTTTGCCCTCTTCGCGGGCCAGTTTACGAATCGATTCGAAAAGAATCTCTTTTTGTTCAGCGCTGATACCTGTCGTTGGCTCGTCGAGGATGAGCACTTCCGCGCCACCGGCCAAGAGGCGAACCAGTTCCAGTTGTTGCCGCTCGCCCATTGAGAGCGAATCGATCATGGCGTTGACGTCGATATCAAAACCATAACGACCGGCCAACCCCTCCAACTCAGCTCGCGCCGTCTTGTAATCTAGGCGAACCCCACCATTGCTGCCGAGCAAGTAGTTGTCTATCACGCGGAAAGGCGGCATGTCAAGCGGGTCCTGGTAGAGCATGCCCACGCCATGAGCCAGGGCATCCGCCGGGGAGTGGAGTTGGACGGTTTGACCGTCGAGCAGAATCTCGCCGCTTGTGGGAGGCTGGTAACCGGACAGGATCTTCATGAGGGTGCTCTTGCCGGCGCCATTCTCCCCGACAAGGGCGTAAATCTTACCCGGCTCGAGCGTCAGGTTGATGCCATCGTTGGCTTTGACCTGACCGAAGTACTTGCGGATGTCCTTTAATTCAACCCGCATACCACCTCCCGGAGATGCCCGCCGGTCTGCCATCCGATTCGGCGGGTCTAGATAGAATAAGCAAACGGCCCTAAGTCGCCAAGCCGCTCAGATAGCATAATCAAAGGTCTTGAATTTGTAACCTGTCATTGATCCTAATTTTTATATGACATTTATCGGTTGTTTCGCCCCAATGCAGCGCGAGAAACAACCGGACCAATCGACAGGATCGCATAAACCTGTCGCCGACCGAGCATCAGATGGTCTGCTTCTTCTCGGCCGGGGGCGGCCGCCATAAGCCGCGGGCATTCTGCTCGATCACCCGCAACTCGGCCGCGTACCGGGCGGCGGCGGGCGCATTGCCGGCCTCATTCGCCAATCCAATCGCGATCTGAAGTTCGGCGAAAGCCTCGGCGTAACGCCCTTGCCGGCGATAGGCCTGGCTACGCAGGGCGTGTAAATCTGCCCGCAAGGAAGGCTGAAGGAAATCGCCGGCTGCGAGCGCGTGGTCGAGTTCGGCCTCGGCCGCCGGACCGTCGCCGCGCTCCAGGTAATACGTCGCCCGGAGTTCCCGCGCAAACGCCACATGGTTGGGATCGTCCAAGCCCAGAGTTAATGCCCGGCTCGCCGCTTCGAATGTGTCCTTGCCGATGGCGTTGTGACCCTCAGCCAACAACGCGGCCTGTTGTAATTGGGCAGCGGCCGAATCAGGGTGGTGTTGGATAAAATCGGTTAAGGCGGCGCGCGCTTGCTGCCGCGCGCCGCCGCGACGGAGATCGTCAATAGCCCGGAGGCGCGCGGCTTCATCTCCACGGGCGACAGCCGACCGGGAGGACTCATAGGCCTGCTGGTCAGCCAGTGTCTCGAATGCGGGCATCTCGAACCAGCCGCGGCGGTCGACGCGCCAGAACCACAGTAATGCGGCGAGATGAACCACGAGAAAAGCGCCGCTCAAGAGTGGTGTAGCCCGGAAATCATAAATAACACGCCAGTCACCGATGGGGAGAAAGAGGCTGAAGATCGGGTAATAGAGTAGCGAGAAGTAGATTTGGAAGCGAAAGGCGCGCTTGCCGAAGTACTGGAGTGTCCGGCTGGGATTGTGCCTCAAGGCCAGCCAAATAGCAGCCCCAAACCCAAGCGAGCCAAGCGTGCCGGCCAGGGCGATGATCCAATCTTGAACGGCGGTAAAGGTGCCGGCGGGAACGACATAGCCCCAAAAGACGCGGTAGCCAAATTCGACAACCTGCCCGCCGAACAACCAGATGGCGAGGGCATGGGCCAGTTCGTGGATGAAAACCGAGGGAGGAACACCGATGAAGAACGCGGCCTGCTCAGCCAGCCGCTGTTTGCCTCGGGTCAACGGCTCTTGCCGGACTGTGCCCCAATCACGAATGATTTGAACAGACAGCTGGACGGCGCGGCCGATGTACAACAGGGCAAGGATGTTGAATAAAATCGTCATTATCGACATCAGCAGCCCAGTGGCCTTCATCATACCGGAAGCGCGCCTGGTTTACAAATAACCACCACAGCGGCTCAACGGAAGACCCTGACGGCTATATTTTTACCCGCGTCACCGGCCGGACGCCCGGCTTCCGTGTGTCAGCCCTCCCCCGTTATGTTAAAATACAATCGTGACGAGCAAGCTGGAGTTTTTAGCCGAAGTGCCGCTTTTTAAGGATCTGAGCGAAAGCGCGCTGCGACTTGTCGCCACCGTGGCCACGGAATACGCCTTTGAACGCGGGGCCGTGATCGCCTATCAACGGGATGCGGCTGAGAGTCTTTATATTCTGAAAGAAGGCCGCCTCTTTGCCCATACGTTAAACCAGAATGGAGTCGTTACCGACTCGCGCTCTTATTATTCGGGACAGTATTTTGAGGATATCTGGCTATTCACCCCCGGTGTCCACTCAGCAACCGTGAAAGGCGCTGAGAGCGGACGCCTGCTGATCATTCGGGGCGCGGACTTTGTCCGGCTCTTGAAAGAAAATCCGGGGGTCATCTCGGCTCTGGCACCTGGGCTTGACGAGGACGGCAATCCGATGGGGCTGAGCGACGCGGCCTGGATTGAGGCGCGGAAGCTCCTGATCGCCAAGAAAACTCGATCGTCGTCGGTCTCGGCCTTGATGCCGGAAGAGCGTGTCGAGTTCTTCGCCCGGCGCAGTCTCTGGTTCTTGCTACTGAAGCTCCTTGCTCCGTTCATGCTCATCTTGGTCGCGGCGATCGTCCTGGCCGCTATGCCCTCGGGTAGCGGATTTGAGCGCTCGATTAAGGTCGGCGTACCGATATTGCTGACGTTGTTGGCCGTGATCATCTTTCTGATCGATCTGATCGACTGGCGAGCGGATTACTTCATCATTACCAACAAACATCTGACTCATCATGAATTTGAATTACGCCGCTTTCGCATCAATCTCGTCAAAGTGCCCATAAGCCAGGTCCAGACGGTCGAAGTGCTTAAACCCTCTTTGCTGTCTAACCTGTTGAATATCGGTACGGCCCAGGTAACGACGGCGGCCGTTGCCGGGCGCGTTCTCTTTGACAACATCGACAACCCATTGCTGGTCAAGGATACGTTGGAACGATTATCCAGCCAGTACCGTGCTTACACCGGGGCGCAAACGCAGGCCATCATTCGCCAATCGATCGAGAATCATTTTGGAGCGGACCCGCAACTCGTTGCCACCGAAGAAGCGACGCCGGCGCAGGCACCGCGACGAAAACAATCCACCGGCCTTTGGGCTTCCTTTCGCCGCCGCTATGGCTGGCGAGTCGTCGATGGCACCTCGGTGACTTATCGCAAGAGTATTTTCATCTTGCTCAGAACGATCGCCTTGCCGTTGCTCGGCTATTTAGTGTTAACGGCGATCACCTATCTCGGTTTTTATCTCAATATTGCCATTGAATTCATTCTGATCGTCGTTGGCGGATTGACCCTGTTGAATACCATCTGGTTCATTTGGCAACTGGAGAACTGGCGCAACGACATCTTCCAGGTGACCGATCGTTTCGTGGTCGATATCGATCGGACGCCGTTCGGGTTTGGCGAGAGCCGCAAGCAAGCGGCGCTCAGCAACATCCAGAATGTCGACGCCTCACGTCCCGGTTTTTTTGCTACCATCCTTAATTATGGTTTTGTCACCATCGATACGGCCGGAGCCAAAGCCGACATTGTCTTCGAATACGTGCCGAACCCCGAGGTCATTCAGAGCGACATTTTTCAGCGATTGGATGATTACCGGCAAAAACAACGCATTCGCGAGGAGAGCACGCGCCGCGAGGAATACGCTCTATTACTAGATGTTTACCGGCAAGCCACGGAGCAGGATCGCATTCCACAACGCACGCCCAAAGGTTTTGAAGAAGTATGAGCACCTTACCTATTGTCACGATACCAGAGAAGATTTTGCGCCAAAAGACGCGACCGGTTACAAAGTTCGACAAGGAACTGCAACAACTGATCGATAACATGATCGAGACAATGCGCGAGGCCAATGGCGCCGGCCTGGCCGCGCCGCAGATCGGCCTCCCCTACCAGTTGGCCGTCATCGAAACGCCGCCGGAGGTAGATGATGAGGGCAACGAGATCGAGGGGTCGCGCGAAATTCATGTCATCGTCAACCCGGAGATCGTCTGGACTTCTCGCGACATGGTGAAGGGGGTCGAGGGCTGCCTGTCGATTCCCGGTTATGTCGGCGAAGTAGAGCGTTATGACGCGATTCGCGTGCGAGCCCAGGACCGCCACGGCCGCAAGCTCCGCCTGAAGGTCGACGATTGGACAGCCCGCATTTTCCAACACGAGATCGACCATCTCAACGGCGTGCTCTATATCGACAGGCTAACCAGCCCGGAAAATATTTGGACGGAAGAGGAATTTGAAAAGCTAATGGAGGCCAAGCGAAACGGCCATGAACATAGCCCGGTGGTCGGGGATTAGACCCAATCAAGGATGTAGCGTATGTCATTGACCCGCGAGGAAGTCGCCAAGATCGCCCATCTGGCTCGCCTGGCCCTTACACCGGAGGAGTTGGAACATTACCAGGACCAGCTATCGGCCGTCCTTGACTATGCCGCTCATTTGAATGAACTCGACCTGGCTGGTGTCGAGCCGTCTCTCCATGCCATCGGCGGCGCGTCGGCGCCTCGGCAAAACGTCATGCGCGAGGATGTCATCACGCCATCGCTGCCGCTGGAGGATGTATTGTTCAACGCCGCCGAAACAGACCAGGATCAATTCCTTATCCAATCCGTGCTGGACGAGTAAACCCGAATGGACCCCGCCCTCCTGACACTGACGGAATTGCGCGCAGCCTTGCGCCGGGGCGACACGACCAGCCTGGCCGTGACCCAGGCCATGCTTGATCGTATCGTCGCCTATGATAACGATCTGTTCTGTTATCTGACCGTCACCGATGAAGCTGCGCTGGAGGCCGCGGCGGCGGCCGACCGTCGTCGTGCCGCCGGCGAAGATACGCCGTTGCTCGGAATACCAGTCGCCGTCAAGGACATCATCTGCACGGCCGGGGTCAGAACCACAGCCGGCAGCAAGATTCTGGAAGATTTCATACCGCCCTATAACGCCTTCGTCATCGACAAACTAACCGCCGCCGGAGCGGTCATTCTGGGCAAAACCAACACCGATGAGTTCGCGATGGGGTCATCGACCGAGAACTCGGCTTATGTGACCACGCGCAACCCGTGGGATACGAGCCGCGTACCGGGCGGCAGCAGCGGCGGCAGCGCCGCAGCCGTAGCCGCCGGTCTGGCTTATGGCGCGTTGGGAACCGACACCGGCGGCAGCGTGCGCCAGCCGGCCTCTTTCTGCGGCCTGGTCGGGCTGCGCCCAACCTACGGCCGTATGTCTCGTTGGGGCGTCATCGCTTTCGCGTCATCACTCGATCAGGTGGGCACCTTTGGCCGCACTGTCACCGATTGCGCCACCCTCTTCCAGGTTACGGCCGGCTACGACCCCCGCGATAGCACATCGCTGGATGTCGCCGTGCCGGATTGCGTGGCGGCCCTGACCGGCGACATTCGCGGCTTGCGCGTCGGCGTGCCCCGCGAATACTTTATTGAGGGGATCGAGCCGGAAGTCGAGTCGGCCGTGCGAGCGGCCATCGATCAGTTAGCCGCCCTCGGCGCGGAGATCGTCGAAGTCAGCCTGCCGCATACCCAATACGGCCTGCCGGTTTACTATTTGATCGCCCCGGCCGAGGCCAGCGCCAACCTGGCCCGCTATGACGGCAGCCGGTTTGGGCCGCGCGCGCGGGGGGAGGATATGATCGACACGGTCGAGCGAACACGCGCCTTGTTTGGTCCGGAGGTGAAGCGGCGCGTCATGCTCGGGACCTACGCTCTCAGCGCCGGCTACTATGACGAATATTACGGACGGGCGTTGAAGGTGCGCACCCTCATCCGGCGAGACTTTCAGGCGGCCTTCGCGCAGGTCGATGTCATCGCCGCGCCGACCAGCCCGACAACGGCGTTTGCCATCGGCGAGCGCGCTGACGATCCGTTGAGCATGTATCTGGCCGATATATTCACACTGCCGCTCAATCTCAGTACGGCCTGCGGGCTTTCGGTGCCTTGCGGCTTCGATAGCCGCGGGTTGCCCATTGGTTTGCAGTTAGTCGGCGATACCCTCCAGGAAGCGCGCATCCTGAACGCCGCTTATGCCTATGAGCAAGCGACCGAATGGCACCGGCGACGGCCACCCGACCCGATCAAGACATGAAATTGATCCTGCCCCTGTTTCAGCTGGAAACGACCCTTGGGCCGGAGTGGGCACGACCATTGGGTTTAATGCCCGTCGCCAATGGCATGCTCCTCGAACAGCTTGTCGCCAGCGCGAGAAAGTGGGTTGATTTCGCTCCGGTTTTTGTCGCCACGGCCGCCGGAACGGACATGATCACCTGGTGGGCGGAAACCTATCCGGACCAGCAACTTCAATCGATCGTGCTGGACAAGCCCGACGTCCTGCAGGCGCTGCGGCAAGGGCGAGATTTTTGGGCCGGCGATGCCGTTCTTCTCCTGACCGGGGATGCGGTGGTGGACGCCAACCTGGGCGGATTGGACCAAACGGGCGCTGATGTTGTCCGTCTGGTTCTTGAGAACCAGGCCGGTGTTCATCCGGAAAGCCGTCTGCACGCCGCGGGCGCATGGTGGTTTCGCCACGGCGGGCTATTGAACCAGGGCCTTGAATTATTCGACTTTAGCGGGCAGCCCAACATCTGGTACGCCGGTCTGGACCAGCGACTACGCGACCTTGACTTACACACCACGATCCGCCAAGTCGATATGATCGAGGCGATCGATCGGCATCTCCCGCCAACCGCGTGTTTACTGGCCCTCAATCAACGCCTGCTGGGTTTTGGTCGGAGTTCGGAAGACGCCATCGAGCGCAGTTACGGCGAGGATTTCACGGTTATCACACCCGTTTACATCGATGATACGGCTATAATCGATAGTGCTGTGATCGGTCCCTACACGACGATCGCCGCCGGCGCCGAAATCCGGAGCAGCGTTGTGCGCAACAGCATTATCGGACCGGGTGCCGTGGTGGAAAATGCCGTGTTGGACGGGGCCATTGTGGGTGAAGGCGCGACAATAATAGGAGCCGCGAGATCACCGGCAGCGGCCGAAGGCGTGGTGTTGGCGATGGAGGCAGGGTGATACACGATCGATACGAACCGGTCATCGGTCTGGAAATTCACGCCGAGCTGTTGACCCAATCCAAGATGTTTTGCGGGTGTCGGGTCGTCGACAGTGTGGCGGCGGCACCGAATTCGGCCGTCTGTCCGGTTTGTCTGGGCATGCCGGGGATGCTGCCGGTCATCAACCGGCGAGCCGTGGAGTTCGCGCTGCGCGTCGCCCTGGCTCTGGATTGTGAAATTCAACCCTACAACATCTTCGCCCGGAAGAATTATTTCTATCCGGATTTGCCCAAAGGCTACCAGATCAGTCAGTATGAGTTGCCGATCGGCCGCCACGGGCAGCTCGATGTCGCTCTGCCGTCGGGTGAGGTAAAACGGATCGGTATCCGCCGCGTCCACATGGAAGAGGATACCGGTAAGCTGACGCATCTAGAAGGCGGCGGTTCGCTGGTCGATTACAACCGTTCCGGCGTGCCGTTGCTGGAGATCGTCTCCGAGCCCGATATCCGTTCCGGCGAAGAAGCTCGCGCCTACGCCATGCGCATCCGCCAAATCCTGCGCTACCTGGGCGTCAACTCGGGCGATATGGAAAAGGGCGTGCTGCGGGTAGAGCCGAACATCAGCATCCGGCCGCGCGGCAGCGAGGCTTTCGGCACGCGCATTGAGCTTAAGAACCTCAACAGCTTCCGGGCGCTGGCCGACGGCACGGATTACGAATTGACCCGGCAGGCAGCGATCCTGGATGCCGGGCGGCAAGTTGTTCAGGAAACCCGCGGCTGGCACGATGCCCGCCGCGAGACCTTCAGCCAGCGGGTGAAGGAGGAGGCTGAGGACTACCGTTACTTCGCCGAACCCGATTTACCGCCGTTATCGATTTCGGAGGCATGGATCACAGCCACCAGGGCGGCGCTACCGGAATTACCGCAGGCCAAAGAACACCGCTACCGGGCGGTGATGGGGCTTTCCGCTTACGAAGCGGCCGCGCTGGCCGAGGATCGCGCGGTGGCCGAATGGTTCGACACGGCCGTCATGGCCGGCGGCTCGCCGAAATCAGTGGCCAACTGGCTGCTGAACGATTTATTCCGGTTGATGAATGAGCGGGGGCAACGGATCGAGAACATCCCGGTCCCACCGGCGGCATTGGTTGAATTGTTGTCGATGGTGGAGCGCGGCGATATCAACCAGACCAGCGCGCGCGATGTGCTGGCCGAAATGGTTGACGGCGGCCGCGCGCCGGCCGAAATCGTCGCCGCGCGGGGGTTGAGCCAGATATCGGACGAAACAACACTGGGGGCGATCATCGATCGGGTTTTGTCTGACAATCCCGAGCCGGTGGCAACCTATCTTGGGGGCAAAGAGAGTCTGATGGGGTGGTTTGTCGGGCAGGTGATGCGGGCCAGCAAGGGGCAAGCGAATCCGGCCCGGGTGAATGAGTTACTAAAGGAGCGGTTACGAGTGAAGAAAGAGGCGCTCTAGACCGCGGCGCCGCCACAACCGGCGCTTGGGCTGCTAAAGAAGAGGAGCATCGGGATAGGCCATGAATCGTGCGAGTTGGCAATTTACTCCGTTCCTGATCCCCATCCTGGGCGCGGCGGTCGTTCTGACCTTTTTGAGCATCTACGCCTGGCGCCGCCGCCAATCGGCCCAGGGCACTGGCGCGTTCGTCGCCCTGCTCTCGCTGACGGCATGGTGGTGCTACACCTATGCCGCGGAGTTAATAACCACCGATCCGGCGGTGATGCTCTTGCTCGTCAAACTGGAGTGGATCAGCATCGCGCTGCTGCCGGTAGCCTGGTTCGTATTCGCTCTCTATTACGCCGGGTATCCTCAACATGTCACGCTGCGCAATCTGACATTGCTGGCGATCATCCCCGCCATCGTCCTCACGCTCGCCTGGACAACCCCAGCCCATTCGCTCATCTACGCCAATCCGGGCATCACAACAGATGGCGCGCTGGTGTTTTTCTCGGCCGAGCGCGGGATTGGCTTCTACCTCAACGTCGTCTATTCGTATGTTCTGATCCTGATCGCGACCGTGTTGATCCTGCTGACCCTGCGACGGTCGACGGGGCAAAGGCGGCGCCTGGCCGCCATCGTCGCCATCGGCGCGCTCCTGCCGTTCATCGGCAATGCCGTCTACCAAGTCGCCTTGCTGACCGGATTCCCGCTGTATGTCGATCTGACGGTCCCGGCCTTTGCCTTCAGCGCCATTCTGTTCACCTGGGGCTGGTTCGGGATGGCCCTGTTTGACATCGTCCCCGAACTGGGCGAGCCGGCGTTACAAGCGGCCGATATGGATCCAGCCATCGCCGCCCAAAACACCCAGGAACGAACCCTAAACTTGGTCTCGCTGGGCCTGGCACTCCTGTTCTTTGTCGCCCTGGTGCCCATCCTCACTATCGTGTTGCGCGGCCAGCCGCAAACCCGCCCGTTGGGCGCGGTGTATGTCGCGCTCTTTGTGCTTACTTTGGCGGTCGCGGTGTGGCGAAAAGGACCTTATACCCCGCGTGCCCTGGGGCTGGTCGCCGTCTATCTGGGGCTGGCCGTCCTCGATCTGCGCGTCAGCGGGCTGACGCCTGTTCTGGGGAGTTTCATCGTCGCCTTTGCCGGAATGGCCGCCGTGTTACTGCCCGGCCGGACCGCGTTGCTCACCCTCTTGGGCGGGCTGGTGGTGATTCTGGCCGTCCCGCCGACCCTTCAGGCGATCTTCGAACGAGATATCGTCTCGTTGGCCTATCTCGTCCTTAGCCTGATCATGACCGCCGGACTGCTCTTACTGGCCGTCGTCACCCTGCGCCGTGATAGCCGGATTCTCTTGCGCCATTCGCGGCAACTATCTGATGAACTGGCCGTGGAGCGGGCGCAATTGGAACAACGCGTCGTGGAGCGCACCCTCGCGCTGGAGACGGCCGCGGTCGTCAGCCGCCGTCTCTCCACGATCCTCGATCAACCTCGATTGGTGCGCGAGGTGGTCGAACAATTGCGAACCGCGTTTTCTTACTACCATGTGCATATTTATTTCTGGGATGGGGAAAGCGGGTTGCTAAAGATGGTCGGCGGCACGGGTGAGGCCGGGCAGGCGATGTTGGTCGCCGGCCACGCCCTCTACCCGGCGCAGGGTCTCGTCGGCCGCGCGTTCACGACCAACGATACAGTCATCGTGCCGGATGTGAGCCTGAACGAATTCTGGCTGCCTAACCGGTTGCTGCCCGGCACGAAGGCCGAGATCGCCGTACCGGTCACCTATGGCGACGAAGTGCTTGGGGTTCTGGACGTCCAGGAAGATGAGGCCGGCGGGCTTGGTCCTCAGGATGCGCAGTTACTCCAGACGATCGCCGGTCAGCTGGCCGTTGCCCTACGCAACGCGCGGCTGGTGACGCAGATCCAGCACGAAGCGGAGCAGGAAGCTCTCATTAACACCATCAGCCGGAAGATCGTCCAAACGACCGATATCGACGGGGCCATGAATGTCGCTCTGGCCGAGTTGACCCAGGCACTTCAGGCGCGGCGGGCAAGGGCGCGTTTGACCCTCGAGGGAGAGACGAATGGTCACGGTAGATAAGACAGGGGAAAATCCGAGCGGGGGTGAAACGATCGCCGCCGCGCCCCGGCCTGACCGGCGCGATTGGCAGGCCATGCAGGCATCCCATTTGCATTCCGTGGCGTGGGCGTTGATCGCTCTGGCGTTGGTGATGCTCCTTGTCGATCTCCTGGCCGGGCCGTTGCTGAACGGCGGTCGCTTGTTCGGCGCGGCCGTTTTGCTGGGCCTCGCCGGCGATGTCGGACTGGTGTTGGGCTACCGGCAACAGATCGTAACCGGTAGCCGCGTCCTCGTCTTATTAACCCTGGCCAGCTATCTCCTCCTGACACTCTGGCCGCCCCCTTTCTTGCCCGGTTCGCTCGTCTATCTGGGTATCGTCGTCCTGGTCGCCGGTTTGTTACTCGATCGATTGTGGATTTTGCCCTTAAGCCTCGTCGCGATCGCCGCTCTGTTCGTACCGCTCTTGTATACCACAGGCGCTATCGAGGCGGCCGGGTCGGCCTCAACCTTAACAACGATCATCCTGACGATCGCCGGAGTCGCTGTCCTGGGGTTCCTCGTTTATCTTCTTTTTGACCGGCTGCAAAGACTAGAGAAGCGCAACCAAAGCCTTAAACTCACCTTGGAAGAAACCCAGACTCGATTGCAGCGGCAGATCGAAGATAGAACCGAGGCACTCACGCTGGCCGCCCGTGTCGGCCGGCAAATCACCCGCGTGCGCGACCAGGATACGCTGTTGCAGGAGGCAGTCGATCTCATCCGCGATCGCTTCGATCTCTATTACGTCCAGGTTTATCTTCGGAATCCCGCCCGTAACGAACTGGTCCTGCACGCCGGAACAGGCGAAGTCGGGCGAGAGCTAAAACAATGGGGCCACCGCCTGCCGGTTGGCCCGGGTTCAATCAACGGCACGGCCGCCCTGACCCGCCGGCCGATCGCCGTCGCCTTCGCGCGCGAAAGCCCGATATTTCTGCCCAACCTGCTTCTTCCCGAAACCCAATCGGAGCTGGCCGTGCCGATGATTTTCGAGAATGAGGTCATCGGTGTGCTGAACCTGCAAAGCGTCGTTCCCGGCAGCCTGGGCGAGGAAGCGGTCGATGCCTTCATGGCTTTGGCGGCCCAACTGGCCGTGGCGGTGGCCAATGCCCGCTTGTTTGACGAGATCAGCCGGACGCGGGAGGAATTGGCCCGGCAAACCAAGGTCCTGACCCGGACAGGTTGGGACAAATTCCTGGCGTCGAGTCCGGCGGGAGCCGTCTGGGAATCCGGCAGCGACGGGTCGAGCGAACCGGTCGACCGGCTATTACAGCCAATCGATATCCGCGGCACGACTATCGGCCAATTGGAGATAGGAATCGATGCGCCCGATAGTTCGCAGCAAGCCCGCCGGTTGGTGGGAGCGATTGCCGGGCAACTTGGCGCTCATCTGGAGAATCTGCGCCTGACCCAACAGGCGGAAATAGCACTGGAAGAGGCCCGGCGACGCGGCGAAGAGTTGGAGCTGATCAACCATGTCGTAACGGCCGTGGCCGCCTCCACCAAACTGCAGGACAGCCTGCAAATCATCGTCGATCAACTGGCGGTGGCTACCTCGATCAAGCAAATCGGTATCGCCTTGCTGAACGAAGACAAGACCCGGCTGACTGTCGTGGCCGATCGGTCGGAACGATTGCGCTCGCCCAGCGCGGTCGGCGTGGTCATCCCGCTGGCCAACAATCCCGCCTCGCAGATGGCTATCCGGGACAAACGCACCGTGATCGTCGAGAATGCCACCGAAAATCCGCTGACCGCTTCGGCCCACGACGTGCTACGCCAGCGCGGCGTGCGGTCGATCGTCATCTTGCCGTTGGTGGTGGAGAATGAGGTCATCGGTACAGTCGGCCTCGATGTGGTTGAGGAAGGGGTCCAACTGAGCGAGAACCAGTTACGCTTGGCCGAGACGATCGTCTATCAGGCGGCGGCCGCGGTGCAGCGGGCGCGTCTCTTCGACCAGACACAGACGGCACTGAAAAACCAGGCGCGACTATCGGCCGAATTGCGCACCGTTTCGGAAGTCAGCGTGGTTACGGCGGCTACCCTGGAGACGGACCGGCTGCTGACGGCCGCGGCCAACCTCACGAAGGAGAGTTTCGATCTCTACCACGCCCACATCTACCTGCTGGATGAAACAAACGATACCCTGGTGTTGCGGGCCGGGGCCGGCGAAATCGGCCGCCGGATGGTTGAAGAAGGCCGGAAGATACCCCTGACGGGCAACTCTATCGTCGCCCGCGCGGCACGCGAACGGGATGTCGTCAATGTAAACGATACCCGCGTATCGCCTGACTTTTTGCCGCACCCGTTGTTGCCTGACACCCGCTCGGAACTGGCTGTGCCGATGATCGCCGGCGAACGACCACTTGGCGTACTCGACGTTCAGGCCGATAAAGCTGGTCGCTTCCAGCCGGAAGACGTCCAGGTCTACAAGATTTTGGCTGCGCAGCTGGCCGTAGCCATTCAAAACGCCTATTTCTTCACCGAGCAGCTCAATACCGCCGAGAAATTGCGCGAAGTTGACCGGCTGAAAACCGACTTCCTGGCACGCATGAGCCATGAACTGCGCACGCCGCTCAATTCCATCATTGGTTTTGCCGACGTGTTGCTCATGGGGCTGGACGGCGAATTGACCGAACGAATGATGGAAGATCTGCAACTCATTCGCAGCAGCGGCTATCACCTGCGCGACATCATCGGCGATATCCTGGATATGTCGAAGATCGAAGCCGGCCGGCTGGAACTGAACTACGAGACTTTCGATATCCACCGGGTGGCGGCCGAGTTGATGGCGACAGCATCGCCCCTGGCGGAGCAAAAGGGGCTTAATCTGGAATTGTCGATTGCCGATGATGTCAGTTCGCTGTCGGCCGATCGAACTCGTATCCGCCAGGTACTCTGGAATATCGTCGGCAACGCGATCAAATATACGGATCATGGTGATGTGCACGTTTACGTCCAGCGAAACAACGGCGAGGTCACGTTCGTCGTCACCGATACCGGTGTCGGCATCCCGCCCGAAGAGCTACCCCGTATTTTCGAACAGTTCCGGCAGGTTGAATTGCCGTCTCGCGGTTCGATTGGCGGCACGGGATTAGGATTGTCAATCAGCAAGAGCCTGATCGAGATGCACGGCGGGCGGATATGGGTGGAGAGCCAACCGGGCAAGGGTAGTCTATTTGGTTTTTCGCTGCCGTCCGGGACGCGGGAAAAGGTCTGAGCAGGCCTGTAATGCGAATCGTAAGCCCGGTGTGGTTCAATTTCATTGAAGCTGGAGACAAAATGCGCCGGCCATGATAAGGAACAGGTTATGACGGGCAAGCGAATATTGTGTGTCGAGGACAATGACAGCAACTTGCGGCTGGTGTCTCGTATCGTTGAGGCCGAGAAGCACGCTCTATTGACCGCCATTGACGGCGTGACGGCTCTGGCTATCGTCCAGCGGGAAAAACCGGACCTCATTTTGCTCGACATCAATATTCCCGGCATGGACGGCCTGGAACTGGCACGACAGATCAAGGCCGATTCAGGATTGGCCACTATCCCGATCATCGCCACAACAGCCAACGTCTTGTTGGGCGACCGGGAGCGATGCCTTGAGGCCGGCTGCAACGAATACCTGCCCAAGCCTCTCGACATCCGCGAGTTACAAAGCATGCTGCGCGTCTATCTTGGCTCAGCTAATGGTAACCATTAAGACAATGGCGCAATCCCGCCTGGTTGCTGAGAGAAAACCCCGGTTACCGGGGTTTTTTGATCGGTTTTCGGGTTATCGCTTGGCGCTCTTTGCAATTACTGAAGTAAAATACGAGGCTTGACGACAGCGCTGGGCGTTGAGCGTCAGACGATCATCATAAGGACGGATTATCAATCGATGCGCGTTGCACTGTTGGCTAATCTGATCAAGAATGCGCCTACCTGGCCGGGGATGCCCGAGGATCGCTGGGACGATCTTGACTCCGAAGAGACCATCGAGGCCATCCTGGCCGCTATGGAGACTCGCGGCCACCAAGTCACCTTTCTCGAAGGTAACCTTTCGCTCTTCGAGACTTTACCCAAATATAAGCCCGATATTTGTTTCAATATCTGCGAAGGCCATTGGGGCGACTCGCGCGAGGCCCAGGTTCCGGCGATCCTGGAAATGCTGCGGGTTCCCTACACCGGCGCGGGCCTCCTGACGCTGGCCCTGGCGCTCGACAAACCAATGACCAAGCGCGTCCTGACGCACCACAGTTTGCCGACCCCACCGTTCCAGGTTTTTGAACGCGACCACGAGCCGATGGACCCGGACCTGGTCTTTCCGTTGTTTGCCAAGCCAAGCCGGGAAGGAACGGGCATGGGTGTTTCGGCCGAGTCAATTGTCTACGATGAAGCCCAGTTGCGAGTCCAGTTGAAACGGCTGCTGGCCCAATATGATCAACCGGTACTCGTCGAACACTTCATTGAAGGCCGAGAGGTCACTGTCGGCGTGGTCGGCAATCTAACCGGCCCGGTCGCGCGACGTCTGCCCGATGATCCCGATGCGCCGCGCATCTCGCGCGGCTTGCACTTCTTTCCGCCCCTTGAAGTCGATATGAGTCGCTATCCGGATGAAGAAGCGGGTATCTATACCAACCGGATCAAGACCGAACTCGTTCACACGTTTCATTATATCTGCCCGGCACCCCTGCCGGAGGACCTGGTGGAGGAATTGAACTGGCTGACGGCGGCGACGTTCCGGATTACCGGCTGCCGCGATGTCGGGCGCGTCGATTTTCGCCTGGATGCCCACAACAATAACAAACCCTATATCCTGGAAATTAATCCGCTTCCGGGCCTGAATCCGGGTTACTCTGACTTGCCGCTGGAAGCCCAAGCGGACGGCTGGACATTCGAGCAACTCGTCAATGAAATTCTGGACCACGCTATCGAACGCTACGGTCTGAAATCAGTACCCGGTTCCATTGCCTGATCTGTCGCTTGATTTTCTCGTTCATGGAGAGACAGCTATGACCACCCAAGCCCGCCCACAAACTGCGCGATGCCCGGAGTGTGACACGCGAATTTACTTCAACCGCCCACCCGACCTGGGCCAAATTCTGGTTTGTCCGGAGTGTGAGACGAGTTTAGAGGTGATCGGCACCAATCCGGTCCGGTTGGATTGGGCCTACGATGAAGGTGATCGCTTCTTCAGCGGTGGGCCAACACGTGAAGAAGCACGAAATGAGTTTGATCGCAACGACCGGGACTTTTTTGCGGAAGAAGAGGACGACGATTGGTCGTGATCAGGGCGAACACACTCCGTTGCCGGAGGCGATCTTGCGGCGCGCGCTGATGATTTCGGGCGCGTTACTGGCTGGTTTGCTGGTATTCGTCGGTCTGGTGCTCGCCATATGGGCTTTCCGCCCGAACGAGTCTCAGGTCGATCCGGCGCTGGCGGCCGAGGTCTGGCCGGTTGTCCGGGATGGTTTCCACAATTCCAACACCCACCTCATTCGCTGGAACGACAGCTTCTATCTGGTTTTTGCCCGATCACGTTTTCACATGGGCGATGAAAACACCCGATTGGTCGTGATGCGTTCGGTTGACGGCCGTCATTGGGATGAGGTGGCCGTGTTGGCCGGGCTGCCTGGTGAGGATATTCGCGACCCGAAACTGGCCGTCATCGATGACCGGCTCTTTCTCTATGCCCTGCCCAACACCGGCTTCGAACCCGAGCCATACGGCACGGTTGTGGCGACCAGCGAGGATGGCCGGAACTGGTCCGCCTTCGAGCGCGTGGAACCGCAGGGCTGGCTGCTATGGGAACCGAAGTCCATCGACGGCGAGACCTGGTATGCGACCGCCTACTGGCATGAGCACGGCCGGTCGGCGTTGTTCCGGTCGACCGACGGACAAAATTGGTCGCAGGTGTCCGCTATTCACGAGGGGGACCGCAACGACGAGACGGCGAATGAGTTTTTGCCCGATGGCCGCATGTTGGTCACGGCCCGACTGGAAGGAGAAGATCGCGCCTGGCATCAGGGCAGCAAAAACGCCGCGACTCTGCTGGCCGTGGCCGAACCACCCTATACGGAATGGACGAAGGCGCGCAGCCTGACCGCCCGGCTCGATGGCCCGGCGCTTTTTACCCATAACGGACGGGTCTTCGCTATCGGTCGCTTTGACCCGGAAGGCCACGATAAATGGTATGGCGGGTCCAGCCTGCTCGGACGCAAGCGGACAGCTATTTACGAAGTGACGCCGGACGCGCTTATTCACCTGTCCGACCTGCCCAGCGCGGGCGATACATCGTATGCCGGGGCGGCGATCCATGGCGGCGATCTGTATGTCAGCTATTACACCAGCGATATTTACCACGACTATGCCTGGGCCTTGGGATTGATCCGGCCCAGCGATATCATGATGGCCCGCGTGCCGTTGGAGAACCTGGAGGCACTTGCGGAAGCTAAATCAAATTAGCTTCAAGTGGCTGAACGATTGGATCGGAGAGACAACATTCCTTCTCTTCAAGTGATCGCTGGTACCTCCGAACCGGTTGCGCCAGCCGGCCGACGCTATACCGCCTATTGGCTTCTGTTAACGACGCTCCTTGGCGTGCCGCTCATCAGCCCACTGCTGCGCTGGTCGGCCGTGCCCTGCACCCACGATGGGCATTTACATTATCACCGCATCGCCGCCCTGCGTTATGCCTGGGAGAACGGCGTCTTTGTAACCCGCTGGCTGCCCGATCTGGCCTTCGGTTACGGTTATCCTTTCTTCATCTATCGCGAAGCGCCGCCGCTCTATCTGCCATTCATCCCCCACCTGCTGGGAATACCACTGCCGGCCGCCTCGAACCTGTTCTACGCCCTGACCATCCTGGCCGCCGGGTGGTTCATGTTTCTATGGGTGCGCGATTTATTTGGCGTGCGTCCGGCTCTCATCTCGGCCGTGGCCTACATGGCCGCGCCTTACGTCCTCCTGGATGCCATGGTGCGCGGTAATTCCCCGGAGTCGCTGGCGCTGCCGCTCTTGCCCCTGATCCTGTGGGCCGGGCGGCGCTGGGTTTTGTTCGGCTCGATCTGGTCTTTCCTAGGGGGTGTCCTGGGGCTGGCTTTGCTCTCGTTGAGCCACAATATCTCGACCTTCATCTTTGTGCCGACACTGCTGGTTTACCTGGCGGCGCTGGTAATCGGGGTTGGCCGCGGCGCAGAAAACACGTTTGACGAATCCAAGCGGCAATGGGCAGTGTTCCGCGGCCCGTCGATCCGGTTGGGATTGCTTCTCATCCTTGGTCTGGGATTGGCGTTCTTCTACACCGGCGGGGCGCTGTTGGAAATGGACCAGGTCACGCTGGAGATGTCGACGACAACGCGCAACAACGACTGGCGCTTTAACTTCGCCGCGCCGGGCGAGATTCTGGCTCCGGTCCGGCCCGAAGATCCGGCGCTGGTCAACCCGCCGCTGTTGTTTCGCCTGGGCTGGATTCCCATCGGGTTGGCGTTACTCGGCCTCACCGGACTGTGGTGGATCAAGGGTCGGGACAGGCGCGCGCGCGAACAGCGGTTGCATATCTGGTTGATGACCATTGGGGCGTTGGTCTATCTCTTCATGGCCCTACCTCTATCCCGGTTTTTGTGGGAATCCTTGCCGTTAATCGACTTTGTCCAGTTCCCGTGGCGTTTCGTCGGCCGGGCGGCGCTCCCGGTCGCCTTTCTGGCCGGCGTGCCCTTCGCCCACCCGGTTTTCACGGGTTCCGGTTCCACCGGTCGCCTATCGTTTCTCGCTCGCCATCCGGCCTTGATCGCCGGAATCGCGATCGCCCTGTTGCTCATCGAGACGTTACCCAATCTCTACCCGCGCTACTGTCCGGAAGAGCCTTTCCCCTCCATCTTGACTGTCCACGCTTACGAACGGGCGACAGGACTGGTGGGCGTTGACCCGGAGGGCAGCTACTTTCCGCGCACCGTCGGGGAGCGGCCGGCCGGCTCGCCGCTGGAGGCGGATTATCAGCTGGCCGGAAGTGATATCCGGCGCTTTGATGAGACAACTCTGCCGCCCGGCGCGACCATCAACGCCATCGATTACTCCCCGCTCAAGGTGACGGTCAATCTGGACACACCGGCGCCCTTCACCGCCCGCTACCTGAGCTTCGCCTTTCCCGGCTGGGCGGTTCACGTTGACGGCGAACCCGTCCCCATCACGCCCGAAGATCCGACCGGTCTCATCACCTTTGCCGTACCCGCCGGGTCGCACGAAATCACGGTCAAATGGGGGACGACACCACTGCGGTTGGCTCTGTCCGTCCTGAGTGCTCTCGCGGCGATTGGCGTCATCGGCGTGGTGTGGTGGTCAAGGCGGCAGGGGTCGAAACCGGTGGAGCTTCGCTCCGGTAACGGGTTCAATCGACCTGAGTACATAGCGCTGGCACTGATCGGGCTGGCGCTGATCGGGCTAAAACTTGCCAATGACCGGATGGAGACACCTTTGCGCCAATCCGGGATGCCTGCGGTGACGAATGCCCAGAGCCTGCAGGGCGGGGAGCTGCGGCTCGACGGGTTTAACTTGAGCCGGGAGCGGGTCCCGGCCGGAGATACTGTTGATATCGATCTGGCCTGGACGGCCATCGCGCCGCCGTTGGTCGATTACCAAAGCGAAGTCTGGCTGGTCGGGCCGGATGGGCTGATGTGGAGCGAGAAAGGCACGGAGCGGCCGCGGCTGTACGAAGATGCCGCGCCCACCCGACTGTGGTCGCCGGGCGAGTGGGGCTGGGACAGCCGGGAAATCCGCGCCCTGTCCGGCGCGCCGCCCGGCACGTATGACATCGTTCTGACATTGTTCGACAAGGCGACATTAGTACCGGTGACATTGACAGATCCGGTCACCGGCGAAGTCATAGGGCCAACGGCGTCCATCGGCCAGGTTGAAATCACTAACCCGGCAAGCGCGCCCGCTTTTATGCCTCAATACACCACGCAGGTCGATGTGGTTCCTGGCTTGCGACTGTTGGGCTATAACCAGGACCGCGAAGGAGCGATTCCCGGTGAATCCGTCTTGTTGACGTTCTTCTGGGAATGCCTCGAGCCGGATGCATGCGACCAAGTCCAATTGTCGTTGCTGGATGAGGCGGGCGCGGCCGTCCGGCAGTGGTCGGTGCCGGTCATCGGCGACGGCTTTCCGGCCGAATCGTGGCCTGAGCACGGCCGGCTGCGCGGCCAGCACCTGGCGCACTTACCGGCGGATTTGGCCGGCGGCGCCTACAGGTTCGCCGTCGCCGGCTATCCGCTGGTTCCCTTCTCCGTCAGAGCGCCGGATCGCGTTTTCATACCACCGCCGCTGACCATGGAGATCGATGCCGCTTTTGCCGCGCCTGACGGTCAGGCCGCGGCCACGCTGGTCGGCCTGGCGGCCGGCACGGCGATGCCCGCCTGCGCGGATGAACCGGTACCCGGCGAAGCCTGCGCCATGCCCCTCGTCTGGCGAGCCGAATCCGAACTGTCGACCGGCTATCACGTCTTCGTCCACCTGGTGGACGAGCAGGGTACGATCCTGGCCCAATCGGACGCGGTGCCGGCTCACTGGACCCGTCCAACCACGGGCTGGCTGCCGGGCGAGTATATCGTTGATACGCATACATTGAGCTGGCCGGCAACGCTGCCCGAAGGATCACTTGAATGGCGGGTCGGGCTTTATGATCCGGACACAGGGACGCGCCTGCCGGCTGGCGACCTCGATTATGCGTCGATCGACCGGCCGGCAAGCGATTAGTCGCCTGTTGCCGGCGATCGGTTTAGATGGCGAAGGGGTGGGGGTCTCCGGCGAAAATCCGGTCGAGGATACGAGTCTCGCGCGACTGGATCGTACCGAGGAACTCGTCGGCTCCTTTCATGTGTTTGAAGGCGCTGAAGCCGCGCTCCAGAAAGCCCTGCAACTCCTGCCAGCCGGCCAGGTGGGCCGGAGTGTGGGCCAGGCGGAGGGCGATGCCGACAAAGGGCAAGCGGACCATGTGATCCACCCCCCGGCCGACGATATCGATCATGCGGATTTGGTGCAGGCGTTCGTCATAATTGTTGCAAATCCGATAGCCCTCCGCGTATTGGTCCTCGGTGATGGTATCGGTCACACCTAAATCCTCGACCAGCGCCTGGGCTAACCGGGCATCCAGCCTCTCGGTTAGTTCATGAAGTTTGATCCCCTCGGCCAACACGACCAACGCCCGCTCCGGCAGAGCCTTGCTCAAGCCATCGTAAAAGCGTTCAAGGTCGGCGTTGCGCTGGCTGAAATCCGCCGGGGCGTAGAGGTCGCTCAGGAAAAACAAGGCTGCCGGACGAAAGCGCTGACTGGTCAGGAAGTCGTTGTAGGTCCTTGACAGGCGGCCAGTTTGCCAGGTCCGCAGAAGGGCCACCTCCGGTGTTAATCCTTGGCTTTGGACAGCCTGGTGGTGGCCAGGCCGGGCCTGGGCCAAATGGGTCAGGATGTGGGCAGCGTCTTTGGCGGTTGGCAGATCACTCATGGTTGGTAGCCCCTTGCCCGTAATTATGCCACCGGATTAGAATAAGACCATCGCCAATTCTCGCCGGTAGGTTTGGGTCAATTCATCTCCATCTCCCAAAAGCTCGAAGATGGCCAGGATCACGTTACGAGCTTCACCATCGCGGTAGCGCTTGTCCTGGCGCAGCACGTCGAGCAGGCCGTCGAGGGCCGCCTCCAGGTTGCCCCGCTTGATGAGCAATGCGGAATGATTGTAGAGCGCCTCCAGCGGCGGCAATTCGTCATCGCCGCCTTCGGCCGTCTCGATGCGGCAGAGGTAATTGGCCAAAACCATCAGCCGCTCGGCCGAGACGTGTTCAACCCCATCGCGCACCCCCTGCAGGTAGGGCAAGGCCTCACAACCGCGGGCCTGCCCCAGAAATGCGCGAGCCAGATGATAGCCGGCGGTGGGATGCGCTGGATGCTCATCCAGCAAGTCGCGTATGACCCTTTCAGCCTCAACCCACTGGTGGATGGCCAGCAGCCCTTTGGCCTGGTTGAGCACCGTCTCAGCCTCATCGGGGATCAGTTTCTCAATGAATTGGCGAACGCGCGGTTCCGGTTGGGCGCCGACAAATTCGGCGGCAACCTCGCCGTTGACAAACCCCTTGACCGCCGGGATTCCCTGAACGCGGAAACGCATGGCGATGTTAGGGTTCTCATCGACATTGATCTTGGCCAGCACAAAATCGAGAGCCGGGTCGGCGGCCAGTTTCTCCAGCACCGGGCCAAGCATGCGGCATGGCCCACACCACGGTGCCCAAAAGTCGACCACGACCGGCTTCTCCTGCGATCGAGTCAGGACATCATAATCAAATGTCGCTTCCGAAACGTCAATGATGTTGTCTTGCTGTGCCATGCGTTACCTGAACCTCCACAAATTTCGACCGGCCTCAACCCGGCCGGTCTCATAACTGTATTGTAGCAAGGAAACATCGATGTTTCATTAGCGGAAAACAGCCAGAAAGGGATTTGCCTCTTGACAAGAGTATATATTTAGATAAACTTCTATTTAGATGAAAATCTAATTAGAAGGATAATCAAAATGGCAACGGTAAGAAAGGAATCACTCAGTGAAGAACAATTTGATCAGTTATTACGCTTCTTCCAGGTGTTCAGCAACGAAAGCCGCCTGAAGGTCATCGGCCATCTGGCCAACGGCGACAAAAGCGTCGGCGAACTGGCCCAATTGTTGGAACTGAAGGAACCGACGATCTCCCACCACCTGTCCGAGCTGAAGGGGCTGGGGCTGGTGAATGTTCGCGCCGAAGGGACGATGCGCATTTATCAGTTGAATGCCAAAGCGTTGGAGGCGATCAGCAAGGATATCTTCGCCCGGCCGAATCTGGCGGCGCTGGTCCAGCCGTCGGACATGACCGAGGAAGAACGCATCCTGCGGAACTGGGTCAAAGATGGGCGAATCCTCGACATTCCGGCCCAGGAAAAGAAGAAGCAGATCGTGCTGCGCTGGTTGGCCGGGCAGATCGATCCGGACCGCCGATGGACGGAGCGCGAATTCAGCGAATGGTTAGCCCAGTATAACGAAGATTACGCCCTTCTGCGGCGTTTTCTGGTTGACAACGGCTACATGGCCCGCGAGAAGGGCATCTACTGGCGAACGTCGAAAGAATGATGGCGTATGGCACTTTCCCAATGAACCCGCGCATTATATAATATCAAGTATGATACGTGATGCTGAAGCGGCCATTGCGGAAAGTGTCAAACGTCTTTTCCCCAGCCTGACCAAGGAAGAAGCAATGGCCTCCTTGCTCCTCGAACGAGCACAACGAAATTCCATCAAATACCAAGCGCAAGTCAAGTATTTCGAAACCAAATACAACCGTACCTTCACGGAGTTTCGTCATTTAATCCTCGAAAGCGATCCTGAACCTGAGCAAGAACAAGACTACTTTGATTGGGAGTTGGCGACCACCGCTGTTGAGGACATGCGCCAGGAAATCGAAAATCTTTCCCTTATCCTCGATCGGGAATGAATGTCGCTGCCTTACTGCACGAGCTTTCCGAAGAATCCAAGCGGCGTTCTTACATCCTCCGCTACGAAATCCTGGACCAAACGACAAACCTTATTAAAGCTCGCTTGTTCATCTCGCCGGATCTGTTCATCCAGGTATATCGGAACGACCGATACGATTCGACTAATTATTCCCTGATTCACAACCAGACTCGCATATTCGGTCGAGATCAACTCAGTCAGGTCTGGCACCGGCACACAGTAGATGCACCTGAAGCGCATGATAAAAGTGCTGATGGCCGCAAAGCTGTCAATCTGGCCGATTTTCTGGATGAAATCGAGATAATACTGGCGGCTCTCAATTTACCTTAGAGGCAAAAAACAAAGAGGCGAGTCAACAGGAACTCGCCTCTAACTGGTGTTGATATAAGGTCCTTACTCCGGTCGCTGCCGTTCGCGCCGCCAGGCGATGAAGCCGACCAACCCGCCCACGCCGAGGATCCCCAAAAGCATCGCCAGGGCCGTCGTCGCCGACTCGCCGTAGATCGGGCGCGGCTGGGCCGTCTCGGCCGGAACCTCGGCCGCTTCACCCCGGGTCTGGTCCCCGCTGCTTTCAGCTACCGCCCCGACTTCAGCCGTCGGTTGTGGCGCGGGTTCGGCCGTCGGTTCCGGCTGGGCAACCGCCTCTTCCTCGGTCGCAGCCGGGGCCGACTCGGGCAACACGAATACCGCCGTCGTCCGGCCGGGCACGGTGAACATGGCCGTGGCTGCGTCAAATGTCGCCGTCCGCACCAGCTCATCGGCCGAATTGGCCAGCACCGGGTGCAGCTCCAGCGCCAAGCCGTTCAGCGCTTCCTCGGTGAAGGTCAATTCTTCGTCATTGGCGTTGAAGAGGGTCACGATCAATCCATAATTTGGGTCGAGGTTTTCCCCTTCCAGATCCGACAGGCTCATGACGATGACGCCCGGGATTTGTTGCGGGCCGGTATTGTGGAACTTCAACCGTGCCTGAACGTCCTCGGCCGTCTGTAGCCGGAAGAGCGGCGAGCCGGCCCGAATCTGGGCGATCTCGCGGAAGTGGGCCGCGGCGGCGGCGATATGCTCCGGCTGCGGCACCAGGTCGGGGTCGCCCAGCAACGGCTGCATGACCGACCACATATTCTGGTTATCGCTGGCCGGCGGCAGGCCGCGTCCCCAGTTGGTCGTCTGGCCGCTCCAGTCGATGGCGTTGAACCAGTCACCGGAGTTGTAGCTGTTGCGGTCGAGCGACTTGGAGCGCAGCAGGTCGTCGGCGGCCTGGAAGAAGGGCACGCCTTGGCTGAACATGACGATGCTGTTGCCCATGTTCTGCATGCGCACGCGGGTCGCCATGTCGGCCGCCGCCGGCGCTTTGTACTGGACGGCATCGAAGAGCGTCTCGTTGTCGTGCTTGCTGACGTAGACGATATTCTCCTGCGGATCGGCGGTGTAGCCGGCGGGCGAGCCGTTGTAGTCGACATCCGCGCCGGTGATCGTCTCGCCCGTCGCGTCGGTGAATGTGTAGCCGGCCAGGTTTCCGGCCAGACCCACGCGGATCAGGTCGGCGAAGTTCAGCAGGCGGGCCAGCTGCTCGCCATCTGGACCCTGGTCAGTCTCGTTGGGATCGTAGTACAGACCATTAACAAAACCCTGCTCCTGCTGGCCGCCGAACGGGCTGCCGCCGCGAGCGGCGTCGCGCAGCCGGTCGTTAAACGTGCCGATGCCGGTCCCGGCCAGGTTGGTTTGGGTGGCGTTGACGCCGCGCTGATCGTTGGCCACTTCGCCAAAGTTCCAGCCCTCGCCGTAGATGTAAATACTGGGGTCGATAGCGTCCACCGCCGCGCGAACGGCCAGCATATCGTCCTTCATATGGTGGCCCATCAGGTCGAAGCGGAAGGCATCGATACCGTACTGGGTGACCCAGGTGACGACCGAATCGACCATCAGCTTGCGCATCATGTCGTGCTCGGTGGCCGTGTTCTGGCAACAGGTGCTGGTCTGCACCCGCCCGGAATCGTCCAGGCGATGGTAGTAACCGGGCACGATCCGGTCCAGCACCGCATTGGCCGCCTGGCCGCTGGAACTGGTGTGGTTATAGACCACGTCGCTAACCACGCGCAGGCCCATGGCGTTCAACGCCTGGACCATCTCGCGGAATTCCAGGATACGTGTGACGCCGTCGGGATCGGTACTGTAACTGCCTTCCGGCACCGTGTAGTGGTAGGGGTCGTAGCCCCAGTTGAAGCCGTCCTGGTCGCGCACCTCGCCGATGAGCGATTGCTGCTGGTCCGAGTCGGGCGGCAGCGCGGACAGCTCGTCCACATCCGGCTCGACTCGTTCGGCGGCGTTCTCGTTGATGGTCGTGATATCGAAGTGGGGTAGCAGGTGCAGGTGATTGACACCGGCTTCAGCCAGGGCCATCAGGTGGCGCGTGCCGTCGCTGTCGACGGTGAAAGCCTTGTAGGTCCCGCGCAATTCTTCCGGCACGGTTTCGTCGAAGATGCTGAAATCGCGCACGTGCAGCTCGTAAATCACGGCATCCTCCGGCGCGGCCAATGGCGGCCGGGCGCTTGCGTCCCAGCCCTCGGGTTTCAGCTCGGCGTCGTCGAGATTGACGATCTGGCTACGGTCGCTGTTGAGCGACAGGCTGAAGGAGTAGGGGTCGGTGACCAGGTTCGTCACCACCTCGCCCGCGGCCGGGGCAAAGACCTTGACCTCGTATTCGTAGAACTTTCGATCCCAGTCCGGTTCGCCGGTGATGCTCCAAACGCCGGTGTCGGGGTCGGCGCGCATCGTCACAAACTCCGGCCGGGTCGCCGGATCGCTGTCGTCATAGAGCGCCAGCCGGACCAGTTGGGCGGTGGGAGCCCAGACGCGCAGCGTCGGCACGCCATTCTCATAGGTCACGCCCAGCGGGCCATCATAGGCATAGATATCATCGAGCACGCCGGGGATTTGCAGGCCGGTGGCATCAACCATGACGCCGGTGCTGTCCAATGCCGATACGGCCACCTGTCCTTTCAACGCAACGCGCACGGCGCGCAGGTCTTCCGGGGCGATGGTAAACGCCTGGAAACCGCTGAGGTGGGGGAACTTGGCCAGCACCTCAGCCGACAGGCCATCAGGATTCAGGGTCAGCGCCAGGACATCGCCGCCGGCGATGTCATCAAGCGTTTGGTCGAGCGTGCCGCCGGTGCGGGTGTAGTGGAAGCGGTAGGTGTCGCCTTCGCCGGGTTCGATATCCCAGGCAATGGTGTCGGCTGACACCCAGTGGGCGCGCGGCTCGTTGATATTGCCGGCCGGGCCGGCGGCCGCGCCGACGCGAATCGCCAGGGCTTTGCTCTCCGAATCCCAGATGAAGTTCACCAGTTCGCCGTCAGCAGCGACAGTGAAGGGGATTGGCTCGCCGCCGGCCGCGCCCTCCGCGCCATAAACCTCATCCAGCGTCCGGCCGACCGCCACCTGGGCGGCGTAGTCGCCGGCGGGAATGGCATCGGTCTGGAAGAGGAACGTCCCGTCGCCGTCGGGGTCCTGCAGCCAGGCGCCCAGGCAGTCGGCCGCGCCGGCCTCCGGGCAACCGAGCGCTGCCTGGAAATCGCCGATGGCCGTTACGATGGCGGAGTTGACATCATCGGTAACCCAGCCGGTCTGGGTCGAGAAGAAGAACGTGACATCGCTATCTTCCGCCAGCGAGAGCGGGATGTTCGGCCCGCCGGGTTGAGCGTTGAGACCGAAATTGACATCCCAGCTGCCGTTCAGGGCAACCTTGTATTCATAATCGCCGGCCGGCAGGCTGAAGGTGTTACTCCAGACGCCGGTCGCCTCGTCCAGGATGAGCGCGGTCGACTCGCATTCGGGCTGCCATTCGCCGGGGCAGCCGGCCTCGTCCTGCAGCGTGCCGGGGATGACGACCAGATCGGGCGGGGATACGGCCGGCGCGGGCATCCCACCACCGGCGGCAACGACGGCCGGCGCGGAACCCGGTTCCACGCTCTGGATGGTCAGCATATTGGAATCAGAATCAAACAAGAACGCGACGGCCAGGCCGTCCTCGGCCGTGAAGGGGATATTCGCCCCGTCCTGCGCGCCGTCCGCGCCGAAGTTGACATCCCAGCTCTGGTTTACGGCCACCTTGGCCTCGTAGTCGCCGGGCGGGATGTCGGCGGTAATGAAGCTGTAGACACCGTCGCCGTCCGGATCGGTCAGGAGGGAGCGGAGGCAATCGGGCGCCCACTCGCCGGGGCAGCCGATCTCATCCTGGAAACTACCGGGCACGTTGGCCAGTAAGCTGTTAACGTTGTCGCTGACCCAGCGGGTTTTGTGGTCGTACCAG
>Ga0114939_10000300_pt1 | contig 43020 bp, 30 predicted proteins | sample AshMeaCrysSpring_FD_87196 | JGI IMG/M metagenome (GOLD analysis project Ga0114939, IMG submission 87196) | Groundwater microbial communities from Big Spring, Nevada to study Microbial Dark Matter (Phase II) - Ash Meadows Crystal Spring | ecosystem: Environmental > Aquatic > Deep subsurface >...
AGTGACGGCGCCCGCGTGCCGGCGTCAGGGTCCCAGCTCGCAGAGCACCGGCGCGTGGTCGGAGGGCCGCTCCAGCCTGCGCGGCTCGACATCGATCGTGCAGCCCCGGCACTGCGGCGCCAGCGCTGGCGAAAGCAGCGCGTGGTCGATGCGCAGGCCCAGGTTGCGGCGGAATGCCGCCATGCGGTAATCCCACCAGCTGAACGCCTTCTCGGGCTGCTCGAAGAGGCGGAAGGCGTCCACGAAGCCGAGGCCGCGCAGGCGCGCGAAGGCGGCGCGCTCCGCGTCGCTCACCAGGACCTGCCCGCGCCACGCCTCCGGGTCGTGCACGTCGCGGTCCTCCGGGGCGACGTTGTAGTCGCCGAGGACCGCGATCCGCGGGTGGTTCCCCAGTTCCGACTTCAGCCACGCGGCCAGCGCCTCGAACCAGCGCAGCTTGTATTCGTACTTGTCCGAACCGACGCTCTGGCCGTTCGGGCAGTAGACGCTCACCACGCGGATGCCGGACACGTCGGCGGCGAGGACGCGCTTCTGCAGGTCGCCGAAGCCGGGAATCCCGCGCACCACGTTTGCGGGCTCCACGCGCACGAGGATCGCCACGCCGTTGTAGGTCTTCTGCCCGTCGTGCACCCAGCGGTAGCCCGCGCCCTCGATGGCGGCGGCGGGGAAGGCCGCGTCCTCGCACTTGGTCTCCTGCAGGCAGACGGCGTCCGGCGCATGGCGCGCGAGGAACTCGAGCAGGTGCGGCAGCCGCACCTTCAGCGAGTTCACGTTCCAGGTGGCGAGCTTCACCGGCAGCCCCGGCACCGATTCAGGCGTCGCGCCGGACAACCGGACACGTCAAGCCGGCATCGGCCCATGCGAGCGCACTAGCGCGGCGCGGGCGGGGGTTCAGCGGGCGCGGGCTGACCGCCGCCAGGGGCGGGCGGTGCGCCTTCAGGCGCCGTGGCGGGCGCGCTTTCGGCGGCCGGTTTCGGTGCGCCGGGCGCGGCCGGTATGGGTGCCGCCGGCTTCGGGCGCGACTGCCCGGGCAGCAGCGCCTTCGGGTAACCGGCGGCATCGAGCGCCGACTGCCAGGATCCTTCGCCATACCCCTTCAACGCGTTCGAACCGACGGTCAGTACGGGAACAAAGAGGCCGCCGACGAGCTTCCTGATCGCTTCCGCCGCCTCGCCGGTGGCCTGGACTTCGCGCTCGCTGAAGGGAATGCCCCGCTTCACGAGGAGTTCCCGTCCTTGCTTGCACGGATCACCGCAATCCGCCGCCGTATAGAGCGTAACGGGCGATCGCTGCATCGCGACCTGCGTCGCATAGGGCAGCGGCCCGGCATCGGGGGCCGCGGCGCCCACCCGCTTCTGGGTCACCTGCTTTGCCGTCTCCGGCGGCGGCGTGTCGGAATAGTGGACCTTGCCGTCCTTGTCGACCCAGCGGTACACGCTGGATTGCGCGGCGGCGATTGCCGGAAGCATCAGCGCCGCCACGAGCGGCACGGCGAGGCGAAAGGCAACCTTCATGCGATCCTCCGTCAGGCGTTGGCAACCATCCCATTATGACGCAGCAGGGCGTCGATCCGCGGCTTGCGCCCGCGGAAGGCGACGAACGACTCGAGGGCGGGCCGGCTGCCGCCGACACCCAGGATCTCGTCGCGAAAGCGCTTGCCGGTGGCCGGATTGAGGACCCCCTCCTCCTCGAAGGCGCCGAAGGCGTCGGCCGAAAGCACCTCGGCCCACTTGTAGCTGTAGTAGCCGGCGGCGTAGCCCCCCGCGAAGATGTGCGAGAACTGGTGCGGGAAGCGGTTCCAGGCGGGGGGGCGCACGACCGCCACCTGCTCGCGCACGCGCGCGAGCAGCCCCATCACCGTGCCGGCGGCGGGGTCGAAGCCGGCGTGAAGGTGCATGTCGAAGAGCCCGAACTCGATCTGGCGGACGAACTGCATCCCGCTCTGGAAGTTGCGCGCCGCGACCATCTTGTCGTAGAGCGCGCGCGACAGCGGCTCGCCGGTGTCCCCGTGCCGCGTCATGTGCGAGAGCACCTCCCATTCCCAGCAGAAGTTCTCCATGAACTGCGAGGGCAGCTCGACGGCATCCCATTCGACGCCGTTGATGCCCGACACGCCGACCTCGTCGACGCGCGTGAGCAGCTGGTGCAGGCCGTGACCGAACTCGTGGAACAGCGTGATCACCTCGTCGTGGGTGAAGAAGGCGGGCCGGCCGCCCACGGGCGCGGAAAAGTTGCAGGTGAGGTAGGCCACGGGGGTCTGCACGCCCGCCGCGGTGCGGCGGCGGTTGCGCGCGTCGTCCATCCAGGCGCCGCCGCGCTTGTGGTCCCGGGCGTAGAGGTCGAGGTAGAACTGGCCGACGAGGCGGCCGTCGGCGTCACGAATCGCGAAGAAGCGAGCGTCGGGGTGCCAGGTCTCGGCCTCGGCGGGCGTCACGCGCACGCCGTAGAGGCTCTCGATCACGCGGAAGAGTCCCGCGAGCACCACGTCCTCGGGAAAGTAGCGCTTCACCTCCTCGTCGGAAAAGGCGTAGCGCGCCTGGCGCACCCTCTCGCTCACCCAGGGCACGTCCCAGGCGTGCACCTCCGCCATGCCCAGCTCCCTGCGGGCGAACTCCCGCAACTCGGCCATGTCGCGTTCGGCCTGCGGCTTGGCGCGGCTCGCCAGGTCCTCGAGGAAGCCGACCACCTCGGCCGCGGAGGCCGCCATCCTGGTGGCGAACGACATCTCGGCGAAGCTCGCGTAGCCGAGCAGGCGGGCGAGCTCCGCGCGCTTGTCGAGGATCTTCGCGATGAGGGGCGCGTTGTCCCAGTCCGGCTTGCCGAACTCCGAAGCGCGCGTGACGAAGCCGCGGTACAGGGACTCGCGCAGCTCGCGGTTGTCCGCGTACTGCATGACCGGGACGTAGCAGGGCGCGTGCAGCGTGAGCTTCCAGCCCTCGCGGCCCTCCTTTTCGGCGGCAGCGCGCGCGGTCTCGATGGCGTCGGCCGGGATGCCCGCGAGCCGCGCCGGGTCGGTCACGAAGAGCGCGAAGTCGTTCGTCGCATCGAGCACGTTCTCCTGGAAGCGGGCGGCGAGCGCCGCGAGCTCCTCCTGGAGCTGCTTGAAGCGCGCCTTTTGCGCTTCGGGAAGCTCCGCGCCCCCGAGCCGGAAATCGCGCAGCTCGTTCTCGATGTGGCGCCGCCGCGGCCCGCTGAGCCCGGCAAACGCAGGCGAGGCCTTGAGTGCGCGGAAGCGGGCGAAGAGCCGCAGGTCCTGCCCCTGCTCCGTGAAATACTGCGTGACCCTCGGCAGCGCGGCGTTGTACGCCTCGCGCAGCGCCGGCGAATTCACCACCGCATTGAGGTGCGACACCTGCGACCACGCCCGCGACAGGCGCTCGTTCGCATCCTCCAGCGGCTCGACGAAGCCGTCCCAGGTGGGCTCGGCCGTCTCGAGCACCAGCCGGTCGATGGTGGCGCGCCCTTCGGCGATGAGGGTGTCGACCGCGGGCACCACGTGCTCCGGCCGCACCGCGCCAAAGCGCGGCAGGCCGGAAAAGTCCAACAGCGGGTTCTGCATCGGAATCCGTTCGCGTAGGGTGGGGAAAAGGGTCAGGCGGGGTGGACGATGCGTCCGTCCACGAGGGTGACTGCGGCGCGGCCCACGAGTTCCAAGCCCAGGAAGGGGGAGTTCCGGCCCTGGCTCGCGAGCGCGGAGGCCGACACCGTCCAGTGCCCCGACGGGTCGAAGAGGCAGATGTCCGCGGGCTGCCCGGGCGCGAGCCTGCCCGCGTCGATGCCGAGGATGGCGGCTGCGCGCGACGTGGCCGCCGCGAGCGTGGCCGGCAACGGCAGCTTCATTTCCGCGCCCCACTGCAGCAGCAGGGGCAGGAAGACCTCGAGGCCCGTGGCCCCGGGTTCCGCCTCGCCGAAGGGAACCTGCTTCGCGTCGTCGTCGACGGGCGTGTGGTCCGAGCAGACCGCGTCGATGGTCCCGTCGCCGAGCCCGCGGCGCAGCGCGTCGCGGTCGCGCGGGCCGCGCAGGGGGGGCACCAGGTTCATGTTGGCGTTGAAGTCGGCGGCATCGCGATCGCAGAGATGCAGGTGGTGGATGCCCACGTCGCAGGTCACGGCCAGCCCGCGCGCCTTGGCTGCCGCCACCTGGGCGACCCCTTTCGCGGTCGACAGGCGCGCGAGGTGAACGCGCGCTCCCGTGGCGGCGGCCAGCTCCAGGATCGCCGCGACGGCCACCGTTTCCGCCACCTCCGGGACCGGGGGGAGCCCGAGGCGCGTGGAAACCTCGCCCTCGTGCGCCACCCCGCCGTGGGAAAGCTGCGCGTCCTGGGGCCGCAGCCACACGGTGTACCCGAAGGTGGCCGCATAGCGCAGCGCCTGCAGCAGGACGTTCAGGTCGGCGAGCGGCGCGTCGGCCTGGAAGAAGCCGACGCACCCCGCCTCGGCGAGCTCGCCCATTTCCGCGATCCTGGCGCCCCCGAGGCCCTGCGTCAGCGCGCCGAGCGGATAGACGCGCGCCTGCCGCAGGCTCTCCGCCCGGCGCTTGAGCATCTCGACCAGCCCGGGCTCGTCGAGGGGCGGGTCCGTGTCGGGCGGGCAGGCGAGCGAGGTGATGCCGCCGGCAACCGCGGCGCGCATCTCGGACTCCAGCGTGGCGCGGTATTCGTAGCCCGGTTCGCGCAGCCGCGCCGAAAGGTCGACGAGGCCGGGGCAGGCGACGAGCCCCTTCGCGTCGAGGGTGCGGTCGGGCCGGAAGCCGTCCGGGGCGGCGCCGATGGCCAGGATGCGGCCATCGGCGATGAAGACCGGGGCGGACTCGTCGCGGCCGGACGCCGGGTCGATCACGCGGGCATTGCGGATGTCGATTTTCATGGTCGTGGACTCACGCGTTTCCGGCGAGGATCGCCATCACCGCCATGCGCACGGCGATGCCGAAGGTCACCTGCGGCATGATCACGCTGTGGCCGCCGTCGGCCACCCCCGAATCGATCTCGACGCCGCGGTTGAGGGGGCCGGGGTGCATGACGATCGCGTCAGGCCTGGCGACCGCCAGCCGCTCCGGCGTGAGGCCGTAGGCCTTGAAGAACTCGCCCGCCGAGGGCAGGAGCGGCCCGCTCATGCGCTCGTTCTGCAGCCGCAGCGTGATGATCACGTCGCAGTCGCGGATGCCGTCCGCGAGGTCGTGGAAGACGCGCACGCCCAGGCGCTCGGCACCCGCGGGCAGCAGCGTCTTCGGGCCTACGACGCGGACGTCGGGAACGCCGAGCGTCTTGAGCGCGTGGATGTCGGACCGCGCCACGCGCGAGTGCAGCACGTCGCCCACGATCGCCACGGCGAGGTTCGCGAAGTCGCGCTTGTAGTGGCGGATGGTGTAGGCGTCCAGCAGCCCCTGCGTCGGGTGCGCGTGCCGCCCGTCGCCGGCGTTGACCACGTGCACGCCCGGCTTCACGTGGCGCGCGATGAGGTGCGGGGCGCCGGCCTCCTTGTGGCGCACGACGAACATGTCCGCGTCCATGGCCTGCAGGTTCCAGACGGTGTCGAGCAGCGACTCCCCCTTGGCGGTGGACGAGGCGCCGATGTTCAGGTTGATCACGTCGGCCGAGAGCCGCTTGGCGGCGATCTCGAAGGTGGTGCGCGTGCGCGTGGAGTTCTCGAAGAACACGTTGAAGATCGAGACGCCGCGCAGCAGCGGCACTTTCTTCACCTCGCGAGCGTTGACGCTCACGAACTGCGAGGCCGTGTCGAGGATGTGCTGTATCGTCTCGCGCGGCAGCCCCTCGGTGGAGAGCAGGTGGACGAGCCGGCCCTGGGCATCGAGCTGCAGGTTCCTCATGACGGCCTCCGCACGGCGGCGAGGCGCAGCTTCCCGCTCTCGTTGGTGAGGACGAGATCCTCGTCGGGGCCGACCTCGACGGTGCCGCCGCAGAAGTCGGGCGCGAAGGGAAGCTCGCGGCCGCCGCGGTCGGCCAGTATCGCCAGCCGCACCCGCGCGGGCCGGCCGAAGTCCCACAGCTCGTTGAGCGCCGCGCGGATGGTGCGCCCCGTGTGCAGAACGTCGTCCACGAGGACGATGTCGCGGCCCTCGACCTCGAACGGCAGGTGGCTTCGGCGCTGTTCGGGGTGCAGGCCGATGCGGCCGAAGTCGTCGCGGTGGAGGGTGACGGCGAGCTGGCCCAGCGGCGTCTTCACGCCCAGCGCGCGGTGCAGCCGCTCGGCCACCCAAGCGCCGCCGGTGTAGATGCCGACGATGCCCGTCTCCGGGCCGGTCGAGGATTTCATCTGGGTCGCGACCGCCTCCAGCAGGCGGTCGGGATCAGGCAGCGGCGTGGCCATGGGTTCCCTTCGTGTCCGGGTGATTCGCGTCGAGATAGCTTTGCAGGATGACCGCGGCGGCGTGGGCATCCAGGCCGCCCGTGGCGCGGCTGCCGGATTCGCGCCGTTGCGACGCCGCCTCGGCCGAGGTGAGGGTTTCGTCGACGAACGCGACCGGCAGCCCGAACCGCGCCTGCAGCCGGCGGGCGAATTTTCCGGCGAGGCGCGCGACCGCGTGCTCGCCACCGTCCGCATGCCGCGGCAGGCCGACGACGAATCCGCGGGGGCGCCACTCGGCCACCAGCCTGGCAATGGCGGCAAAGCGGGCCTCGGTGGCCTCCTCCGCGACGGTCGCGATGGGGTGTGCAAGGCCCGTTTGCGTTTCGCCGACGGCGACGCCGACGCGCTTCTCGCCGAAGTCGAACCCGAGGAGGGTCCCTGACAGGGGACGCAGCCCTGACATGCGATCAAGGCCCGCATCAGGGTCGCGTCCCCTTTCGGGTTGTTCGTCCGTCACGCGTGTCCCGCCACGTCGGAAAGGTTCGCGGTCGTGATGCCGAGCGCGCGCAGCGCCGCGTCGTAGCGGCCCTCGGGCGGGACGTGGAAGATCACGTCGATGTCCGCGTTCACCGTGAGCCAGCCGTTGCGCTTGATCTCGTCCTCGAGCTGCCCGGGCGCCCATCCCGCGTAGCCGAGCGCCACGAGGCGCTCGGGCGGCCCTTCGCCGCGCGCCATGGCCTCGAGGACGTCGCGCGAGGTCGTGAGGCCCACGTCGCCCACCGGCAGCGTCGAGCGCCACTCGCCCAGCGGCCGGTGCAGGACGAAGCCGTGCTCGAGCTGCACCGGCCCGCCGAAGAACACCGGCTGCGCGGCGAGGGGCCCGTCGTCGAGCGCGACCTCCACCTGGCGGAAGAGCGTGCCCAGCGTGACGTCCGTCGGCCGGTTCACCACGAGGCCGAGGGCTCCGCGCTCGTTGTGCTCGCAGATGAAGGTGAGGCTGCGGGAAAAATTGGGATCGGCCATGCCGGGCATGGCGATCAGGAAGTGGCTCGTGAGGTTGATGGTGTGCATCGATCGCCCAATCCGGAATTCTAGTCGCTCCTCCCCCCCTCCTCAAATCGGCCCGCCCCTCGGCGCGCGATGCGCGCGATAATCCGGGCGGACAGACCCCCACGCCCGTGACCGCCTACGACCGCTCCCTCTTCTGGTTCCGGCGCGACCTGCGCGACGAGGACAACGCCGGGCTGCACTACGCCCTGACGTCCTCGCGACAGGTGTACTGCGCCTTCGTGTTCGACCGCGAGATTCTCGACGCGTTGCCTTTCCGGGCGGACCGGCGGGTGGAGTTCATCCGCGAAAGCCTGGCGGAGCTTCGCCGGCGCCTGCAGTCCCTGGGCGGCGAGGTCGTCGTGCTGCACGGCCGTGCCCGCGAGGCGATACCGGCGCTCGCGGAAAGGCTCGCGGTCGGCGCCGTGTTCGCCAACGAGGACTACGAGCCGGCGGCCGTGGCGCGCGATGCCGCCGTCGAGGCCGCGCTGGCCGCGGCGGGCCGGGGCCTGCACCTCGCCAAGGATCAGGCGGTCTTCGCGAAGGACGAGGTGCTCACCCAGTCCGGCGGGCGCTTCGTGGTGTTCACGCCCTACAAGCGGGCGTGGCTCGCCAAGGCGGACGACTACTACCTGAAGGCCTACCCGGTGGCGAAGTATGCCGCGCGCTTGGCCAAGCCCCCCTTTCCAGCGCCGATGCCGTCGCTGGCCGACCTCGGCTTCGAGTCCACGAACCTCGTGCACCTGCCCGTGCCCGCGGGCATGTCGGGCGCGCGCCGCCTGTTCACGGACTTCGTGGCCCGGATGGACGACTACAAGTCGGCGCGGGATTTTCCGGCGGTGAAGGGCGTCTCCTACCTGTCGGCGCACAACCGGTTCGGCACCATTTCCGTCCGGGAACTGGCGCGCACGGCGCGCTCGGCGCGCAGCGAGGGGGCGGATTCCTGGCTCTCGGAGCTCATCTGGCGCGACTTCTACTTCCAGATCCTCTGGCATCACCCGCACGCCGCCACGGGCGCCTTCCGGCCGGCGTACGACGCCATCGACTGGCCGGGGCGGGAGGAACACTTCGCCGCCTGGTGCGAAGCCCGCACCGGCTTTCCGCTCGTGGACGCCGCGATGCGCCAGATCAACGCGACCGGCTGGATGCACAACCGCCTGCGCATGGTCGTCGCCTCCTTCCTCGTGAAGGACCTCCTCCTCGACTGGCGGCGCGGGGAAAAGTACTTCGCCGACCACCTGCTCGACTTCGACCTCGCGGCCAACAACGGCGGCTGGCAGTGGGCTGCGTCGACCGGTTGCGACGCCCAGCCCTACTTCCGCATCTTCAATCCCGTTTCGCAGTCGGAGCGGTTCGACCCCGGGGGAAAGTTCATCCGCCGCTACTTGCCGGAGCTCGCCCGGGTGCCGGACCGCTGGATCCACGCCCCCTGGACGATGCCGCCCCTCGAGCAGCAGGCGCACGGCTGCGTCATCGGGCGCGACTACCCGGAACCCGTCGTCGAGCACTCGGCGCAGCGGGAAAGGGCGCTGTCGCTCTTCAAGGGGGTGCGCGCCTAATCGGCGGAAATCTGGTCCGCCCGCGTGAAGGTCCAGGTGCGCGTGATGTAGAGGATGTCGGTGTCCTTCCTGATCGCCTCGGGAAAGCGGTCGAACGGGGCGGCCAGCCGCACGATGCGGATCGCGGCCTGGTCCAGCACGCGATGGCCGGAGGGCCGGTTGATCTCGATCGACTCCACCTGCCCGTCGGGCTTCACCCCGACCGTGAGCTGGAGCGAGCCGTAGAGCTTGCGCCGCCGCGCCTCCTCCGGATAGTTGAGGTTGCCCACGCGCTCGACCTTGAGCCGCCAGCTCTCCACGTACGCCGCGAAGCGGTATTCCGAGGCGCGCGCGCCCACGAACGTCTTGCGCGGCCGCTCCTGGTAGGCCTGGAAGTCGCGCCGGATCTGTGCCTCCAGGCGCTGGATCTCGAGGCTCTTTTCGATCAGGTCCTGCGCGGTCTTGTCGCCGGGTTCGCTCTTCTCCGCCACCGGCTCGGCGGGAGACACCGCCGCCTGGGACTGGAGCGCCGTCATCAGGTCCCGTGCCTCGCGCTCGAGCTGCTGCACCCGGCCCTGCGCCTGGCTCGCCTCGGCGGCGCGCGCGCGCGGGTCGACGAGCGGGAAGGGGCTGGAAGCGCGCCGCTTCTGGTCGGTGTTGCCGCCGCCGTCGAGGTTCGCCTGCGCCAGCGCGTCGGGCTTCTCGGGCTTGGCCTGGGTCTTCGCGTTCACCAGCACCACGTCCAGGACGCTGGACGGCGGCGTGAATCGGCGCGGGTCCGGCACCTCGAAGCCCAGGCCGACGATCGCGAAGGCGTGCGCGGCGACGGAGAAGACCAGCGCCACCTGCATGGAGGCCACGAGCCCGAACTTCAGCAGCAGGAAGTCGGAGAGGCGGAGCAGCGCGTCGGGGGCGGACTGCCTCAACGGCATGGGCACGCGGGGCGGCGCTCGGGGGATCGCGACATGAGTCCCGATGATAGCAGCGGCTACCCCGCGAGGGGCTTGCCGGCGTAGCGGCACGGGAGGTTCACCTCCCACGGATCGGGCTCCCCGAAGGCCACGCGGACGCGCTGGCCGGGGTCGCAGGGCGGCAGGCCGATGGTCCGGCAGACGAGGGGGATGCCTTCCAGCCGCACCAGCTCGTCGCGAATCACCGTCGCATCGGCTTCCGCGAGGCTCTCCTGGGCGATGAAACGCAGGCACCAGTACCTTTCGAGGTGGCGCTGGTGCTCGGCATAGGCCTCGTAAGCGGTCTCGAAGTCGCGTGCCGCGGCGGCGAGCTCCTCGCGCGCATAGGGCGCCGGCTGCCCCGACAGCAGCGCCGCGAGCTGACGCTGGTTCGCCAGGTCCGAGAAGCGCCGCAGCGGCGAACTCGACCATGCATAGTGGGTGACCCCCAGCCAGTCGTGCGCCCCCGGCTCGACCTCCATGCGCGTCCTGATGCCGCGCTGGTTGCGGTAGATGGCCGGCACGCCCGCCTCGGCGAGCATGCGCCCCCAGGCGGCGTTGACGTGGATCATCAGCTCGGAGACGAGGAGGTCGACGGGCGTGCCGCGCCGCCTCGGCTCGATGCAGACGCGGCCGCCTTCCACGCGGAAGGTGTAGTCGAGCCGCTCGCCCTTTTCCTCCCCCGCCCCGCGCGCGGCGCGCAGCTTGCGCGCCAGTCGCCAGAGCAGGAGCAGGTCGTCGCCGTGCGCTCCCTCGACCCGCCCGGCTGCGAGGAATTCCTCCTGCAGGCGGCCTTCCAGCTCCGCGATGCGCAGGTTCGTCGCGATGGGCACCCGCTCGAGGCAGGACCGCGTCGCGACGACCTCGAGCGCGTCGCCGTCGAGATCGAGGTAGAGGGAGGCGGCGGGGACGGTCCGCCCCTCGCCCAGCGTCGCCTCGGCGATCGCGGTCTCCGGCAGCATCGTGATCTTGCCGCCCGGGAAATAGACGGTCGAAAGCCGCGCGCGCGCGATGGCCTCCAGCGGGTGGTCGCGGCCGAAGTGCAGCGCGGGCGCCGCGATGTGCACGCCGACCCGCAGCCGGCCGCCCGGCAGACGCTCCACCGAAAATGCGTCGTCGATCTCCGTGGTCTCGTGGTCATCGATCGAGAAGGCGGGCGCCGCGGCAAGGGGCAACCCTTCCGGCGGGGATACGGGCGGCACTGCCGGAAAGCCGAGCCCCGACGGGAACATCTCGAAGGCGAGGCGGCGAAGGAAGTAGTCCTCCGGGCCGCGGAGGGCACCCACCCGGGCGAGGAGCTTGTGCGGCGCCAGGCCCTCGGCGGCGGCGGCCTGGTCGAGGGCCCGCCACTCGAGCGTCATCTTGTCCGGCTTGAAGAGGAGCCCGTCGAGGTTCGCGGCGATCTCCGCCGGCACTGCGCCGCGCGCAACCTGCCCGGCCCACGCGTCCACCTGCTCCTGCTGGCGGCGCTTCTTCTCCAGCCCGGCGAGCGCCGCCTTCAGGTTCTGCTCTGGCGCGGCCTGGTAGCGGCCCTTGCCGCGCCGATAGAAGTACATCGGACTCGCATGCAGGGCGAGGGCCACCGCGGTGGCCTCGAGCGGCGCCGGTGCGTGGCCGTAGTAGTCCTGCGCGAGGTCCGCGAACCCGAACTCCCCCGCCCCGCACACTTCCCAGAGGAATTGCGGATCGATCTCCTGTGCGCGGGCCTGGGCCTCGGGCATGAACGCCGGCAGCGCCTGCCCCTCGAAGCGCAGCAGCACGGCGTTGGCCTTCACCTTCGAGCGCTTGCCATGGGCCGCCTCCACCTGGAAGGCCGCGCCGGCCTCGGAAAGGATCGTCCCGACGCGGAAGGCGCCGTCCTCCTCGAACAGGACCTGCTTCACGGAAACGCCCCCGGCGGGGCCGCTTCGCGATCCTCCCGAGCCCACGCGACGACGTCGGGCATGAAGCCCGCGAAGCCTTGCAGCGAGTGGTCGCCGCCCTGCGCGACGGACTGGCGCGCACCGGCATAGAACACGACGGCCTCGCGGTAGTCGAGCACCTCGTCGCCGGTTTCGGCCAGCAGCCAGTAACGCTGCGGGTGCGTGATGCATGGTGGGTCGAGGGACGCGAGCTCGCCCACGTGCTGCCGCGTGAGCTCGAACGCCTCGCCCGTGTACAGGTTGCGCTGCGGGCCGAGGTAGCGCCCGAAGTGGGCGTGCGGATGGACGGCGGGGTTGATCACGACGGCCCGGCAGCCGGTCGCCTCCGCGGCCACGGTCGCATAGAAGCCGCCGAGGGAGCTGCCGACGACGACGAGGTCGGCCGCCGACACGCTGCCGCATGCCGCGCGAACCTGCGCGACGGCGAGCGAGGGCCGGTGGTCCAGCTCGGGCACCCGGTAGGCGATTTCCGGCGCGTGCCGGCGCAGGTAATCACCGAGCATGACCGCCTTGCGCGACGCCGGGGAGCTGATGAACCCGTGCAGGTAGACGAGCGTCTTCATGGGCATCCTAGAGCGTCACCGAGCCGCGGCCCAGTTCGATGACCCGGCCGCCCACGGTGACTGCGCCGCCGGAGACCTCCAGCTCGAGAGTGGAGGGGCGGCCCACTTCATCGCCCTGCAACACGGTGCGGGCAATGTCGTCCCGGGGCCGGACGGCCAGGAACCAGCCGCCGAGGTTGGCGCAGGCGGAGCCGGTCGCCGGATCCTCGAGCACGGCCGGACCGCTCGGGAAGAAGAAGCGCGACACCACGGTTGCCGCCGCATCGCCCCCGTCCGCGAAGACATAAGCCATGCTGTGGCCGTCCTCGCTGCGCAGCCGCGTGAAGGCGTCGCCGCGGGGGCGTGCCCGGCGGACGGCCCCGGGCGATGCCACCGGTATCACCAGCTGTTCCTTGCCGGTGTTCACCCACAGCGGGCGGTCGAGGAGGTCGGCTTCGGCAAGCCCCAGGATGTCCGCGAGCTCGGCCCGCGGCTCGGCAACCTCCCGCCAGCGCGGCGCGTTGGCGGTGAGCGTCCAGCAGTCGCCGGCGGCTCGGACCGGGATGATGCCGGCCTTCATCTCCAGCGTGAGCGCGTCGCCCGTTCCGCGCAGCGTCCGCACCACATGGGCGGTTCCCAGCGTCGGGTGGCCCGCGAACGGCATCTCGTAGGAAGGCGTGAAGATGCGCACGCGTGCCGTGGCCTTGGCGGACGGCAGGATGAACGTCGTCTCGGAAAGGTTGAACTGGCGGGCGAGCGCCTGCAGGGTGGCGTCGTCGAGCCCGCTGCCGTCCTCGAAGACGCAAAGGGGGTTGCCGCTGAGCGCGCCCTCCCGCGCGAAGACATTGACGATGCGGTATGCCAGCGTGGTCATGCCCGCCCCTGCGCGCCGGAGAGGCGCGCGAGCAGCTTCGCGTGGATGCCGCCGAAGCCGCCGTTGGACATCACCAGCACGTGGTCGCCCGGGCGCAGCGCGCGGGCCAGCCCCTCGATCATGGGGTCGAGCTCGGAATGGATCTCGACGCGCGACGACAGCGGCGCGAGCGCCTTCTCCGGATCCCAGCCGAGGTGGCTCGCGTAGCAGTAGACGAGGTCCGCGCCCTCGAGGCTCTTCGCGAGACGCGACTGCATCGTGCCGAGCTTCATGGTGTTCGAGCGCGGCTCGAAGACGGCCACGATCCTCGCCGTCCCGACGCGCTTGCGCAGTCCCGCGAGCGTGGCCTCGAAGGCCGTCGGGTGGTGCGCGAAGTCGTCGTACACGGTGACGCCGCCGGCCGTGCCGCGGATCTCCATGCGCCGCTTCACGCCCTGGAAGCGCGAAAGCGCGTCGATGCCGGCCGCGAGGGGAACGCCCGCATGCCGCGCCGCCGCCAGCGCCGCCAGCGCGTTGTGGCGGTTGTATTCGCCCGTCATGCCCCAGCGGACCGTGCCCTGCGCCGCGCCGTCCCGCACGACCTCGAAGGAATCGTCGGGGCTCACCGCCCCCACGGACCACGCCTGGCCCGCGCCGAAGCGCTCGACGGGGGTCCAGCTGCCACGCGCGAGGACGCGCCCGAGCGACGCCTCGGCCCCGTTGGCCACGATGAGCCCGTTGGCGGGCACCGTGCGCACCAGGTGGTGGAACTGGGTCTCGATGGCCGCGAGGTCCGGGAAGATGTCGGCGTGGTCGAACTCGAGGTTGTTGAGGACCGCGGTGCGCGGCCGGTACCAGACGAACTTCGAGCGCTTGTCGAAGAAGGCGGTGTCGTACTCGTCCGCCTCGATCACGAAGAAGGGCGAGTCCGTGAGGCGGGCGGAGACGCCGAAGTTGCGCGGCACCCCGCCGATGAGGAAGCCCGGCGAGAGGCCCGCGTCCTCGAGGATCCAGGCCAGCATCGACGACGTGCTGGTCTTGCCGTGCGTTCCCGCCACCGCGAGCACCCACTTGCCCGCGAGTGCGTGCTCCGCGAGCCACTGCGGCCCGGACACGTAGGGAAGGCCGCGGTTGAGGATCTCCTCCACGACCGGCTTGCCGCGCGTCATCGCGTTGCCGACCACGTAGAGGTCGGCGGGATGGCGGTCGAGCTGCAGGGCGTCGTAGCCCTCGTGGAGCGCGATGCCCAGCTCGCGCAGCTGCTCGCTCATCGGCGGATAGACCTGGGCGTCGCAGCCGGTGACGGCGTGGCCCGCCTCGCGGGCGATCTTGGCGAGCCCGCCCATGAACGTGCCGCAGATGCCGAGGATGTGAATGCGCATGGTTTGCTTCGACGCGAGCCGGGCGCGGGCTCAGCCCTTGAAGATGAAGAAGACCGCGCCCACGAGGCACAGCCCCGCCCAGAGGTAGTTCCACCGGAGCCCCTCGCCCATGTAGAGCATGGCGAACGGCACGAACACCGCCAGCGTGATGACCTCCTGCAGGATCTTCAGCTGCGCGAGCGAAAGCCCGGCCGCGAAGCCGATGCGGTTGGCCGGCACCTGCAGCAGGTACTCGAAGAGCGCGATGCCCCAGCTCACCAGCGCCGCCGTCCACCACGGACTGGCCTGCAGGTGCTTGAGATGGCCGTACCAGGCGAACGTCATGAAGAGGTTCGAGGCGGCCAGCATCACGGCGGTGAGCGCGAAGGCTTGGGTGGGCGTCATGGGAACGGGATGCCGGGCTTGCGGTGCCGGCGGCGGGAAACCACGTGGAAATATTAGCATCCGGGCACGATAATCCCCCTTTCCCGGGAGGCTTGCGAGGCAGGTGACTTCAGGTCCAGACGATGTTCTCCGCGCCGCGCTCGGGCTGCATCGGCAGCAGCGCATCGCGGAGGCCGAGGCGCTCTACCGGACGCTGCTTGCCCGGATTCCCGCGCACCCCGACGCGCTGCGTCTCCTCGGCCTGTGCCGCTACCAGCAGGGAAGCCTCGAGGAGGCCCGGTCCCTCATCGCGCAATCGCTCGAGCACGACGGCGGCAATCCCGATGCCCACAGCAGCCTCGCCGTGGTCCTCCTCGACTTGGGGCGCCCGCAGGAGGCGCTCGCGAGCCTCGACCGTGCTCTCGCCTTGAGCCCCCGGCACGGCGAGGCGCACCTCAACCGGGGAAGGGCGCTCGAGGCGCTGGGCAGGCCCGAGGAGGCGCTCGACTCGCTCGACCGGGCCGTACAGTGCGGCGTGGGGGGCCCCGCCCTCTGGTACAACCGCGGCCTGTCCCTGCAACGACTGGGCCGGCACGCGCAGGCCGTCGCCGCCTACGACCGGGCGATGGCCATCGACGCCCGCAACCCGCGAATCCTCGTCAATCGCGGCGAAGCGCTGCGCACGTCAGGACGGCTGGAGGCCGCGGCCGAAAGCTTCCGCGCGGCCCTCGCGGTCGATCCGCGAAGCGCGATGGCGCACAACGGCCTCGGCGCCATCGCCCACGAGCAGGGACTGCTCGACGAGGCGCTGGCGTCCTATGAGAGGGCTCTCGCATTGGCGCCCGGCAATCCGCACGCCCTCGCGAACCGCGGCCGCGTCCTCGGCCAGATGGGCCGGCGGGAGGAGGCGGTCGGCGCCCTGGAAGAGGCGGCGGTCCTCGATGCCGGCAATGCGCAGATCCTGGCCGACCTGGGCTCGGCCCTGCTCGCCCTCAAGCGTTACGACCAGGCACGCCGCCATCTGGACGCGGCGCTGGCACTGTCGCCCGCGATTCCCCTTGCGCTGGGCGACCGGCTTCACGCGGACCAGCAGGTGTGCGCGTGGGAGCGCTACGCGCACGACACGGCTGCGATACCCGCGGAAATCGAGGCCGGCAGGCTCCCCGCCGTGCCCTTCACGCTGTTGTTCGTGCCGGGGTCCGCGCGGTTGCAGCGACGGTGCGCGGAAGCTTTCGTGCGCCGGCACTACCCGGCCCAGTCCTCGCCCCTGTGGCGGGGGGAACGCTATGGCCACGAGCGGATTCGCGTGGGCTACTTCTCCGCCGACTTCCACGATCACCCCACGGCGCACCTCCTCGCCGAAGTCCTCGAACGCCACGACCGCTCGCGGTTCGAGATTTCCGCCTACTCGTTCGGGCGGGACGCACACGACGCCTGGCGGGCGAGGATCCAGGCGGCCGCCGAGCGATTCCACGACGTCCGCCAGGCGTCTGCCCTGCGAATCGCCACCCTGGCGCGCGAGCACGAGCTGGACGTCGCCGTGGACCTCAAGGGTTTCACGCTCGGCAACCGCACCGGCGTCTTCGCGCACCGTCCCGCGCCCGTGCAGGTGAACTACCTGGGCTATCCCGGAACGATGGGGGCGCCCTACATCGACTACCTCATCGCCGATGCCACGCTGGTTCGTCCGGGCGACGAGGACGGCTACACCGAGAGCGTCGTGTGCCTCCCGCACAGTTATCAACCGAACGACCGCTCGCGGCCCATCGCCGCGGCGCCTGTCTCGCGTGCCGGCGCCGGGTTGCCGGAAGGCGCCTTCGTGTTCTGCTGCTTCAACCATTTCGCCAAGATCAATCCGCCGGTGTTCGACGCGTGGATGCGCATCCTGCGGCAGCTGCCCGGGGCGGTGCTCTGGCTCCTCGACAAGAATCGCGCCGGAACGGCCAACCTTCGGCGCGAGGCAGAGGCCCGCGGCGTAGCCGCCGCGCGGCTGGTGTTCTCGCCGGACCGGGACCTGCCGGCGCACCTCGCGAGGCACCGGCTGGCGGACCTGTTCCTCGACACCGTTCCCTGCAATGCGCACACCACCGCGAGCGACGCGCTGTGGGCGGGCCTGCCCGTCCTCACCTGCCTGGGAGAGACCTTCGCGGGACGCGTGGCGGCAAGCCTGCTGAACGCCGCCGGACTGCCGGAGCTCATCGCGCGCTCGCTGCCGGAGTACGAGGCGGCCGCGATCGCGATGGCCCGCGATCCGGCGCGCCTGCGGTCGCTGCGGGACAGGCTGGCGCAAGGCCGCCTCTCGGTGCCCCTCTTCGATTCGGCGCGCTACGCGCGCCATCTGGAGTGCGCCTACGAGAGGATGTGGGAGCGGCAGCAGCGCGGGCTGCCGCCGGCCCCGATCCGGATCACGGACGGCGAACTCCCATTACACTGCGAAGGCGTCCCATCGCCGCCACGGTCCCCGCCATGAAGCTCGCCTTTCTCGTCGACCCCCTCGGTTCCCTCAAGCCGAAGAAGGACTCCTCCATCGCCATGATGCGCGAGGCCTCGCGGCGGGGGCACGAGGCCTATGCGTTCGAGATGCACGAGCTCTTCGTGCAGGGCGGCGCGGTGCTCGCCCGCACCCGGCCGCTGGGCATCGACGGCGACGGCCCGGACTGGTACCGCGAGGGCGCCGCGGAGGAGGTGCCGCTCGCGTTCTTCGACGCGATCCTGATGCGCAAGGACCCGCCGTTCGACGCCGAGTACCACTACGCGACGATCCTCCTCGAGCGCGCCGAGGCCGAGGGCGCGCGGGTGGTGAACTCGCCGCGGGCGCTGCGCGACTGGAACGAGAAGCTCTCCATCCTGCGCTTCCCGCAGTTCACGCCCGCCACCCTCGTCACCCGCGACCCGGCGCGCGTGCAGGCCTTCGTCGACCGCCACGCCGACGTGATACTCAAGAAGCTCGACGGGATGGGCGGCGCGATGATCTTCCGCGTGCGCGGGGACGACCCCAACCGCAACGTGATCGTCGAGACGATGGTGGGCGAGGCCGAGCGCACGATCATGGCGCAGGCCTACGTCCCGGCCATCGCGAAGGGCGACAAGCGCGTGCTCGTGATCGACGGCGAGCCCTTTCCCTGGTGCCTCGCGCGCATCCCGAAGGCGGGCGAGACGCGCGGCAACCTCGCGGCCGGCGGCTCGGGCGTGGCCCAGCCCCTCTCGGCCCGCGACCGCGAGATCGCCGAAACCGTCGGCCGCGACCTCGTCCGCGCCGGCATCGTCTTCGCGGGCCTGGACGTGATCGGGGACTTCCTCACCGAGGTGAACGTGACCAGCCCGACGTGCATCGTGGAGATCGCGCAGCAGGCCGGCGAGAACGCCGCCAAGCCGCTGCTGGACGCGGTGGAGCGGCTGGCCGCCCGCCCCGGGCACGCCTAGCCGAGGGTGATGCGGTCGAAGTCCGCGCCGCGCTCGAGCACCTCGCGCACCGTCGATTCCTTCGCCTCCCCCCGCCACACCTCCATGCCGCGGCCGCGGGACCCGAGGCCGCCGGGCACCACGAAGGACTCGGGTATCCCCAGCCGCTCCAGCGGCGGCAGCCGGAACGCCTGCGTCCAGCTCGAGGCCTGGCGGCTGCGCAGGTCCGCAACCCGCACGGCCACTGCCTCGGGTTTGCCGGGAAGCAGGCCGACCGTGATCTCGATGCGGCCGTCGGTCTCCTGCACGAGGGACTTCACGACGCCGAGGAAGTAGGGCGCACTCGCGCCCACGCGGACCGCGACGACGCGGCCGAGGGCCACGCCGCGCGATGCGCTCGCCGGGCGCAGCAGGCGCCACGCGCCCAGGGACTCCTCGAGAACGCCCCAGCTCTCGACCACGAAGTTGTAGTCGGCGACGCGCAGCTTCTGGCTGCGCTCGCTCACCTTGCCGAAGACGGCGATGTCGTCCTTTTCCTGGCGCGTGAGCTCGCGAGGCTTGTCGGGCTGGTCGAAGGGCTCGCACCCGGACACGTAGAAATGGATATCCGGGAAGCCGAAGACGACGCCGGCTTCCTTCTCCGGGGGCACGCGGCCCGGGAGCCGGAGCCCGCCCTCGCACCAGCACCGGTGCATGCGCTGCAGCTGCGACAGCATGTCGACGCCGGCCGCCGCCTCCGGCAACCCCAGGTTGGCCACCGACTCGCCGGCCTGCAGCGCCTTGACCCTTCGCCGGATGCTGCGCGAAAGCTGCTCGACGTCCAGGACGCGCTCGGAGGCCGCCGCCCGCAGGCCTGCGGGGGCAAACGCGCCCGCCGGCCGCGAAAGATCCACCCCCAGCACGCGTGCGCCGCCGCCGGTGCTCTCGCCGGCCGGGACCTCCCGCGCGACGCGAACCTTGCGAACCCACCGCCGCAGCACCGCCTCGAGGAAGTCGATCTGCGGGGCCGTCATCTCGGCGAGATCGGCCGCCTGCAGCAGCAGGGCGTTGACGTAGGCCTCGCCGACCGTCGACAGGCCGTCCTCGCCCTCGAGGCTGTCCTTCACCTGGGCGTCGACAAGGCCGCCTCGCTCGGCGGCCTCGAACTCGGCGTGCAGGCGCTGCCACAGCCCCCCGTCGAAGCGGCGGTAGACCATTGCGTGGAAGAGCATCTGCGCGCCGATCGCCCGCATCACGCGCTGCGCCGCGAGCGCGGCGTGGTCCGCGATCCCGCGCTCGCCCGCCTGTGCCGCGGTGAGGCACAGGCGGTAGCCCGCTTCCATTTCCTCGAGGAGCGAGCGGCCGGTCGTCCACGCCGTCTGGTCGATCGACGACAGCGGCAGTGTCTTGCCGAAGAAGCGCGAACGCTGCTCGCCTTGCAGGAAGGCCACCTTCTCGCGCAACAGCTCGAGGCACTTGAGCCGCTCGAGCGGGTCGAGCTCGCTGCGGTTGAACGCGCGGATGGCCTCGAGCAGGTGCTGCTGGGCCATCGGGATGCTGGTGACGGGCAGCGCGCCCAGCCAATCCTTGCAGCTGCGGGCGTCGGTGAACAATCCACCGCCGGGACGGGAGGGAGGGGAGGCGGCCATGGCGGTCAGGCTCCGGCCGCCGCGAGCGCGGCGGGCAGGGTTTCGGCCATGCGGCGCGCGGCCGACGCCCGCGCGGCGGGCACGGGGCCGTCGTGCCTCGGCGCCGCCCAGACCGGTCCCGGAAAGTGGCGGTCGTCGCGCCAGCGCGGGATCACGTGCCAGTGGACGTGGGGAGTGAGGTTGCCGAGGCTTGCCAGGTTCATCTTGTCGGGCTCCATCGCCTGCCGGACATGCGCCTCCACGGCGAACACCACGGCCATCAATCGGTCGCGCTCCGGGCGCGCGAGGTCGGTCATCTCGCGCACATGGCGGTTCAGCACCACCCTGAGGAAGCCCGGCAGGCCGGGTTCGTCCACGGCCACCACGCGGCAGAGCCCATTCTGCCAGAGTGGCGTCCCGCCCGGACCCTCGCACAGTTCGCAGGCGTGCACGGCTTCAGAACGGCTGGCGCACGAGGGATTTGGTCCCCTTCACGCCGTCCAGGTCGTAGGTCATGGTCGCACTGCCCGCGTCGTTTGCGAAGGAAAAGCCCATGGATCCGACGGAAACCGGGTTGAACGCGCCGGGATCGTAGGCGGCACCCAGCCATGCCGAGCCGGTGGTCCGGTAAGCCGTGCCCGACCAGGCGTTCGCCGCGGTCCACGTCCCGCCCGGCACCACGAACCAAGTCGTGCGGCCCGCCGCGCCGTAGGTGTACCAGACGGCGAACAGCGACCGGTACTGCTGGCTGATGGACACGCCCCAGCCGTTTTCCCGCTCCCCGCCCCACCAGAGGCCGGCAAGCGTGCCCGTCGGCGTGGCGTCGGGGGCGCCGAAGCGCTGGCGCTGGATGGACTTCGTGCCGGAAACGCCGTTCACCGAGTAGGCGAGCGTGGCGGTCGCCGGTCCGGAAAAGGTGATCGTCGCCGAGCCCACCGGCGGCCCCGGCGAGAACCGGGAGGCGTCGTAGGCGCCGAAGAACGATCCGCTGGGCAGGTACAGGCTGCCGGTGTAGGCCGTGAACCCGGCGTTCCACGTGCCGCCGGGCATCACCACCCACAGGGGCTTGCCCGACGCGTCGTAGATGAACAGCGCGACGAACAGCGTCGCACCCCGCTGCGAGATGCTCATCCCCCAGCCGTTCTCCGCCAGCCCGCCCCACCAGAGATCCTGGTAGTTGGCGGGCCCCGGCGTGACGGCCGTCTTGAACATGCCGCGGCCGTAGGTCGCCACGCCCAGCGTCGCGTCGTCGAGCCAGAAGAGCTCGCGCACGCGGATGTTGGCGGGACCCTCGTTGGTGGTGGACCAGGTCGCGCCACCGTCCTCGCTCGTGAACAGTCCCACCGACGTCGCGGCGTAGAGCCAGTCCGGCCGGGCGGGGTGGCGCTTCACGTCGAAGATCGGCGCCGCGGGCAGGTTGCCGGTGATCGACGCCCACGTGGCGCCGGCGTCGCGCGTCTCCCAAAGATTGGCAGGCGTGAATCCGGTGAAGGCGACGATCGCGCGGCGGGCGTCGTCCTTGTCGACGAGGATGCGCTGCACGCGCCGGGCCGGCAGCGCGCCCTGCCCCACGCGGGTCCAGGTCGGGACGGCCGCGAGCGCGTCGAGCGAGCGGTAGACCTCGCCGTTGTTGTGGCCCACCCAGGTCGCGTTGCTGCCGGCTTCCGCCACCGCGATCGCGTTGATGAAGTTTTCGGTGACCGTGCTCGGCTGCTTGATCGTGCGCCACGAAGGCGCCGGCGCCTTCGCGTTGTCGGTCACCCAGAGAGACGCCCCGCCCGCGAGAAGGCGCTCGGCATTGTTGGGGTCGAGCACGAAGGGGGCGATGAAATTCGCCTGCTTGGTGGTCCCGCTGCCGCAGTAGGCCTGGCTGCCCTCCGCCGGCAGCCCTTCGCTGATCCCGTTGCAGATGAACGAGGAGGTCGCGCCGCCATCCGAGGAGCGGTGCAGCGCAAGGTAGACGTACTCGCCGAAGATCCAGCGGTCGGAGGCGGGATCTACCGCCACGGTCCCGCCGTCGCCGCCGCGGTACATGCGCCACTGGCTGCCCGAAAGGAGGAGAGAGCCGTTGTCCTGCGTGCCGCCGACGATGCGACCGCCCGCCGCCGTGCGGCCCGCGCCGCTGTAGAACTGCGTCACGGCGAGGCCATTGTTCATGTTCGTCCACCCGCCGCCCGCGAAGGCGGTGGCGGCGGTGATGTCGGCGGCCCGGTAGACACCGCCGTCGTTGCCGTTCCACACCGCGCGGTTGGACGGTCCGTAGTCCGGCGGCGAGACGATGGCGTGGTGGTCGGCGTGGGGGGACTGGGGCATGAGGCGCCAGTCGCTCACGCGCGTGAAGGTGGCGGCGCCATCCTCGGATCGATGGAGGTCGAGCCCGCCCACCACGAGGTGGTTCGCGTCGGTCGGGTCCACCCAGATGGCGTTGTCGTAGTCGCCCTGGGTTCCCAGGTGCTGCGGCGTCGACCGGAGGGTCCACGTGGCGCCGGCGTCGTTCGAGCGCCAGACCTCCCCCTTGTCGTTGTCCACCGAGGCGTAGACCACGCCCGGGGCGCTGCGCGCGAACGCGATTTCCGCCCGTGCGGTGTTGCCGCGGCCCGCGGGCGAGGCCACGAGCGCCGCGGTGCGCGTCCAGGTGACCCCGGCATCCCGCGAGTAGGCGATCGTGCCGTCGTCGAGTCCGGCCACCGCGTTCGCGGGCGCATAGGGGTCGAACGCGACATCGAGTGCCTTCATCGTCGCGACGCGCCGCCAGGAGGCGCCGCCGTCCGTGGAACGGTAGATGGCACCGGTCGCCAGGCTGGTGCTCGTCAGCGCGGCGAGCAGCGTGCCCGGTTCGCGCGGGTGGGCGGCGAGGCGGTTCACGAACCGCCAGTCGGGATTGGCGTCGGCGTGGGTCGACTCGAGGAAGGCCCACGTGCGCCCGCCGTCGACGGACTTGAAGGCGCCCACGCCCACGAGTCCGGCGCTGGCCTCGCCGGTACCGAGGTACATCGTGTCCGGCGCGGTGGGATCGACCGCGATCGTCGAGACGGAGAGATTGGGCAGGAAGTCGCTGTTGCGCTGCCAGGTGGCGCCCCCGTCCTCCGTGAGCCAAAGCCCGCCGGAGGCGGTGCCCGCGAAGACCCGGCGCGAATTGCGCGGGTCGAAGGCGAGCGCGCGCACCCTTCCCCCGACGTTGGCGGGCCCGATGGCCTCCCAGCGCCCGGGATCGATCCCGGCGGACTTCGCCTGCAGCCCGCCGGCACCTTCGCGGAGCCGCTCTGTCCTCTGGGCGTTGGCGCGCAAGAGCTGCGCCACGCTGGGGGGGCCGTTCTCGTCCGCCTCGAGCTCGAGGTGGTACTGCGCCGAGATCGCGGCGCGGTCGCGCTTGCGCCCGTCCCTGGGGGCCAGGTGCTTCGCCGCCAGGTCGATGGGCGCGCCCGCCACGGGATCGCGCGCCGTTGCAGCGGGCGGCAGCGGCGCGCACCCGCCTGCCGCAAGGGCGGCCAGCAGCGCGACGACCGGCAGCAACGCTCGGAACACGGCCGCTCAGCGCCTGGCGCCGAATTGCCGCGCGAGCGCGGCATCCAGGCGGGACATCACGCCCGGCCAATCGCCGGCCGACGCTTGCCGGAAGAGCCGCGCCGTCGGATACCACGGGCTGTCCTCGCGTCCCAGCAGCCAGCGCCAGTCCGGGCTGAAGGGAAGCAGTATCCACGTCGGCTTGCCCAGGGCACCCGCGAGATGGGCGACGCTGGTGTCGACCGCGATCACCAGGTCCATGAGCGCGACCAGCGCGGCGGTATCGGCGAAATCGCCCAGTTCGTCGCCGAAGTGGCGGACTTTCCCGTCCGACGCGAGCCGCGCGGCATCGCCCTCGCGAAGCTCCTTCTGCAGGCTGAACAGCCCGACCGGCGCGGCGGCCAGCGCCGGCAGGAGGTCCGCCAGGGCGAGGCTGCGGTTGCGGTCGTTCTGGTGACGGGGGTTGCCGCTCCACGCGATTCCCACCCGCGGCATCGCCGTCCCTTCCAGCCTATGCCGCCATTTCGCCAGCCGGTCCTCCGCGGGATGGAGGTAGGGGATGTCGGCCGGCACTTCCCGCAGCGACGTCCGGAACGCGTGCGGCAGGGAAAGCAGCGGGCAGTGACAGTCGAAGGCGGGCAGGGACGCGCCCGCGGACAGGATCCTCTCGACGCCCGCCAGCCCCTCCAGCAGCGATGCCAGCGGGGGTGGCACCTCGAGCAGGACCCGGGCGCCGAGGCGCGCCACCCGGGGAGCGTAGCGACAGAACTGCAGCGTGTCGCCGTAACCCTGCTCGGCGTGAAGCAGGATCGTCTTGCCGGCCAGCGGCGCCTCGCCCAGCCAGAGGGGCTGCGGGAAGTCGCGCGCCTTGCCCGCCAGCTTGGGCACCTTCCAGCGCCACTCGAGGCCCGCCCAGCCGGGCTGCAAATCTCCAGCGAGCAGCCGGCATCCGGCCAGGTTGAAGTGCGCGGAAGCGTGCTCGGGGTTGACGGCGATGGCGCGCTCGTAGCAGGCCACCGCCTCCTCCAGGCGCAGGGCCTCGGCCAGCGCGAGGCCGCGGTTGCTGATGGCCTCCGCATAATCGGGCTTCATGGCGATGGCGCGGTCGTAGCTCTCGAGCGCATCCGCGGTTCGCCCGAGGCCGGCCAGCGCGACGCCGCGGTTGCAGTGCACCTCCGGCGTGTCCAGGCCGAGCGCGATGGCACGATCGAAGTTCTCCAGCGCCTCGGCGTGCCGCTGAAGATCGCCCAGCACCACGCCGCGGTTGCTGAAGGCCTCCGCATAGCCGGGATTGAGGGCCAGCGCGCGGTCGTAGGACGCCAGCGCCTCTGCATAGCGCTGGAGGTCGCGCAGCGCGTTGCCGCGGCTGTTGTGCCCCTCCGCGTAGCCGGGGTTGATCGCGAGGGCGCTCTCGTAGCTCGCCAGGGCCTCCGGGAATCGCCGCAGGTCGCGCAGCACGTTGCCGCGGTTGTTGCGCACTTCCGCATAGTCGGGCTTGAGCGCGCTGGCGCGGTCGTAGCTCTCGAGGGCCTCCGTCAGGCGACCGAGGTCGCGCAGCACGTTGCCGCGGTTGTTCCACGCCTCGGCGAAGCCCGGCCGGAGGGCGACGGCCCGGTCGTAGCCTTCCAGCGCCGCCGCGGCCTGCCCCAGGTCCTGCAGCACGTTGCCGCGGTTGCTGTGCGCCTCCGCGTAGTCCGGTCGCAGCGCGATGGCCCGTTCGTAGCATTCCCGGGCCTCGGCGAAGCGACCGAGGTCGCGCAGCGCGTTGCCGCGGTTGTTCCACGCCTCGGGAAAATCGGGCCGCAGCGCGACGGCGCGGTCGAAGCGGGCGAGCGCCTCCGCCGTCCGCGCGAGCCCGCGCAAGGCGTTGCCCAGGTTCACGAAGGCCTCGGCGAAATCCGGCCGCAGGTCCACGGCGCGCTCGTAGCTTCCGACCGCCTCGGCGAGGCGCCCGAGCCCGTGCAGGGCGAGGCCGCGGCAGGCGTGGACCTCCGCGGCGCCGGGTCGCAGGGACAGCGCGCGGTCGTAGCTTTCCGCCGCCTCCGCATAACGCTGGAGATCGCCGAGGGCGTTGCCGCGGTTCACGTGCGCCTCGAAGTAATCGGGCTTGAGGGCGATGGCGCGCGCGTAGCACTGCAGCGCCTCCGCGTGCCGCCGCAGGTCCTTCAGCACGTTGCCGAGATTGTTGTGCGCCATCGGGTCGTTCGGGCTGGCCGCCGCCACCTTCGCCAGCAGGTCGTGGGCCTCCTGCGGCCGCCGCGTCTGCGCCGTAATCGCGCCGAGGATCTGCGTCGCGCCCAGGTGGCTCGCCTGGGCCTGCAGCACGAGGCGGCAGAGCTTCTCCGCCTCCGCCCAGTCGCCGCGCTGGTAGGCGGCGACGGCACGCTGCATGGCCTGCGGCAGCGTGAGCGTCACGGCGCCGCCGGGCGGCTGCGCGGGCGGCGGGGCGATTCGGCCCGATTCGGAAGATGGCATGCGAAGGGGTGCGATGCGGGGAAAAGCGGGTCCATTAGACCCAGTTTCGCCCGGTTGGACAACTGCGGCCCGCCGGCGGTTTCAGAGCAGGACGCGCTCGATGCCGCCGCGGTTCGCCTTCTCCACGAACGCCGGAAGCCAGTGCTCGCCCAGCACGTGTCGCGCCATCTCGACCACGATGTAGTCGGCGCTCGTGCCGGCGTCGTTGTCGTAGCGCGACAGCCCCTGCAGGCACGACGGGCAGGCGGTGAGGATCTTCACCGCGCCCGCGAAGCCGTCGGCGCGGGCCGCGGCGGCGCCCGCGACCATCTCCTCTTCCTTGCGGAAGCGCACCTGCGTGGAGACGTCCGGGCGCGTGATCGCGAAGGTTCCCGACTCGCCGCAGCAGCGCTCGTTCAGCGCCACGGGCACGCCCATCAGCGCGTTCACCACCGCGAGGGGCTTGTGGACCTTCATCGGCGAGTGGCAGGGGTCGTGGTACATGTAGCGCACGCCCTGCACCCCCGCGACCTTGACGCCCTTCTCCAGCAGGTACTCGTGGATGTCGAGCAGGCGGCAGCCGGGGAAGATCTTGTCGAACTCGTAGTCCATCAGGGCGTCCATGCAGGTGCCGCAGGAGACGACCACGGTCTTGATGTCCAGGTAGTTGAGCGTGTTGGCCACGCGGTGGAAGAGGACGCGGTTCCTCAGCGTGATCTCCTCGCCCTTCGCGGCCTGGCCCCCCGCGGTCTGCGGGTAGCCGCAGCAGAGGTAGCCCGGCGGCAGCACGCACTGGGCGCCCACGTGGTAGAGGAGCGCCTGCGTGGCGAGCCCGACCTGGCCGAACAGCCGCTCGGAGCCGCAGCCCGGGAAGTAGAAGACGGCGTCCGACTCCTCCGTGACCTTCGCGGGGTCGCGGATGATGGGCACGATCGACGCATCCTCGATGTCGAGCAGCGCCCGCGCCGTCTTCTTCGGCAGGTTTCCCGGCATCGGCTTGTTGATGAAGTGGATCACCTGCGCCTTCAGCGGCGGCCGGCCCACCGTCGCGGGCGGCCGGCGCGTCTGCCCGCGCGTGACGAGAAAGCGCCGCGCGATCCCGTGCGCCAGGCGCTGCGCCCGGTAGCCCCAGTCGAGCATCAGTGTCTTGGCGAGCTTGATGGTGGTGGGGTCGGTCGCATTCAGGTAGAACATCGCGGCGGCGGTGCCCGGGTTGAAGCGCTTCTTGCCGAGCTTCACCAGCAGGCCGCGCATGGCGATGGAGACGTCGCCGAAGTCGATGTCGACCGGGCACGGGCTCTCGCACTTGTGGCACACGGTGCAGTGGTCGGCCACGTCGCCGAACTCGTCGAAGTGCCGCAGGCTCACCCCGCGGCGCGTCTGCTCCTCGTAGAGGAACGCCTCGGTGAGGAGCGACAGCGCGAGGATCTTGTTGCGCGGGCTGTAGAGGAGGTTCGCGCGCGGCACGTGCGTCGAGCACACCGGCTTGCACTTGCCGCAGCGCAGGCAATCCTTCACCGAGTCGGCGATGGCGCCGATGTCGCTCCTCTCGAGGATGATGGACTCGTGGCCGATGAGCGCGAAGGACGGCGTGTAGGCGTTCGACAGGTCGGCGCCGGGCAGGAGCTTGCCGCGGTTGAAGCGCCCTTCGGGATCGACCTTCGCCTTCCACGCGGCGAAGGCGTCGATCTCCGCCGGCTCCAGGAACGCGAGCTTGGTGATCCCGATGCCGTGCTCGCCGGACACCACGCCGCCCAGCGCCTTGGCGAAGCGCATGACGTGCGCCACGGCCTCGTTGGCCGTGCGCAGCATCTCGTAATCGTCGGAGTTGACCGGGATGTTGGTGTGGACGTTGCCGTCGCCCGCGTGCATGTGCATGGCGATGAACACGCGCCCGCGCAGCACGTCTGCGTGGATGGCCTCGATCTGCTTCATCACCGGCTCGAAGGCGCGGCCGGCGAAGATCTGCCGCAGCGGCTCGCGCAGTTCCCGCTTCCACGACACGCGCAGATCGTGCAGCTGGAGCAGCGAGAAGACCGTCCGGCTGTCGGGGATGTCCGCGACATGGTGGGCGATGCCCAGGGGCGCCAGGTCGCCGCGCACCTCGCCGAGCGTGCGGCCGAGGTTGCGCAGCAGGTAGTCCCAGCGCAACTTCACGAAGCGCAGCAGCTCCAGCGCCTGCGCCGGGCGGTCGCCGAGCAGGTCCTCGCGGGCAATCGCCTCGCCGTCGGACTGCGCCGGCAGCTCGCCCGCGAGGTAGCCCTCCAGGGCGCCGGCCAGCTTCAGCTTGTTGCCGATGGAGTACTGGATGTTCAGCCGCTCGACGCCGTCGGTGTAGTCCCCCAGCCGCTCGAGGGGGATCACCACGTCCTCGTTCAGCTTGAAGGCGTTGGTGTGCTTGGCGATGGCGGCGGTGCGCGACCGCTCGTGCCAGAAGCGCTTGCGCGCCTCGGGCGTGGCGGCGATGAAGCCCTCGCCGCCGCGGGCGTTGGCGATGCGGACCACCTCGGACGCCATGCGCGAGACCGCGTCCTCGTCGTCCGACACGAGGTCGCCGAGGAGGACCATGCGCGGCCGGCCGTGCGCCTTGGCCTTGGTGGCGTAGCCGACGGCCTTCACGTAGCGCTCGTCGAGGTGCTCGAGGCCCGCGAGAAGGACGCCGTCGCGCCCGTCCACGCGCTGCGTGATCTCGACGATCGCCGGCACCGCGCGCGCCACGTCGCCGAAGAACTCGAGGCAGACGGTGCGCGTGTGCGCCGGCATGCGGTGCAGGATGAAGACCGCGGAGGTGATGATCCCGTCGCAGCCCTCCTTCTGCACGCCCGGGAGCCCGCCCAGCACCTTGTCCGTCACGTCCTTGCCGAGGCGATCCTTGCGGAAGCGCCGGCCCTCCAGGTCGAGGATCTCCTCGCCGCGCGGCGTCCTGCCGTCCGGCCCGAAGCGGCGGATGCGGAAGCGCACGCGGTCGGCGTCGTGGATCTTGCCCAGGTTGTGGTCGAGGCGTTCGACCTCGATCCAGTCCGCGTCCGGCGTCACCATCCGCCACGACGCCAGGTTGTCCACGGCCGTGCCCCAGAGCACCGCCTTCTTGCCGCCCGCGTTCATGGCGATGTTGCCGCCGATGCAGGAGGCGTCCGCCGAAGTGGGATCGACCGCGAAGGCGAGGCCGGCGCGCTCGGCGGCCTCCATGACGCGCCGTGTGACGGCCCCCGCCCCGACGGAAATCACGTCCACCGGCGCCGCCACCCCCGGCAGGGACTTCTTCTCGATCGCGCCCAGCCCGTCGAGCTTCTCGGTGTTCACGACCGCCGAGCGCCGGTCGAGCGGGATGGCCCCGCCGGTATAGCCGGTGCCGCCGCCGCGCGGGATGATCGTGAGCCCCAGCTCGATCAGCGCCTTCACCAGCGGGCCGCACTCCGCCTCGGTGTCCGGCGAAACGACCACGAAGGGGTACTCCACGCGCCAGTCGGTGGCGTCGGTGACGTGCGCGACGCGCGCGAGGCCGTCGAAGGCGATGTTGTCCCTGCGGGTGATGGCGGAGAGCCGGCGCAGCGCCTTGCGGCGCAGGGCGCGCGTCTCCTCGAACTCGCGGTCGAAGGCGTCCACGGCGCGGTGCGCGGCCTCCAGCAACGTGCCCACGCGCCGGCTGCGCTCCGGATCCGAGGCGTCGGCCTGCCGGCGCTTTTCCACCTCGCCGAGGCGGTGGCGCATGGCCTCCACCAGGGCGTCGTGGCGCTTGGGGTTGTCGAGGAGGTCGTCCTGCAGGTAGGGATTGCGCCGCACGACCCAGATGTCGCCCAGCACCTCGTAGAGCATGCGCGCCGAGCGGCCCGTGCGCCGCTGCCCGCGCAGCTCGTCCAGCACCCCCCAAGCCTCCCGGCCGAGGAGGCGGATGACGATCTCGCGGTCCGAGAACGAGGTGTAGTTGTAGGGGATTTCGCGGAGTCGGGCGGTCATGGGAAGACGGCGGCGGCCCGGGGGCGCAAGCGGGGGAATGACGAGTTTACCGCAATGCAGCATTGACCCGCGCCGCCGCCGGGGAGGCGGCGGGGGGCGCCGCAGGCGCGGCGGCCTGCCCTACAGGAGGGCAAGCGCGTGGGCCAGGACGGCGTAGCGGGCCAGCTTGCCCGCGGCCATCGCGGCGGTGCAGGCAACGACCGGGAGCTTCAGCCACCCGGCCGCGGCGCAGAGGGCGTCGCCGACGAACGGCACCCACGACAGCAGCAGCGCCGCCGGCCCGAAGCGCCGCACGCGCGCCAGCGCCGTCCCCTCCGGAAGGCGCGAGGGGAGCAGGCGCCCGATGCCGTAGGTGGTCATGCCCCCGAGGGTGTTGCCGACGGTCGCCACACCCACGGCCGCCACCGCCGATGCGCCGCCCCCCTTGAGAACGGCCGCGAGAACGATCTCGGAATTGCCCGGCAGGACGGTCGCGGAGACGAAAGCCGAGAGGAAGAGCGCCCAGAGCGACAGGTCCACGGCGTCAGGATTGCGCCGCGGGGCCGGCCACGCGCGCCAGGAAGTCCTGCAACGCCGCCACCGGCGCGGGATCGTCGAAGATCCGGGCCGCGCCCGCCTGCATCCTGGCGCGGATGCCGGCGCGCCATTCGGCGTCGGTCGCGGCGCGAACGGCGATCCGCACGTAATCGGACTCGTCATTGGCCACCAGTTCCCCGAGTCCCATGCGGCGCAGCATCGCGAGGCTCTGGCGGCCGCGCATGAAGCGCCCCGGCAGCGTCACGACGGGCAATCCGGCGGCGATGGCGTCCAGCGACGTGTTGCCCCCCGACCAATGCAGCGTGTCCAGCATGACGTTGCAGAGCGCGTTGGCGCGCAGGTAGTCCGCGTGGTCGAGGCGCCCCAGGAAAACCGTCCGGGCGGGCCCGTCGACGCCGGCCTCGGCGAGCGCCACGAACAGGCGCCGGCGATAGGCCTCGGTGAGGGGCTCGTCGTGATCGCGGAACAGCACCAGGACGCCCTCAGGGTCCGACGCCAGCACGCGCGCGAAGAGGGCGTCGTTGTCCGGATGGATCTTGAAGAGCGACTGCGGGCACAGGTATCGGTGCCCGTTCCCGGAAAGACCCAGCTCGCGCCACGACTTCGCCGATGCGGGCCCGGGGCGGGCGTAGCGCGTGCCGATGCCGGGCAATCGGACCAGCGGTTCCCGGTAATGCGCCTCGGCGCCCTCCGGCTCCATCTCGCCGCAGGTGATGAACCAGTCGATGGCCGCCTGCCCGGTGGTCACGGGATGTCCCCAGCCCGCGCACTGGACGGGCGCCAGCCGCATTCCCGCCAGCAGGTAATTCGACACGTCCATTCCCACCTCCGGGTAGACCAGGATGTCGAGCCGGTCGGCGATCACCAACTCGGCCACGCGCGGGACGGAATCCAGGATGTGGCGGTAGTGTTCGACGCAGCCGATGATCGCGTCGCCGAGCGCGTCCTTGATGTGGCCCGTGTAGTAGACGAACACCTCGAAGCGGGACCGGTCGAGGTCCGTGACCCAGCTGCGGAAGTACTTCCCGGCGGTGCTGTCCCGGAAGAAGCTCGAGAGGAACCCGACGCGGATGCGCTCCCCGGGAGCCCGCGTACGCTGCTGGCGGGGCGCGAAGTATTGCGGCGCCGCGCGCGCGGCAAGGCCGGCCAGCAGCCCCGCGTACTTCTCCTGCAAGGCGCGGTCGTCGAGCCCTTGGTAGGCCAGGTGGAAGTTCTCCCATGCCAGCGCCAGCACCTGCGCGGGCTCGGCGGCGAAGCGGCCCGTCTCCGAAACGAGGCGATCGAGGCTGGCCGCATAGCGCTCCCGGGCGGCGAGGAGCGCCTCCTTCGAGGCATAGACCGAAGGGAGCGAAAGCCCCTCGACGATGGCGGCCTGCAGGTCGCCGGGCGAATGACGCAGTATCTCGCTCGCGAGAGACCTCGCCTCGTCGACGCGGTTGAGGCGTCGAAGCACGTACGCCAGGGTACGCGGCGGCGCGGGGTCCGCCGGATCCAGCGCCATCGCCCGCCGGAGAAAGGGTTCGGCCTCGCCCGGGCGCCACATCGCGGTGAGGATATGCCCCAGGCGCGAATGGGCCGCGGCGTCCGACGGCGCGAGGCGGATCACCTGCCGGTAGGCCGCCTCCGCCTCCGGGAGCCGGCCCTGCCGGTGGAACAGCGCGGCGATGTTGGCGTGGGCGTTCAGGTAGTTCCGGTCCAGGCTCACCGCACGCAGGAATGCGTCCCTCGCCTCGTCCGCGCGTCCGGCCGCCAGCAGCGCCATCCCCAGGTTGTTGTGGTTGCGGGGCGCCTGCGGGAAACGGCGCGCCTCCTCCACGAGGTGGTCGATCGCCTCGGGGAGGCGCCCGAGCGCCTGCAGCACCAGCCCCAGCTGTCCACGGGCCTGCGGGATGCGCGGGTCGCCGGCGAGCGCGCGCTCGAGGGATGCCTTTGCCGCCGGCAGGTCCTCGAGCTCGCGCTGGGCGATGCCAAGGGCCAGCCACGCCGCCGGCTGTGACGACGCGAGGCGGGTCGCCTCCTCGAGCTGCGTCCGTGCGGCGGCGAAGTCCCGCCTCGCCAAGCAGGCGAGCCCCTCGCGGTAGCGCACCTCCGCGGGGCTCACCGATTCATTCCCGAAACGCGGACAGGAGGAAATCCTCGAGCGCCCGCACCGGCGCCTCCTGATCGAAAAGGCGGGAACTGCCCTCGGCGATGGCGGCACTCATCCGCGCGCGGAGTGCCGGCTCCATGCCCAGGCGCGTGGCGAGCTCGACGTAGGCCTCCTGCGATGGCGCGACGAGCGCGTCGACCCCCATGATCGACAGCATCCCGGCGCTCTGGCGGCCGCGCATGAACGCGCCGGGATGCGTGACGATGGGCAGCCCGCAGGCGATGGCGTCAAGCGAGGTGTTGCCGCCGGACCAGTGGAGCGAGTCGAGCATCACGTCGCAGGCGAGGTTGATGCGCAGGTAATCCTGGTGACCGACGGCGGGCAGCAGGCGCACGCGCCCGGCCGTCGCCAGGCCGCGATCCGCGAATTGCCGCTGCAAGCGGTTCACGAACTGACGGGTGAGCGGCTCGAAGCGGCCCTGGAACATCACCAGCACGGCGCGCGGGTTGCGCGCCAGGATCTCCACCAGCAGGCGGTCGTTGTCGGGATGGATCTTGAACACCGACTGCGGGAAAAGGCACAGGAAAGCGTCCTCGGGCAGCCCGAGCTCCGCGCGGGAAACCGGATCGGGCACGCTCGGCCGGCTGTAATGGGTGCCCAAGCCGGGCAGCGTCACGAGCCGCTCGCTGTAATGCGACTGCGCGCCCGGCGGTTCCATGGCCTCGCTCGAGAACATGACGTCGAGATTGGCGTGGCCGGTCGTGACCGGGTGGCCCCATCCCGCGCACTGCAGCGGCGCGAGCCGCAGCGAGGCCAGCGTGAACACGCGCGGGCTCATCCCGAGCTCGGGATAGATCAGGGCATCCAGCCGCTCGGCGCGCACCGCGCGGGCCAGGCCCTCGAAGGAAAACGCGCCCTGCACGAACTTCGCCGCCGCGCACTCGACCTCCTGCGTGACGGCATCGGGACGGTTGTTGAGCGAGAAGACCACGGGCTCGAAGCGCGCCGGGTCGAGCTTCGTCACCCAGCTCTTGAAGTAGTTGCCAGCCGTGCAGTGGTAGTAGAACTGCGACACGAAGCCGACGCGCAGTTTCCGGCCGGCGCGCGGGGATCGCGCGATCGGCGCGTAGAGCTCCGGAAGGCTGGGTTCCAGCACCGCCCGCTGGAGCCGCGCAAAGGACTCCTGCAACCCGCGGTCGTCGCCGCCCTGGTACGCGAGATAAAAATTGTTCCACTGCACGAGGCTTGCGCGCTCCTCGGCGTTGAGCGCGGCCGCAAGCCCCGGAAGCTCCCGCTCCAGCGCCGCCAGCCCCGCCTCGTAATGGGCGCGCGACCGCTCGACATCGGCGGCGTCCGCGTAGATCTGCGGAAGCGTGAGCGCGAGCCCCATGCGCGCGCGAAGGTTTTTCGGCTGCACGTCGAGCGCGCGCGCGTAGCAATCCTGGCCGGCCGCGTGCAGGCCCCGTTCCGCCAGCACCTCCGCCAGGAGAAGCCATGCGTCGACATTGCGCGGATCGAGGTTGACCGCTTGCCGGAAGGCTACCTCCGCGCGGTCCAGGTCCAGCATTTCCCGATAAAGCCGCCCGAGCCCGAGTTGCGCCTCGACCATGGACGGCGCCAGCTCGATCGCCCGCCGAAGCGCCGACTCGGCCTCGGCATAGCGCCCCATCGATACCTCGAACATGCCGAGGTTCAGGTGCGCGTGCGCGTAGCCGGGCTCCAGCGCGACGGCCCTGCGGAAGCATTCCACCGCCTCCGCGCCGCGTTCCAGGTGGAGAAGCGTGGTGCCGAGGTTGTTCCAGGCACGCGCGTAGTCCGGCCGGGCCTGCACCGCCGCGCGGAACGCGGCCTCCGCCTGCGCCTTCAACCCGCGCGCGCGCAGGACGATCCCGAGGTTGTTGTGGGCGGAGGCGAACCCGGGATCGAGGCGAACGGCCTTCTCCAGCTGCCGAGATGCGCCCTCGAGGTCGCCGAGATCCTGGCGGATGTTGCCGGCGAGCAGCAGCCAGTGGGCACTCGATGGCCGCAGGTCGAGCGCCCGCGCGATCGCCTTTGCCGCCAAGGCAAGGTTGCCCCCCGCGTGGGCAGCCGCCGCCAAGTTGTGCCAGCCCGTCGCGTCGTTGGGCCTGAGTTGCGTGTACCGGGAATACCGCTCCGCGGCTTCGGCGAAGCGGCCGTCGCGCTGCAGCTGCGCGGCCTCGTGCATCAGGGTTTCGGGCGATGTCATCTTCACACCTTGACGCCGGCGACCGACAGCGCCCGGCGCAGGGCGCTTTCGAGATTGCGCACATGGCCCGCGTTGTCGGCGAGAACCGATCCCGCCAGCCGCGCGGCGATGGCGGCTCGGGTGGCGGCGGCGAAGGACGGATCGGTCGCCAGCCGCGCCGCCAGCGCGACGTACTCCTCCTCCGAGTTCGCCACCAGCTCGGGAAGGCCGGCATGCGTGAGGATCGTGAGCGTCGAGCGCTCGCTGGCGCGCGATCCGGCGAGGGTCACGACGGGAACCCCCTGCGCAAGCGCCTCCATCGTGCCGTTGGTTCCCGAGTAGGGAAAGGTATCCAGCACCGCGTCGACGTGCACGTAGCGCGCCTGGTTGCGCGCCTCGCTGCCACCCTGGGGGATGAAGACGGCCTGCGCCGGGTCGATGCCGTTCGCGTCGAGAATGCGCTCGTAGGCCGGCACGGCGCCCGCCGAAAGCGGCGAGAACGCGAGCCACGCCCGGGGAACCCGACGGAAGAGTTCACGCCACGTCGCCAGCAGCCGCCGGGAAAGCTTCTGGATCTGCACGAACGCCCCGAACACGAAGGCGTCGGCGGGCAGCCCGATCTCGAACCGGCTGACCGCGGGCTGGGTCGCGCGCGGCAGGCTGCGAAAGGGAAAGACGCACCCCTCCATCGGCAGCAGCCGCTCGATCAGCGCCTCCTGGCCTGCCGGCAGGTCCCAGACGCGATCGGTCAGCTTGAAGTCGATCGTCGAAAGGCCCACCGCGCCCGCGCTGGCCACGTGCGTCACCTGCACGCGGGCAGGCTTGTGGGCGAGGATTCCCGGCCGCGAGCCCTTCGTATGGGTGGAAAGGTCGACCAAAACGTCGAGACGGTGGCGCGCGATCGCCTCCGCCGCCGCGCGCTCGCCGAGGCCGGCGACGACTTCGTAGTGATCGCACAGGCCGCGGATGCCTGCGCTGACCTCATCCTCCTGCAGAGACAGCGAGAAGCCGAAGACCTCGAACGCGCCGCGGTCGTGGCGGGACAGGATCTCGAAGGCCATGCGACCCATGACGTGATCGCGAAAATCGCCCGAGAGATAGCCGAGCCGTATCTTTCCCCCCGGCATGCGCGGGGGAAGCAGCGGCAGCTGAGGATGCAGGGCGCGGCTGGCAGCGTCGTAGCGCCGGTAGAGACCAAGCATCTCCCGGTCCTCGACATCGAAGAACAGCGCGACGTAAAGCAGTTCCTCGAGGATTTCCGCTGCCAAGGCGTCGTCGCGCTCGCGCAGCACAGCCTCCACGGCTTGCCGGAAGCAGCGCGTGGCCTCGTCCAGATCGCCCTTGTGGAAAGCGACATCGACGGCATACAGGGATAGCCGGGGCGAATTCGGGCAATGGCGCAGGAATGCGTCGAAATTCATCAGCCACGCGTCGATCTTCCCCGCGGCGTGGAGCGCATGCCGGAGATGGCTGTAGGCCGGCTCGAAACGGGGATCGGCCGCGAGCGCCGCCCGCCAGCTGCCGATGGCGAGGTCGGGTTGCCCCTCCTCGGCCAGCAGCAGTCCGTAGTTGAACAGCGTTTCCGTGGACTTCGGGTTGATCGCGAGGGCAGCCCGGTACGCGGCCCGCGCGTCGCCATACCGGCGTGCCTTCTGCAGGGCGACCGCCAGGTTGAAGTGCACGAGCCAATCGCCCTGTGCGGCGGCAGCGGCACGCCGAAAAGCCGCGATGGCTCCCTCGAGGTCTGCGCCGAGCTGCCGTGCGAGTCCAAGCCCGGTCCACGCCTCCACCCGGTCGGGGCGCGCGGCGATCACCGCCTCGAATGCGCTGATGGCCGGCGCCGCGTCGCGGGACTCGAGTTCCAGATTGCCGAGGGCAAGCTGGGCGTCGGCATAGCCGGGGGAGGCGCGAACCGCGCGGCGCAGAAGGTCCCTCGTGCGCTCGACGTTTCCCCGCGCGCGGAGAAGCATCGCGAGAAAGTAGTTGAGCGGCGGATAGGTTGGTTGCTCCTTCAGGAGCGCCTCGTAGGCCTCGAGCGCGCGGTCGAGCTCCCCGGCCTGGTGGGCGGAAAGGGCCGAACGGAAGGCGGTCTGGAACTCGTCCGCCGAGAGGGTGCCCGCTTCCTCGAGCTTGACGCCCTTCTCGTCCAGCGCCCGCAGGTACGCGCCCTCGAGCGAGCGCACGTACGCCGCCATCCCCGCGGCCCGGTCGGGGCTCGCGGCAGCGCGGATCCTCGCCCCGATTTCCTGGCGAAAAGCGGGATCCACCGCCAGCCGGATGGCCGTCGCGACGTACTCGTCCTCGTTCCTGGCGATCAGGTCGACGAGGCCCAGGTGTCCGAGGATGCTCGCCGACGTGCGCTCGGCGTGGCGCTGTCCCCGCAGCGTGACGACCGGAACGCCACCATCGAGCGCAGCGAGCGTCGTGTCGCCGCCGCTGTACGGAAAGGTGTCCAGCACCGCGTCCAGAATGGCGTTGCGGGCACGGCGAGCGGGCTCGTCCTTTCCCGCTGGCAGAAACACCACGCGCTCCCTGGGCACGCCCGCCCTGGCAGCGGCGGCCAGCAGGAAGCGCTCGTCCCTCGCATGGATGGGCGAGAAGGCGAGCACCGCCTGGGGAAGTTCCCGGAAAATCCGCGCCCACGCCGCGAGCAGGCGCGGCGAGAGTTTCATGGGATTGACGAACTCCCCGAAGACGAACTTCCCCTGCGCGCCGAAGCGCTCCCGGGTCAGGGTGGCGTCGCCGGCCGCGGGAACGTGTAGAACGGGGAAGACGCAGCCGTCCATGAACAGCAGCTTCTCGCGCAGGAAGCGTTCGTTGTCCGGATCGTCGGCCAGGCGGTCGGTGAGCTTGTAGTCGACCTCGCGCAGGCCTATGGCGCCGTGATAGCCGAGGTGCGTGATCACGACGCGCGCCGGCTTGTGCGCCAGGATGGCGGGCCTCGAGCCCAGCGTGTGGCCGGCGAGATCCACCAGGATGTCGAGATCGTGGTCGGCGATCAGGCGCGCGGCCTGGCTGTCGCTGAGGCCCGACACGTCCACGAAGCGCCGGGAATGCCGCCGGAACTCCTCGGTCAAGGCGTCGCCGTGCCGCGGGTCCGAGAGGGAAAAGGCGTAGAGCTCGAAGCGTTCGCGATCGTGCAGGCGGAACACCTCGAGCATGATTCGGCCCATCACATGGGTGCGGAAGTCGGGCGACAGGTAGCCGATGCGGGCCCGGGCGCCCCGCGTCCGCCGCAATTGACCCGAGAAATTCTCGTGGCCCTTCGCGGCCATGCTCGCGTCGTAGCGGCGGTAGAGCTCCGCGATCGGTTCCTGCGGCACGTCGAAATATTGGATCTGCGCGAGGATCTCCGCCAGCTGCGTCGGCTCAGCCTCCGCGAACGGCCAGTCCAGGCAGAGATCCACGTACCGCCTTTCCCGCCCGGGGTCCGACAGGAGTCGCGAGGTGGTCAGCCCCGCCAACGCGAGCTCCGGCCCCGGCGTGACGTTGCCCTCCCACGCGAGAAAGGCGTCCACCGCCTCGTCCACGCGCCTCAGCGTCATGAGGCCGGAATAGAGATGATTCCAAGCCGCAGACTCCCCGGGGGCAATCGCGACTGCCTTGCGCAAGGGCTCGATGGACTCCGACCAGCGGCCGAGGCGCCGCAGCACGAGGGCCAGGTTGTAGTGCGCCTGGTACAACCCCGGGTTGAGCGCTGCGGCCTCCCGAAACGCCGCTTCCGCCTCGGCGAGCCTCCCCGCCTGCTGCAGGCAGTTGCCGAGGTTCACGCGCGCCTCGGCAAAGGCCGGGTTGAGGGCCGCCGAGGCGCGATATGCGGCGATGGCATCGTCCCATCGCCCCAGGTGCTGCAAGGCGAATCCCAGGTTGTAATGCGCCCCGAACTCCGAGGGGGATCGCTTCACGAGAGCGGCCAGGACGTGCAGGGCCTCCTGCGGGCGGCCCGCCTGCATGAGCGCGGCTGCCTCGCGCCGCAGGTCGGAAAGGGGAGGACTTGCCATCGTTCAGGGATTCGGCGCGTGCCACTCGTGGACGAGCCGTACGAGCCCGTAGTCACGTGTGGCGCCGCGTATCGTGAAGGGGGTTTCCACCGTATCGTAGAGCGTGAGGCCTTCCGGGGCGAGGGCGTGGCTGCGCAGGATGAACTTTCCCGGAATCAACGCGCAGCGCGGAAAGCGCACCCCGAAGGCGAAGCGCCTCGGGGCGATGCGCCGGGGGACGAAGTCCCCCTCGTTCGAATGGGTGCCATAGACCGGCGTGCCGTCGGCGCGGACCAGCCCGACGAGGGCCACCGGAGGCCTGTCGTCGGGGGAGTAGATCTCGATGCGCACGTCGATCGTGGTGTCCATCGCGAATTCGGTGGCCGGCGAACCGTCCGGCGCGAGCAATTCCACCGACCGCACCGCGAAATAGTCCCCGGCGTACGTCGTCCGATCGCCGAAGGGTGACTCGGCGCGGCGCTTCTCCTCGTGGTAGGCGAGGTAGTCCTGCGTCACCGAAAAGCTGTCGCCGTAGGCGCGCAGCCTTCCGCGCTGCAGCCAGGCGGCCTTCTGGCAGAGCGTCTGCACGTGGTACATCCCATGGGAGCAAAGCAGCAGCGTGCCCCCTTCCGAAAGATAGCGCTCCATCCAGCCGATGCACTTTCGCTGGAAAGACTCGTCACCCACCGCCAGCACCTCGTCGGTGATGAGGACGTCCGGCTCGAGCGCCGTGGCGATGGCGAACCCGAGACGGACGACCATCCCGGAGGAGTAATGCTTGACGGGCTGGTCGATGTGGGCGCCGATGTCCGCAAAGCCGATGATGTGGTCGACGCGGTCCTTCAGTTCCTCGCGCGACATGCCCGCAAGCGCAGCCGCCAGGGCGATGTTCTCGCGGCCCGTGTATTCCGGGTGGAAGCCGCTGCCGAGCTCGAGCAACGCACCCACGCGCCCGCTCACGCGGGCCACGCCCCGCGTGGGCTTCACGACACCGGCGATGATCTTGAGCAGCGTCGACTTCCCGGCCCCGTTTTCGCCGACGAGCCCGAGGGATTCCCCGCGGCGGACCTCGAGGTCGATGCCGTCCAGCGCCGTGAGGTGGTTCACGATGCCGGCTCCGGCGGCCAGGGACAGGAGCGTTCTCACCCTGCCCGCGCCCGAGGCGAGCGTCGGGTAATCCTTTCCGACTCCGGAGAGCGAGATCAGCGTCTCGCTCACAGCAGGTCCTCGAAATAGGGCGAAATCCGCCGGAAAAACCAGAGACCTCCCAGCAGGGCCGCAACGCAGACGGCGATCATCGCGAGGTCAAGCATCCGCAGCCCGCTGCCCAACAGCAGTTCGCGATATCGCCCCACCGCGTAGGCGAGCGGGTTGAGGGCCATCCAGCTGCGAAAGGGCTCCGGCACGAGCCCGAGGGGATAGACGATCGGCGACGCGTAGAAGATCACCATCAATGCGAGGCCCAGCGCCTGTTCGACGTCGCGTAGCACGACGTGCACGGCTGCGAGACAGGCGCCCACGCCCACGGTGAAGGCGAACTGCGCGGCAAGCAACGGCAGGGCGAGCACCAACCCCAGCCAGTTGACGGGCTCCCCCCACGCCGTGAGGGCGACCAGCACGACCAGCCAGCCGACCCCGTGCACGACGAACGAAGCGCCCACGGATGCCAGGATGAGCAATTCGTGGGGGAAGGCGACCTTCCGGATGAGGTTCGCGTTGCCGGGAATGCTCGCGACCGCGCGCTGAAGTCCCTCCGCGAACATGAACCAGGGCCAAAGCGCGATGGCGAGAAAACCCGCGAATCGCAGCCCGCCGAGGGCCGTGTCGGGCACGCGGAGAATGACGCCGAAGACTGCCGCCAGGACGCCGAGCTGCACAAGGGGCTGGACGAGGGCCCATGCTAGCCCGCCGGCGGCACCGGCAAACCGGGCGGTGATTTCCCGGCGCAGGAAATTGGTAAACAGCCAGCGCCAGGAGTGGGCGGCGCGCGACTGCACGACTTCAGCGGGACGTCGGGGCCGTGGCAGGCGCGGGAATCTGCGTCTTGAGCGCGTCCATCGCCTCGACGTTGATCTTGATGGCCGGGTCGGAGCGGATGCGAAGGGTGATCTCCTCGGCCTTTGCGCGGAGGTAGTCCTGCTTGAGCTGCGCGGTGATTTCTTCCTTCACTTCCTCGAAGCGCCGGGGCTTGGCCGGGACGGCGGCAATCAGCTTGATGACGTGAACGCCGAACTGCGTCTGAACCGGTTGGCTCAGCTCCCCGGGCTTGAGCTTTCCGGCGGCCTCCGCATACTCCGGCGCGAGGCGGTCCGCGGAAAGCAGCCCGATGTCTCCCAGGGTGCGGTTGGCGACGGAATCGTCCGAGTAGCGCTTGACGGCTTCGGCAAAGTCGAGTCCCGCAAGGATTTCCTTTCGCGCCTCGGCGGCGCGGGCGAGTGCCGCTTCGCGAGTCCGGCATTTGGTGTCGACGAGGATGTGCTGGGTATGGTAACTGGCGGGGATGGCGTAATTGCCGGGGTTGGCGAGATAGAGTTCGCGCGCCCGCTTGGCCATGTCTGGAACCTGTATCGCGTCTTGGAGACGCTCGCGTTCGAGGCGGGCAAGCACCTTTTCCGCGGCCAGCTCCATTTCCCGCTGCGCCAAGTTGTTCCGGTCAAGACGATGCTTGCGAGCCTCGGCCGCGAGTGCCTTGGTGACGAGGAGGCTCTCCACGACCGTGCCGATTCGCTGGGGGCTGGCTTTGAACTCGAACCGCTGTTCCTTCGGAATGCGTTGCAGTTCGGCCTCGAAGTCCTCCGCGGTGACGGCAACTTCGCCGTTGGTGGCAAGGACCGGGGAGGCCGCGCTTGGCAACGCCAGGGCCATCAGGGCGACGCATATCAACGGGCTGCGGAAAGATCGCATGGCGGGGGTCTGCGAATTGGCGCGGGCCGCGTGGAGGCGGCCCCGGGCCTGTCAGTTCAATTGGAAGGTGAAGCCGCAGGTGGTATACCCGGCGCCCGGTATGCAAGCCGTAGAGCCCGGCGTTTGCAGGACGTTTTCGAAGCGGATATTCACGTAGTAGTACTTGCCCGGCCGCAAGGTGCAGGTGGCCGGGAGGTCAGGGTCGGTCGTGTTTCCCAGCAGCTTGTAGCTGAAGGACAACGTGGCATTGTTGGACGTCTGGTGGCACGGATCGTATCCCGCGGACGTGAATGCCGAGCGACGGAAGTCGCAGCGCTTCTCGGAGATGGATACGTGCATGCCCGGGATGCCGCCCCGATTGACCTGCTCGGTCGTCAGCACGCCGCCGCTGTGGGGGAACCACCCGGCACCTTGACCGGCGGCCACCGCCTCTTCGACGGTGGGTGTCTTGAAGCGGAACGAAAGGGCGTGCCGCGGCTGCATGCCAAGACGCAGCGAGTTGATGGCGCCGTAGTTGTAGGCAAGGTTGTACTGCCACGCGTTCGTGATTTCGCTTCCGCCGTTCATCTCATTGGAGCAGTCGATGGGAGGATCCGAAGTCGATTTGACCTTGACCTCATAGGAGCCGCACGGCCCGGGACCCGTGCCGGGAGAGGGCGAATTGCCCGGGAATTCGCAGCCGGCCGTCGTGCCCGTCGGATCGGGAATGGGGTTGCCGTTGATGTCGAGATCGATTCCCGGCACATTCGTGATGCCGGTGATCGTCAGGCTCGCGTAGGGGTTCGTGGTCGACGCCTGGGCGCCGGTAAGGCTGAAGGCGACGGTGTGGAATCCGACGAAAGTGGGCAGATTCGGGACATCGACTTGCCCGAGCCCCATCGCGCGAGGATTCGGTGCCGCGCCCGTGTTCTTGCCCTTCTGGAAATTGAACTGGAATGACCGCTTGGGCGACAGGTCCGTGGTCTGGTCCTGAGGGGCGCAGCAGGTCTGTCCGATTTCGGGGTAGCCGAAGAAATACCAGTTGCCGGTTGATGCCCCCGTGCAAGCGACGGGCGCCCCGGGGCAAAGGTTCACGGTAAGCGTGTAGGTCTTCCCGTCAGGCACATCCCTGTCCGCGTCGACGAACAGCCTGACCGTCTGCTTGCCGGCCGCCGGCGTCGTCGGAAGTGCGGCGGTCGCCGCATCCAGTCGCAGGGTAAAGACCGGATCAGTCTGCGCGTAGGCTGCGCCGGCGAGCGCCAGCGCGGCACAAGAGGCCAGGACGGCGGCAAATCGGGTAATCGCGCTCATCGTATTGCCACTCCAATCTCTTGCCAGGGCCGGGCTGCCTGGCACGGTGAATTTGAGACTGCAATTGTATCCCGATGTTCCAAGTCGACGCGCATGCACCGCCACAACACCGGTGCGGCGGAGCACGCGCTCAAAAAAATGTGGCCCGCGCGATCGCCTCGGGCCAAAAAAAAGGCGGGTGGAAATC
>Ga0114939_10000301_pt1 | contig 42970 bp, 40 predicted proteins | sample AshMeaCrysSpring_FD_87196 | JGI IMG/M metagenome (GOLD analysis project Ga0114939, IMG submission 87196) | Groundwater microbial communities from Big Spring, Nevada to study Microbial Dark Matter (Phase II) - Ash Meadows Crystal Spring | ecosystem: Environmental > Aquatic > Deep subsurface >...
GCTCATAACGCAGGTCCATCGGCGAGTTGCGGTTCCGTTCAGAGGCTTGTCCGGAGCGCGTGTCTGCCTTTCCAGGCGCAGGACAAGCCTCTGAAAGGAAGCGCAGAGCGCCGATGGACCGGCTTACGCATAGCGCTCGGCCAAGTAGGAAAACAACGCCCGCACCGCATGCGCTTCGGCACCGACCGGCCGACCTGGCCGTTCCTTTGGGTTCCAGGCGAACAGGTCTACGTGCAGCCAGTCCGGCGTCTGCGTGACGAAGCGCCGCAGGAAAAGCGCGCCAATGATGCTGCCAGCGAACGCGGTGGCCGAGCTGTTGTTAATGTCGGCGACCTTGCTCGAAAAATCGTCGTCGTAACCCGCCCACAACGGCAGTTGCCACAGCGGGTCGGCCTGCTGTCGGCCGTGACGGAGCAGGTCGTCCACGGTCTGTTGCCGAGTGCCGAACAGTGCCGGCAATTCGGGCCCCAGCGCCACGCGCGCGGCGCCCGTGAGCGTCGCGAGGTCGCTCAGCAGATCCGGCCTCTCTTCGTCGGCAAGCGCGAGCGCATCGCACAGCACCAGGCGGCCTTCCGCATCGGTGTTGCCGATCTCCACCGTGATTCCCTTGCGTGTGCAGATCACGTCCCCCGGTCGGTACGCGTTACCGGCAATCGCATTCTCGACCGCCGGGATCAGCACCCGCAGCCGCACCGGCAACTGCGACGCCATCACCAGTTGCGCGAGGCCCAGCACGCAGGCGGCGCCCCCCATGTCCTTCTTCATCAAGGCCATGCCCGCAGACGGCTTGATGTCGAGGCCGCCCGTGTCGAAGCAGACCCCCTTGCCGACGAGCGTCACTTTCGGATGGGCCGGATCGCCCCACGCGAAGTCGACGAGGCGCGGCGCGCTGGCGGAGGCTTGTCCGACCGCATGGATCGCGGGATAGCCGCGACGCAATTCGTCGCCGCTGATCTCCTGTGGTACGGCGCCGTGGTCGCGCGCGACGCGCATGATCTCGGCGGCGAGACGCTCGGGCGACATGTCCGAGGCCGGCGTATTGACGAGATCACGCGCCAACGCAGTCGCGGCGGCGGCGCGCGCGACCCGCTCCACGTCGACGGCCGGCGCCGCGACCAGTCGCGCGCGGGCCGTGACCGGACGCGAAGACTTATAGGTGTCGAACCGATAGCTGCCGTAAGCCCAACCCAGCGCGAACGCCGTGGCCGCCGACGGGCTGAGCTCATTGCGCACCCGCCACGTCGTGCCGGCGGGCAGCCGCTCGGGCAAACCCGCCGCGTGCCACAGTTCCAGCGCCTCCAGAGAAGCGAGTGCCCCCAGCCCTACGACGCCCAGCAGCGGACGACCCTCAATCGGTGGCAGCAGCACGGCCTGGTGGCGGTCCGCCTTGAACGACTGGTGCCTGAGCCATGCCTGGATCGATGCATCCTGTGTCGCGAGCCAGCCGGCCAGCTCGGCGTGGGTCAGCAGTTGCAGATAATTCGCGGTCGCGGTGGAGTCAGGGCTGGCGCTGTCGACGAGAAAATCCACGAGTCGGCTTCCGTTGCTGAGGCAGGCGGCAAGCTTAGCAGCGCGGACCTGCAGGTTTGGGCCGCGCGACGACCCCACATCCCGCCTGGACCGACTCCCTCTTTTTGCACTGCGGTTGACAATGGACAGCGCGCTGTGCTGCTATCCGCTCCCTGTTTTTAGCTCTCGATTCAATGCGCAGGCACCGGATGCGGTCGTCGCTCGACACCTTCCCCGCTCGTCGGGCCACCTCAATGGCCGGCGCGCTGCTGCTTGCGTCCCTTACCCTGCTTCCCCTGCGGAGGTGCGGGGCTACGGGCTGAGAGCGCACTCGCGCGATTGGACACCGAAACCCCGCACGGCGAGCCGGCCGGCGCGGGGTTTTCTTCATTCTGGATCCGGCAAAACGTTTCGTCTGACCTCAGGAGATTGCAAAGATGCGTGCGTATTCGAAGAAAGACGTCGACAAGAAAGCCCTCAAAGGCGCGAAGATCGCCGTCGTCGGCTATGGCAGCCAGGGTCGCGCGCATGCGTTGAACCTCAAGGACTCGGGCTTCGACGTCGTCATCGGCGTGCGCAAGGGAGACAGCTGGAAGCAGGCCAAGAAGGACGGCCTCGCCGTCGCGGTGCCGGCCGAAGCGGTCAAGGGCGCCACGCTGGTCGCGCTGCTGACGCCGGACACGACGCAGGCCGAGAACTACAAGGAAATCCTGCCGAACCTGGCCAAGGGCGCCACGCTGCTCTTCGCCCACGGCTTCAACATCCACTTCAAGCAGATCAAGCCGCGCAAGGACCTCGACGTGGTGCTGATCGCGCCCAAGGGACCGGGCGACCTCGTCCGTCGCCAGTACCAGCAGGGTCGCGGCGTGCCGTGCCTGATCGCCGTGTATCAGGACGCGTCCGGCAAGGCCCGGTCGAAGGCACTCGCCTACGCCGACGGCATCGGAGGCACGCGGGCCGGCGTCATCGAGACGACATTCAAGGAGGAGACCGAGACGGACCTCTTCGGCGAGCAGGCGGTGCTCTGCGGTGGCGCCACGGAGCTGGTGCTGAAGGGCTACGAAACGCTCGTCGAAGCCGGTTACCAGCCGGAGGTCGCCTATTACGAGTGCCTGCACGAGCTGAAGCTGATCGTCGACCTGCTGCACGAGGGCGGCCTCGCCAAGATGCACAGGTACATCTCCCACACGGCCAAGTGGGGTGACCTCACCCGCGGGCCGCGCGTAGTCAACAAGGCCACCAAGAAGGAAATGAAGAAGATCCTCGGGGAGATCCAGGACGGCCGTTTCGCGCGCGTCTGGATCCGTGAGAACAAGACCGGCCGCCGCAAGTACGACGCGCTGATGAAGAAAGACCTGGCGCACCCGATCGAAAAAGTGGGCGCGCAACTCCGTGCCCGCATGCCGTGGTTGAACGAAGGTCGCTGAAACCCACGAGGTGAGCAAACGATGTCCACGCCCGACCCGACTCGCGTCCTGATATTCGACACCACGCTGCGCGACGGTGAGCAGTCTCCCGGCTGCAGCATGACCCAGCCCGAGAAGCTGCGGGTCGCACGCGCACTGGCGGAACTCGGCGTGGACATCATCGAGGCCGGCTTCCCCGCCGCCTCGCGCGGCGACTGGGAGGCGGTGCGGGCAATCGCGCGCGAAGTCCGGGGCCCGATCATCGCAGGTCTCGCGCGCTGCAATCGCGCGGACATCGACAAGGCCTGGAGCGCGGTGCGTGAATCGACCCGCCCCCGCCTGCACGTGTTCCTGGCCACGAGCGCCATCCACCGCGAGCACAAGCTCAATATGGCGAAGGAGCAGATCATTCACACGGCCGTCGAGGGCGTGAGATATGCGCGCAGCCTGTGCGCCGACGTCGAATTCTCCCCCGAGGACGCGTCGCGCACCGAGCTCGATTTCCTGCGCGAGGTGGTCGAGGCCGTGATAGAGGCCGGCGCCACCACGATCAACGTCCCCGACACCGTCGGATACACGGTGCCGGAAGAATTCCATGAGGTGTTCAGCTACCTGAAGCGGCACGTGAAGGGGGCGGACAAGGTCGTGTTCAGCGTCCATTGCCACGATGACCTCGGCATGGCCGTGGCCAACAGCCTGGCGGCGGTGCGTGCCGGTGCGCGCCAGGTCGAATGCACCATCAACGGCATCGGCGAGCGAGCCGGCAACGCGTCGCTGGAAGAACTCGTGATGGCGATCAAGACCCGCGAGGGCGTGCTTGGCGTACACACGGGCATCGACTCACGGCGCCTGTTCCCGACCTGCCGCCTGCTCTCGAGCATCACCGGCATGCCGATACCACGAAACAAGGCCGTGATCGGCGAGAACGCCTTTGCGCACGAATCGGGCATTCACCAGCACGGCATGCTCAAGCACCACTCGACCTACGAGATCATGCGCCCGGACGACGTGGGACTTTCTCGATCCCATCTCGTGCTCGGCAAGCACAGCGGCCGTGCGGCGCTGCGCGACCGCATCAGGGAACTCGGCTTCGAGATTTCCGACGCGGAGCTCGGGCGCGTGTTCGAGGAGTTCAAGGCACTCGCGGACAAGAAGAAGGAACTGTTCGACGGTGACATCGAGGCTCTGGTGCTGCGTTCCGAGACCGGGCCCGAAGGCCCGTGGCAACTCGAAAGCCTGCACGCAGTGAGCGACTCCGCTGCCGCGGCGACGGCGCGCGTCGGCCTGCGTCACGCGGACGGCCGGATCCTGGTGCAGGAATCCACCGGCGACGGACCGGTGGACGCCGCCTTCAAGGCCATCGAGGCCGCGAGCGGCGTGGCCGTCACCCTGCGCAAGTTCGAGGTGCGCAGCGTGACCATGGGCGAGGACGCCCAGGGCGAGGCGGTCGTCACCGTGGAGCACAATGGCCGCTCCTACCGCGGTTCGAGCGTCACCACCGACATCGTCGAGTCCGGCGTGCGCGCCTTCCTCGAGGTCGTGAACCAGATCGAGTCCACGCGGGCCACGACCGCGCGTGCCGAAAAGCGGTCCCCCGAGGCCGAAGAAGCGGCCTCCACGATCTGATCGCCGCCAGATCCTGATGTCGATGCAGATCGCCGGAGACTGAATGACCGCGAAGACCCTGTTCGAGAAAGTCTGGGAACGACATGTCGTGGTGCCCGAGACACCGGATACTCCGGCCGTCATCTACATCGACCTCCATCTCACGCACGAGGTGACCTCCCCCCAGGCCTTCGATGTGCTGCGCAGCCGGGGGCTCAGGGTGCGCCGCCCCGATCGCACGCTCGTGACGATGGACCATTCGACGCCGACGGACACTGCGCAGGTCTTTGGCGGCGTCCCCATCGCGCTCGAGTCTGCGGCGAAACAGATCCGCCAGCTCGAGCACAACTGCACGGAGTTCGGACTCGACCTGATCGGCCTGCAGGACGATCGTCGCGGCATCGTGCACATCATCGGGCCGGAGCTCGGCGCGACTCAGCCTGGCAGGACCATCGTCTGCGGCGACAGCCACACCAGCACCCATGGTGCGTTCGGCGCGCTTGCCTTCGGCATCGGGACCACGGAGGTCGGGTACGTGCTTGCGACGCAGTGCCTGCTGCAGCGACGACCCAGGACGCTCGCCATCGAGATCTCGAATCGACTCGCCTCGGGCGTTTCGGCGAAGGACCTGGTGCTCTCGATCATCGGTCGCATCGGCGTGAACGGCGGCACGGGCCATGTCATCGAGTACCGGGGGCCGGCCATCGAAGCGCTCTCGATGGACGAGCGCATGACCGTCTGCAACATGTCCATCGAGGCTGGCGCACGCGCCGGCATGGTGGCACCGGATGCGACCACGTTCGCCTACCTGAAGGGCCGTCCGAGGGCGCCCCGGGGAGAGGCCTGGGAGCGCGCTGTCACCGACTGGACCGGACTGCACACGGACTCCGCTGCCGTCTTCGACCGGGTGGTGTCACTCGACGCCGCGGATGTCGAGCCCATGATCAGCTACGGCACGAATCCGGGCATGGTGGCCCCGATCTCGGGGAACGTGCCCGATCGGCCTGGCGACCCGGTGTTCGCACGCGCCCTTGAGTACATGGGTCTCGCGCCCGGTGCCGTGCTGCGTGACCGGCCGGTTCAGGTGGTCTTCGTCGGCAGCTGCACCAACGCGCGGCTCTCCGACCTCGAGCTTGCCGCGAAAGTGCTCGCCGGTCGCAGGATCGCACCAGGCGTCCGCATGCTGGTCGTGCCGGGGTCGCAGCAGATCAAGCGCGAGGCCGAGGCCCGCGGGTTCGCGAAGGTATTCACGGACGCGGGCGCCGAATGGCGCGAGTCGGGATGCTCGATGTGCCTCGGCATGAACGGCGACCTGGTGCCAGCGGGCCAGTACTGCGTCAGCACCAGCAATCGCAATTTCGAGGGTCGACAGGGCTCCGGCGCACGCACCCTGCTTGCAAGCCCTGCGACGGCCGCCGCCACCGCGGTGCGCGGCCGCGTCACTGATCCGCGCGAGTTCCTGCAGTGAGTGCTCGCACGAATCCCGTCACCGCCATTCGCTCGCGTACGGTCGTGATGCCGTCGGGAAACATCGATACCGACCAGATCATTCCCGCGCGGTTCCTCACGACCACGACACGTGACGGCCTCGGTGCCGCGCTGTTCGCGGACTGGCGCTACGATGCCGCCGGTCTCCCGCGGCCGGATTTCGTGCTCAATCGTGCGGAAGCTCGCGGTTGCCAGATCCTCGTCGCCGGGCCCAACATCGGCTGCGGTTCTTCGCGCGAGCATGCACCGTGGGCACTGCTCGACTACGGGTTCCGCGCGGTCGTCAGCACCGAGATCGCCGACATCTTCCGCAGCAACAGTCTGAAGAACGGCCTGCTGCCCGTCGTGGTCGACGAGGCCACCCACGGCTGGCTGCTCGCCAATCCGGGTGCCGAGATCACGATCGATCTGGAGACCACGACTCTGCGGCTGCCGGACGGGCGCACGCCGAGGTTCCCGGTCGAGGCTTTCGCGCGTTATTGCCTGATGAACGGCGTCGACGAACTCGGCTATCTGCTGGCACACGGTGAGGCCATCACGGCCTTCGAGCGGAGCAGCTCATGAAGGCACGGATCGCCGTGCTCGGGGGCGACGGCATCGGCCCCGAGGTAACCGCCAGCGCCGTGCGCGTGCTGGAGGCCGTCGCGCAGCGCCATGACCACGAGTTCCAGTACGTCGAGACGCTGATCGGCGGCGCCGCGATCGACGCATCGGGCTCACCCCTGCCCTCGCGCACCATCGATGCCTGCCGTAGCAGCGACGCAGTGCTGCTGGGCGCGGTGGGCGGACCGCAATGGTCCGACCCGGCGGCACGCGTGCGGCCGGAACAGGGTCTGCTCGAGCTGCGGCGGGTGCTCGGCGTGTTTGCAAACCTGCGCCCGGTGCGCACCATTCCCGAGATGCTGGATGCCTCGCCGCTGCGGCCGGAGGTGGTCCGCGACGTCGACATCATGGTGGTTCGCGAGCTGACCGGCGGCATCTACTTCGGACGCAAGAGCCGCACGGCGCACGAGGCCGAGGACGTCTGCAGCTACACGGCGCAGGAGATCGAGCGGGTGACGCGGGTGGCGGGTCGCCTCGCGATGGATCGTCGGCGGCACATCGTCTCGGTGGACAAGGCCAACGTCCTCGAAACCTCGCGCCTGTGGCGAACCGTGGTGGAACGCGTACTGCGCGAGGAATTCCCCGAGGTACGACTCGAGCACATGCTGGTCGATGCCGCGGCGATGCACCTGTTGCGGCGTCCGGCAAGCTTCGACGTGCTGCTGACCGAGAACATGTTCGGCGACATCCTCACCGACGAGGCTTCGATGCTGGTGGGCTCGCTTGGCCTGCTGCCGTCAGCCTCGCTTGGCAGCGACCGCGTCGGGCTGTACGAACCCATTCACGGTTCTGCTCCTGATATCGCGGGACGGGGTATCGCCAACCCGATCGGCACCATCCTCAGCGCTGCAATGCTGCTGCGTCATTCACTCGGGCTCGAGGAAGAAGCAGCGTCGGTCGAGGCCGCCGTCGCGACCGCGTTGCGCAGAGGAACACGCACGGCGGACATCGCCACGCCGGAGTGGATAACGGTCGGCAGCCAAGCCGCAACCGATGCCGTTATTGCCGCCCTTCTCGATTAGTAAAGTTCTATTTTTCAATTACTTGTAGCATTATTAAGCTAGCAATTATAAAGTCCTTCCAAACGTTCCCTCTGCGCGTCCGCCACGACCGAAAATGACCTTTACAAGGCCCGGAAAGGCGGCGCTATACTGCGCGCCCCCGGGTCTTGGCGGGCGCCGAAAACCCTGCGCTGACCCCTGGGACGATCCAACCAAGAGTGATGCGGACTTGAGTCGGGTTAGTCTTTGCCTCACGGACTGAGGCAACTCGGGTCCCGTCCCGGAGGGCCGGCTGAAGAGCCGGCCTTCTTTTTTTCTGATACGCCGAGGACCCGCTCGTGCGCATGGTGACGACCGGCCGCCGAGTCTGCCGATCAGCCGGACTCTTCGCTCTTTGCTACGCCGCGGGAACGTTCGTCGAGCCGCTGCACGCCGCGATTGACGAGAACGCTGCCACCCGCGGTACTTCGCCGGCAGTCGCCGCCGCATCGGACCTCAAGTTCGCCCTCGAAGAGATCGTCGCGGGTTTCAGTCGTGACACCGGCATCGCGGTCCGGGTCACCTATGGCTCCTCGGGCAACTTCGCCCGGCAGATTGCGCAGGGCGCCCCCTACGAGCTGTTCCTGTCTGCCGACGAGTCCTTCGTCATGCAACTCGCCGACCGCGGCCTGACACTCGATCGCGGCACGCTGTATGCGATCGGGCGAATCGCGCTCTACGCGCCGAACGAATCGCCTCTGGTGCCGGACCCGAGACTGCGGGACCTCATCCGGCGTGTCCGCGACGGCCGTTCCGGCCGTATCGCGATTGCCAGTCCGGAGCATGCCCCGTATGGGCGCGCCGCCGAGCAGGCGCTGCGCAGCGTCGGCCTCTGGGATGCGATCGCACCACGACTGGTGCTGGGCGAGAACGTCGCGCAGGCCGCGCAATTCGCCGCCAGCGGCAATGCCGACGGAGGCATCATCGCCTACTCTCTGGCGCTGGCGCCGCCGCTGCGCGAGCGTGGTCGTTTCGCACTGCTGCCGGAGTCCCTGCACGCCCCATTGCGCCAGCGCATGGCGCTGACCGTGCGAGCGTCCTCCGGCGCGCAGCGACTCTACGAGTACCTGCAATTGCCTGCCGCCCGTGCGATCCTCGAGCGCTACGGATTCGCGCTGCCGGAGGATTGACGTCCGCGATGGACTGGACTGCGCTTGGACTGTCGCTGCGCCTCAGCCTCGTCACCGTCTTGCTGCTGCTGCCGGCTGCATTTCTGCTGGCGAGGGGTCTCGCTTACGGCCGCTGGCGAGGTCGCGGCTTCGTCGAGGCGCTGGTCGCGCTGCCCCTGATCCTCCCGCCCACCGTGGTCGGCTATTACCTGCTGGTCGCGTTCGGGCGCGCCTCGCCGCTTGGCCAGGTGTTCGAGTCCTTCCTGGGCCATCCGCTGGTGTTCAGCTTCGAGGGGCTGGTGCTCGCATCACTGCTCGTGAACCTGCCGTTCGCAGTACAGCCGATGCAGAACGCGCTCGCGGCCATTCCGCCGGCCATTCGTGACGCTGCACGCTGCTGTGGTCTCTCGCCGGCCAGCGCGGTGCGGCGCATCGAGTTGCCGCTTGCCCTGCCCGGGATCGCCACCGCAGCCGTGCTCACGTTCGCGCACACTCTGGGCGAGTTCGGCGTGGTGCTGATGGTCGGCGGGTCGATACCGGGCGAGACACGTACCGTGTCGATCGCGATCTACGATCGCGTACAGGCGTTCGACCAGCCAGCCGCCGCCGCCATGGCGCTCGTGCTGCTGCTCATCGCCGTGACCGCGCTGGCGGTCACCAACTCGCTCGCGCGCCGTGCCAGTCGTCGCTGAAGTCCTACCGATGGCCACCGGGCTCAGCGTACGGGTGAAGCAGGCGACGCCGTTCGCCATCGACGTCGCTTTCGACGCACCGTCCGGGGAGGTCACGGCACTGTTCGGTCCCTCGGGCAGCGGCAAGACCACGCTCCTGCGTGCCATCGCCGGACTGCATCGCGCCGAAGACATCAGCATCACCTGCGACCGGGAGACGTGGACCGACACGGCGCGTGGCATCCACCTGCCGGCGCATCTTCGGCCCGCCGGATTCGTGTTTCAGGACTACGCGTTGTTCCCTCACCTGACCATCTCGGAGCAGATCGCGCTGTCGCTGGCGCATCGTCCGGCCGCCGGGCGCCGAGCACGGGTCGCCGAACTCATCGCAATGATGCGCCTCGACGGGCTCGGTGATCGGCGCCCCGCGGCACTCTCGGGCGGCCAGCAGCAGCGTGCGGCGCTGGCACGTGCGCTGGCCCGCGACCCGAAGGTGCTGCTGCTCGACGAGCCATTCGCCGCCGTGGACTGGGCGTTGCGCGAGTCCCTGCGCCACGAGCTCATGACGCTGCAGCGCCTGCTGTCGCTCACGACACTGCTCGTCACCCATGATTTCGAAGACGTGGCGAAGCTTGCCTCGCACCTTGTCGTGCTCGAGCGCGGCAGGGTCACGGCAACCGGAACGGTGCAGGATCTGACCGCACGAAACGCCGTTCCGGGCGTGACGGACTGGCGCGAGCCGGCCGTTGCACTCGACGCCCGGGTGCTCGCGCAGGACTCGACGCGCCAGCTCACGCGCCTCGGCGCGACCGGACTGGAGCTCGAGGTGCCGACGGTCGACGCTGCGGTCGGCACGACCGTGCGCATCCAGCTCGCCGCGCGCGAGGTAATCCTCGCCAGCCAGCGCCCGGAAGGCCTGTCGCTGCACAATGTGCTCGAGGCGCACGTCATCGCGATCGAGCCCGCGACGCATCCCGCGCTGCGGCTGGTGCACCTCGAGGTCGGCACGACCCGGCTGCTGTCGCTGGTCACCGCCGACGCGGCCCGCAAGCTTGCGCTCGCACCCGGGGCCCCGGTGCTGGCGTTGGTGAAAGCCGTCGCGGTCGAGGCGTTCGCCTGAACGGCCCGTTCGCGCTCAGGCGCTCGCGCCGTCGCCGGCGACGCCGAACTGCGCCGCGACCTTCGCATAGAACACCCGCAGTCGCTCACGGTCGACAAGCTCGAGCAGTTTCCCGGCCTCGTCCTCGCTGACGATGAAGTCGAGCTCGATCGTGACGCTGCCGGCGAGTTCGAAGAAGCGTTCTTCGTGCAGGACCCGGTGGCGCCCGAAGCCTGCCAGCGCGCGGAACGCCGACCCACCTCGGATGCCGAGGTCGTTTGCCTGGGTGAGCAGCCACTCCCAGGCGAGATGGCCGCCGACGCGGTCGTTCTCGTGCACGTAGAGACGCAGGTAGAAGCCGTCCATGCTTGGGTTCCTCAGGTGGGGTGACGCAGCCACGACAGGGTAGCAATGCCCGCCAGCGTCGCGAGCACCGAGCCCGCCAGGTGCATCGCGGCGGCACCCAGCGCCCACGCGGTGCGCCCCTGTTGCAGCAGCGTCACGATCTCGGCCGAGAACGTGGAGAAGGTGGTAAGGCCCCCGCAGAAGCCCGTGATCACGAGCAGCCGCCATTCCGGAGCGATCGCCGAATACGTGGCGAAGAACGCGATGGCGAGGCCGACGAGGTAGCCGCCGATCAGGTTCGCGGCCAGAGTGCCCGGCGGGATCGTCGGAAAAAGACCGTTGAGCAAGAGCCCGAGCCACCAGCGCAGCAACGCACCGAGGCTCGCGCCGAGGCTGATCGCGATGATGGACTTCAGCACGTGCAGTTCTTACCGCAGCTCACTGGCCGACACGATGCGCGGCGTCGAGGGCCTGCGCAAGATCGCGCACGAGATCCGTCGCATCCTCGATGCCGACCGACAGGCGCACCAGCGTCTCGGAGATACCGGCCCGCGTGCGCGCCTCCGGGGCCATGGCGGCGTGCGTCATGCTGGCAGGGTGCGCCACGAGACTCTCGACGCCGCCCAGTGATTCCGCGAGCGAGAACAGCCGCAGCGCGCCGAGAAAACCCCGCACCGCGGCGAGACCGCCGTGAAGCTCGAAACTCACCATCGCACCGTCGCCCTGCTGCTGCCGGCGCGCGATGCCGTGGCCCGGGTGCGTCTCGAGGCCGGGGTAGTACACGCGAGTGACCGCCGGGTGTGCTGACAGGTATCGCACCACCTCCGCTGCATTCTCGCCGTGGGTGCGCATCCGCGCGTGCAGGGTGCGAAGCCCGCGCAGCGTCAGGTAGCTGTCGAAGGGCGCGCCGGTCACGCCGATGCAGTTCGCCCACCACGCGAGGCGCTCGTGCAGCGCGCGGTCCGCGGCGATCACGGCGCCGCCGACGACGTCGCTGTGACCGTTCAAGTACTTGGTGGTCGAGTGCAGCACGACATCGGCACCGAGCGCGAGCGGCCGCTGCCACACGGGTGACAGGAAGGTGTTGTCTGCGACCACCATCGCGCCCGTCGCATGCGCCGCGGTTGCGACCGCGGCGATGTCGACCACCCTGAGCAGCGGGTTGCTCGGTGTCTCGATCCACAGGAGGGCGGGTCGCCCCGCAACCGCTGCGGCGAGCGCCGTCGCGTCCTGAAAATCCACGAAGCGCACGTCGAGCGAGCCGCGCTCGTGCAGCGCGTTGAACAGTCGATAGGTGCCGCCGTAGCAGTCGTGCGGCACGATGGCGACTTCGCCCGGGCGAAAGAGCTGGGTGACGAGACCCACTGCCGCCATCCCCGAGGCGGTGACCACGGCGCCTGCTCCACCCTCGAGCTCGGCGAGCGCGCCGGCGAGCGCGTCGCGTGTCGGGTTGCCGGAGCGCGAGTAGTCGTAGGCGCGCTTCCCACCAAAGCCCTCGAACGAGAAGGTCGAGGTGAGGTGGATCGGCGGCACGACGGCGCCGAACTGTGTGTCGCTGTCGAGGGCGGCGCGCACGGCGCGTGTACGGGCGGAGTCGCGGGAGGAATCGGAATCGGTCATGGTCAGTCGAGCGCACGCGCGAGCAGGTCGCGCAGCACTTCGGTCTCCTTTAGAAAGGCATCGTGCCCGTAGATGGAACTCACTTCGACAAGGCTGCAGGTGCCGCCGTGCCGGTCGCGCAGCGCGCGCATGTCGGCCAGCGGCACGAGCTGGTCTTCCCGAACTGCAAGCAGCGTGGTCGGCACGCGGATCTCGCCCGGCTCGATCCGGTGCAGGTCGATGGACTCCGAGAGGCAGGCGAAAGCCTCCGGCCGGTAGCGCGCAGCGTAGCTTTCGCCGCGGGCGAACAGGTAGGTCTCAACCGGGAAGCGAAAACCCTCGGGCGTGCGTTCGGGCGCTCCCGGGAAGCGCTCTTCGAACTCACGTGCCGACCGGTAGGTGGCCATGGCGAGTGCGCGGGCGAGCGTGAGCCCCTGCGCGCCCTCGCCGTGGCGCAGCGCGTAACGCACCATTGCGCGCTGCACGCTGCGCCACGCAGTCGACATCGGGTGCGTGCGATGCGCGGCACTCAACACCACCGCATGGCGCAGGCGCTCCGGGCACGCCTGCGCCAGAGCCAGCGTCACCATGCCGCCGTAGGATGCGCCGAGGCTCCCCTGCAGCAGTTCGATGCCTAGATGATCCATGAGCGCGACCAGCAGGCGGGCCTGGTCGAAGGCGCTGACGCTGGGGAAGGTCTCGCGATCGGACGGTCCGGTCGTGCGGTGACTTCCCCCCAGGAAATCCATGCCGAGCACGCGAAATCGGTCGGTGTCGAGCGCGCGCCCGGGACCGATCGCCTCCTCCCACCAGCCGGGCGCGTCACGCACCAGGCTGAACACGTCGCGTCCCGCCGAGATGCCGCCCAGCACCGCGACCACCGGCGCACCGCGCGCACCGGCGAGCCGGTAGGCCACCTCGACCCGCCCGAGGCGCCCGCCGAAGTGCAGGTCGAACGGGCCCGTGAGCGCGAGCAGGCCGTCCTGCCACTCGTAGCCTTGCGGCGCGAATGCTTCCGCGGGCGGCGGTGCGTCGGGCGAAGGCGCGGACATCGGTCGTGCGGACTCCACGGGCGGCCGGGCTGCGGCTGCGTCAGGCCTCGAGACTCGCTCGGGTGGGTGCCGTGGTTGCCGCAGCCAACACCCGCGCCCGATCGACGCGGCAGCCCTGCGGCAACTCATCTGTCGGCGGACCCTGTCCCCCGTGGAGTTGGCACCTTTCGGGGCGGGTTGGGCCCGGCGGTTGCCCCGGCTTCAAAGGGCCATTCCCTCAGCCGGTCTCGATGAGCGCGCGGAGTTTAGGGGCCGCTGTTGCGCCGCGTCAAGGCGGGCCGGGGCAGTTGCGGAGAACCCCGCGCTGTATTAATGTGATAACACGTTATTACGTTGAGACCCGCCAAGTGAAGAATCACCGGGGCATCTCCCCGCGCCAGGAGGCCGCTGCCGAGCGTGCCCTGTTCCAGGCCGTCCTAACGCTGCGTTCCGTCGAGGAATGCCGCGCGTTCTTCCGCGACCTCTGCACGCCTGCCGAGCTGCAGGCGCTCGCTGACCGCTGGTCGGTCGTCGGCCTGCTGCAGAAACAGGTGCCCTATCGCGAGATCCATCGCCAGACGGGCGTGAGTGTCACAACCATCGGTCGCGTGGCCCGCTACCTCGGCGCGGGCAACGGCGGCTACGCGCTGGCCGCCCGCCGCCTGCAGGAGCGCTGAGATGGAACGGCAGCAGCGCCTGCGCATCGCGATCCAGAAGTCCGGTCGCCTCACCGACCACTCGCTGGATCTGCTGGAGCGCTGTGGCCTCAAGTACAGCCGCGGCAAGGACCAGCTGATGTGCTACGGCGAGAACATGCCGCTCGACGTGCTGTTCGTTCGCGACGACGACATCCCGGATCTCGTGCAGGAGGACGTCTGCGACCTGGGCCTCGTGGGGTTGAACGTCATCGAGGAGAAGCGCCTCTCGATGGCCGCGCGCGGCGCCCAGGCGCGTTTCGAACTCATCCAGCGGCTCGACTTCGGGCGCTGCCGGCTGTCACTCGCCGTGCCCGACGAGTTCCCCTATGCCGGCCTCGAGAGCATTGCGGGCCGGCGAATCGCCACCACCTACCCTCACGTGCTCGACCGCTTCCTGCGCGAGAACTCGATCGCGGCCGAGATCGTGACGCTGTCGGGCGCAGTCGAGATCGCCCCGAGGCTCGGTCGGGCCGACCTGATCTGCGATCTCGTCTCCACCGGATCGACCTTGAACGCCAATCACCTGCTCGAGGTCGCTACGGTCCTGCAGAGCGAGGCCGCGCTGATCCGCACTCCCATTGCACTCCCCGACGAGAAGGCCGACTGGGTGCGGCGGCTGCTGCTGCGCATCGACGGCGTGCAGCAGGTGCGCGAGAGCAAGTACATCATGCTGCATGCGCCTCGCATGGCGCTCCCTCAGATCAAGAAGCTGCTGCCGGGCAGCGAGTCGCCGACGGTGATCCCGCTCGACGACGCCGGCGAGAAAGTCGCGGTGCATGCCGTCTGTCGCGAGAACGTGTTCTGGGAAACGCTCGAGAGCCTGAAGGCGGCCGGAGCCAGTGCCGTTCTGGTGCTGCCGGTGGAGAAGATGCTGCCATGAGCGCCCTGCTCGAGATCCTCGACTGGAGCGCGCTCGGCGAGGCGCAGCGCGCGGCCGCATTGTCCCGACCGGCGCAGCGCGCGGCCGCGAGCGTGCTCGAGCGCGTCGCCCGGATCGTCGCCGACGTGCGTGAACGAGGCGATGCGGCCCTGCGCGAATACACCGAGCAACTCGACCGGGCGCGGCTCGAGGACCTCTCCGTCAGCGAGGAGGAGTTTGCGGCAGCCGAGACGGAGCTCGATACCGAGCAGCTCTCCGCGTTGCGACGCGCGATCACCACCGTCACGCGGTTTCACGAACCCCAGGCGCTGGAGGCCTTGCGCGTCGAGACTTCGCCAGGTGTGATCTGCGAACGAATGATTGTACCGCTCGGCGCCGTCGGTCTTTACGTGCCTGCCGGCACTGCCCCCCTGCCCTCCACCGCGATCATGCTCGCCGTGCCGGCGCGCCTCGCCGGCTGCCCGCTGCGCGTGCTGTGCACGCCACCACGGCCCGACGGCACGGCCGACCCGGCCGTACTGGTCGCGGCGCGACTGTGCGGCGTGAGCCGCGTCTTCAAGCTCGGTGGCGCCCAGGCCGTGGCCGCCATGGCCTACGGCACGGAGAGTGTCCCGAAGGTGGACAAGATCTTCGGGCCGGGCAATGCCTGGGTGACGACGGCGAAGCAGGTCGTTGCGGCCGATGCCGGCGGTGCCGCCCTCGACATGCCGGCCGGACCCTCTGAAGTGCTCGTGATTGCCGACGACTCGGCGCGCCCGGCCTTCGTCGCGGCGGATCTGCTCGCCCAGGCGGAACACAGCGAGGATGCGCAGGTCGTGCTGCTGACCACCTCGCGCGTGCTCGCGGAGGCATGCGTTGCCGAGGTGGCGAGTCAGCTCGAGGCGCTGCCCCGCAAGGCGATTGCGGCCCGCGCCATCGCCGGAAGCCGCGTGCTCCTGGTGCCCGACCTCGCGGCCGCGCTCGCGGTCAGCAACCGCTACGCACCCGAGCACCTGATCCTGCAGGTGCGCGCGCCGCGACACTGGCTCGGCCATGTGCGCAACGCGGGCTCCGTGTTCCTGGGCGCTTGGACGCCCGAGACCATGGGCGACTATTGCAGCGGCACCAATCACGTCCTGCCGACCTACGGTCATGCGCGGGCCTACAGCGGACTCGGCGTCGCCGACTTCGTCAAGCGCATCACGGTGCAGGAAGTGTCGCCGGCCGGGCTCGCCGACCTGGGACGTACGGCGCGCACCCTGGCACGCCTCGAGTCGCTGGACGCGCACGCAAACGCGGTCAGCGTGCGTCTCCAGGCGATCGAACGGGAATCGCTCGCATGAGCGCCGAGACGAGTTCCGTGCTTGCGCTGGCCCGCCCCGATATCCTGGAACTCCAGCCATATCAGCACGCCAGCTGGGACCCGTCGCTCGAGCGCATGCACGCCAACGAGATGCCGTGGCGTGCGCAGGGCGACAACACGGTGGCGGGCTTGAACCGCTATCCCGAGCCGCAGCCCCGCGCCCTGCTCGAGCGCATGGCGCAGCTCTACGGCGCGCCGGCGCGCCAGCTGCTGGTGGGCCGCGGCAGCGACGAGGCGATCGACCTGCTGGTGCGCGCCTTCTGCCGCGCCGGCGAGGACCGCGTAGTCGTCACGCCGCCGACCTTCGGCTTCTACAAGGTCGCCGCGCGTATTCAGGGTGCGGCCGTCTTCGAGGTGCCACTGCAGCCGGAAGACTTCGCGCTCGACGCCGCGGCCGTGATCGAGGCCGGCCGCCGCGCCAAGCTCGTGTTCCTCTGCTCTCCCAACAACCCGACCGGCAACCTGCTCGAAGAAGACGCCATGCTCGCGGTCTGCCACGAACTCGCCGGGCGCGCGCTGATATGCGTCGACGAGGCGTATCTGGAGTTCACCGATCGCGCGAGCCTCGTGACGCGCCTCGCCGAGTTCCCGAATCTCGTCGTGCTGCGCACGCTGTCGAAAGCTTACGCGCTCGCCGGCGCTCGTCTCGGCACGCTGATCGCCGGCGAGGAGATCGTGGCGCTGCTGAAGCGCATCATCCCGCCGTACGCCCTTCCTGCCTCCACGGTCGAGCAGGTGCTCGCACTCACGGAGGCGCCGCAGCGCGCAATGGCTGCTGACCGTATCCGTACGCTGCTTCGCGAGCGAGAGGCTGCACGCGCGCGACTTGCGCGGATGGCGATCGTGAGCCGCGTGTTCCCCTCGGACGCCAATTTCCTGCTGGTCGAGTTCCACAATGCGCGGCACGCGCTCGAAGCGGGCAAGGCCGTGGGCCTGCTGGTGCGCGATTTCTCGAGTACTCCCGGGCTCGCCAACTGCCTGCGCATCTCGATCGGTACGCCCGCTCAGAACGAGCGATTGCTTTCCGCGCTGGAGCGCGCATGAGCGGCGAACGCGTACTCTTCATTGATCGGGACGGCACGATCATCCAGGAGCCACCCGACGAGCAGGTGGACAGCCTGGCGAAGCTCCGGCTGCTTCCCGGTGTGATTCCGGCGCTGCTCGAGCTCAGCCGCGCCGGCTACCGGCTCGTGCTGGTGAGCAACCAGGACGGCCTCGGCACGGCGTCGTTCCCGGAGCCGCAGTTCCGCGAGCCCCAGGATTTCCTGCGCGAGCTGCTCGCCTCGCAGGGAATCGTCTTCGAGGCGGAGTTCTTCTGTCCGCACCTGGCGGACGACGGCTGTGATTGCCGCAAGCCGCGCACGGGGCTCCTGACGGAATTCCTGGCCTCGCGCGCGCTCGATCGCGAGCACAGCTACGTGATCGGCGACCGTGACACCGACATGCAGCTCGCGGCCAACCTCGGCATCGAAGGACTGCGCGTGCGCGCGGACGGTGCCGACGACGCCACGTGGTCCGCGATCGTCGAGCGGCTGTGCCGCCCCGATCGCGTTGCGCGCGTCGAGCGGCGCACGAAGGAGACGCAGATCGACGTGCAGGTGGCACTCGATCGCACGGCGCCGGTGGCGATCGCCACAGGCATCGGCTTCTTCGACCACATGCTCGAGCAGGTGGCCCGTCACGGCGGCTTCTCGCTCGAGCTCTCCTGCAAGGGCGACCTCGAGGTGGACGAGCATCATACCGTAGAGGACTGCGCACTCGCGCTCGGCCAGGCGCTGCGCGAAGCCCTCGGCGACAAGCGCGGCATCGCACGATTCGGCTTCCTGCTCGCCATGGACGAGGCGCAGGCGCAGGTCGCGATCGACCTCTCAGGGCGACCTTACGCGGTGTTCGAGGGCGTCTTCGGCCGCGAGACCGTGGGAGGGCTGCCCACCGAGCTCGTCCCGCACTTCTTCCGTTCGCTGGCCGACAGTCTCGGCGCTGCAATCCACGTCCAGGTGCGCGGCGAAAATACGCACCACATGATCGAGGCGTGTTTCAAGGGCGTGGGCCGGGCGTTGCGCCAGGCCATCCGCATCGAGGGCACGGAGTTGCCGAGCAGCAAGGGAGTGCTGTGAGGGTGCGCCAGTGAGCGAAGTCGCGATCATCGACAACGGCGGCGCGAACATCGCCTCGCTGCGCTATGCGCTCGAGCGACTGGGTGCCGGGTCACTGTTGACGGCCGATCCGGCGAAACTCCTGGCGGCGCCTCGGGTGATCCTGCCCGGCGTCGGCGCCGCGGCCGATGCGATGTCGAGGCTCCATGCGCTCGATCTCGCGGAGTTGATCCCGGAGCTCACGCAACCGGTGCTCGGTATCTGCCTCGGCATGCAACTGCTGTTCGCGCGCAGCGAGGAAGGCGAGGACGGCGTGGACACCGAATGCCTCGGATTGGTCGCCGAGCGCGTGGCACGGTTTCCGCCGCGCGCGGAGTTCCCGGTGCCGCACATGGGCTGGAACCAGTTGCGCATCACCGCCGCGACTCCGTTGTTTACCGGCGTGAACGACGGGGACTACGTCTATTTCGTGCACAGCTACTGCGCGCCGGTGGGTCCCTGGACGCTGGCAGCAACCGACTACGGCGGCGAGTTCTCCGCGGCCGCACGCCAGGGCAACTTCTACGGCGTCCAGTTCCATCCCGAGCGATCGGCAGCGGTCGGCGCGAGGGTGCTGGCCAACTTCCTGGAGCTCGGCTGATGCTGCTGATCCCGGCCATCGACCTGCGCGGTGGTTGCTGCGTGCGACTGCTGCAGGGACGCTTCGACGCCGAGACGGTCTACGCGCGCGATCCGGCCGAGGTCCTCGACCGCTACCTCGCGCTCGGTGCGCGGCGGATCCACGTCGTGGATCTCGACGGAGCGCGCGATGGCTCACAGGGCAATCGTGAGGCGATCGAGCGCCTCGTCGCTCGGGCCGGCGCGGAAGCCATCCAGGTGGGCGGAGGGGTGCGCAGTCGCGAGGTCGCCGATGCGTTGCTCAGGCTCGGTGTTGCTCGTGTCGTCGTGGGCAGCGTCGCGGTCACCGCTCCGGACGAGGTCGCAGCCTGGCTGCATGAGCTCGGAACCGAGCGCGTCGTTCTCGCCTTCGACGTGCGCCTCGACGAGGGTGGAACTCCGCTGCTGGCGACCCACGGCTGGGAGCGGCAGACCGGCACGAGCCTCTGGGACGCCGTGGATCGCTATCTGCCCGCGGGGCTGCGCCACGTACTCTGCACCGACGTCGCACGTGACGGGGCCCTGTCGGGTCCCAACCTGGATCTCTACGCCGAGTGCGTGCGGCGCTACTCGAACGTGGCCTGGCAGGCCTCGGGCGGCGTGAGCACGTCCGACGACCTGCATGCGCTCGCAAAGACCGGGGTCGCGGCCGTGATCAGTGGACGTGCCCTGCTCGAGAGCCGTCTCAATGCACAGGATCTTGTGCCATTCTTGCCCGCCGCATAATTCCCTGCCTCGACGTCCGTGACGGCCAGGTCGTCAAGGGCACGCGCTTCCGCGACCACCGCGTCGTGGGGGACATCCTCGAGCTTGCGGCGCGCTACCGCGCCGAGGGAGCCGACGAGCTGGTGTTCTACGACATCACCGCGAGCCCCGAGGGGCGCTCCGTGGACCGCAGTTGGATCGGTCGCATCGCGCACCTGCTCGACATCCCTTTCTGCGTCGCAGGTGGCATCCGCAGCGTCGCCGATGCCGAGGCCGTGCTGAACGCCGGCGCCGAGAAGATCTCGGTGAACTCGCCGGCGCTGGCCGACCCCGCGCTCATCGACCGCCTTGCCCACCGCTTCGGTTCGCAGTGCGTGGTGGTAGGCGTGGACAGCCAGACCGAGGACGACGACTACTACGTCTACCAGCTCACCGGCGATCCGGACCGCGCTCGCAGCACTGCGCGTCGCACCCTCGACTGGGTCCTCGAGGCGCAGGATCGCGGCGCGGGCGAGATCGTGCTCAACTGCATGGCGAGCGACGGCGTGCGCGGAGGCTATGACATCGCGCAACTGTCGCGCGTGCGCGAGGTCTGCCGCGTGCCGTTGATCGCCTCCGGCGGCGCTGGTTCGATGGAGCACTTCTCCGAGGTGTTCTCGGAAGCCGGAGTCGACGGCGCGCTGGCGGCCAGCGTGTTCCACACCGCGGCCATTGCGATTCCCGATCTCAAGCGCTACCTGCGCGCGCGCCACATCGAGGTACGACCATGACCCTGGACGACGTCGCTCGGCTCGACTGGGCCAAGGGTGACGGCCTGCTGCCAGCCATCGTGCAGCACGCCCGCACCGGGCGATTGCTGATGCTGGGCTACATGAGTGAGCCGGCGCTGCGCGAGACGCTCGTCGGCCGCCGCGTTGTGTTCTTCAGCCGCTCGCGGCAGGCGCTGTGGACCAAGGGTGAGACCTCGGGGCATTTCCTCGATGTGGTGGACGTGAGCAGCGACTGTGATGCTGACGCCATCCTGGTGCTCGCCGACCCGCTCGGACCCACCTGCCACAAAGGCACTGAATCCTGCTTCGCGGAAGCGGCCGCGCCGGACGCGCAGCGCCTCGCTTTTCTCCCCCTGCTCGAGCGGATCATCGCGCAGCGCATCGCTGACCAGCCGGACGGCAGCTACACGGCGAAGCTGTTCGGCCAGGGGCCCGGCCGCATCGCGCAGAAGATCGGCGAGGAAGGTGTCGAGGTCGCGCTGGCGGCGGTGACGTGCGACGACGACGGCCTGGTCGCCGAGTGCGCGGACCTCCTCTACCACGTGTTGCTGCTGCTCAAGTCGCGGGACCTGACGCTCGAGCGCGTCGTCGATGAACTCAAGGCACGGCACGCCTCCAAGGGCTGACGCGCTCCACGCAACCGGCGAGCAGCGTCGGGCAGTACTTTCAGACGCGACGGGTAAACGGATGAATGATTTCGCGTGGGCGGTCATCGGCCCCGGCCTCATCGCCCACCGCTTCGCGGATGCGGTCTTCCGGCTGCCGGGCATGTACACGCGCAGCGTCCTCGGGCGTGACGCTGCTGCAGCAGGACAGTTCGTCGCGCACTGGTCCCGCCCGGGCAAGCCTGCGCCGCTGGTGGCGCCGGACCTCGCGTCGCTGCTCGCCGACGCCGGCGTCGACGCCGTCTACATCGCGACGCCGCACTCCGCTCACGCTCCCTTCGTCCGGGAATGCCTGGCGGCGGGTAGGCCCGTGCTCTGCGAGAAGCCCCTGGTGCCGGATTTTGCCACGGCACGCGAGATCGTCGCGCAGGCCCGGGAAAGGAACGTGTTTCTGATGGAGGCGTTCTGGACGCGCTTCCTGCCGGTCTACTCCCACGTGGGGCGCTGGCTGGGCGCAGGTGCCATCGGCCGCGTGCGGGCGATCCATTCGAGCTTCTGCGGTCCGGTGACCTTCGATCCGGAGGATCGACATTACAGCCCGGCGCTCGCAGGCGGGGCGCTGTTGGACATTGGCGTCTACTGCATGGCGATGTCGCGCTGGGTGCTCGAATCGGCGCTCGGCGCGTGCCCGGAACCCACCGGCCTGCACGTGGATGGCGTCTTGGCGCCCACCGGCGTGGATCAGCGTTGCGCGGCGACGATTGCGTTCCCCGACGGCGTGCTCGCGCAGTTCCTCTGCGGATTCGACTGTATCGCCGACAACTCGCTGCGTATCTTCGGCGACGCCGGCTGCATCAGCGTGCCGCAGACGTTCTGGGAAGGAACGCATGCGGTGCTGACGCGGCCGGGCCAGGCGCCCGAGACGGTGCACGCCCCGTTCCGGTTCAACGGGTTCGAATACGAGATCGAGGAGGCCATGCGCAGCGTGCGCAGCGGTCTCGTGGAGAGCCCGCGCATGCCGCACGCGGAGACCCTCGCCAACCTCGCTATGATCGACGAGCTGCGGCGGCAGCTTGGCGTCCGCTACCCGTTCGAGTAGCGCGCCGTCACGCGAGCAGGCACCCGCCGAGCGCCCCCCCGCTCCGCCCAGGAATCCATCGCGTGTTCCACCCCGAACTCACCGGTGGTCCCCCGCTGCAGCGTAGCCCACCCATGCCGACCCGGATTCGAACGCAGCTATTCGCCACTGCACTTGCCCTGCTGGCAAACTCCACCGCCATGGCCATCGAAGAGCCGGGTTTCCAGGTCCTCGAGCTGGACGGTGCGGTCGAGCTGCGCGAGTACGCACCTCACCTCGTCGCCGAGACACACGTCGAAGCGGGCTTCGCCGAGGCCGGCAACATCGCTTTCCAGCGACTGTTCCGTTACATCAGCGGCAAGAACACCACAAAGCAGAAGATCTCGATGACCGCCCCGGTCACGCAGTCCCGAAGCGGCGACGCGGGCGAGAAGATCGCCATGACCGCCCCGGTCACCCAGGTCGCCTCCGACACCGGGTACCGCGTGGCTTTCGTCGTGCCGGCGAAATACACCCTCGACACGGTACCCGTGCCGAGCGACCCGCTCGTCGAGATTCGCGCGGTGCCCGCACAACGCGTCGCCACCTGGCGCTACTCCGGCCGCTGGACCACCACGAACTACCAGCAGCACCTCGTCGAGTTGCGCAGCGCCATCGCGGCTCGCGGTCTCAAGGAAACCGGCGAACCGATCCTCGCCCGCTACGATCCGCCTTTCATGCCCTCGTTCCTGCGTCGCAACGAGGTGCTGATCCCGGTCGCGCGCAAAGCGACGCGCTGACGAACTGCCCAGCCGCTCAGCCTGGGACGCCGCGATGCACGAAAGTGCCCTTCTCGCGCACACCGAGTCGCTGCTCCTTGAACTCCGCCAGATGCCGCTCTAGCAGCCTGTCGGACTTAACGAGGCAAGACTACGCGATAATCATTGGCAGTTTCCTCGTCGCTGCGGGATCTCATGAGCAACTTTCGCACCATCAATCGCGACACGGCGTTTCTGCTGCCGCCCTCGGTGGATGAGTGGATGCCCGATCGGCACCTGGCGCGCTTTGTGGTGGAAGTGATCGCCGGGCTGGGTCTGTCGGAACTGGTGAAAGCCTACCGCGGCTCGGGTTCGGCGTCGTATCACCCGGCGATGCTGCTGGGACTGCTGCTGTACGGCTATTCGACCAAGGTGTTCTCCAGCCGGGCGATCGAGCGTGCGACCCACGACTCGGTGGCCTTTCGTTTCATCGCCGGCAATGAGCATCCCGATCACGAAACGATCGCGGCGTTTCGCAAGCGCTTCCTCGGGCAGATCGAGGCCCTGTTCATCGACGTACTGAAGCTGGCGCGCACGATGGGGCTGCTCAAGCTCGGCACCGTGGCGCTCGATGGCACGAAAGTGCACGCCAACGCGAGCCGGCACAGTGCGCTCTCCTACGGGCATGCCCGGAAGATCGAGCAGCATCTGAAGCGGGAAGTCCAACGGTTGCTGCGTCTGGCCGAGCAGGCCGATACGGCGAATATCCCCGACGGGATGTCGATCCCCGCAGAACTGGAGCGGCGCGAGGTGCGTCTGGCGGCCATTGCCGAGGCGAAGGCGAAGATCGAGGCGCGGGCCGAGGAGCGCCTGGAGCGTGAGCAAGCCGAGCATCAGGCCAAGCTCGCCGCGCGTGACGAGCAGGAGCAGCGCACTGGCAGAAAGCCTCCGGGCCGCCCGCCCGCACCGCCCACCGGTGGCGCGCTGGAGAAGGATCAGGTCAATCTGACGGACGAAGACTCGCGCATCATGAAGGTCGCCGACGGCGGCTTCGATCAGTGCTACAACGCCCAGGCGGTGGTGGCGACCGGAGGAACTCGGGCGCACCCGGCGGATCCTCGCCGACAGCGGCTATCTCAGTCAGAGCAACGTCGAGCAGTGCACGGCTGCCAGGATCGAGCCGCTGATCGCCAAGAGGCGCTCTCGCCATCATGTCAGCTGGAAACAGCGCTTTGCCGCCGTACCGAAATCGCCACCGGAATCGGCCACGCCGATGCAGAAGATGGCGCATCGGCTGAAAACTCCGCGGGGCAGAAAGCTCGATGCGCTGCGCAAGCAAACCCCCGAACCGGTGTTCGGCATCATCAAATCCGTGATGGGCTATCGCCAATGTCTGTTGCGAGGCCTGGAAAACGTCAAGGGCGAATGGAATCTGGTCACCACGAGCTGGAACATCAAGCGGATGTTCGCGATGCAGCCCTGCTGAGAGGGCCTCGCGACCACTCAACTCACGATTTTCGATCAACAGCCACATGAGTCCACACGCCCTGCAGGTTGTTGTCCGTTCAACTGACAGGCTCAGACCGACAGACTGCTAGCCTCGATCGATTCGCGTCGTCGGCCCGCGCCATCAGATCCAGCGGCTCCAGCACGATGTGTGTCGTGCCGTCGCGGCCAGCACCGTCTCAGGACGAGGATTTGCCGGTCGTCACGTCCAAGGCAAAGACCTTCGGCGCGCCGAGCTTGCCGGTGCGGCGGTCCAGCGGCCGATACTCGATCTCGATGGTCTTGAAGACCATCTCGACCTGCTGCAGGACGGTGCCGTCCGCCGCGCAAACATGCCCGGCGCGAGTGATGAAGACGCCCTCCATCGTGACGGTCAGGTAAGCCACAGGCGTGGCACTTCCTGCGGTCTTGAGCACCTGCACTTGGGCCCTGGCGAACGTCGTGCCGCTGCACAACCGACCCAGTATTACCGGGGACGCAGAGTCGTAGTCGTGGTCCCAGGTAAAGCGGCCGGGATTCGGCTGGCCGACGCTCGCGCCCCCGCCCTTGGTCCAGCTGGTGTCCGCGTCGACGCCCCAGGTCCAGTTACTAAGCTCGATCCACTTCTCCTTGCCCTTCTGTACCGACTCGCCCTGCGCTTCGTCGAAAAACGAGAGGAATGCAAGAGTAGCCATGGCTTGTGTGCTCCTGTGGTCCTTTGTCCAGGCCCTCATCAGGGAATGACGAGGCCCGACCACTCTACCTGTTCGAGCAGGACCGCTGCGAGGTCGAGCGGAGCGAGGTGGGTGATGTTGCCCGGTACGTCCACGACGAACTCGCTGTTTCGCAACGCGCGCAGCCCTCGATCTCGATGCCGAACACCCGCCTCAGGCGCTGCGCCGAGCTCATGGCGAGATGGTGTGGTGTTGCGCACGGGTTCGCGCCCTCCGCGCGGTTCTTCCCGCCCTTGCCGCGCCTGGCCGGCATCTCCGCAGCCCGCAGCTTGCGGTGCGGCGCGAACGCACCGTGGCAACGGGTCGGGTGCCTCCGCGGCGGAGGCACCAGCGTGGCCAGGCGTGCCACCAGATCCAGCGGTTCCAGCACGAGGTGCGTGGTGACGACGCCGGCGAAGGCGGCGGCATCTGGGACACCGGCCTTGGAGTCGAAGCTAGGATTCCCGCTGATCAAGGTGCACTATGGGGACAGTCCCGAGTTCCCCGGTTCACCAGCCCACCAGACTCCGTGGAGGTCTTGCGCCATGGCCAGTCGTCTTCGCCCAACGCTCCTTCTCACGACCCTGCTGGCACTCCTGCCCGTGCTGTCGGGCGCCGCGCCGCCGGTCGGCCTCCGAGGCAACTCGACAGACACCCGCGTCGCGGGCATCGACATCGACGCGACCACGATCCCGGAGCTCCAGGAGTTGATGGACGCGAACCGGCTGAAGTCCGTGCAGCTGACGCAGTTCTACCTGCAACGGATCCGCAAGCTCAACCCAGCCCTCAACGCCGTCATAACCGTCAGCCCGACGGCACTCGCAGATGCTCGCGCGGCCGACGCGGCACGCCGCCGTGGCGATCGCCGACCGCTTCTCGGCATCCCGATCATCGTCAAGGACAACATCGGCACGACCGGCATGCCGACGACCGCCGGCTCGTGGGCGCTCGCCGGCAGCACTCCGGACGACGCGTTCATCGTCCAGCGGCTCAGGGCCGCGGGTGCCCTGATCATCGGCAAAGCCAACCTGTCCGAGTGGGCGAACTTCCGGTCCGCACCTTCATCGAGCGGCTGGAGCGGGATCGGCGGCCAGACGAACATGGCCTACGTCCTGGATCGCAATGCCTGTGGCTCGAGCTCCGGATCCGGCGTCATCGTGTCCGCTGACCTCGCGGTTGCCGCCGTCGGCACCGAGACCGATGGCTCGATCCTGTGCCCCGCGGGCGCCAACGCGAACGCCGGTATCAAGCCGACGCTCGGGCTCCTGAGCCGGGCGGGCATCGTCCCGCTCTCGGCCGACCAGGACACCGCCGGGCCGATGGCCCGCAACGTGACCGACGCCGCGGTGCTCCTCGGCGCGATGGCTGGCGTGGACGCCAACGATCCGGCAACGGCCGAGCAGGTCGGCAATGTCCCCCGCAGCTACACGCGGTTTCTCCGCACTGACGCACTCATGGGCGCCCGGATCGGCGTCTGGCGCGAAGGCACCTATGACCCGGCGATCAGCCCCGAAGTCGACGCGATGATCAACGAGACGATCGCGGCGCTCGAAGCGGCCGGCGCGACGGTGATTGACAACACCAGGATCCCGATCGAGCCGGCCTATGGCCCGGAGTTCGCAGCGCTGCTTTGCGAGTTCAAGACCGACATTGCCTCGTATCTCGACGCTTACACCGACGCCGGCTACCCGAAGACGCTCCAGGACCTGATCGATTTCAACGACGCCAACCCGGAGCTCGAGTCCGGAGCGCCGGAGTCCGACTGGAATTCCCTGATCTTCGAGCTCGCCCAGGCAACCGGCGGCCGCAGCGATCCGGCATGCAGCGCGGCTCGCGCGGCCGCAACCCCGTTCGCCCAGGCGGCGATCGACGACACGCTGGCCGCGGACGAACTCGACGCGATCATTGCCCCGACGAACGGCCCGGCCTGGGTCACCGACCCGGTCAACGGTGACCTCGGGGGCGACTTCTCGACGTTCGTCGGGTCGTCGGGTCCGGCGGCGATCGCCGGCTATGCCGCCATCACGGTGCCTGCGGGCTATGTGGGGCCGCTCCCGCTCGGCATCACGTTCATCGGTAGCCGCTGGGACGAGCCGACGCTGATTGGACTTGCTTACGCCTTCGAGCAGGCGACACAGGTGCGCGTCCCGCCGGATTTCATCCCGACGATCGGCGACGACGCGTCGGTCGCGCGCCAACCCGCTTCGCACGCGAAGCAGAAGCCTGAGAAGCAGAGGACGGCTGTCCCCGGCCGACGCGGGACATGGAGGATGCCACCGCTGCGGTAGCGCGCCACACGCGGTGATCGAGCGCGGGCAGCCTGCACACAGCAGCACGTCGACGCCGTTCGCGGTGTCGACGTTGAGCAGCTTCCCGATGTTCCCGGAAGGTCCCAGCCACCTTCGCGCCTGCGCCGAGGGCGGAGGCTGGTGCGCGTCCTACCCGGCCCGCCACTTCGTCATGCCGATCACTCCTGCATGCCGTGATACAGGAGTTGCATGAAGAGCCGCACGCCATCGTTGTCCTTCAACTCCTGGTAGCGCGGCCCCGAGCGGCCGCCGATGTCGCGGATGTCCGCCATCAGCTCAGGGTGGAACTGGCAGGTGAACGAGCGGCGGATCCGGCGCGTCTCCCAATCCTTGTAGTAGATCGCTGTCGCGCTGACCTCGGTCCAGCTGACGTCGTCGACGCGAGTCCGGCCCAGCATCTCCACCGCGTAGGGCAGGTTCAGCAGCCAGGAGACCGGGCTCACGGCCAGCGCATGGCGCATCGGGATGATCGCGTCGTGCAGGCTCTTGTAGGCCCAGTTCGCGAACAGCGCCGCTTCCTCGTTGACTTCGTCCCCATGGAACATCTCGACGTAGACTTCGCGCTCGAGCGCCATCAGCACGTCGATCACGCCCTCGAGCTCGTCGGCGACCAGCGCATGCGTCGCGTGCAGTTCCTCGGGCACGTGCGAGCGGTCGCCGCGGGGCGCGCAATGCATCAGTCGCCGCGTGCCGATCTCGATGCTCTCGTTGCGGGCGACCGCGAAGCTCGGGTGGTCCCAGCCGATCGCCACGACCTCGCCCGACTTGATGACCAGCAGTGACTCGCCGATGTCGACGATGCGCTGGCACAGCCGCTGCAGCCCGGTCAGGGCACGCCCGGGGGCATCCATCGGCAGCCGCGTGAGACCGAGCACCTCGAGCGCGGCCCGGCGCACGAGGCGGATGTGCGAGGCCGCGGCGAGCTGGTGCCCGAGACAGATGAAGATGCTCGGACCGCTGCCGGTCGAGCGGCGCAGCAGCAGCTCGTCGACGAGCGACAGCAGTTCCTCGAGCCCGGCGTTGCCGCCGTCGAAGCTGCGGGCATCGTGCACGGACGGATTGCCGCCCTGCACGACCGTGGCGATCCCGGCGCTCAGCACGTTCGCCAGCCTGCCGGGGTCCTCGATGCCGCTGCGCCATACGGGATAGAGAATCGTGTCCGCGTCGGCAATCTGCTGCAGCATGTAAGCGATGTTCTTCGATGCGCGCACCCGCTCGCCGCGCGGGTTGGTCCCGACGTCGGGCCAGGGTTCGATGATGGCAACGCTCTGGCGGTAGAGTTCGGGTACTTGCAGCAGGTGCTGCAGGTGCTGCGGCCCTTCGATGACTTTCTCGAGCGGCGGTCCGAGCCCCCAGTCGAACAAGCCTTCGCGTGCAAGGCTGTCGCGACCGGGAAATGGCGTGGGCGATTCCCGGTCCTTGAGAAAGTAGCCGAGCAGGACGTGCACCGACTGCGGACTGGAGGCGTGTTGGCCGAGGATGCCGGGTTTGATGCGCCAGCCGAAGTGCTCGGGCACGAGGTTTTTCATCAGTGTCAGCGCTGCGTTGTTCCGCGGGAGTGAAGCAATTCGCGTGCCATCGCCCAGGAAGGAACTTTGGCCGCGGATTTTCAGGGTTTGACACCAACCCGGCCCATTCGGCACCGGGGCCGTTGCACCATCGCTGCCCCGGGGCTCGGCATCGGTGCCCGGTTGTGGTGCGGCTTACACGTGCGGTTCCATCGAATTTCGTGCGCAGACCGCGGTTTGACGGTCGATTTGCCGCCCGACGAGCAGGGGCCGATTTCCTGCAGATGGAGGCGAACGACGAGGTGGTGACTGCGACGACGGTGGTCACCGGTCGCACCTTCAAACCGCCTCCCCGTCCGAGGTACGGCTCGCACAGTGGGCAAGACGGTTCTGGTGCATCCAGGGCCGCGGGTAGACTCGCGGAGAGTCGTGCCCGAGGTGCTGAATGGCCAAGCCGATTGCCGGTGACCCGATCTACCGCCGACGAGTATTTGACGCCGCCGTCATCGAACTGTGCGTGCGCGGGTACATCACGTATCGGTTGTCGTGCCGGGACCTGGTCGAAATGATGGCCGAGCGCGGCATCCAGGTGGCCCATACGACCGTGCTTCGGTGGGTGACCCGCTACGTTCCGGAGTTCGCGAAGCGCTGGAGGCGTTTCTCCACGGTGGTTGGCACCTCGTGGCAGGTGGACGAGACGTACATCTCGATCAAGGCCAAGTGGCATTCTCTGTACCGCGCCGTCGACAAGCACGGCAAGACGGTCTACTTCCTGCTGCGCCGTGACCGTGGCATCGCCGCCGCACAGGCGTTCTTCCGCAAAGCGCTGGCGTCGACTCTTCTGCGCGTCCCGCGCAAGGTGACACTGGAAGGCCACGTGCCGGGTCGGCGAGCGTTGTGGCTGCTGCGACGCGAACATCCGTGTTGGCGCAACGTCGAAGTTCGCACGAACAAGCATCTCAACAACCTCATCGAGCAGGACCACCTCGCGATCAAGCGGCGTTGCGCCTCGATGGCTGGCTTCAAATCGTTCGACAACGCGGCCATTACGCTCGCCGGCATCGAACTCGCCCACCGCATTCGCAAGATCCAATTCTCGTTTGGACGTGGCCGTCGTCGCCGTGGCTGGTCGCGGAAAGCCGAATGGGCGATGGCTCTCGCGTGAACCACAAGATTGCGCAACGCCCGATCGCGTCAGCGAGCCCGATTGGTCCGCGGATGCACCAGAACCCATCTGTGAACCCCGTCGGAAAGCCATTCACGCGACCGAGACGTGGCGCACGGTCCGGTCCCGCTACGGGTTCACGCGTGTCCCCTGGCCGGATGCGATCCTCCATCGGCCATCGAGGAGCCGCAGCACCTCGATCCTCTGCACCTCGTACGGCACGACCTGGCCTGCATGATCGGCACGCCGCACTGACAGCCTGCGATTCACCACGGCGAATCGGCCGTCGTAAACCCTTACCGTCGGCTCGATGCCGTCGGCCGGCCGGATCGCGACCAGACCCTCGCTCGCTAGAGTGTGGAAAGCTATATAGGCGTCCTTCGTGAAGGCTGCGCCGGTCGGCACTGCGCCAACGAAATCCGGCAGCAGCAGCGCCTCGAGAGCCCCGGCATCCTTGGCGACGATCGCGGTGTCCAGCGCGAGTACGGCGTCGAGCACGGCCTGCCGGTCCGACCACGCCGTCTCGGCACGCAGGGTGGGACCGGCTAGGCCGGCAGCGACCAGCAGGATCAGTAGCCATCGCATGATCGGATACCTCGTATGGGTCGTCGCCCGCCGCGGGCGAGCGACGACCCGTTCGTTCACTCGAACCGGACTCCGGACGCCCGCGCGCAGCCAGTGAAGTATGGCGCGGTGGTGCCGGGTGCGGTGCTGTCGAAAAAGAATACCGACGCGTCCGAGGCGAACGTGTCCCGTGACGTCATCTGGATGCCCTGGTCGATGACCTGCCGGCCCCGCTGCAGCGCCGGGGCGGGCGGCGGCGGCGCAGGATCGGTCGTGAACTGGATGTAAGCCTCTGAAAAAGCTCGAAACGAGACAGGACCGGTGCGCTCCCAGAGCCCGTGCCCTGTGCTGCGCTGGCCAGGCCGGAACTGAGGGCTCGAGGTGGTCTCGATCAGGCTGCCGTCTGCGCCGAACGTCAGCAGGGATACGAACGGCGGGTTTTCGATCCTGGTCGCGCAGTTGAAGGTCGTGACGGTCACCCGCCAGGTGCCCACCAGTGACTTGGCACCTCCCTTGGTGCCGGCGGTCGCGACGGCTGGCGCGAGGGTCGTGGAAACCAGCAGCGCGAGTCCCGCTGCCGCCGTACACGCCCGAAGTAAGGATCGCCGTCCGCAGAAGTTCTTCATCGTAATTTCTCCATTGGTGTGCTTGAAAGTGGCCTTGGGCCGTGACCAGCGTCCGCCGGAGTGCGCTGGCTGGCCATGGACGGACGCTGACTTGTGCCTGATTCGTCTCTGAACCGCTGGCGACACAGGTAATCTGGATGGCGCGATGAGTGACCGGAACGAAATCCGCTTCGACGACTGGGTGCTGCGGACGGACAGCGGCGAACTGATCCGTGCGGGCCAGGTCATCCGGCTGCAGGAGCAGCCGCTGCAGGTGCTGAAGGAATTGCTCGTGCGGCCGGGCGAACTCGTTACGCGCGAACAACTGATCGCCAAGCTCTGGCCTAAGGGCGTGGTCGACTTCGAGACCGGCCTCAACACGGTCGTGCGCAAGCTGCGGCTGGCGCTCGGAGACGACGCCGACGAGCCGCGCTACATCGAGACGATTCCGCGGCGCGGCTACCGGTTCATCGGTTCGATCTTGCCGGCACCGCAACCCGCGACGGGGACCCCGGTGCCGGATGCGCCTGCAATGCAGGTATCCCCACGGTGGTGGCCGCGACGGGTCGGCCTGCTGCTCGGCGCGGTCCTCATCGTGCTGCTCGTACTGGTCGTGGCCGCACGCATGCCGTGGCGGCAGGAGCGTCCGGTCGCCGAGTCCATGGCCGTGTTACCGTTCAAGCCGCTGTTGCCCGACACCGCGAGCCCCGCGCTCGAACTGGGCATGGCCGATACGCTGATCACGCACCTGAGCAGGGTTCCCGGTCTGCGAGTCAGTCCTCTGAGCGCCGTACGGCCGTTCGGCTCCGTAGAGCAGGATCCGCTCGCCGCTGGGCGCGCGCTGGGCGTCGATGCCGTGCTGGACGGATCGCTGCAAGTCGATTCGCAGCGCCTGCGGATTAGTGCCCGCCTGCTAAGGGTTGCGGACGGTCGCGCTTTATGGTCGGACAACTTCGATGAGCCCATGACCAACCTGTTCCAGCTCCAGGACGCCGTCGCGAGGAAGGTCGTCACGGCTCTCGCGTTGCATTTGTCGAGCGAGCAGGCGCAGCGCCTGGCGCGCCCCGCAACCCGCAGCATGACCGCGTACCAGCACTACGTGAGCGGCCTGTACCTCTGGCAACGGCGGCTGCCCGAGGCCACACAGCAGTTCGAGACGGCGCTGCGCGAAGACCCGGGCTACGCCGAGGCCTGGGCCGGCCTGGCGGGTGCACTGGCGGCGCAGGGAGTGTATGGGTACGCGCGTCCCAATGACGTTTTCCCGCGCGCCCGGCAGGCTGCACTGCAGGCAATCGCGCTGGATCCGGATCTCGCGCGGGCGCGCGGCGCCCTGGCCCACGTCATGGTCCAGTACGAACGTCGTTACCACGATGGCGAGCGCGAATACCTGGCCGCGCTGCATCTTGATCCCGCGGATGCCACAACATGGATGCGGCTGGCGCTGGTGCGAGCGATGCAGGGGCGACTGGACGACGCGCTCGCAGACATGACGCATGCCCGGGATCTCGAGCCGCTGACGCTGTCATTCGCGACCAACGTGGGGCTGATCCTGTACCTCAAGCGGGACTACACGCGGGCGAGCGAGGAACTCGAGCGCGTCCTGGAGCTCGATCCCGGTTTCGATTCGGCTCGCGCCCTGCTCGGACGCGTGCTGCTGGCACAGGGCCATGCGGATGCGGCCATCCGCGAGTTCTCCGCGCAGCGGACGCCGGTGCCGGGTGGTGACGGTGACCTCGGTCGCGCCTATGCCCGTGCCGGCCTCATTACCCAGGCCCGAGCCGAAATCGACTCGTTGAACCGGCGCGCGATCGACGGCTATGGCGTCGCGTACGACCTGGCGGGCATTCACGCGGCACTGGGCGAGACGGCATTGGCCTGCGAGGCGCTGCGTCGCGCCATCGACGATCACTCGCAGCTCGTCGGGTTCCTCGCCAGCGATCCGGCGATGGATCCACTGCGCGATGAAGCCTGCCTCGGCACGGTTCAGCAAAAGCTGTTGCAGCGCGAATAGCATTGACGGACGCGGGAGGCCAGATGAATCGGCCCGGCAGAATCCTTGGCGTGATCGTGGCGGGGTGCGCGGCCAGCCGTACTTCATGCGCTTGTTCTCGGGCAGCGGCAAACCGAAGGTCACGCGATTCGGGGTCGATTTCGCTGGCACCGTCCAAGCGGTCGGCGCGGACGTCACGCTGCTCAAGGTCGGTGATCGGGTCTTCGGTGGTCGCAGCGGAGCGCTGGCCGAGTACGTGGTGGTTCGCGAAGATCTTGCGCTCGCCTTGAAGCCGGAGTACATCACGTTTGCCGAGGCGGCGGCCGTGCCGGTCGCGGCAATCACTGCGCTGCAGGCCGTGCGTGACAAGGGCGCGGTCCGACCCGGGCAGGAAGTGCTCTTGAATGGGGCTCGGGCGGCGTGGGCATGTTCTCGGCGCAGATCGCCACGGCTTATGGCGCGGAGGTCACCGGCGTCAGCAGCACGCGAAACGTCGAACTCCTACGTTCCGTCGGCGCTGATCACGCGATCGATTACCAGCAGACGGACTTCACGCACGGCACCGAGCGCTACGACGTCATCATCGACAATGTCGGCAATCACCTGGAATGGCCGATCAGGTCGTCCAGTGCTCCGCCCAATGTTGGATCGCCGCTGAGCGGGGCGTTTTTTGCGACTCCCGTGTGGATGCTGATCAGCGCCTCCTGCCGCCGGGGACGTTTCACCCCGAAGCACGCGATCGTGGCCCGGCGAGCCCGACCAGCACCGCGCCAGCGGTTGCCGTTGCGGCGGCGGCCGTCGCGAACGCCGTGGCGGACCCGAAACGCTCCCAGAGCACGCCGAACAGCAGCGCGCCCGGCAGCACGAGCAGCCCGGCCGTGAGGTGATACAGCCCGAACGCCGTGCCGCGCTCCCGTTCGTCGGCGTGGTCCCCGATCAGCGAGCGTTCCGCCGGCTCGGTGATCGCGAGCGTCGCCGAGTACGCGATGAACAGCGCCCAGACCCCGACCACGTCGGGCGCGGCAAAGGCGAGGAGCAACAGCACGACGACGCGCAGCGCCCAGCCTCCGAGCAGCAGGGGCACACGCCCTACCCGGTCCGACAGCACCCCCGCCGGCATCGCGATCGCCATCTTGGCGAGGCTCGCCGCCGCCCAGACCAGCGGCACCCAGGTCACGGCCATGCCGGCCTCCGTGGCCCACAGCACCACGAATACCTCCGGCACGCTCGCCAGGGCGAGCAGGCCAGCGGCCACGATCATCGCCCTGAGCCGTCCGTGCAGTTCGCTCCAGCGGAAGCGTTTCGGCGGCGCGACGAACGGCGCGTGCTGCGCGGGCAGCCCAAACACGAGCAGCAGCACGACCAACGCTCCCGGCAGCGCCGAGAGCAGGAACACGTCTCGCAGATCGACCTGCGATGCCAGCAGCGCGAATGCCAGCAGCGGTCCGATTACTGCTCCCGCGTGGTCCATCGAGCGGTGGAACCCGAACGCCCGGCCGCGCTGGTCCGGGCCGGCCGCCGCTGCGATGAAGGCATCGCGCGGCGCGGTGCGCAGCCCCTTGCCCACCCGGTCGAGAAATCGCAACAGCAGCACGGCCAGCCACCCCGTCGCGACACCAATCAACGGCCGGCAGGCGTTTGAGATGCCATAGCCCCCGACGACGAGCCCCTTGGCCGGCACGCCCCGATCCGCCAGCCGGCCCGACACCAGCTTGAGCACGCTTGCGGTCGCTTCGGCGAGCCCCTCGACGAAGCCCACGATGGCCGGCCCGGCGCCGAGCGTCGCGGTGAGGAAGATCGGCAGCAGCGGCGTGATCATCTCGCTCGCCGCGTCGTTCAGCAGCGAGACGAGCCCGAGCACGACCACGGTGCGCGGCAGCGCGACCCGCATCGCGCCCCGGCCGACAGGCTGGGTGTCCCTCATGGCGTGGACTGTCGCGGGTCCACCTGGAGGCGTCAAGCCGGCCGGTGATTGCGGGGACGCGGCATACGGGCCGTCGCCGATGGCATATCCTCGCGCCGGTAAAGGCAGGAGGCATGAGGATGAATGTTCGGACTGCTGCGCTTTCGCTGCTCGTGATCGTGACCGGCCTGACCTCGGGTTGCGGCAGGACTTCGTCCGACCGTGCTGCCCCACCGCCCGCAAACGCCGCGGCGGCGACGCCCGTTGAGGAACCCCTGCTCAATTTCGCGAACTTCATCGAGGAGATCGCGCCCGAGACGCTCGAGAACTTCACGCGCGAGACCGGCATCCGCGTGAACTACGACACCTACGAGATGAACCAGGTGCTGGAGTCCCGGCTGCTCGCCGGCAATACTGGGTTCGACCTGGTGGTACCGAGCAACAATTTCATCGAGCGGCAGGTCCAGGCCGGCGTGTACCGCAAGCTCGACCGCAGTCTGCTGCCGAACCTCAGGCACCTGGACCCGGCGCTGCTGGAACAGGTGTCGCGCAACGATCCCGGCAACGAGTACGCCGTCCCCTACGTCTGGGGCGCGCACGGCTTCGGTTACGACGTCCGCAAGGTCGAGGCTGCGCTCGGCGGCCCGGCACCGGACTCCTGGGCGCTCGTGTTCGATCCGCGGTACGCGTCGAAGCTCGCGTCCTGCGGAATCATCTTCGTGGACTCACCCTGGCTCATGATCAGCGAGGTGCTGCTGTATCTCGGCCGCGACCCGAACAGCGAGCGCCCGGAGGACCTGGCCGCAGCGATGGAGGTCCTGATGTCGGTGCGCCCGTTCGTCAGGGAGATCACGGCCTCGACCGTGACCCAGCAGATGATCGACGGACAGGCCTGTATCGCCGTCAGTGTCAGCAGCGACTTCTACGTCGCCCAGCGGCTTGCTCGGGAAACCGGCAGGGACGTCGACCTCCGCTATGTGGTGCCGCGGGAAGGCGGCCTGCTGTGGTTCGACCTGCTCGCGATCCCGGCAAACGCCCCGAACTCGGGCAACGCCCACCGCCTGATCGACTACCTCATGCGCCCCGAGGTGATCGCACGCATCACCGAACACACCGGGTTCGCCAATGCCAACGCGACCGGGACGGCACTGCTCCCGGCCGAGCTGCGCAACGACCCGACCGTCTATCCGGATGCGGCGACCATGCAGCGGCTGCAGGTCGCGAAGGTCCACAGCGACGAGTACTCCCGGCTGCAGAACCGCGAGTTCACGCGTTTCCGCACCGGCCAGTGAACGCGGCGTCGCCCGCGCGCCGGGGCGTCAGCGCCGCTCGAGCAGGATGCGCAGCATCCGCCGCAGCGGCTCGGCCGCACCCCACAGCAGCTGATCGCCGACCGTGAAGGCCGAGAGGTACTCGCCACCCATCGCGAGCTTGCGCAGGCGCCCGACGGGAACCGCCAGCGTGCCGCTGACGGTCGCCGGCGAGAGTTCGCGGATCGAATCCTCGCGGGTATTCGGCACCAGCCGCACCCATTCGTTCCCGCTGGCGACGATGCGCTCGATCTCGGCGAGAGGCAGGTCGCGGGTGAGCTTGATGGTCATCGCCTGGCTGTGACAGCGCATCGCTCCGATGCGCACGCAGATGCCCTCGACCGGGATCGGATTGGCCGAGCGGCCGAGGATCTTGTTGGTCTCGGCGCTGCCCTTCCACTCCTCGCGGCTCTGGCCGTTGCCGAGGTCCTTGTCGATCCACGGGATCAGGCTGCCCGCGAGCGCCGCGCCGAACTGCGCCTTGGGGAGCGCCTCGCCGCGCAGGCAATCCGTGACGGCGCGGTCGATGTCGAGGATCGCGCTGCCCGGATCCTCGAGCAGGCCCGACGCGGCGCCGTGCGCCGCACCCATCTGCGCGAGCAGTTCGCGCATGTTCGGCGCGCCGGCGCCCGAGGCTGCCTGGTAAGTCATCGAGCTGATCCACTCGATCAGCCCTGCGCGGAACAGGCCGCCGAGCGCCATCATCATCAGCGAAACGGTGCAGTTGCCGCCGATGTAGTCGCGCACGCCGGAGCCGAGCGCGCGTTCGATCACGCCTCGATTGACAGGGTCGAGGATGATGATCGCATCGTCCTTCATGCGCAGCGCGGACGCGGCGTCGATCCAGTAACCCTTCCAGCCCGTCGCACGCAGCCTCGGGTGCACGTCGTTCGTCCAGTCACCGCCCTGACAGGTGAGAATCACGTCGCAGGCCGCAAGTGCCGCGAGGTCGCCCGCGTCGCGCAGCGTGCCCGCGCCGCGGCCCACGTCCGGTGCGGTGCCTCCGGCCTGCGAGGTACTGAAGAACACGGGCTCGATGTGGTCGAAGTCGCGATCGGCGCGCATGCGCTCCATGAGCACCGAGCCCACCATGCCGCGCCAGCCGACGATACCAGTCTTCAAGGTCCGCTCCCGCCCGTCAGATCACGATCTCGCGCGCGGGCTCGCGCAGGTTGTACGAGGAACTCATCACGTGGCCGTAGGCACCGGCGTTGGCGATGAGCAGAGTGTCGCCCTCAGCCGTCGGCGGCAACAGGCGCTCGTGACCGAGATAGTCGGCCGATTCGCAGATCGGGCCGACCACGTTGTAGACGATGCTGCCGGACTCGCCGAGGCGCGAGAGATTTACGATGTCGTGGTGCGCACCATAGAGCGCCGGTCTGATTAGCGAGTTCATGCCAGTCGCGATGCCGATGTACTGCACGGCGCCCTTGCCCTTCAGCTGCGTTACCTGCGCGAGCAGCACGCCCGCCTGCGCCACGAGAAAGCGCCCGGGCTCGAGCCACAGGCCGAGCTGCGGCCACTTCGCGCGCAGCTCGTCGATCACGCCCTGCAGCTGCGCAAGATCCACCGGTACCTGGCCGGGCTTCTCCGGTACGCCGAGGCCACCGCCGAGGTCGATCACGCGAACGTCCGGAAATCGCCCCGAGAGATCGCCGAGCAGTTGCCCCACCTGAGCCCAGTTCTTGACGTCGAACACGCCGCTGCCGGTGTGCGCATGCAGGCCCCAAACGCGGCAGCCGGCCACCTTTACCAGCCGGTCGAGTTCGTCGAGCTCGAACAGCGGAATGCCGAACTTGGAGTGCACGCCCGCGGTGCGCACATGGTCGTGATGACCACGACCGAAATTCGTGTCGACGCGCACCAGCACGTCGCGACCGCGGAACAGCTCCGGCCAATAACGCAGCGGATGCAGGTTGTCGAGCGTCAGGTGCACGCCCGAGGCGAGCGCCCATTCGTACTCCGAGCGCGGTGCGAAGTTGGGCGTGAAGAGCAGCCGGCCCGGATCGATCCCGCGCACCGTCGCCAGTACGCGTTCACACTCGGCCTGGGACACGCATTCGAAGCCCAGGCCCAACTCGGCGAAGTCCCTGAGGATGTCCGGGTGCGCGTTGGCCTTGACCGCGTAAAGCACGCGCTCGACGCCCTCGAGGGCAAGCAACTGGCGGGCAGTCCGCTGCATGGTGGCGCGGTCATAGACGTAGGCGCAGCCGTGCTTGCGGCCGAGGCGCTCGAGTTCGGCCTTGCGGTCCTGCCACCACGGTGGCCCGCCGGCCGGGTGCATCGGCGCAAGACCATGGATCTGCTCCCAGGTGGGCCCGAGCACATGATCGGACGGGGCGTTGCGCACGATCACGTCGTGCAGGCGGCTCACCAGCCGATCACCCTGCTCCTCGTCGACCACGAATGTGATGTTCAGGTCGTTTGCCGCCTGGGTCACGAGGTAGATGCGTTGTTCCTCGAAGAGCTCCAGTGCATCGCCGAGGCGATGCAGCGTGGCGCGGATGCTGCGACCCACGAGGCTCACCGCCGAGCAGGGGCCGATCACCTCGACGCGACACAGATCAGAGAGCGAGTTGACCAGGTTCTCGAGCGCCCGTGCGTCGAGTGCGTTGGCTGCCGGGTCGAGCGAGACCGTCACCGTGGTCTCCGAGGTGGACACGAGATCGACCGAGATCCCGTGCTCCTTGAAGACCGCGAACGCGTCGGCGAGGAAGCCGACCTGGTGCCACATCCCGAGCGTCTCCATCGAGATGAGCGTGATGCCTTTCTTGGTGCAGACCGCCTTGACCCGCGCCCCGCCGTCGCCGCCGGTCGCCGTGATCACGGTGCCCTCGAGGTCGGGCTGCTGCGTCGCGTGGACCGAGAGCGGAATCCCGAACTGCTTGGCCGGCAGGATGCAGCGCGGGTGCAGCACCTTCGCACCGCTCGAGGCGATCTCCTGGGCCTCGTCGTAATCGAGCGACCTGAGGAGTCGCGCATTCGGAACCGCGCGCGGGTTCGCCGTGAACATGCCCGGCACGTCGGTCCAGATTTCGAGGCGCCTCGCGTGCAGCTTGGCAGCGAAGTACGAGCCCGACGTGTCCGAGCCACCGCGGCCGAGGAGCACCGTCTCGCCCCGGCTGTCGCTCGCGATGAAACCCTGGGTCAGCAGCACGCTGTGCCCCTGCGCCAGGCGCTGCTGCAATGCGGGGTCGGGCTCGAAGTTGCAGGTCGCCGACAGGTAGTTCGCGCGTGCGGTGGCGCCTGGCCGCTCCTCCGCATGGAGCAGTGTGCGCGCATCGAGCCACTGCACGTCGAGACCCTCGCTCGCGAGGTACCCTGCGCCGATGCGGGTTGCCATGAGTTCGCCCGTGGCCATCACGCGCGCGCGCAACCGATCGCTCACCTCGCCGATGAGCTGGATGCCCGAGGCCATCCTGCGCAGGTCTGCGAAGTGATGCTCTAGCTCGACACTGATCGGAATGCCGAGATCTCGCGACAGGTCGCAGTGACGCAGCTCGATCTGCTCGATGACCGGTTCCCAGCCGCCGGTCAACGCTTTCGCGAGCAATTGCTCGAGACGGTCAGTGATGCCGGAGAGCGCCGAATGCACCACCACCGGGCGCAGACCCTCGTCGAGTCGCGCACGCACCACGGCGGCGACATTCTTCCAGTTGCTGACGCTCGAGACGCTGGTGCCGCCGAACTTGAGGACGACCCAGTGCGAGTCGGAGGTTTTGGTCATCGAGCGGTCCCCGAGCGGCGCCCGGGGTCAGGTGCCGGGGGCGCGGCGTGTCAAATCACACGTCGTCGTAGACGTCCTTGAGCTGCTTCTGGAGACGCTTCTCGGCGAGCACGTCCTCGAGCTTGCTCCACGCGGCCTTTCCGCGCTTGATCACCGTAGCCTTGCGCCGGTCACCGCGGTCGATGAAACGGTCGTAGTCCTCTTCCTCGTTGCTGGCCACGAATTCTTCGTCGAGGTCGAAGTGCTGCTCGTCGCGTTCCATTTCGTGACCCTAAGAAAACCTTGAGTTTTCAACGTTCTGCCGGGAAGTCCGGGCGCAGGGCAGCGAACTATATACGAATCGCGGGCCGGTTCAACAGGCGGCTGCTGCGACGCAGCAGCAGATCTCGTCCTCGGAGACCATCGGTTGGAGAGCCCCCCGGTGATGCCCGCCTACCCCATCCGCAATCGACCCGTGAGCCTTTTTATTCAGAGACTTACGCGCGCTTCGAAAAGACGACGACAGGCGCGCCGCGGGCCAGCCCCAGTCCCTCCGCAGCACTGCGCTCGGCCCGGGCGATCTCGAGCACGCCAAAGGAGTTCACCAAAGCAAGGTAGTCACCCGGCCGGACGTCGGTATAGGTGCGCCGAAGCGGAAGCTCGTAGCCGCCGACCCGGACCACAGCCTCATGCAACAGTCGCATGTGGGTCGACTCCACGTTCGTGATCAGGTTGCCGAAGTGATCGATGGTCACGATCGAACCGCTGACGTGTCCCGTGGCGACCACCGGCGCCTCGAGCCAGCCCGGTACGAAGTCGGTCGCCGGCGGGCCGACGTCAGGAGGAGCGAGCCGGCCGGCGGCGATCTCCGCCGCGAGCGGAGCGAAGATGTCGCGGCCGTGAAAAGTTGCGCTGACCTCGGCAACCCCGATGCGGCTCAGCACGGCATCGGTCACCTGCCGCGTCACAGGCATGTGCAACGCTTCCACTACCGGCGCCAGCAGGCCGTTGTCGGGCGCCAGGAACATGTGTCCTTCGCCTGCCACCGCCGCGATGGCACGCGAACTACCCACTCCAGGATCTACGACGGCGACGTGAACCGTGCCGGACGGAAAGTAGCGGAATGCGCGCGCGAGCCAGAATCCCGCCTCCGCAGGCCAATGTGCCTCGATCTCGTGCGTGAGATCCACCAGGCGCGCTTCGGGGTAGCGGGTCAGCACCTGGCCTTTCATGACGCCGACGAACGGATCCGTCAGCCCGAAGTCCGTCGTCAGCGTGATGACGCCAGACGGCTTGAATGTTGCAGCTGCCTCGGACATTTGCGCGCTCCCTCCGGCGACGCCCTCGGCGGCCCCATCAGCCCTGGCGGACCAGCGAAGCGAGGCTCTTCAGGTCGATGGTGCTCGCCTTCTGTTCGATCTGCGACTGGTAGGCCGGAGCAAGGCCACGCGCTTCCGCGAGCAGGGACGTGAAGGTCTGCTTGAGTGTCGCGCCGTCCATCGTGCGACCGTCGGCATAGTAGCGCTGCGCAACCCGACCGATCGCGTAGGTCGTTGCGAAGCTCATACCCGAGCTTGCGGCCTGGCGGCCGAGGCCCCGGCCAAGCCCGCCACCGATGCCACCGAGGAGGCCACCCAGGAGCTTGCGTCCGAACTGCTCGAGGTACTGCCCTGTAAGGCCCACGCCGAGCGTCGCGATGAAGTCCTTCGCGTTGCTCGTGTCCATCGGGTAACCGTAGGACTTTCCGATGCGGTACACGAGGCGCACCTGCAGCGGGATGATCGCCATCGACGCAAGCGACTCGGGCAGCAGTTCCAGTGCGGCGTTCGTAATGGACGCGTTCAGGATCGCCTTGTCCATTTCTGCGTCCGTCATCGAGCCGCGGCCGGTGACGGTGCCGGTGAGGGAACCGCCACCCGAGCCTGCTGCTACAGCCCCGGCCGCTCCCGCTGCAGGCGCGGTTGCCGCCCCTGTGCCGCCCGTGCCGGCTGCGGGCTCGGGACCGAAGGCCGCTTCGGCTACCGCCTCGGCTGCGTCACTTGCGGCGGAGGCGGTCGTTCGATCCAGCCCCAGGGCAGCGACAAGTTTCTGCAGGAACTCGCGCTCCGCCGGCCCCTGCGCGCCGTCGGCATCGCAGACGCCCACCGCCATCTCGTAGGCCAGTTGCCTCGACTGCGGCGACTGCAGCACGGCGGCTACCTTCGCGAGGTCTGGCTTTGCCAGCAGCACCTCCCGGTATAGTCCGGGCAAGTCGAAGCCGGCCTCCGGACCGAGCGCATCGGCGACCCGCTTCACTGCGGCGCGCTCGCGCTCGTCCTTCAGTCCGTCGGCGAACGCGGCCATCAACGCGATAGTGAGCGTGGCGCGCATCTGCTCGGGATTCATCGTCGTCTCCTCGTCATCAGCCCGCGGGGGCGATCCAACATCGATCGCGTATTTCGACACCTTCCCGGAGCATAGGTTCAGGCGGCGGCGTGCGCCTCGCAACCGCTCCGGGCTTTGCTCCTGCGACAGACAGACCAAGGGTGTGCGGCCTGTGGAGGCCGGGCTGCTGTTGCAGGCAGTGCAGGCGGTGGCGGTCGTGTCGGGCGTGGGCTTCGCGGCTCATGAGACCCTCAAGTATCGCGCGGAGCGCAACC
>Ga0114939_10000302_pt1 | contig 42903 bp, 26 predicted proteins | sample AshMeaCrysSpring_FD_87196 | JGI IMG/M metagenome (GOLD analysis project Ga0114939, IMG submission 87196) | Groundwater microbial communities from Big Spring, Nevada to study Microbial Dark Matter (Phase II) - Ash Meadows Crystal Spring | ecosystem: Environmental > Aquatic > Deep subsurface >...
CGCGTCGATTGATTGGACAGCGCGTCGATTGATTGGACAGCGCGTCGATTGATTGGACAGCGCGTCGATTGATTGGACAGCGCGTCGATTGATTGGACAGCGCGTCGATTGATTGGACAGCGTGTCGATTGATCGGGAGTTCGTCGGGGGCTAGTTCCTCTGGCGGACCTGCCACAGGAGCGGGCGACGGCGGGGTCGGATCTTGGCCGGCGGGTCAGCTCGGGGCGCGGGATGGCCGGCCTGGACCGTGCCGCCCCACGCGGATCCCCGATGCCAAAGATGAGGCCGGTTTCGGCCTTGTCCCGCGCTGTTCAGCAGTTACACTCAGCCGCTTGTTCGTACCTGCGGAGTTGGCCAGCGTAGCTCAGTTGGTAGAGCAGCTGATTTGTAATCAGCCGGTCGTGGGTTCGAGTCCCTCCGCTGGCTCTGCGATGCTCAGGCGGCGGGGCCTTGGCAGACGGGAACTGGTGCCGTCGGCTGCAAACGCGGCCGGCGGGAGAGCGTGGAGGACCCGGTTCGGACGGGCGACGGCTTGATTTCGATCGAGCCCTGCCCAGTCGAAGCGGAAGCAGTGAACACGGGGGGTTGCCCGAGTGGCTAAAGGGGGCGGACTGTAAATCCGCTGGCTATGCCTACGTAGGTTCGAATCCTACACCCCCCATTTCACGGCCGAAGCGGCGCGTTACCATACGGGGCCCCGGTAAGGGCCGGGTGGGGATGCGCCGGCGGGAGGCCGGAGCTTTGCGGAGCGAACCGCCAAATGGTGTATCGCAACCGCACCGACAGTTTGTACAACAGCAGGCGCTGCATCGGACCGGTCGATCGCCGTGAGGCGAACGCCGAGCCAGTGGCGACTGAACGATCCGTGGAGGTTCGTTGGGCCGACATGGGTTGCCGTCGCAGCGAGGCAGCACGAGTGGTGGGCTTCAGCCGCGCGGGTGTAGCTCAATGGTAGAGCAACAGCCTTCCAAGCTGAAGACGAGGGTTCGATTCCCTTCACCCGCTCTCACAGGGGCTCCGTGCTGCTGTAGCTCAGCTGGTAGAGCGCATCCTTGGTAAGGATGAGGTCACGGGTTCAAGTCCCGTCAGCAGCTCCTTCAAGGAGGCGAGTATTCGCTTTGGGTTTGAACGGCCGACGTTGGTGCGAGTCAAGTTGGCGGGTTGGACCCCTGGGGAATACTGGGAATGCGATGACCGTTGCAGCCGGTTTGCCGTCAGGCGGATCGGAAGCGGCGGGCAGTAGTCGCGGTAGGAACGCGGCGTGGCGCGGTACGGACAGAGTCTGTCGGTGGCCGCCGCCAACCATGAATGACGATTGATTGGGCACAGTTGATTGGCCCGCGGAGCGTTCCGCGGAGCAGGCTTCGAACTGGGTGTTTAGGTGAACTGAGAAATGGCCAAGGAGCAATTTGTACGTACCAAGCCGCACGTGAACGTGGGCACCATCGGTCACATCGATCACGGCAAGACGACCACCACCGGTGCGATTCTCGCTGTGCAGGCGGCCAAGGGGATGGCTCAGTTCAAGGCCTATTCGGATATCGCGAAAGGCGGTACGGTTCGCGACGAAACGAAGACCGTGACGATCGCGGTGGCGCACGTGGAGTATGAGACCGATAATCGGCACTACGCGCACATCGACTGTCCCGGTCACGCGGACTTCATCAAGAACATGATCACCGGCGCCGCCCAGATGGACGGTGCGATCCTGGTGGTCAGCGCTGCGGACGGTCCGATGCCGCAGACCAAGGAGCACGTCCTGTTGGCCCGTCAGGTCGGCGTGCCTTACATCGTCGTGTTCCTCAACAAGATCGACTTGGTCGACGACCCGGAACTGTTGGAGCTCGTCGAGTTGGAAATCCGCGAGTTGCTCAACAAGTACGGCTTCCCCGGGGATGACGTGCCTGTGATTCGTGGCAGTGCTTTGCCTGCCTACCAGACTCCCAAGGACGAGAATGCTCGGAAGTGCATTGAAGAGCTGCTGGCGGCTCTCGATGCGAACGTCCCCACGCCGGTGCGGGAAGAAGACAAGCCGTTCCTGATGGCCGTCGAAGACGTGTTCAGCATCGAAGGTCGTGGGACCGTCGCCACGGGGCGGATCGAGCGCGGCACGATCAAGGTCGGCGAAGAAGTCGAAATCGTCGGCTTGGCGGACAGCCGCAAGGTGGTCTGCACCGGCGTCGAAATGTTCCGCAAGAACCTCGATCAGGGCGTGGCTGGCGACAACGTCGGGTGCCTGCTCCGCGGGATCAAGCGGGAAGAAATTCAGCGTGGTCAGGTGCTCGCCAAGCCGGGCTCGATCACGCCGCACACGAAGTTCGAAGCCGAAGTTTACTGCTTGAGCAAGGAAGAAGGCGGTCGACACACGCCGTTCTTCAGCGGCTATCGCCCTCAGTTCTATTTCCGGACGACCGACGTCACCGGAACCGCGAACTTGGTCGGCGCCGAAATGTGCATGCCAGGCGACAACGTGCGGCTGAGTGTGGAACTGCACAAGCCGATCGCGATGGACGACGGCGTGCGGTTCGCGATCCGAGAAGGCGGCAGGACCGTCGGCTCGGGTGTCGTGACGAAGATTATTCAGTAACCACCGCCCAGCGATCGCTGGCGCGGAAGAACGTTTTTTGACGGCGACACGGCGAGTCATCCGCGAACGGTCTGGAAAGATCGTTCGCGGTTTTCGCATAATGAGAGGCCGCTTGTCGAGAACGGAAGCTGAAATTAGGGGCGTAGCTCAATTGGCAGAGCACCGGTCTCCAAAACCGGGGGTTGCGAGTTCGATTCCCGCCGCCCCTGCTCGCGGGTTGGATGGCTCGGTAGGTAATCCGAGCGAGGTGGCTTCGGCCTGTTCCGGCTGACCTTTTTTGTGTGTGGTGGATGTCTCGGCGCCTGGCGCGGTGGACCGAGCAGTTCGAGGGAGCTTGGTCGATGTCGCGGGAAGTGGCCGGGTCAACTTCGAGCGGTGGTGGCTTGCTGTCAGAGCTGGCTCAGACGCACGTCTACAAACGGACGCAGGGCCGCCTCGTTCGACAGATCACTGCGCTGGTCATCGGTGCGATCGTCGCCTTCGCGGGTTGGCGGTTGTATGCATGGATGCGGTCCGGCGGAGGCGGGCTGTTGGACTGGCGGGCCATGCCATTGCCCGCACTGGTGCTCGCGGCCGGCTGGTGGTTTGCCTACCGGCTGGTGAACTGGCCGCGTTTCGCTGACTTTTTGATCGCCGTCGAGGGCGAACTGGCCAAGGTGTCCTGGCCATCGCGGACCGAGTTGGTTCGGGCATCGATGGTCGTCATCTTCACGATGTTCTTTTTAGCGCTGATGCTGTTCGGTTTCGATTTGGTTTGGCGATTCATTTTCGAAACTCTGGGCGTGATCCAGTAACTTCGGCGTTATGCCCCTTGCGGTTCAGGCGCGGGTCTCTTGGGGTCCGGGCACGAATCAAGCGAATACAAACGAGGCGATAAGCGTGTCGGAATCCGAGATGGCTGGCGAGCAACCAGCAAACGAACCGGCTGGCACCACGGCGTCAGCGCCAGAATCGGGCAGTGTCTCCACATCGGCAGCCGGCGAAGGCCTGGCAAAAGATTGGTACATCCTCAAGGTCGCCTTCAACCGTGAAGACAAGATCCGGGAAGCTCTGCTGAAGCGCGTCAAGATTTCGGGGCTGGATGACTACTTTGGTGAGATCCTCGTTCCCACCGAGGACGTTGTCGAATTCACTCGGGCCGGTAAACGCCGCGTCGTGAAGCGGAAGCTGTATCCGGGATATTTGATGGTGCAGATGCACCTGGATGATGACAGCTGGTTCTTGATCCGCGAGACAGCCGGGATCAGTGACTTTACGGGCACGGCGGGGAAGCCCGCTCCCATGAGCCCCGGTGAAGTGGAGCGAATCCTCAAGACCACGCGACCGGACGAAGAAGACGCGCAGCCGCTGAAGACTGCGATCCCGTTCAAAAGCGGCGACCGTGTCCGGGTCAAGGAAGGCTACTTCCAGAACCTCGAGGGCGACGTCGACAAGGTCGATGAAGCGAACGGCCGGATTACGGTCATCATCAGCATCTTCGGCCGGTCGACCCCCGTGGAGCTGGATCACTGGCAAGTCGAAGCGATGTAACGCGTCCGCGGCCGCCTGATGTTCGGTCGCGCCCGCACGAGAATCGGCAGTCCTCGGCCGCTTGCCTTTTTGCTGGCGGTCCGAAGGCCCACCCAGCGGCCGGCGGGAAGCGGGCCGATCGCGGACTACCACCGATTTTTTTCGCTGCTTTCCCGGGAAGCCCCTAGGCGCACCGGGCCTGTTGGCGATACACCACTAGACCCCGTACCGAGCTCGGCTCCTGCGGGGATGGCGGACAGCCTGGGTCGGCAATGCAGATCCAGCGGTTCGCCGTAGCGTCAAGCCGGCACTTAACGCCGTGGCTTGAGGGACTTGCGGAACAGCGACCGTGGGCGAGGCTCGCACCCGTCTCTGACTGGGTGGCAGTCGATCGACCGCGGCGTGATTCGGGCGGCAGGCTGGCATCCAAGCTTTCGGGATGCGGTTGAGCAGCCGCGGCAGACCGCCCGAACAGAAAGAGAGCACATCATGGCCAAGCAATTGGTGGGCGTCGCCAAATTCAACGTCGTCGGCGGTCAGGCGACTCCTGCGCCCCCTGTCGGTACTTCGCTCGGCAAGTACGGCATCAACCTCGGGCAGTTCGTTCAGCAGGTCAACGAACGAACGCGCGATTTCCTCGGGACGCCGATCCCGGTGGTCGTTACGGTCTACTCGGACCGCAGTTTCGAGTTCATCACGAAGAGCCCGCCGGCGTCGGCCCTGCTGAAGAAGGCGGCCGGCATCGCCCGGGGTGCGGGTGAGCCGAACAAAGAGAAAGTGGGCCGCGTGACGCGCGAGCAGGTGGAAGACATCTGTCGCCAGAAAATGGCCGACTTGAATGCCCGCGACATTGATCACGCGCGGCGAATGATTGAGGGCACGGCGCGAAGCATGGGAATCGAAGTCGTGTCCTGAGTTGGATCTGCGTCGCCGGTCGTCCGTTGCGACACTCGTTCAGTGGTAGTGGCGGATTCGCCCGCAGTCAGCCCCCCAAGTCAGTCAGGGGATTTTGCAGAAAGCCATGGGCAAGCCATCAAAGCGTTTCCGAACCCTGCTCACCAAGCGGCCGGTCAATCCGGTCAGCCTCGAGCAGGCAGTGGACTTGTTGAAGCAATTCGGCACCACCAAGTTCGACCAGTCGGTGGAAGTGCACGTCCGATTGGGGATCGATCCGAATCAGGCAGATCAAATCGTCCGCGGCAGCGTCGTGCTGCCCCATGGGATTGGTCGGTCGCAGCGCGTGGTTGTGTTTGCCAAAGGGGATTTGGCAGAGGCCGCGCGGGCTGCGGGTGCGGATCAGGTGGGGCAGGAAGACTTGGCGCAGAAGATCAAGGACGGCTGGACCGACTTCGACGTCTGCATCGCCAGTCCCGACATGATGGGATTGGTGGGGCCGCTGGGGAAGGTGCTCGGTCCCCGAGGCTTGATGCCCAGTCCGCGGGCGGGAACTGTCAGCCCGGACGTGGCTCGTGTCGTCAAGGAATACAAGGCTGGTAAGGTGGAGTTTCGAAACGATAAGGGCGGAAACGTCCATGCCGTCGTAGGGCGGCTGAGTTTCGATAACGGCAAGTTGGTCGACAACGTTCGGGCTTTTCTCGACTACTTGCAAACGCTCAAGCCAAATGCAGTTCGCGGCACCTACGTACGCGGTGTCACGCTCTGCGGCACGATGAGCCCCAGTGTGCGGATTGCCGGTTAGTCGAGGATTCGGTTTGGTCGCCCGCATTCGATCGTCGTGGTCGATTGTTGAGACAAGTCCCTTTCGGATGAGATGGCTCGAGGAGAGCCCGCCGATGAGTAAGTTTGTCAAAGAACTCGTAACTCGTGATCTGAAGCAGCGGCTTGATGGCGCGGCCGATGGGGTGCTCGTCAGCACCGTCGGGATGGATGCCATCACGACGCATGACTTGCGGACCGAGTTGAGTAAGAAGTCGATTCGGATGGTTGCCATCAAGAACTCGCTGGCCCGACGTGCGGCGGCCGGTTCATCGTTGGCTCCGCTGTTTGATCAGATCCAGGGTCAAGTTGCCGTTTGCTTTGGCGGCGAAGACTTTGTCTCTTTGGTCAAGGAGGTCGTTCGGCTTCATCAGGATGACAAGAAGTACGCCAAGTTCGAGGCTCGCGCGGGCGTGCTCGATGGCGAACGACTGTCGGCTCAGAAGCTAGAAGAAGTCAGTCGTTGGCCGAGCCGTGAAGAGCAGATCTCGATCCTGCTTGGCCAGATCTTGTCGCCGGGGGCAAATCTGTCGGGAGCACTCTTGGGACCGGGAGGCCAGTTGGCCAGCCAGGTCAAGAAGAAAAGCGAAGAAGGCGAATCGGGTGCGGCTGGCGAAGCCGCCCCCGAGTAAGCCTCTAGGCGAGCCTGGCCGCAGGGCCTTCCCCTCGCCAGATCGAGTGAATGGTCGGTTCGGTCCGTGGCGGGCCGAGTTCCGTGGAAGTGGCAAGAAACGGGGCCCTACTGGGCCGCGAACGATACGCCAAGTCGCCAACTGTCAGTGTTTCGGAGGAAGTGAGCGAGATGAGTGAGTCAGCAACCCTGGAAGTCAGTGCGGAGACGAAGGAACTGGGCGACAAGATCGCCGGTTTGACGCTCAAGCAGGCCAAAGCCCTCAGCGATTACCTGAAGGATGCGTACGGCATCGAGCCGGCCGCGGGTGGTGCTGTGGTCATGGCTGCAGCCGGCGGCGCTGCCGGGGCCGCAGCGGCTGCTCCGGAAAAGACCGAGTTCGACGTGGTTCTGACTGGCTTCGGCGACAAGAAGCTGAACGTCGTGAAGGTTGTCAAGGACCTGACCGGCGCCAGCTTGATGGACGCCAAGAAGCTGGTCGAAGGCGTCCCCAGCACGATCAAGGCTGGCTTGAGCAAGGACGACGCGAACAAGCTCAAGGCACAGCTGGAAGAAGCTGGCGGTACCGTCGAGCTGAAGTAAGGATTGCGGCACGCGGCGCTCGTGGGATGATGCCGGGCCGGAATTGCCAAGCGGCAGATCCGGCAGGCGTTATTCCGCGTGCGTTGGCAAGGTGCTTGCGGTTCGAGCTTCGCGTGGCGTGGTCGCGGGTATCGGCAGCGAGGCAGGTTGCGCTCCGCATGCCGATGCGGCGGTCGGGGACGACGTTCGAGCACGGCGATCCCGGCGGGCTGGTTGGCGAGCCTGTCGGGTGCGCGGAGTCTGCGTAGTCGGGCTTCCTCAGTCCTCTGCGGGCCGAGGGCCACCTTGCCCCAGCCTGGTTCCATGGCCGTCCGCGGCGGATTCTGCGGACGAGCACTGCGAGCGGATCGCGGGGACTTGGTATAGGCAGACGATGGGGTCGCTTCGTGGGCGTCCGAGACGGCTCCTGCTCGATTGCCCCCCGGCTTTCTGGTTCAGGATGGAACTGCCATCTGCCGGTTGTCGTAGCGAATCCTGGGCCAACGGTGTGAAACCCGGCTTTCCAGCCGACCAGATAGTTGATAAAACGAGAACGTGAACCTAGGTCCGCTGCCGCTTCTAGCTCCCTGGGACCCGCCGGTGGTGATGCTGCGCACTGGTTGCCGGTTGGGGACGGGACATCTTTCCTGCGTTTGCGTGGCCGGTCCGGCTTTTCGGTCGGCTCATCTTTCTGAACAGCATCGGTGTTCGACACCCTCGCGGCGAGGCGGTGGTACCGCCAGCCCGCATTTGGCTTGAAGGAGCGCGATTCTTCATGGCTACCCCTGCTCAGCGCCGTTTGCAGCCCACGCGTGTCCGTCGATTCGGCACGGGGCTCGATGCATTTGCGATCCCGAACCTGACCGCCCTGCAGACGGCCAGCTATGCCGCCTTTCTGCAGGAAGAAGCGGAGCCGACGAAGCGGAAGGATCAGGGCCTCGAAAGCGTGCTCCGCGAGATCTTTCCGATCGAGAGCTACGACAAGAACGTATCGCTGGAGTTTCTCCGCTACGAATTGGGCAAGCCTCGGTATACGCCCGAAGAGTGTCGGCAGCTGCGATTGACCTATGGAACGCCGCTCCGCGTCTGGCTGCGCCTGCAGCGGGAGCAGCCGATTGAGGAAGAGGTCTACCTGGGTGATCTGCCGATCATGATGGGCGGTGGTGAGTTCATCATCAACGGTGCTGAACGTGTCGTGGTCAGCCAGTTGCATCGCAGTCCTGGCGTGGACTTTGTGCTGGAGCAGGAAGGGACCAGCGATCGGCGGTTGCCCAGTTGCCGCGTGATTCCCGAACGGGGCAGCTGGATTGAGATCAATGTCACCAAGAAGGATTCGTTGAGCGTTCGGATCGACCAGTCGGGCAAGTTCAGCGCGATGACCTTGCTGCGGGCGATGACCCCTGCTCTTTCGACGGATGCGGATCTGTTGCGGGCGTTCTACCCGACTGAGAAGGAAAAGATCAGCGACGGCCGCAGTGCTGCGAAGATTGAAGGCAAGGTGGCCGTCGACGACGTGGTCTACCCGAGCGGTTCCGACCGAGCGGGTGAAATTCTGGTCGAGGCTGGCCAAAAGATTACGAAGAATGTCGCCGAGGCGATCTGCGCCAGCGGGCTCAAGTCGGTGGAAGTGATGGCGGCACCGAAGGTGCCGTTGATCTTCAACTCGCTGGCTGAAGACAACACGCACAGTCACGAAGAAGCGCTGCTGCGGATCTATCAGCGGTTGCGGCCCGGCAATCCGCCGCAGCTGGAGAAGGCCAAGATTCTGTTTGCGGAGAAGTTCTTTGACCCCAATCGGTACCGATTGGGCAAAGTCGGCCGGTTCCGCATGAATCGCAAGCTGGGGCTGAGCGTGCCCGAAGACGTCATGACCCTCAAGGAAGAGGACATGATTGCGGCGATCAGGTATCTGATCAATTTGTTCGACCCGGATTCAGGCGCGTTGATCGACGATATCGATCATCTGGGGAATCGGCGGCTGCGGACGATTGACGAACTGGCTTGCGAAGAGCTGCGGAAGGGATTTCTGAAGCTGCGGCGGACCGTTCAGGAGCGGATGAGCCTGAAAGACGTCGAAGACATGACGCCGCGGAGTCTGATCAATCCAAAGAGTGTCAGTGCAGCGATCGAGTATTTCTTCGGGCGTGGCGAGTTGAGCCAGGTCGTGGACCAGACCAATCCGTTGAGCCAGTTGACGCACGAGCGTCGGCTGAGCGCGTTGGGTCCGGGTGGCTTGAACCGCAAGCGGGCGGGCTTTGAAGTCCGGGACGTTCACATCAGCCATTACGGCCGGATCTGTCCGATTGAAACGCCGGAAGGTACGAACATCGGCCTGATCAGTTCACTGGCGATCTACGCCGGCGTGGATGATTACGGCTTCCTCGTCACTCCTTTCCGAAAGGTTGTCGAAGGAAAAGTGCTCGAAGAGATCGTGTGGCTTCGCGCCGACGAGGAAACCGAAGCGATCGTTGCACCGGCCGACTCCGAGGTGAAGGATAGTCACCTTGTCGCCAGCGCCAACCTGATCGCCCGCTACCGCAGCGACTTCCAGATCGTGCAGCCCAGCCAGGTTCAGTACATGGACGTGGCGCCCTGCCAGATGGTAGGCGTTTCGGCGGGCTTGATCCCGTTCCTTGAGCATGATGACGCGAACCGGGCATTGATGGGCAGCAATATGCAGCGGCAAGCAGTGCCGTTGCTGGTGGCTGAGCCGCCGATTGTTGCGACGGGGCTGGAAAAGGAAGTCGCCCAGAACAGTTCGATGGTGGTTCGGGCAAAGAAGGCTGGCAAAGTCTCCTTTGTCGATGCAGGCCGGATCGAGGTCGGCAGCGACAAGTATGAAATGCGCAAGTATCACGGGCTTAATGAGCGAACTTGCTTGAACCAGCGGCCGATCGTGAAGCCCGGCGACAAGGTTGAGAAGGGGCAGGTGCTGGCCGATGGGCCGGCAACGTTCCAAGGCGAACTGGCGCTTGGCCGCAACGTGCTGGTCGGATTCGTCAGTTTCGACGGGTTCAACTTCGAGGATGCGATCATCATCAGCGAAGAACTCGTGCGGGCCGACACATACACATCGATCCACATCGAGGACTTCGATGTGGAAATCCGAGAAACGAAACTCGGTCGTGAAGAGTTCACTCGCGACATCCCCAACGTCTCGGAAAAGGCGCTCCGCAATCTCGATGAGGGTGGCATCGTTCGAGTCGGCACATATGTCCGGCCGGGCGACATCCTGGTCGGTAAGGTCAGTCCCAAGAGCAAGACCGAGCTGACGCCGGAAGAGAAACTGCTGCACGCGATCTTCGGTCGAGCGGGCGAGGACGTGAAGAACGATTCGTTGGAAGTGCCCAGCGGCATCGAAGGGATCGTGATCGATACTCAGAAGTTCTCGCGGCGGATGAGCTTGAGCGAGGAAGAGCGCAAGACGTTTGAAAAGGAATTGAAGCAGGCGGAGACGGAAGGAAGCCAGGCGATCGCCACCGCGTTTGGAGCGTTCATCGAACAGCTGGAGCAGGCGACGGGGCACAAGTTCAAGGATGATGACGGGACGCCGCTGGCCGGTGGTCAGGATCCGCGATACCTCGCCGAACGGGCAAGCAATTTCCGCCTCGACAAGCTGACGGACCAGTTGAAGAAGGCGGATGCTGTCAAGGAAGCGCAGCGGATCCACAAGGCGGCGTGGCAGACCGTCGAAGAAGCGATCGACGCGCGCGATCGTAAGCTCAACAGCATGAAGCGGGGCGATGAGCTCCGCAGCGGCGTGTTGCAGATGGTCAAGGTATACATCGCGACCAAGCGGCACATCAGCGTCGGCGACAAGATGGCCGGCCGGCACGGGAACAAGGGCGTGATCGCCAAGATCCTGCCGATTGAAGACATGCCGTTCCTGCCCGATGGCACCCCGCTGCAGATCCTGCTCAACCCGCTGGGCGTGCCCAGCCGCATGAACGTCGGTCAGATCCTCGAGACCCACTTGGGTTGGGCCGGTGCGATGCTGGGTTTCCAAGCGATCACCCCCGTGTTCGACGGCGCCAGCGAGGAAGTGATCAACGGAGCCCTGGCGGAAGCGGGCTTGCCGGCTCACGGAAAGGTTCGACTTTACGACGGGCGGACCGGCGAGCCGCTCGAGCAGGAAACGACCGTTGGTTACATCTACATGCTCAAGCTGCATCACCTCGTCGACGACAAGGTCCATGCACGATCCACCGGACCCTACTCGTTGATCACTCAGCAGCCGCTGGGCGGCAAGGCCCGCTTCGGCGGACAACGGTTCGGGGAAATGGAAGTCTGGGCACTGGAAGCGTATGGTGCGGCCTACATCCTGCAGGAACTGTTGACCGTCAAGAGCGACGATGTTGAGGGCCGGACGAAGATCTACGAGTCGATGGTCAAAGGCGAGAACACGTTAGAAGCCGGCACGCCAGCGAGCTTCGATGTGTTGACCAACGAGATCCGTGGCCTGGCGCTGAACATGGAACTCGAGAAGCGGCCCGTGTAAATCGACCGATCCCCGTTTGCCCGCGGGCTGCTTCAGTCCGCGGGCCCGCGAGGGCGCGGCAAATGACCGGCAACTCCAGTCGACGGACTGGAGTCTTGCGACCCGAAAGCGACCATCGAACCCCACACACGACATCACCCTGGCATATTGCCCCGGCCTGAGGCCGGTTCACAGGAGGCCCGCATGGCATTCGGCGAAACCACCTACGACCGGATCAACGATTACGCCTCGGTGAAGATCAGCCTGGCTCGGCCCCAGGACATCCGTAACTGGTCGTTCGGCGAGGTGAAGAAGCCCGAGACGATCAACTACCGCACCTACCGTCCGGAAAAGGACGGTCTGTTTTGCGAGCGGATCTTCGGGCCGGAAAAGGACTGGGAATGCGCCTGCGGCAAATACCGCGGCATGAAGTACAAGGGGATGATCTGTGACCGATGCGGTGTGAAGGTCACCCACAGTCGCGTCCGTCGCAAGCGGATGGGCCATATCGAACTGGCCGCGCCCGTGGTCCATATCTGGTTCTTCAAGGCAATGCCGAGTCGGCTGGGCAATTTGCTGGACATGAAGACAACCAGCCTGGAGAAGGTGATTTATTTCCAGGACTACGTGGTGGTCGATCCGGGCACGACGGATCTGGAGCGTCAGCAGCTGTTGACCGAAGAGGAGTATCGCGAGGCCAAGCGGCAGTATGGGGAGACAGCTTTCAAGGCCGAGATGGGCGCTGAAGCCGTCCGTCAGTTGCTGACCAACCTCGATCTGGTGCAGTTGAGCCAAGACTTGCGAAAGGAATTGGCGGAGACCGGCAGCAAGCAGAAGAAGAAGGATCTGATCAACCGGCTGAAGATCGTGGAGGCAATCCGCGACTCAGAGAACCGTCCGGAGTGGATGGTTCTGGATGTGATCCCCGTGATCCCGCCCGACCTGCGCCCGCTGGTGTTGCTCGACAGCGGCAACTTTGCCACCAGCGACCTGAATGATCTTTATCGCCGGATCATCAACCGCAACAACCGCCTCCGCAAGCTGGTGGATCTGAACGCGCCCGAAGTGATCATCCGCAACGAGAAGCGGATGCTGCAACAATCAGTCGATGCGCTGTTCGACAACAACCGCTGCAAGCGGCCCGTGCTTGGTTCCAGCAACCGTCCGCTGAAGAGCCTGACGGACATGATCAAAGGCAAGCAGGGCCGGTTCCGCGAGAACCTGCTCGGCAAGCGTGTGGACTACTCGGCCCGCAGCGTGATTGTGGTTGGTCCGCGGTTGAAGCTGCACCAGTGCGGGCTGCCAAAGAAGATTGCGCTGGAGCTCTATCAGCCGTTCATCATCCGCAAGCTGAAGGAACTCGGCCACGCCGATACGATCAAGTCGGCGAAGAAGATGCTCGAGCGTAAAGACGAAGAGGTCTGGGATATCCTCGAGCAGGTCATCAAGAACCATCCGGTGTTGCTGAACCGGGCACCGACCTTGCACCGGATGGGGATCCAGGCATTCGAGCCGGTGCTGGTCGAAGGCAATGCGATTCACCTGCACCCGTTGGTCTGCAAGGGCTTCAACGCCGACTTCGACGGTGACCAGATGGCAGTCCACCTGCCCCTGTCGATCGAAGCTCAGGTGGAAGCTCATACGCTGATGATGAGCACCAACAACATCTTCGCACCGGCCAACGGCAAGCCGATCATGAGCCCATCGCAAGATGTGGTGATGGGTTGCTATTACATCACGCTGGAATTGCCGAACCGCAAAGGCCAAGGCATGGTCTTCAGCGGTCTGGAAGAGGCGGACCTGGCTTTCGCACAGAAGGTCATCGACCTGCACGCGAAGATCAAGGTCCGCCTGCCGCGCGATCGTCGACTGAAGTCGGAGGACAATCGGGCGCCCGCCGGTCAGATCATCGACACGACCTACGGGCGGATCATGTTCAACATGATGCTCCCAAAGGGCATGGACTTCTACAACTATCCGATGCGGTCGGGCGACCTGGCCAACGTGATCAGTGACTGCTACCAGCGGCTGGGGCGTCGCGCAACGATCGAGCTGCTCGATGACATGATGCAGCTTGGCTTCCGCGAGTCGACCAGAAGCGGACTGTCCTTCGCCACCGATGACCTGGTGACTCCGGACACGAAGCCGAAGTTGATCGCTGAGGCCGAAAAGACCGTGATGAAGTACAAGAAGTTGTACGATCGCGGGGTCATCACCGGGCAGGAACGCTACAACCAGGTGCTTGATACGTGGACCCACGCCCGTGAAGCCATCACCAAGGAAATGATGCAGGCGATGGAGCACGATGATCGGGGCGGCACGGGATACGTAAACCCGGTTTATCTGATGGCTCACTCCGGCGCTCGTGGTGGTATCGAACAGATTCGCCAGCTGGCCGGGATGCGCGGTTTGATGGCCAAGCCGACCGGGGAAATCATCGAAACCCCGATCAAGGCCAACTTCCGCGAAGGCCTCACCGTGCTGGAGTACTTCTCCAGCACACACGGTGCCCGCAAGGGGTTGGCCGATACGGCGCTGAAGACCGCGGACTCGGGTTACCTCACCCGTAAGCTGGCTGACGTCGCGCAAAACGTGGTCGTCACCATGCACGACTGCGAGACGACCCAGGGGATCACCAAGGGTGTGATCTATCGCGGCGAGAAAGTTGAAGTCCGGCTGGCAGACAGCATCAATGGCCGTGTCAGCCGCCAGAACATCGTCAATCCGGTGACGGATGAAGTGATCGTCCGCGAAAATGAAATGATCACTCCGGAAACGGCTCGCCGGATCGAGGAACTGGGCTTGGACAAGATCCAAGTCCGCAGCCCGATGACCTGCGATGCTCCGCTGGGCGTCTGCCGATCCTGCTACGGGATGGACATGGCGACCGGCTCCCTCGTTGAAGAAGGGATGGCCGTCGGGATCATCGCCGCCCAGTCGATCGGTGAACCAGGAACGCAGCTCACGATGCGGACGTTCCACATCGGCGGCTCGGTCAGCAAAGCGATCGAAGACAGTGATATCAAGTCACGGAAGGGTGGAACGGTCCGTCTGACGCGTTTGCACGCCGTGACCAACGAAGAAGGGAAAGTCATCGTGCTCAGCCGCAACAGCGAGCTGAGCATCCTGGATGCCAAGGGCCGGGAGATCGAGAAATACGACATCCCCACCGGCGCGACGTTGCTGGTCGCCGACAACCAGGAAGTCAAAGCGGGCGCCGTGCTCTGCGAGTGGAATCCGTACAACATTCCGATCCTCGCGGAAGTCGCCGGTAAGGTTCGCTTCGAAGATGTTGTAGAAGGCGAAACCATGCGGCTGGAACGCGAGTCCAGCGGCACCATCCGCATGGTGATCACAGATCACAAGGGTGACTTGCACCCGCAAATCGTGATCGAGGATGAAGATGGCAAACCGCTGAACGTCCAGTACCTGCCTGAACGTGCCAATATCTCGATCAAGGAAGGCACCAAAGTCAGCATCGGAACCGTGCTGGCCGAAATGCCGCGCGAGACGGGTGGCGTGCAGGATATTACGGGCGGCCTGCCGCGGGTCACGGAAATTTTTGAAGCCCGCAAGCCCAAGGATCCGGCGGTCATCGCCGAAGTGGATGGCACGGTGGAAATCCTCGGCGAAAAGCGCCGTGGCAAGAGGACGATCATCGTGCGGAGCCCCAGCGGAATCGAACGGGAACACCTGGTGCCTCACGGCAAACGGTTCCTCGTTCACACGGGCGACATGGTTCGCGCCGGCCAGGCACTCGTCGACGGCCCACTGGTCCCGCACGACATTCTCCGCGTCTCGGGCGAAGAAGCCGTCCAGCAGTACCTCCTCCACGAAATCCAGCAGGTCTATCGTTCGCAGCGCGTCGATATCAACGACAAGCACATCGAGATCATCGTCGCCCGCATGCTGCGGAAGGTGAAGATCGAGACCTCCGGCGACACAAGCTTGTTGCCAGGGCTGGTGATGGATCGCTTCGAGTTTCGCCGCGTCAACGGTGAATTGGCGAAGTGCCAGAAGATCGCGGATCCCGGGGATACGAAGTACGAACCCAGCACGATCGTTCCCAAGGAAGCGCTGGAACAGACCAACGCCGAGGTGGAGGCGCTCGGCGGAACGCCGGCAAAAGGCAAGAAGCCCAAGCCAGCCACCGCCAGCACCCAGTTGTTGGGGATCACGAAGGCCGCCGTGCAATCGAGCAGCTTCATCTCCGCGGCAAGCTTCCAGGAAACCACGAAGGTGTTGACGGAAGCGGCGCTAGCCGGGAAGACCGACCGCCTGGTGGGTCTGAAGGAGAACGTGATTCTCGGACACCTGATTCCGGCAGGCACGGGTTTCCGAGTGTTCCAGGACTCCGAAGTGAACTTCAATCGGGATGCCCTTGAGGCTGCGGCGGAAGCTCCGATTTCGGCCCTGGAAGAGTCGTTCCCGCTGCTGGCAAGCAGCCCCGCGCCCAGTGCGGCCGCTTCGGAAGACGCGGAGGCACCTCACCACGCGCCGCGTGGAAGTGGCAGCGAAGCCTTGGACGCGATGTTCGGATCCGACGAATAGCGCTGCCGATGCTCCTCGGTTCGGGAATGCCTCATTCCCGAACCGTTTCACGGACCGCTGGTCTCACAGCCCGCGGTCCGTTTGGTCGTCTGCACGCAGAGCGGCCGGCTGTTCTGCCGCGTCCGAATACCGGACTGTGATGCCTGGCCTGCCTACAGGACCGTTCTGCCGGGCCGGCCATTCTTGGCTGGCCCGGCGTGCACAACTCGGATCCAGATCGTCATAATTGCGGTCCTTCGGCAGCACGGTCTTTCGCCTATCGCCGAAGGTAATGATTCAATCGAGATTTCGAGGCATACCATGCTGAAAAGAGATTCGTCTTGCTGTCGAGCTTTTGGCTTGGCGGTTGGGATCGGTTTGAGCCTGACGGCGGGATCGTGGAGTTACGCCCAGGAGTATCTGTCCGGGATCGAATGGCAGGAGCCGCCGATCATCACGCTGGGCAAAGAGAACAGGGATCCGCCCAGTGACGCAACGATCCTGTTCGACGGCAAGGACTTGGCCGCTTGGGAGAACGGCGACAATTGGCCCGTCAAGGATGGCGTCGCGTATTCCGGCAAAGGGCCCATTCGTACCAAGGAGCAGTTCGGCGATTGCCAGCTGCACATCGAATGGTCAGCCCCCACTCCACCCTCGGGATCCAGCCAGGGTCGCGGCAACAGCGGTGTGTTTCTGATGGACCGTTACGAAGTCCAGGTGCTCGATTCATTCGACAATGAGACGTATTTCGATGGCCAAGCGGCAGCGATCTACAAGCAGACGCCGCCGATGGTCAATGTGATGCGGAAGCCTGGCGAGTGGAACACCTACGACATTTTTTGGACCGCGCCACGGTTCGACGAGAACCAGCAGCTGGCCAGCCCGGCCTATATCACCGTCGTGCACAACGGCGTGCTGGTTCTGAATCATTTTGAACTGTTGGGAGACACCCCCTACCACCGGCCTCCGGCTTATGAACCGCACGGTGCCACGGGGCCGATCAGCCTGCAGGATCACGGCAACCCTGTCGCTTTCCGGAATATCTGGGTCCGTCCGCTGAAGGCGCCCGTGGGCAAGCAGACCCGGCCGCCGTTCATCCGCGACGGTGAAAAGGAAACACCGGTCAGCGCAGTCGGAAAGTAGAGGGAGGTCTTACCTCACCTGAACCCGATGCAAGGAAGCGAAGGCCGATGGGACTCGGCCTTCGCGAGCACTGTTCTTCGAGAGTGCAGCCCAAAGTTCGTGCGCTGCAGGTGCACCCAGCGTGGACCAGGGGGCAGGATCGCTAATTCAGCGATTCCCCGCGAGCATAGCGGGCCAGAGTTTTCTCAAACTGCTTCTTGCCGTCTTCCACCACACGGCGGATTTCTACCGCGTTCTGCTCGCTTTCCTTTCGCAAGTCCTCAATCATCGTCAGAGATTCGATCTGGAAGTTGCTAATCGCATCGACCAGTTTCTGAACGCTCTTGGGGTCGATCGTGGAGCCGTAGCCTGCTTTCAAGGCGGCCCGTTCCAGTTCCCGGCCCAGGTCGGCAATGTCTTCCAGGCCTTTGTTGACTCCGGCCTTCATTGCCTCGGTCGCTTGAGTGACCTCGTGCAGACCATGCTGGCTGGTGTACACCGTCCCCAAAATGGTGAAGACGTGCTCGTTGGTCGTGAAGAACGTGACGGCTCGCCGATAGACGCGGTCCTTCACATCGTGCGTCTGCTTCAGTTTGGTCACCAAAGTTTCGCCGACGTCGTAACCGATGCTCAAGTTCTCCGTAATGTCCTTCAGTAGCTGGTAGGTTCGATCTTCCTGTTCGAATTTGTGTCGCGCCTCATCGCGCGACAGCTCCAACCGTCCCTTCAGGCCTGTGTCTTCGCCCTTATATTCATCGACCTTCCCTTGCGCGAGGCTCAATGCCTGACGCGACGCTTCCAGAATGGGTGTTTGCTTCACGAGAAGCTCACGAGCCATCACCTCCGCTTCCTTGAGAGCGAATCGGAAGTCGATATAGGCGTCCATGATTGCTTCTTCTCGCGCTAGCTGCTCCTTCGTGTCAAGGGACACGTCCTTGTAGACTTCAGTGATCTTTTCAAAACGATCACTGGGCGTTCCGCGACGTATCCGCATCCACCAGTTGGAAACTTTTTCGGAAGTACTGATCTTTCCATCTGCCAGCTGATTGATCAGCTTTTTCGAATCATCACGAACCGAATCGAACATCTCTGTGATCTGCAGGTAACGGTCGCCGACGGTGATGTTCTCGACGTTGTCGCGGACCAGCTGATTGAACACGCTCATGTACCGGATCACATTGGCGATCGCCAGCACTTTCGGCTCATCCAAATGTTTGACGCTCTCCAGCAACGTGATCAGTTCGGCAGGTGCGTCTTCCTTTCCCGTCAACCCGAACTGTTTCAGCACGCTGACAGCGCGGTCGAGATATTTCTGCATCGTGCCCGACGAACCCGAACTCGTTGGGAGCTGTTCCACGGTTCGTTCGGTCTGGGCTTGGGCCTGCGCTTGACCAGCGGCATTGGACATCGGTTGGATCCTCGCATCGAGGCTGAAAATGGTTGATCAGGATCTTGAAATGGTAACGTACGCGGTCGCGATCGGCACTATCCAAGGTGGCTCGGCTGGCAGACGCGGGGCATTCGTCGATACGGCCGCAACTCCTTACAATGGGAGTCCCCTGATGGAGCCTGGTCCGGTTTTCTGTCCCTGTCCGCCGCGCAGCGTCCCCGGCAGGTGTCGGCCCGAAGTGTGAAACCCGAACAATCGAGAAGCCAATCCCAATGAGCCAAGCCCAGCAGCAACATGCTCCCTTGCCGGCCGAGGAGCGGGGGCAATTGCCGCAGACGCCGGCAATCGAGGCGGATCTGGATCCGGCCACCGGTTCGTTGCCGGGCTTGACCCTGGAGGAGACGCTCCGCGTCCTGGACGTGGCGCGTTCGCTCCGCGAGCAGCGGATGGAGACCGAACTGGCGCTCAACCGGGATCAGGTGCGCGGCGCCCTTCGTCAGAAGTTGATCGAGTCGGCTCGGATCACCGGAGATACGGTTTCGGAGGCGGAGATTGACGCGGCGGTAGAGCAGTATTTCGATACGATGTACGAGTACGAGGAACCCAAGGGATCGCTCAAGCTCGTGGCTGCGAAAGCCTGGGTCCATCGGCAGTTGCTGCTCTGGGGGGCCGCGATCGCAGCGGCTGCCGGCGCAGCAGGTTGGTGGTACTTTGGTTGAACGGCGGCCCAGGGCATCGGTCCGAGGACGAGGCACCGCCGCAGCGGCTTGCCCTGCCCGGGCCGGCAGGACGGTTGCCCGTGTGGCCACTATTCTTGAGTCCGATGTTGGCTCGGTGGGACTCTGACCTCAGGTCGCCAGTGGCCTGCCTGCCGCAGCAGGGCTAACCTAAACGCCTCCGCTCATTCATCACGGTCTGTTATCCATGCCTGTTTCTGGTGCCGCCGTCCTGCAGCAGCTGCAGCAAGCTGAAGCCGATGCCTTGCAACAGGTGGAAGAGTCCCGGCGAGTGATTGCCGAGGGGCGAAGGCGGTTCGACGAAACCGTCAAGGAAAGACTGGACGCCATCGATGAACTGGCCCGCCACACTTTGCCGAATCTTGACGCTCCGTCGGTAGCGCAAGCTTGGAGTGAAGCGAAGCAGCTTGCAATCCAGGTGCGGCTGCGACGCGATGACCACATTCGTCGGCTGGAAAACCAGCTCCGATCGCTGGAGGAGCAACGTGAAGATTTAGAGCGGCAGCTCTTATCCGCGACCGACAGCCTATCCCAGAAACTGGTGACGCGTGACGAACTGGCAGTCAAGTTAGAGCAGCTTCTGTCAGTGGATCCACAGTTCAAGGCATTGACTGCGGAAGCAGGACAACTACAGCTGCGGATTGATCGCGGGGAGGCAAACCTCAAAGAAATTGAGGCGGATGCCCGCGAAAAGCTTCCTGCCTACGAGAATAGCAGTCTATTCAAATACCTGCACGATCGCGGTTTCGGCACTCCCCAGTATGAACATCGCGGATTTACAAGGCGCATGGATCGCTGGGTCGCCAAGATGATCGATTACAAACGAGCCAAGCATGGATACGAGTTTCTGAAGACCACACCCGGGCGAATGGGCGAGAAACTCGGGGAGTGGCGCGTCCAACTCGACACAGCCCTCAAGCAGATCGACGAGTTACAGCAGAAGAAGGCAGCCGAGATCGGTCTGCAAGCGGTCCAGCAGGCGGTGACGCAGATCGAAAGAAGCCGCGACCTGCTGTCGGTGGAAGTCGATCGTGTTGCTGATCGGGTGTCAGAGTCAGAACAGGAACTAGGTGGGGTGCGGGATACAACGGGCAAGTACTACGAAGAAGCGCTCAAGCTGCTCCGCGAGTTCCTTGCGCAACAAAGAGCCGAACTGCTGGCCGCCCGTGCTCGTCAGACGCAGGACCCAATCGACGATCAGATCACGGCCCGCGTAGCACACGAAGCGCGTGAGCTTGAAGACATGCAGCAGGAGGCCGCCTGGGCCGTTCAGAACGTGAAGCAGGCCGAGCAGATTCACCGAGACTTAGCGGATTTGACCAGGCGCTTCGTGGGCGCCGGGTACCACGATCCCCGCAGCTATTTCGAAGATGATTTTGACGTGATGGGAGCCATTCGCAGCGTGGCCGAAGGAAAACAGTCTGCGTCGCGCGTTTGGATGGAGATGCGGCGTGCCCAACGGATGGCTCCCGGCTGGGTCGAGCAGACTGCCGAGACTGCACAGAATGTGATGACGCACCCAGCGACGTGGGCCATTCTGGAAGCGATGGGTCACGTGGCGGGCGTGGCTCTGGAAGAGGCCGCGCGACGCTCCTACCGCAACCGGTACCACCGGATGAGCGACAGCCGGCGGTCCCGCTGAACGCACAGCGCCGGACCGCCTGCGGCAGGCGATACCGGGGGCCTTGCCGCGCGCCCGGGGGCCTTGCCGCGCGCATCGAACCGAAACGGGCGTTATCGCATCCGGATGTCGGCGCTGACACCGTCGGCTGCGGGGAGGTACGCAAGCCGAGCATAGTCCATCACCATCCGGTGGCTGCTGAACCGCCACGCCAGCGTGCTGATTGAGTTCATCATCAGCTTAATCCAGCGCCGTGGGACTCCATCCAGATCACGGTCGAAGAACGCCGGGATCACTTCCTGTTCGAGTGTCTGGTACAGGGACTTCGCATCGCGACGATCGGTCACGTGATCATCTGCATGGCTTGAGCCGCTGCCGATCGAGAAGCCATTTCGACCGTTGTAGGCCTCAGCCCACCAGCCATCGAGCACCGAGCAGTTGAGCCCGCCGTTCAACACGACCTTTTGGCCGCTCGTTCCGCTCGCTTCCAACGGACGACGAGGATTGTTCAGCCAGACATCCACGCCCTGAATCAGGTGCCGACAGACGTTGATGTCATAGTCTTCGACAAAGGCGACGCGACCTGCGAACCGCGGATCGTGCCGCAAGTTGGCGATCTGCTGGATGAATCGCTTGCCCGGCTCATCCTTGGGGTGTGCTTTGCCGGCATAGATCAGCTGGACAGGCCGTTCGCTGTTATTGAGCAGTGCGGCAATCCGATCCAGGTCGGAGAACAGCAGATTGGCCCGCTTGTACGTGGCAAAGCGGCGTCCAAATCCGATCGTCAGGGCACTGGGATCGAGCAGATTGCGAGCCGCTTCCACCGCGGCATCGGGCTCGCCCCGCCGCCGGCACTGTCGGCTCACCCGCCGCCGAACGAACGACAGCAGTTGATTCTTGAGGGAGTTGTGCGTTTCCCACAGCTCCCCTGGATCGACATCGTGAATCTGCTGCCAAACCTCCGGCTCGCCCATCCGCGTTGTCCAGCCAGCCGGGAAGTGACGATCGTAAAGCTGAGCCATCTGCCAGGCGAGCCAGCTTTGCGTGTGCACGCCGTTGGTGACGTGGCCGATGGGCACCTCATCCTCGGACCGCGTTGGCCAAAGGCAATGCCACATCCGCCGGGAAATTGTGCCGTGCAGATTGCTGACCGCATTGCAGATCCGGCTCAATTTGATGCCCAGCACCGTCATGCAGAATGGCTCGTTGGGATTCTGCCCGTCGACACGGCCCAACGCCATCATTTCATCGTGGCTCAATCGCAGTTGATCGCGAAGCGGACCAAGGTGTTCCTCGACCAGTGCCGACGAAAAACGATCGTGGCCAGCCGGTACCGGGGTGTGCGTCGTGAACACAGTCATCCGCGAAACGACGCGGGCCGCTTCCTGGAAACTGACGCCGTTTTCGTGCATGTAATGTCGGACCACTTCCAGCGGTCCGAAGGCGCTATGACCTTCATTCAGGTGGTAAACGCCGGGACTGATGCCCAAAGCGTGCAAGGCACGAACACCACCGACGCCAAGTACCAACTCCTGGCGAACCCGTGTTCGTTCATCGCCGCCATAGAGCCGGCTGGTAAGTTCACGATCTTCGGGCTTGTTGCCGTCGACGTTGCAGTCCAGCAGGTACAACTTCACCCGACCGACATGCATCAGCCAAACCTTGGCCAGCAGTTGACCGTCGCGTGTATCGATCGAGATGGTCAGGGGTTCCTTGTCGCCATTCGTTGCCGGTGCCAAGGGGAGATTCTCGATCTTTGACTCGAGGTAGTCCTCGCGCTGATAGGCATGATCGTCCAGGTACTGGCGAAAGTAACCCTGACTGTAGAACAGACCTACGCCGATCAGCGGGATGCCCAGGCCGCTGGCACTCTTGATGTGGTCTCCGGCCAGCACTCCCAGGCCGCCCGAGTAGATGGGGATCGATTCATGGATCCCGAACTCTGCGGAAAAGTACGCGACAGGCCGTGCCGACAACACACCCACGTGCGTTGCCGCCCACGTTTGCGTCTGTTCCACGTATTCCTGCAGCCGTCGATAGGCGTAGTTGATCCGGCTCTGCAGAACCAGTTCGTTCGCCCGCTGCAACAGCCGTTCCGGCGTGAACTCACTGAGCAGCGCGATTGGGTTGTGATCGAGCTGCCGCCACCGAATCGGATCGATGTCTCGATACAATTGGTCGCACTCAGGCTGCCAAGACCACCACAGGTTCCGAGCCAGCGCCTGCAGCTTGTCAAACAGTTGCCGAGCTTCCGGGCTGCTGCCTTCCGTGAGGGGGACGTCGCCTGGATTCAGTGCCGTCGAAAAGTCAACCTGACTCATTGTCAGTTCACAACTTCCGGAGAGTGAGACCTCGAATCGCGAACCGTGTTCAGTCAGCGTGCAACCATACTAAGAGCTGTCCGCCGAACCGATGTCGAGCAAGGGTGGAACATCCGCCCCGAACTCAGTGCAGCCTGGTCGCCGGTAACGAACCAGGCAGGCACCACGGGGATGCCCGCGTCCCGCGGGCATTGCGTGCCAAGGGTTATACCCGAGTCATCTGCTGCTAGCCAATGATCCATCATGCAGACGGACCCCCGCCAGGTTGGAACGCGCCTTACCAAAGGCTTCCGACCGGCAAAGTTTCCCAAAATGACAAAGGACTGAAGGCAGTCGTTGCCATTCCGTCAATGGTCCTCGTTGGTCCATTGCGGCCCGCGATGCGCTGATTTCCAGACCGCAAAGACTGGAACACCGCAACGACCGGGCCGGGGGTCATGGTTTCGGCCGCCCCGTGGAGCTCACTGGAAATTCAATTTGAGTCAACCGCACCGATGACGACACCGTTTTCCGAGGAAACCCGCGGAGGGCTCGCTCGCCTTGTCGCGGAGATACGCGAGCGTGGCGCGCGACTGGATCGACCGGCCGATTGGCCAGCCGATTCGCTGCAAGCCTGTGCCCTGTATGGCCTGCCCGCAGCGTTCCTGCCGTCTACTGATGGCGCGCCGGGCACGTCCGAGCGAAGTCAGCTTGCACTGTTGCAAGAACTGGCAAGCGGATGCCTGACAACGGCCTTCATCTACACTCAGTTCATCGCGGCTTGCCGAAGACTGTCGCGCAGTGGATGGGCTCGCGAGCGACTGATGCCCGCCCTGCGTTCGGGGGCTTCCTGGGCGACTGTCGGGATTTCCCATCTGTCCACCAGTCGTCAACACACCACACCACCTCTCCGTGCTCACCACACCGCGGATGGCTGGCGGCTGGATGGCCATACGCCATGGGTGACTGGCGCAGCATACGCTGATTGGTTGGTCGTCGGCGCGACGGCAGATGACGGCGGACAACTTCTGTTTGCCGTCGAGCGAGCTGCCGATAGCGTGGTACCGGGTCCCGGGTTGGAGATGCTGGCGCTCTCGGCGAGCTGTACGGACCGAGTCCATTTCCACCAGACCCTGGTGGCGGACGAGCAACGGCTGGCCGGTCCCGTGTCTCAGGTGCTGCTGGAGCCAGCGGGCCGCGGAGGCGGCGTGGGAGGATTGGCGACCAGTGCGCTGGCGCTGGGTCTGTCGCGACGCGCGATCGATGGCCTGATCGAAGAGCAGCGAAAACAGCAGCGCCCTTCGCTGCAAATGACCATTGAGCGTTTGGGCAGGCGAATGGCCGAGGCAGAAACCCAGATGGACTCGTTGCTGTTGGATCCTCCCCGGGGGATCCCTGGCGAGTTGCGGACGGCGGCAAATCAGCTTGCGCTGGACAGCAGCCAGGCGCTGCTGACTGCCGCGAAGGGCGAGGGATTTCGCTGGGAGCATCCGGCTGCACGCCTCGTCCGTGAGGCACTATTCTTCCTGGTATGGAGCTGCCCCATGGCGGTTGCCGACGCGCATTTATGCAGCCTTGGAGGGCAGGATGGTCCCGATCTCGAAGGCCAAGGCCATTGAGCCGCTCCGCGCACCGGCACGCCGTCATCGAGTTACGATGATAGGACTCCCAGTGGCTTTTGCAGGCCGGCTTCATCGAGCCTGACTGGCCGAGCGCGATCGCGCCGCGGAAAGCACCCCGAGTTGTTGAGTTTCCATGCAAGCCAGCGAAGCAACCAGGCTCTACTTTGATCAGGCGGCCGATCGACTGGATCTTCCTGAATCGTGGCGGACGATGCTGCTGATGCCGCGCCGCGAGGTCCAGGTTCAAGTCAGCTTTGAGCGGGATCATGGTCCTCCGCACACGGTCATCGGATACCGCGTTCAACACGACAACAGCCGCGGCCCGATGAAAGGCGGCCTCCGTTATCACCCCGAAGTCGATTTAGACGAAGTCCGTTCGCTGGCCAGTCTGATGACCTGGAAAACGGCGGTTGTCGACCTGCCCTATGGAGGTGCCAAAGGTGGGATCGCGATCGATCCAAAGCAGTTGAGCGTGCCCGAACTGGAACGGATGACGCGTGCGTTCGTCGATCAGATCCATGACATCGTGGGGCCAGATGTCGACATTCCGGCTCCCGACATGGGCACTGACTACCGTGTGATGGCTTGGTTTCGAAACCAGTGGGAGAAATACCACGGCTTCAACCCGGCGGTGATCACAGGCAAACCAGTGGAGGAATACGGGGCGCGCGGTCGGGAAGAAGCAACAGGCCGCGGCGTAGGCATCGTTACTCTCAAGCTACTGAAGCGTCTCGGCCGGAAACCGGAAGCAACACGCGTCGCGATTCAAGGGTTCGGTAATGTCGGAACGCATACGGCCAAGTTTCTCCACGAAGCTGAAATATCCGTGGTGGCGATCAGCGACCTTTCGGGTGCATACCACAACGCGCGCGGCTTAAATGTGCCTGACTTGCTTCACTACAAGCTGGCACAACCCTCGGGCCTGCTCACCGACTATCAAGGCGCAGACAAGATCCCAGCTCAAGAACTGCTGGAAATGGACGTTGATGTGCTGATCCCGGCAGCACTGGGGAATCAAATCACCGCGGAAAACGCCGGACGTGTCCAAGCCCCGATCATCATCGAGGCCGCCAATGGACCGGTCGACCCCGAGGCCGATGAGATCCTGAATCGGAAAGGCACCATAATAGTTCCGGATATCCTGGCCAATGCGGGGGGCGTTACCGTCAGTTACTTCGAATGGGTTCAGAATCGACAACACTATCGCTGGGGATTGGATCGGGTCCGTCAGGAACTCGATCGAACCATGAGCGGCGCGTTTGAAGATGTCTGGCAGCTGGCCCAGCAAGAGAAAGTCTCATTGCGGACAGCGGCTTTCATGATCGCCATCAAACGCGTTTATCGAGCATCGCAACTGTCGGGAACGTTCTGAACGGGATGGGCCGCGTGTCATGTGGCCCGCTCTGTCTGTGGCTCACCAGAAGCGGGCCCATGGCCCCGCGTTTGGATCCAGGGGGGGCTGGCTGTCCATCCGATGGCGATCGATCGGGCCGGCGCGGGTCGTCCGGGCGATGCCTGTCGCCTGGCCGGGAGCAATTCGGCCCACAGCCAGACCGCGCGGTGAACGATGACGGGCATAGACTGTGGATCGACCGAATGGTTTCCGCAGAGGAAAACCCGTCAGGTCCTTGTATACGGCTGGCGCATCTCGTTGGTGTGACTAGCGGATCAGAAAGTGGTGGTAGTTCATGTATCGGCCAGTGACGAAGCGGGAGCAGCTGCATCGCGAATACACTTTTTTGGGGACGACCCAAAGTCTGTGTCCCGAGTGCCTCCAAGTCGTTCCGGCGAAGATCATCGCGCGCGGGCAGCGTGTCTACTTTCGCAAACGTTGCCCGGAACACGGCGAGCGAGAAGACTTTGTTTGCAGCCAACGCAGCTGGTACGACCGAACAGACGTCAGCCTGCCCGCCCGTCTCCCACAGCGGTGGATGACCAAAGCGGAACGCGGCTGTCCCTACGACTGCGGGCTCTGTCCCGATCACGAACAGCACACCTGTATCGGGCTGGTGGAGATCACAACCCAGTGCAATCTGCAATGCCCGATGTGCTTTGCCGTGAGCGGTCCTGGAGGTCAGCATCTGCGGCTCGATGAATGTCTCCGCGCGATCGATCGACTGGTTGCAAGTGAGGGCCATGCGGATGTTCTGCAGCTCTCCGGGGGCGAACCGACGTTGCATCCGCAGCTGATCCAGTTGATTGACGAAGCCCTGGCGCGGCCGATCGATTATGTGATGATCAACACGAATGGGATTCGAATCGCCCGGGATGCAACGCTGGTCGAACAACTGGCAAGTCGCCGGGAGCAGTTGGAAATCTATTTGCAGTGGGACGGCGGGGACCACCAACGACAACTTGAGCTCCGTGGCTCAGACCTCCGTGACACCAAGCGACAGGCTTTGGAGCGTTTGGCCGCGGCGGATATCAATGTCACTCTCGTGGCGACACTCCAGGGCCCGCTACCGAGCGGCAGTTATCGAGAATTATTGAACGAGGCATTGCGGTATCCAAACATTACCGGACTCAGCCTGCAGCCTGCCACCTACAGTGGGCGGCACGTGTTACCCGAAACTCTCGAACAGCGAGTCACGTTTCCAGACGTGATCGATGGCTTGGCCACGGAATCGAATGGACAGTTGGAGGCAAAGGATTTCGCTCCTCTGCCCTGCGGTCATCCGAACTGTCATCAAATCATGCTGGCTCTGCGCCGAGGCCAGCGATTGTTACCGTTGACCCGGTTTGTGCGGTTGGAGCAGAACTTGGATCTGCTTGCCAATGGCATCAGTTTTACGCGCGATCAGGGGCGAAAGCTGATCGAACAATTCCTGGCCCGGCAGGCTGGCTGTGGAGCCGATTGCGGCTGCGGGTCAGCGGCATCTTTCGCGGATGTGAATCCGACGACCCCGTCAGCCCAGTTCCCTGTCGCCCATCACGGCGGGGCGGCTGAAAGTTCAACCGATGGCGAGTGGCCCGCACGGCTCGTCCGGCTCTCCGTCGATGAGCAGTCATGGGCCACCGATTTCCTGGCTCGCGTTCTCCGTGGAGAAGCGGGAGCCCGCGATATGCTGCGGATCACGATCACGAACTTTTTGGACCCCTATAACTTCGACGTCCGTCGACTGATGAAGTGCTGCACGCACCATGTGCTGCCGAGCGGTCATGTGATCCCGTTCTGCGCTTACAATACCTTGTATCGCAACGGGCACTTGCCGCTACCTCCGATTGCAGAGTAGCCGGTCGTGAGGTCCTGCCAAGTTGCCTTGTCTCTGTCCGGGGTTGGCAGGGAGTCGCGTCTCAGCCGTTGGCAAGTTCCTCCGAGATCGCAAAGGCAATTTCCATTGCCTGATCGTAGTTGAGCCGCGGATCGAGGATCGACTGATAGGCTGTCGACAGATCACCCTCGGTCAAGCCGCGGGGACCGCCGATGCACTCGGTGACATTATCGCCGGTCAACTCCAAATGCACTCCCGACTGGCGAGTACCTGACTGGCGGTGGATGGCAAACGACGTCTTGAGCTCACGGACAATGTCATCGAACCGTCGTGTCTTGTGACCGCTTCCGGTGTTCACCGTATTGCCATGCATCGGATCACAGATCCACAGCACGTGCTGCTGATGCTGGGTGATCACATCGACGAACCGTGGCAAGGATGCCGCGACGCGATCCGCGCCCAGGCGATGGATCAGTGACAATCTGCCGGGCTGGTTTTCGGGATTCAGGATGCGGACCAGTTCCAGCAACTCGTCTGGTTCGATATTCGGACCGATCTTGACGCCGATCGGATTGCGCAATCCGCGGAGATACTCGACGTGTGCACCATCCAAGCGGCGGGTTCGTTCCCCGATCCAAGGAAAATGTGTTCCCAGGTTGTACCAGCCGGTGCCTCGGATACTTCGGCGCGTGAGAGCTTCCTCGTAGGGCAACAGCAGGGCCTCGTGCGAGGTATAAAACTCAACGCGCCGCAGGTCGGCGGGAGTCACTGGCGCGATCGTTTCCATGAAGCGGATCGCATCTCCCAGGGCAGCCACGATTCTCTGATAGCGATGCGATTCTTGCGCATGATCGACCCAGGTCAGATCCCAGTTTTCCGGATGGTGCAGATCGGCGAACCCGCCTTCGCTCAGTGCACGGATGAAATTGAGGGTCAATGCGGAACGTTCATAGCCCCGGAGCATCAACTGGGGGTCGGGCTGCCGATCTGCAAGGGTGAAGCCGGGTCGATTGACGATGTCGCCGCGAAAGCATGGGAGTGTCAGCTCGCCGCGGGTCTCCAGCTCTTGGGAGCGTGGTTTCGCATACTGGCCGGCGATCCGACCGACGCGGACCACGCGGCGGCGAGATCCGTACACCAGCACCAGACTCATCTGCAACAGGACCTTGAGCTTGGCCGCGATTCGCTCGGCTTCACAGTCTGCGAACGATTCAGCGCAATCTCCGCCCTGCAAGACCCATGCTTCACCTGCGGCAGCGGCTGCCAGTTGTCCGGTCAACCGGTCGACTTCCCAACTCGTGACCAGCGGCGGCATGCGGCGGAGTGCGTGCAGGACCTGCTGCAGGCTTCCTTCATCCGGATAGTTCGGCTGTTGTGCCGCAACCCGCAGCCGCCAAGAGTCGGGAGACCAGATCTCGTAGGACATAGCTCAAAGCCGAACAAATCAAAAGGATGAAGGAATTCGCGTTCCAAGGTGTCCGTGGAGGCCGAAGGCGGCGCGCAACGGATCCGCACATTCTGCGCCCGTCAGATCCAGCGGCGGCGGAGAAAGAACGTGATCATGCCGGTTGCGACCGCCGACATCAGTAACAGCGCCAGCGGATAGCCAAACCACCACCTCAATTCAGGCATATTCCACGGGGAAACATTCGGGTCGAAATTCATGCCATACACACCGGCGATGAACGTCATCGGTATGAACAGGGTAGAGATGACCGTGAGCACACGCATCGTCTCATTGGCTTGTTGACTGACTTGCGCGTAATGCAGTTCGCGCAGTTCGGCACAGATTTCACGGTATGTCTCGATGACATCGATCAGCTGCACGGTGTGATCGTAACAATCGCGAAGGTACAGTCGGACCTCGGAATCCAGCAGCGGACTGTCGCTCCTCATCAGCTGCCCGATCGCTTCGCGAAACGGCCAGATCATTCGCCGTAACTGCAGCAAGTTGACCCGCACGTCGTGGACCTCGCGCAAGTCATGCTGGGCTTTTTCGGCGCTCATGAAGTGATCTTCGATCTCTTCAAGTCGCGCGCCGAGATGTTCCACGATCGGAAAATAGCTGTCGATAATCGCATCCAGGATGGCATGCAGCAGATGGCCGGGGGTACGGATCCGCAGGCTGCCATGCCGCTGCCTCAGTCGGTGCCGCAAAGGCTCGAAACAATCGCCCAGTCGTTCCTGGATCGTCAGCAGATAGTTATTGCCGAGGAAGATGCTCAGCTGGTCGCTGATCAATCGGTCGTGATTCAGCGATTGCCCGTCAGTCGCTTGGGGCGCGATGCCCTCTTCCAAGTCCTGATGCCACTCGGGCATCCGAGCCACGACAAACACCTGCGCATCGAACTGTTCGACTTTTGCCCGCTGATGCACGTGCAACACATCTTCCAGCGCAAGCGGATGAATGTGGAAGCGGCGGGCCAGTTCACTCAGAGCGTGAATATCACTGAGTCCCGCCGCATCCACCCACAAAAAACTGTCGGGGGTCGTGGGGATGGGCGGCGTATCGATGGCCCGCACCGATCGATGTTCGACGACATCATCCGGTGTGATTGCAAACACCGTGAGTTGAGTGGGGACCGCATGCGACGGAGCTTCCAGCTGACCTGGAATCGCGCCGGGAGCGCTGCCAGGTCTGGTGGATCCGTGATGAAACTCACGGCGGCGACGGCGACGTTTTCGGGAGGTCGATCGAGCCATAGGCTTTGTTGGATCCGGCAATCGTGCGACTCGGCTCGGTGGTACTCGACCGGCTGGGCCGCAGCGATGAAGGCTTCGGCGTGGCTGCCAGCCTCCAGGCAATCGTGGCTCAGTGCAGGCTCCGTTGCAACGACAGCATCAGTCGCGCGTCATCCAGCAAGCGGTCATCAAAGGCCAACTTCAGCACCCCATCACGCTGCAATTGTTCAGCGATTCGCTGCTGCGCGACTTCGATTCGCGCCGCGCAGGCGGCCGCCTTGCTCCGCCTTTGAGCCCATGAAAGCACGATCATTGCCCAGAGTGCAACGGGCAAGAGACTGACCAGGATGCTCGTGGCGAGCAAACGGAAAGACGGTTCTGGAAAACTTTCCAAAGCGACTCCCGTGGTCGACCACACGCCTCGGCTCGCCTCAAAGTAGTGGCGGTACAGGGCAATGATCGGCCCCGACAACAACGCCCAGAAGGCTACGGTTCCGATCAACCCGCAGAGATTGGCGGCCCAAACCGGGACGGACGCCCGGGCTAATTCCTGATTGGCGAGTTGCTCACTGCGGATCTGAAGTTCATCGAGCCCCTGCAGATAGGCATCCCCTCCCTCCATCGGCTCGGCGGCGGCCGCGATCACGCCTGGAGTCCGCAGGGCCGTTAGCTCGCGACGAAACGTTGCCGTCGCGGGCCGCAATCGGTCACGCACCAACTGGTCGGCTCGTCGCCGCGCCGGTGAATCGGCCGAAGACGGGATGGAGGCGTTCGAGCCCGACCACCATTGGCGAAGGTTGCCGGTTGAGGCCCACGCGGTGGCTAGCAAGCTGGGAAGCGAACCGGCCATTGCCAGAATCAGCCGGTCCCAGGCGCCTGCCGTCAGGTTCAGAACGCCCAGCAGGGTCCGGTAGGGAAACCACAAGGATGAGGTGTCGGCCAGGACCTGGGTCCGCAAGCGGCCGCGGACCAAGGTCGTTGCCAGCTCAGGACCGGTCTGCAGATGGGCCACGACTTGAGAAGGCAGTTTGGCGGCTTCCGCCTCCAGCCGCTCGACGGCCCGCGACACGCGAGGCATTTCCTCGCCCAGCCGTTCGGCCAACACCTGACGAAAGCGGCGATCGCTGGCGGCGAGCAGCCGTTCTCCGCGCTGCGCCCCGCCGCTGCTGAGTATCGGCCGAAGTCGATCACCGATTGCCTGCATCGCGCGGCCCGCGACGAGCGGCTCCCCGCCATTCAATTCAAAATCGTCGATCTGCACCGGTTCAAGGATCTGGCTCAACGGCGCCGCCTCGCCCAGTCGCGCCACCATCGCCTGAATGTCTGATCGCAAATCCGGATCATTCCTGCGGACCACATTGATGATCGGGAGCACGACGCCCCCTTCCCCGTGATGGGCCACGAGGGTTGTCATGGCGCTGCGCACCTGATCGCGCCGCATGACCAGCAACTGAATCGCCGCAGTCTCGCAAGCACGAATCGCAGCGGCCGCAACATGATGCTCCACATCGCTGGCACCGGGCGTGTCCACCAGCAGGTAACCAGCGCCAAGATCGAACATGTCGCTGGCTGCTACCGGGAGGTAACTCTCGGCACGCCGATCCAGCGACAGGGGGGCTCTTGGTCCGATCCAAGTCACCCGTTGCGTGGCATCATGCTGGGCATCGCCGCTAGGCAGTGCAGCTCGTACCTCAGGATCATTGACAAACTGTCGAGCAAGCCATGTCTTTCCCTGACCGGCGGATCCGACGATCGCAACAATCGAATCGGCGGATTGCCTGGCCAACAGCTCACGCCTGCGCTGCTCGTATTCACGGCAGCGAAGGTCGATTTCCAGGCCCAGGGGGCTATCGCCAAACACCCGCGCGGCAGCCGCTCGGACACGCTCCACAAGGACGTGTCCTTGATCCTCGTCCGGACTCTGCAACTGCACAGGCACTGCGGGTTCGAACGATCGCATCAGCCGGCCTCCGGTGGGGGAACGAGCCGCGTGAGCTGACTCAGAAAAGATTCCTGCAACCGCCACCAGGACCAGGCAGTAGGCTGCTGCGTCCGGACCGCAGGATGGGCCGCCGGCAGAATCATCACCTCTCTGCCGGGAAGTTTGAGCTCCAACCGTTCGGGCCGGGGTGCGCCTAAGCAATCGCAGAGGATGCCGATAAAGTTCGACAGCTGCGCTGCGGCCGCCTGGTGCTGGAGCGAGAGCAGCAGACTGCGTCCGTTCCAAGCGGCGATCCCGCCAGCCAACCCGGCCGCCGCCAAAAGTTCCGGAATCGACGCATAGACGATCACCGCCGAACCACCCAAGTCGATCGGGATCAGAATCGCAGCGACCATCGCCGCTGCCAACACGCCCGGCGCTACGAGGGCTCCCCGAATTTTCTGACCCCGCGGCAGCTCGTGCCAAACACGCCTGGCCACCTCCGCCAATTGCGATTGTTCCAACTGCGTGCGATCCTCCCGCTCAAACCGGTCCACGACGCATCCGCCCGCGGCATCTAACGCACCGGGCCGCCCCCATGCAGGGCTCAGGGCGGGGATGTCATATCGTTCCAGCGTTTCACGGAGAACCAGCGGGCTGACAATTCGTCCCTCGCGTCCGCTTTGCAGCGCTTCCTGGACCTGCTGTTGAATTCGTCGCACAGGCAGCACGTCTCGGACCGCCTGCGAAACGCGCTGCAGTGAACCGAACCAGCGTTGCAGAGTCAGATTGCTGCGCATGTACCAGGGCGCAGCTTCCCGCAACGCCTGCTCCAACTGCCGCTGGATCGGCTGTGACTGATGCAAGCGCAACTCCACAATCCGGCCCGCATCGCGCCGACCAAAAAACTCCAGGGCGATGTCCAGTACCCTCGCATGAAAATCCGCGGTCCGCCGCCGCGCTTCGAGATCGGCAGATTCGATCTCCCGCACACCGTCCCACGTTGCTCGTCGTAACTGCATCGCAAGGCTGTCACGCAAGCTGGCCAACAGTTGGGAGCGTTCCAGTCCGGCCAGCACGCCTGACAACTGATCTGCCAATGTCGGTTGGCGGTCAGGTGGATTCTGATCCGGCGATGCATGAGGGCGATAGAACTGCGGAACAGGCTCTCCACCCCGCTCGGTTGCCGCTGGCTTTCCGCCGGAGTCTTGCGGGCTCCACCGTTGGCTGCCATCCAGCTCATAGTCGTACGCGATCAAACACGTTTGAAGAGCATGTTCCGTCAACAGCGGTTGAACATCTGCCAACACCTCGTGAGGCGCGTAACGGGGACGAACACGATTGATCGCCAGTAACTGCGGGCAAGCCGGCATCGCGATCCGAGCCAGCTGCAGGATGTCACTGAGCGTCTGATCGCGGAGCGCATGGTAGGCCGACACCACCATGAACGCACTGCAGAGACTCGCTGCCCGAGCAAGGAACTCACGCCGCTCAGCGGCCTGCCTGTCGCCGACACTCCCGGTTTGAATGTCAGGACAATCCAACAAGCCCAGTTCGTGATGGTCCAGCCCCTCGTCAAATGCGACCAGCGGAATGGCCAACGCACCGAACTGTCCATCCCGATTGTTGTACTGACGATGGGCTTCCGCCGGATTTTCGGAAAGCAGTTCCGGTGCTCCACCCAAACAATCCGTCAGTCGCTCCGCCAATAAATCCCAGATTTCGCCGCGACGCCACGATGCAGGCAACCAAAGTACAAATCGATGTGTGCCTTCGCGATTGGCATCCCCGCGCAAGGCCCGCGCCCGACCCGGATCGCTCAGCAATGCAGCGACGAGGCTCGTCTTTCCGCTGTTGAGCAGCCCGGCCACGGCGATGATCGGACAGGCCGCCAAATTCTCGGCCGCCCGCCAGCCCCGCACCGCGGCGGCCAGTCGCGCGCTGGCCGCCGGATGATGCTCGGCCAAATGCGGCATGAAGCCCTGCTCGACCAACGGCTCGGGAAATCGCCTGCGGACCGCCGATCGGCTCGAATCAGGTACCTCGTATTGCGTAGTAGTAGGTTCGGGCGGGCTGAGAGCCAGCTGGGCGGCGATCGCCGTCCAGGAGCCGGACGACATGGGCCCGGGAAATGGCATCGCTTCCGCGTTCGCTGCTGAAAAGAAAGGGCCCGCGCCGGATCGGGCTCCGCCGCTCGGAGGGTTCCGGCCGAGGGCTCGAACCGGGCCGTGTATCCAATCGGAGCGACCGGGGGGCCGATCCGTCAATGGCGTGTGGAGCGGTCGAGTGGTCTGGGATTCTTGCAGAAAATTCTTGCTTTGCGCGCCGCTTCGGCCACTCGCCGTGGCCTAATCCTTAGCAGGCGAATCAGCCGCGGGCGTTAGAAGCGGCAGAATCGTTCCGCGAAGAGCTCGCCCTTGTTCCGGCACGTGGGGGGTGAGGATCGCCGCCAGAGGTGGCGGTCGGTTGGTCCTGAACGTCGTCGAGTCCACCTGGTGATTCCAACGAGGCCCTCATGAGCCGTGAAATCCGATCGATCGAACTCAATCCAACGCGGATTGCGGGTGGCATCACGTTCACGTTGGCAGCGCTGCTGATCCTGTACCTGCTGACGGCGGGTTGGTTTTCCGTGGCGCCTCACGAGCAGTCGGTCGTGCTTCGCTTTGGCAAATACTTGCGGACAGTCGGTCCTGGTTTGCATTTCAAGGTTCCTTGGATCGACACGCAGATCTCGGTGGACACCAGTGAGCGGAGTTTGCGTCTGCCCTATGCGCAGGTGGAAGCTTCTGGCAGTGAAGGATCGCTGGAGGTTGATCGAGGAAACCTGGAAGACAAGCTGATTCTGACAGGCGACCTGTACGCGGCAGTGGTTGAATGGAACGTCGTGTGGCGGGTCGAGGAGCCGCGCGAGTACCTGTTCAGCTTCGATGGTCAGGATGGTCGCGTCGAGCAAGTGATTGTGGCCGTTGCGCGAAGCGTCATGCATCGGCTTGTCGGCGATTACTCCGCGGATGAAGTGCTGACGGGGAAACGGGAGGAGATCACCCAAAGCGCCTTGCGAGAGATGACCAAGGCTCTGGATTCTTACAAGACAGGCGTCGCCATTGTCGACCTGCAGATGCAGCGTGTGACACCGCCGGGCAATGTGAAGCCCGCGTTCGATGATGTCAACGCATCGATTCAGCAGCGTGATCAGTTGGTCAATGAAGCGCGGCGCGAGCGAAACCAGATGGTGCCCAAGGCCGAGGCTGAACGCGACCGCTTGATCCGCGAAGCCGAAGGTTACGCAGCGCGGAAGATCGCGGAAGCGGATGGGGAAATCGCAGCCCTGCTGGCCAAGTATGAAAGCTACAAGTCCGCGCCCGAAGAGATACGCCAGCGACTCTATCTGGAGACGATGGAACGCGTCCTGCAGAGGAGCGGACCGAAGACGATTCTTGACAGTGGAGTCAAAGGCGTCGTCCCGCTGCTGGAACTGAACCAGTCCGCAACGTCAGTGACCTCGCCATTTCGAGGATCTGCCGGCGGCCGCTGAGCCACCCAATCAGACACAACGTGGCCATCCGTGAGCCGCGTGAACACAAAGTAGCGTGAACACAAAGTAGATCGCCAAGCCGGCTTTGGACCCACCGCTTTGCGTGGGCAGCATCGGTCGGCCATGAACGAGTCGGCCATGAACGAGTCGGCCATGAACGAGTCGGCCATGAACGAGTCGGCCATGAACCCCGGATCGCAAATCCAACGTGGCCCGCGAAGGGCCTGAGGAACGGTTCGAAGTCGACGGAACTTTCTCCCCGCACAACGGGAATCGAATTGATGAAGAACATGATTCGAGTTCTAGCCGGGATCGCCGTGTTGATGATCCTGTTGCCATTTTTTGTATTTCGAATCGACGAGCGCGAAATGGCGGTCGTGCTGAGATTCGGCGCGCCGCGGCATGAGTATCGCGAGCCGGGCATCCACTTCCGCTGGCCGTTGATCGACACCGTCGAGCGAGTGCCCAAGACGCAACAGTTCTGGGGCGACAGCCGTGACCAGCTATTGCCAGACCTGCCGACTAAGGATGACAAGAAGATCGAATTGATTCCGTGGGCGATCTGGCGGATCAAGGATCCCACCGTTTTCGTGCAACGCTTGCGTTCCATGGGCAACGCGGAACAGCGCGTGGCGCAGATCACCCGCAGCGCCATCCGCGACGTGATCACACAGTACTCGCTGGAGGATCTTGTCCGTAGCACGGATCGGGAACTGCAGATTACTGGGATCACGCCAGGCACGTTTGGAGCCGCCAGCAGCACGCGGGCGGAGCAGATCTTGCTGCCCGACGCGCAGATTCAGACGCCAAAGGAACAAGTCGAAGGCCGACCGAGAATCCTGGAGCGAATCAAGCTGGAAGCGCAACGACGGCTGGCCGCCAAGGGCGAGGACGTGGATGCGGCTGGCCGTGGCATCGAACTGATCGACGTAGGCATCTCGCAGATCGCCTTCGTCGACAGCGTTCGAGCCAAGACATTTGAACGCTGGATCGCCGAACGCGAAGCGATTTCGGCCCGCAACGTCAACGAAGGCGAACGGCTGAAGGCGGCAATCATCAACGAAACGAAGGCTGAAGTGGAACGGATCGAGGGCGAAGGCCAGCAACGATCCAGCGAAATCCGCGGCCGCGCCGACGCGGAGGTGATCTCCAAGTACGGGGCAGCCGTTCGTGAGACGGGCGACTTTTACCAGTTCGTCCGGACGCTGGAAGCCTACGAGAACGCATTCGACAACAACAGTCGCATGGTGCTCACCACCGACAGCCCGTTCTTCGAACTTTTCAACGGCCTGCCGGCGATCACCGCAGAGCCCACTGCCACCAAACCACCCCTGGCAGAGAGACAGCCGTAACGCGAGCGACAGGTCAAGGCCGGCTCGCTGGTTCAGCAGTTACTTCCGCTCCGAAACAGGGCGCCCCCGAAGCAGCGCGTCTGCCTCAGGGACCGATCGCCCCATCGCACACACGGACCGATCCAGAATGACCACTGTGTGTCGTCCGCTGTGGGCCAGTCATCGCCGAAACGTGGATGTTTGGGCTGCGGGTTCGCCAACCCGGCGATCGCCGTCGCACGGGATGCAAATCAACAAGATGGGATCAGGCGCGGCGCCGCCCGGTGCGACGAACGCGATCCGCGCCGGGTGCAATCCGATAGAGCCAACCCCCCCGGCGTTTGCCTGCAGTTTCCAAGGCACCGCAATGGCGAAGGACGTACGCCAACCGCTGCGCAATCCAACGGGGCTCTTCCAGGTACTCCGCCAACTCGCGCGTGTCGAACAACCCTTGGGTCGCAGGCTCCGCCGCAGGTCGGCAGGTCTTTTGGCTGGGGCGACGAGGCGGACCGCTGGCTTTGGATGGAGCGCCAAACCGCTCCACCAGTCGATAAAGGTGCAGCAGATCGGCAGTCGTCCGTAGGAACTGCCCATCGTTGACTTGCAGCAGTTCGACATCCAACACTCGATAGTCACGGCCGCGAAACCTGCGAGCTCGACGGCTCACGCGATGCTCAAGCACCTCCACGGTGGGGACTTCCAGGGTCAAACGTGGATGTGGAAAGATGTCGCGAAAATACATCAGTTCATGGACCAGGTCGATCCAGGCACCGCGCTTCGGGCTCAAGCGATGACTGATAATTTCTCCGCCTTGCTTTGCATAGCGGACAAGTTGTTTGCGGACGATCAGCGGCTTGACGACTCGAACCTTGTGTCGTTCGAGCAGGTTTCGCACCTTGCTGCGGATTGCTGAAAGAGAAGCAACTTGGATCTCGATCAGTTCTTCATTGGTGCGCACATCGATCCGATAGCCATCGACGGGCGTTTCTACTTGGGCAGCCAAGCCGCTCTTCTCGGCATAGACGGATTTCAACTGACGGTGCAGCGACATTTCCATCGATCAAACGCCATCCATGAAGGAGACATCGCTGGCCGCTCACCAAAAGCTGCGAGCCGCTTCGTTCCGCGGGTTCCTGGCACGCACCGAGTTGCTTGATCCGTCAGGCAACATATGGAAGACGCTCATGCGCGACACGTTCGTGCCCGAAGAGAGCGCCTTCACGAGGTCTTGATGCCCAAGTCACTGAGGGTCAACAGGCTTCGCGCGGGCAAACCGGCCTCCGCCAATCGTTCGCGTCCACCTTCCTGGCGATCGACGATGGCGAGCACTCCTGCGATCTCCAGTCCAAACTGCCGGGCGGCTTCAGCGGCTTTCAACGCGCTGCCGCCGCTGGTGATCACATCTTCCACGATGACCACCCGCTGGCCGGCCTGGACCGGGCCTTCCACTTGCCGACCGGTTCCGTGTTCCTTGGCTTCCTTCCGGACGATGAATCCCCGCAGGGCCTCGCCACGCTGTCCTGCTAGTGTGATGATCGCGGCCGTGATCGGATCGGCGCCGATCGCCATCCCGCCTACGGCATCCACCGGCGGGTCCATTTGCGATAACGCTTCCAGCATGCCTGCACCGACCAGGTTGGCTCCCTGTGGATGCAGCGTTACCTTGCGGCAATCGAGGTAAAAGCTTGCGGTCTTGCCGCTGGCGAGTGTGAACTGCCCGAACTGAAGGGCTTCGCGATGCAGCAGGTCGATCAGCGCTTGACGGTCGTACACGGGAAATCCTCAATGAGTCGCGGGCCGATGGCCGGCACTATGCGACACATGCAGTCGCTGCACAAGTCCCGTAAAAACCGTACGGTTTGCCGCGGCGGATGAGGCGCGCGGGACGGTCGCAGAGACTTGGCCCCGCATTCCGTGGCGGCGAAGTCCCTATCGGCGGATTGTGACCGACGAGCCAGCCGAAAGGATGGCGTAGATGTCGCGGGCGTCGATCGGACTCAGTTGAATGCAGCCCGGGGGAACGCCTGGTCCTGCGCTGTCAGGGCTCCCGTGAATGCATACGCCGCGACCGAGATCCAGCCATACCTTGCCATACGGATTGCTCGGATCGCCCACCGGAATCGATCGTCCGCCGGGACCGTAGTAAGTCCGTCCTGATTGCTTGTCGAGAACTTGATATTCACCGGACTCCGGGATCGGGTCGTTTCCAACGAAAATTGGGAATCGCCCGGCGTATAGATCATTGAGGAACAACGTCAGGGATCGACGATCCAGGTCGACTTCCGCACGAAACGGTCCGCGGACGGTCTTCAATTCCGTTCCTGGCAGCAGCACATCCGGATCAGCGACGCCATTGATGTTCGCCAGCAGTTGCGTTGGCACGTCCAGCTGCTTCGCGATGTCATCCAGACGTTCATTTGCTCCCACGCGGTACGGCGTTTCGAGGTGATGAGCCTTTGAGTAGATCACTTCACCAGCCAGCGGATCGAGCCGTTTGATCAACTGTTCCTCTTGGGCGGGTGTCAGGTCAGGGCTGCCATAGAACAGGCTGAGCGTCGCCAGAGCTTCTCGGAGCTGTCCCTTCTCTACGAGGCGATCGGCTGAGTCAATTGCGTTTTCAAAGCCAGCCGCGCTGGCCGCGCGCGAGAGATTTGTGTCTCTATTGCCGTCGGCTGGCGGGTTCGCTTGTGTTGCAGCCGCGCTTGACAATGGGCTGTCCGGCAGCGGCGGCGGGAGAGTGACATCCGCCAGGCTGTCGGGGCTCGCAGCGGTCGTCGACCGGCTGCCGGAGACGTCTCCGGTGGCATTCGTTTGTGCGACTTCTGAATCACGCATCGGGGCCGCGGAGTCCGCGGCGCGATTGCCGCCAGGCGCGGGCGGCAGGCTGAAGCCTCCGCTCATTCCAGGCAACGTGCCGGAGTTGTCGGCCAGGGGAGTGCTGTTGCCCTGATCATCGCCCGGCTGGTCGCTCAAACTTGCACTGTGATCGACCGCGCCGGTGGCAGCTCGCGTGTTCTGGTCGATCGCCGTGCTCGGATCAGCCGGCAGGTCTGGGATTTCAATGTCGATCTCGTCCCCGCCATCTGCCTCCAGTTCCGAGACCAATTCGTTGATCTCAGGGGACAGGGCCTGTTCGGGCGTATTCATCGCCACGTAGGCCCCGTAGAGCACCGTCAGGAAGAGGACGACCACGACGGCTGTCTTGAGCGTTTGCATGACGAAAACCTCCCTGATCCATCGCTAAGCGCGATGCACGCGATCCTTCGCGTCGATTCGTATGATCCAAGGCCTGTTGTGATGCCTTGTTGTGGATTCGGAACTGGACCCTAACAACCACTGGCCCTCCCCGTCCAGAGCACTCATCGTACTTGGCGGAGGAGTCAGCGGAACGTCTTCACGATCTAACGTTTTGGTTCTGACTCGGGTGCCTGGGCCACCTCCAGGGCGGGCAGCACCCCGAGGTATGTCAGCAGGTCGCTGATGTCCTTGAGCGTCAGGTTATCAAGCAGTCCCGAGGGCATGACACTCGTGGCGCTGGGCAAGATCTGATCGATGTCCGGTTCAGACAAGACCGTGATCTCGTTCTTGGAATCCCGGATTTCGAATCGATCACCTTGCTGTGAAACGAGGCCCACGTGGATCTTGCCATCGAGCGTCAGGACACGCTTGGACCGGTATTGGTCACTGATCACATGTGAGGGATAGAGCAGCGATTCGAGCGTTTCACGGCGGGTGAAACGCTTGGCGAGGTTGGTCAGGTCGGGGCCTACCTGGGTCCCCTGTCCGCCAAAGCGATGGCACGTCGCGCACTGGGCGGAACGGAACACTTCTGCACCGTGCAGCGGATCGCCGGCTCGCCCTTCGTCGCTGTCGATGTACTGGACCAACTGGTCCAAATCCCATTTTCCGCCATCTTCTCCCGGAAGCGCTGCCGGGGGTGCGTCGGGATAGGACTTGCTGTACCACGTCTGCCATGGCGCGATCGGTGATTCACCGTCCTTCGGTGGCAGTTGTTCGCCAGTCCAATGTTCGAGCAGCTTCAGTGCGGCGGCAGGGCGTCCTCCGCTCTCGACAACGCGAAGCCCGATCAAAATCACTTGACGGATGGCTTCCGGGTCATCGGTACCGACTTCCACGGTGGACAGCTGGTTGAGCACGTCGTCGGCTGCGGCACCGTCGAGCAGATGGAGGCTGCGAACCAGGTAGTCCCAGTTCTCGCCATCCGGATGAAGGGCCAGGCCCATGGCAATCGGTTCGCGCCGTTCGGGATTATCTCGCCATATCTTCCGCAGGTACTCTTGCGACTCGTTGTCTTGTGCCATCGAGAGAAGAGCGGTGATGCCCGTGCGCAAGCGCTTGTAGACATCATCAATGTGTTGTGGATCGTTGATGGCCTCATCCAGAGCGCGAAGGTCTGCCGCGAGGCTGGAATCGACTTGAGGTGGCAAGCGATACAGCGCCGCCAGAGCAGCATTGGGCCAACGCGTGCCTTCACGGATCACCAGTCGAATCTCGTCTTCGTTCAGGTTCTTCGCGAAGTCACGCGTCGCATGCATCAGATAAAGCGGGAAACTGCTGCCGCCGGTTGACTGAGCAGCCAATTCATAGAATCGCAGCAGTTCAAACCGTTCGGAGGCGGTCCAATTGCGCTCGAAGAAACGCAGATGCATGCCGACCAGCATCCGTTCTTCCATCGGCTGGTCTTGCGACAGCATCTGCAGCGCACGGGGCACGACAGAGTCTGCCTGGAGGGCCGTGCACAGTCGCATCAGTTCACGGGTCAAGCGGGCTTCACCGCTGGGAAACTCTTCAGCCAGCTGATCGCGGAGTTTGCCCAGGTCGGCAATCGGCAGTTGGCTGCGATGGAGGGTGACTTGTTGCAAGCGAAGGAGATCCAGGAAATCGGCGTCGCTCAGGAAGCCGGTCAGCAATTGACTGGTGCGTTCCAGGATCGCGAGTGCCGTCGTGTCGTCCGGTTGCGCATTGATCAGGGCCAGGCCGCCCACCAGATTCACGCGCGGGTTCTTGCTTGACAGAACCCGCTGCTGCCAGCGGTTGGGAGCCTGTCGCTCGAGCAATCGGCGCCCCGCAAATGAGAGTTGACGATCGGGGCTGGCCAGTAAAGGCATGATGTCGTCAATTGGCACTTCCTCACCGCATCGATTCAACGCCTCGCAGGCGGCTCGTTGGACGCGTGCGTCCTGATCACCGAGTAACTCGACGAGTCGTTTTCGATTCTCGGGTGCGGGATGCAGTCCCATCAGTCGCGCTACCTTGGCGCGGACAGCTTCATTGCCGGTCTGAGAAAGTTCCATCAGCAGTTCGGGAGATGGGGCTGGACCGAACAGCTGCATCAGATCCAGGGCCCGCAGCCGGTAGTGGGGCGGATTGTCATCGCTGTAAGCGACGCCTGCCACCA
>Ga0114939_10000303_pt1 | contig 42837 bp, 43 predicted proteins | sample AshMeaCrysSpring_FD_87196 | JGI IMG/M metagenome (GOLD analysis project Ga0114939, IMG submission 87196) | Groundwater microbial communities from Big Spring, Nevada to study Microbial Dark Matter (Phase II) - Ash Meadows Crystal Spring | ecosystem: Environmental > Aquatic > Deep subsurface >...
AGGGGGTGGACCAGGCCTCCGACGACTACCTGAACCAGGGCGCCGGCGACCAGGGCCTGATGTTCGGCTACGCCTGCGACGAGACGCCCGAGCTGATGCCGGCGCCGATCTACTACGCGCATCGCCTCGTCGAGCGGCAGGCGAGCCTGCGCCGCGACGGCCGGCTGCCGTTCCTGCGGCCGGACGCCAAGAGCCAGATCACCATGCGCTACGTCGACGGCAAGCCGCACTCGATCGACACGGTCGTGCTGTCCACCCAGCACAGCCCCGACCAGAGCGAGTCGGCCACCAAGCTGAAGGACAGCTTCTACGAAGCGGTGCGCGAGGAGATCATCAAGCCGGTGCTGCCGAAGGAGTGGCTGACCCGCGAGACCCAGTACCTGATCAACCCCACCGGCCGCTTCGTCATCGGCGGGCCGCACGGCGACTGCGGGCTCACGGGCCGCAAGATCATCGTCGACACCTACGGCGGCGCCTGCCCGCACGGCGGCGGCGCGTTCTCAGGCAAGGATCCGAGCAAGGTCGACCGCTCGGCCGCCTACGCGGCGCGCTACGTGGCCAAGAACGTGGTCGCCGCAGGCCTCGCGCGGCAGTGCCAGGTGCAGGTGGCCTACGCCATCGGCGTGGCGCGGCCGATGAACATCACCGTCTACACCGAGGGCACCGGCAAGCTGCCCGACGAGCAGCTCGCCAGGCTGGTGGCCGAGCACTTCGACCTGCGGCCGAAGGGCATCGTGCAGATGCTCGACCTGCTGCGGCCGATTTACGAGAAAACGGCCGCCTACGGCCACTTCGGCCGCGACGAGCCCGAGTTCACGTGGGAGCGAACCGATCGGGCCGAGGCGCTGCGCAAGGCCGCCGGGTTGTAGTCGTTGCGCCGGGCGGCGGGCTTTGGCGCGGCCCGCCGCGGCTATACTGCGCGCCTGCTTCGAGGAGCGTTGCGACAGGCCTGCCGGCCTGCCAGGCTCGAAGCGGCGGCCGCCCCCGGCCGCCCCGTTCCAACGGCGCTCGCCCACTTCTTTGAACTCGAAAGGAGGGCGCGAGATGAGCGCCGTATTGAAACCCCGCAACACCGACGATTTCGTCGTCGCCGACCTTGCCCTGGCCGACTGGGGCCGCAAGGAAATCCGCATCGCCGAGACGGAGATGCCCGGCCTGATGGCGATCCGCGAGGAGTTCGCCGCCACCCGGCCGCTGCGCGGCGCGCGCATCACAGGCAGCCTGCACATGACGATCCAGACCGCCGTGCTGATCGAGACCCTGCAGGCGCTCGGAGCCCAGGTGCGCTGGGCAAGCTGCAACATCTTCTCCACCCAGGACCACGCCGCCGCGGCAATCGCCGCCAACGGCACCGCGGTATTCGCGGTCAAGGGCGAGTCGCTCGACGACTACTGGGAGTACACGCACCGCATCTTCGAGTGGCCCGATGGCGGCTACACGAACATGATCCTCGACGACGGCGGCGACGCCACGCTGCTGCTGCACCTTGGCGCGAAAGCGGAGAAGGACGCTTCGTGCCTCGCGCAGCCGACCTCGGAAGAAGAGGTGGCGCTGTTCAGGTCGATCAAGGCCAAGCTGGCCAAGGATCCGACCTGGTACTCGACGCGGCTGTCGAAGATCAAGGGCGTCACCGAGGAGACCACCACGGGCGTGAAGCGCCTGTACCAGATGGCCAGAGAGGGCCGGCTGGCGTTCCCGGCGATCAACGTCAACGACTCGGTCACCAAGAGCAAGTTCGACAACCTGTACGGCTGCCGCGAGTCGCTGGTCGACGGCATCAAGCGCGCCACCGACGTGATGATCGCCGGCAAGGTGGCGGTGGTCGCCGGCTACGGCGACGTCGGCAAGGGCTCGGCGCAGGCGCTGCGCGCGCTCTCCGCCCAGGTGTGGATCACCGAGATCGACCCGATCTGCGCGCTGCAGGCGGCGATGGAGGGCTATCGCGTCGTGACCATGGACTACGCGTGCGAGAAGGCCGATATCTTCGTCACCGCCACCGGCAACTTTCACGTGATCACGCACGATCACATGACCAGGATGAAGGACCAGGCGATCGTCTGCAACATCGGCCACTTCGACAACGAGATCGACGTGGCGAGCCTGAAGCAGTACAAGTGGGAGCAGATCAAGCCGCAGGTCGACCACGTCATCTTCCCGTCCGGCAAGCGGATCATCCTGCTCGCCGAGGGACGGCTGGTGAACCTCGGCTGCGGCACCGGGCATCCGAGCTACGTGATGTCCAGTTCGTTCGCCAACCAGGTGATCGCGCAGATCGAACTGTTCACGCAAACGGCGAAGTACCCGGTCGGCGTCTACGTGCTGCCCAAGCACCTCGACGAGAAGGTCGCCCGCCTGCAGCTGAAAAAGCTCGGCGCGCAGCTGACCGAACTGACCGAGGCCCAGGCCCGGTACATCGGCGTGGCCAAGGAAGGTCCGTACAAGCCGGAGCACTACCGCTACTAGGGCGATGGCCGCGCCCGTGCTGCGCGTGGCGCGCGCCTGCTCCAACCTGGCGCAGGCGCGCCGCTTCTACTGCGACGCGCTGGGGCTGTCGGTGCTGGCGGAGTTCGCCGACCACGACGGTTTCGACGGACTCATCGTCGGCCTGCCCGGCGCCGGCTGGCACCTGGAACTGGTCGTCGAGCATGGAGCGACCGTCGCCAGGCCTTCGGCGGAGGACCTGATCGTGCTCTATGAACCCGATCGCGCGGCCTACGAACTGCGGCTGCAGCGGCTGCGGGCGATGGGTGCGGCGGTGGTGCCCTCGAACAACCCGTACTGGGACCGCTGCGGCGTGACCTTCGAGGGCCCGGACGGGTATCGAACCGTGCTCGCCAATCGCGCCTGGGCGGCGTGAAGAGGAGGCAGGGATGCGTATCGCGGTGATGGGCGCCGGCGGCGTTGGCGGCTATTTCGGCGCGCAGTTCGCGCGCGCCGGGCATGAGGTTGCCTTCATTGCCCGCGGCCCGCACCTGCAGGCGCTGCGCAGCGGTGGGCTGACGGTGGAAAGCACGGTGGCGCCGGCGCGCGGATTGAAGGTCGTCGCCACCGACGATCCGGCGCAGGTGGCGCCGGTCGACGTGGTGATGTTCTGCGTCAAGCTGTGGGACGTCGAGGCCGCCGCGCCGGCGACCGCGCCGCTGGTGGCCGGCGGCGGCATCGCGATCCCGTTCCAGAACGGCGTCGAGAGCCACCGCGTGCTGGCCCGCGTGCTTGGCCCGCAGCGGGTGGCCGGCGGCGTGGCGCAGATTGCCGCGGTGATCAAGGCGCCCGGCGTGATCGCGCACACCGGCACGATGGCGAGGCTGCGCGTCGGCGCCTTTGCCGGCGGGCCGCAGGCGTCGGTGCAGGCGTTCGTCGACGCCGGCCGCGCCGCCGGCATCGAGATCGAGCGGGTGGACGACATCGAACGCGCGCTGTGGGAGAAGTTCGTGTTCCTCGCCGCGATGTCGGGGACAACGGCCCTGGCGCGGCAACCGATCGGCGTCGTTCGCGACGACCCCGACCTGCGCGCCGCGCTGCTGGCGGCCATGCGCGAAACGGTGGCGGTCGCCGCCGCGCAGGGGGTGCAGTTCGAAGACGGTTTCGTCGAGCGGCAGCAGGCCTTCATCGACGGCCTGCCGGTGCAGATGCGCTCGTCGCTGCTCAACGATCTGGTCGCCGGCAGGCGTCTGGAGGCGCCGTGGCTGGCCGGCGCGGTGGCGCGGATGGCCACCGAGGCGGGGCTGCCCGCGCCGGTGAACTCGACGATCTACGCCGCGCTCAAGCCGTACCTGAACGGCGCGCGCTGAGGCGGACAAGCAAGGCGGAGCACCTCGATGCGCGTGCTGCTGGTATGGATCCTGAACGCCATCGCGCTTTGGCTGGTGACGCTGGTGCTGCCCGGCGTGCGCGTCGACGACGAACTGTCGGCGTTCCTCACCGCCATCGTGCTCGGCCTGGTCAACGCGGTGATCAAGCCGATCCTCATCGTCCTCACGCTGCCGGTGACCGTGCTGACGCTGGGCCTGTTCCTGCTGGCGCTCAACGGCCTGCTTTTCTGGGGCGTGGCGTCGGTCCTGCCGGGCTTTCATGTCGACGGGTTCTGGTGGGGCGTGGCCGGCGCGCTGCTGTACAGCGTGCTGACCTGGTCCTTTTCCTCCATGCTGGCGCAGGAGCAACGACGTTGAGCGCGCGCACCTACAGCTTCGAGTTCTTTCCGCCCAAGAGCGACGAGGCGGCGGACAAGCTGCGCGCCGTGCGCGCGAAGCTCGCCGCCGTGCAGCCGGCGTTCTTCTCCGTTACCTTCGGCGCCGGCGGCTCGACCAAGGAGGGCACCTGGAACACGGTGATGGAGATCCACCGCGAGGGCCTGCCGGTGGCGCCGCACATCTCGTGCATGGGCACCACGCGGGCGCAGGTGGCGCAGCTGCTGCACGCCTATCGGGAGGCCGGCATCAAGCGGCTGGTGGCGCTGCGCGGCGACATGCCCTCGGGGGCGGCCGGCGGCGCCGGCGACTTCGCCTACGCCAACGAACTGGTGGCGTTCATCCGCGCCGAGACCGGCGGCTGGTTCCACGTCGAGGTCGCCGCCTATCCCGAGTACCACCCGCAGTCGCGCGCGCCGGCCGAGGACCTCGCCAACTTCGCGCGCAAAGTGGCCTCGGGCGCCGACTCGGCGATCACCCAGTACTTCTACAACGCCGATGCGTACTTCCGCTTCGTCGACGAGGCGGCGCGCGCCGGCTGCGCGGTGCCGATCGTGCCCGGCATCATGCCGATCACCAACTACATGCAGCTGGCGCGCTTTTCCGACGCCTGCGGCGCCGAGATCCCGCGCTGGATCCGCCTGAAGCTGGCGAGCTTCGGCGACGACCGAGTGTCGATCCAGGCCTTCGGCCTCGACGTCGTCACCGCCCTGTGCGACCGCCTGCTCGCCGCGGGCAGCCCCGGACTGCACTTCTACACCATGAACCAGGCCGCGACCACGCTCGAACTGTGGCGTCGCCTGGGGTTGCCGCGGTAGCGCGCCGGCACGGCGCGGCCGCTCACAGCAGCACGGCGCCCAGCGTCAGCAGCCACCACGCGAACACCGCGGTGGTGCCGAGGCCGTCGATCCAGCGCGCGCTGCCGGAAGGGTTGAAGCGTGCATCCATGGCGGTCTCCTTGTGTTGCCGGCGGGGCGGCGCTAGAGCCTCGTTTCGGCCTTGGCCGGGCCCAGTTGCCAGGGATCGAGCCGCCGGCGGGCGCCGCGCAGGACGCGCGACAGCCCGTCGGCGGCGCGCCGTAACGCGCCACGCCGGCTCGTCGCGACGATCTGCACCCGCGCCGGCGCCAGCCCCTCGAGCACGACGCGGCCGCCGTGCAGCGGCAGTTCCTCGCCGCTGCGGATGACGGCGTCCCCGGGCCGGCCTTCCTCGGTCAGCCAGGTGGCGCCGTACAGCACCCGCACCCTGGCCTGCGGCCCGCCCTTGAAAACGAACATCTGTTCGTGGTCGAGGTTGATGGTCGTCACTGTTTCCACCGTCATGGCCATCGCCATCCTCCATTCGTCTCGCGCATCCGTGTCCGGCGCATGTGGCGATTGGACGCCGGTTGCCCTCTGCGCACAAACGAAAAGAAGTCGGTTGATGCATGCACAATGCGCATGTATGGTGCGACCATGGCGTCGAGGGCGGCGAACGGCGGGCGGCGGCGGCGACCGGTCGGGCTGAGCGGGCTGCGCGGCTTCGAAGCGGCGGCGCGGCTGCTGTCGTTCACGCGGGCGGCGGCCGAACTGAACCTGACCCAGTCGTCGGTGAGCCGCCAGATCGCCGCGCTCGAGCGCCAGGTCGGCAAGCCGTTGTTCGTGCGGCAGACCCGTTCCCTGGCGCTGACCGCGGCCGGCACGCAACTGCAACGCGCGGTGCGGCAGGCCCTGGCGGCCATCGACCAGAGCGTGGACGACCTCCGCGGCGCCTCGACGCGGCGGATGACCTTGACCACCTATGCGTCGTTCGCCTCGCTGTGGCTGGTGCCGCGGCTGGCGCAGTTCCAGCGCCGCTACCCGGACATCGAGATCCGTATCGACGCCTCCGACCGCGTTCTCGACCTGCGCGCCGAGGACATCGACGTCGGCATCCGCTGGATCCCCGCCGGCGCGATGCCGGCCGAGGCGACGCTGCTGATCGACGACGTGATCGCGCCGGCCATCAGCCCGCGGCTGCTGGCCGCGGCGCCGGCGCGCGCGCCGGCGGACCTCGCGCGCTGGCCGTTGCTGGACCTCGACGACAGCGTGCCGGGTGCGCCGCAAATGGGCTGGGCCGCGTGGTTCGAGTTTGCCGGCGCCGGCGCCATCGAGCCCGCGGCGGGGCGGCTCGTGTTCTCGTTCCTCGACCAGGCCGTGCAGGCGGCAATCCGGGGCCAGGGCGTGGCGCTGGTGCGCTCGCCGTTCCTGCAGGATTGCGTGGCCAGCGGCGACCTGGTGATGCCGTTCCCGCGGCTGCGCATGAACGCCGGCTACCGGCACGTGCTGGCGGTCAACCCGCAGCGCGCGCGGCGGCCGCACGTCGAGGCGTTCTGCCAGTGGCTGCTCGACGAGTTCCGGCGCGCGCCGCAGCTCGTCGACTGACCGGCGCGCGCTGCCCGACTACAGCACGCCGGACTCGGTGATGCCCAGGTCGAGCGGAAGGTCGTGCGGTTTCGGGTCGATGCTCGGCACGCGCCCGCAGTCGAAGGCGATGCCGACCGTCGATGGCCGCACCGGGAAGGCGGCCAGCGTCCGGTCGTAGAAGCCGGCGCCATAGCCGAGCCGATACCGCTGCGCGTCGATGCCGACGCAGGGAATCACCAGCAGCTGGGGCCTGATCCGCGCGGCCGTCTCCGGCACCTGGATGCCGAAGTCGGCGTTCCTCATAGGCATCCGCGGGTGCCACGGCGCGAACTCGAGCACCTGTCCGGCGACCACCGGCAGCGCGGCGACGCGGTCCGCTTTCTCGGCCAGCCAGGTCGTGATCGCCGCCGTCACGTCCGGCTCGCCGCGCGTCGGCCAGTAAAACGCCAGGCGCTGCAACGGCATCGTCCGCAGCCAGCGCAGCAGCCGGTCGCACAGCACGCGCGAGCGCACGTCGCGGTCGGCCAGTTCGAGCCGCGCCGCCAGCAGCTTGGCGCGCAGGGCGCCGCGCCTCGGATCGGCGGGCGGCGCCTTCGGCGCGGGCGGCGGGGGGATCCTGAAGATCATCCGGGGAGGCCTGTGCTAGCCTGATTTCATGCTGCTGGTCCGGGCATCCCGCATCGTACACATCGCCGTCGCCGTGCTTGTCCTGGCCCTGGGCGCCATGGCGATGGCCCAGCCGCCGGCCAGGCGGGGCGAGACCCTCAGCGGCGATGCCGCGGTGCTCGCCGCGCGCGAGGCGATGGCCGCTGGCGATCGCGCCCGGCTGGCCACCGCCGCCGCCGCCATCGGCGAGCATCCGCTGAAGTCCTACGGCGAGTTCTGGCAGCTGCAGTTGCGACTGCGGGCCGAACGCGGCGAAGGTGCCGCGGCGGTCGACCGCGCGGCCACCGACTTCATCGAGCGGCATCCGCGCACCTACGTCGCCGACCGCATCCGGCTGGACTGGCTGCTGAACCTCGGCGCGCGCCGCGAGTTCGAGACCCTGCAGCGCGAACGCTCGCCGCTGGTGTGGGGCGACGATGCGCAGCTTCGCTGCTACGAAGGGCTGGCGCGCTACGCCACGCAGGGGCGAACCAAGGCGCTCGCCGGCGAGGCGCGCGTGCTGCTGCTGGCCACGCGCGAATCGGCCACCGAGGGCTGCGCGGCGCTGGCCGACACGCTGATCGCCGAGGGGCAGCTATCGCCGTGGACGCGGCTGCGCATGCTCATCGAGCACAACCAGCTCGCCACCGCACGCCGCGCGGCGGCCGCGGTGCCGGCGGCCGAGACCGCGCAGGCGGTGCAGATCCTCGAGCAGCCGGAGCGCTGGCTCGCCACGCACGAGCGGCGGCTCACGCGCCAGCAGATCGAGCCGGCGATCGTTGCCCTGTCCAGGCTGGCGCGCGACGATGTCGAGAAGGCAGCGCGCTTCGCTTCGTCGCTGAACCTTCACCTGTCGCCCGAACAGCGCGGCCTGGTGTGGGGCCGCATCGGCCACATGGCGGCGGTGAAGCTGATGCCCGAGGCGGTCGACTGGTATCGCCACGGCGGCGAACAGGTCGGCGTGGCGCCGGAGACGGTGCGCGTCGACGAAGTGCTCGAGTGGCAGGCGCGCGCGGCGCTGCGGGCGGGCGACTGGAAGATGGTGCGCAGCGCGGTCGAGCGCATGCCGACACCGCTCGCCGACGACCCGGCGTGGATTTACTGGCGGGGTCGCGCGCTCGCCGCCGGCGGCGAGCGCGAAGCGGCTGAACAGCAGTTCGCGCGGATCGCCGACCGCTACGAGTTCTACGGCAAGCTGGCGGCCGAGGAGCTCGGCCGCGGCGTCGTGCTGCCGCCGGTGGCGGCGACGGTGACGGCCGAGGAACTGGCGCCGATCGAGGCCAACGCGGGCTTCCGCCGGGCGCTCGCCTTCTACCAGCTCGGCCTGCGCATCGACGGCCATCGCGAGTGGAACTGGCAGATCGGCGTGGCCAACGAAGGCGGCCGGATGACCGACCGGCAGATGCTGGCGGCGGCCGAGTTCGCGCGCCGCAATGGCGTCATCGACCGCATGATCTCGACCTCCGAGCGCACGCGGCAGGAGTTCGACTTCGCGCAGCGCTTCCCGTCGCCGTACCGCGACCGGCTCGAGGCGCACGCGCGCGCCGCCGGGCTTGAGTCGACCTGGGTCTACGGCCTGATCCGGCAGGAGTCGCGCTTCATCGAGGACATCCGTTCCTCGGCCGGCGCCTCGGGGCTGATGCAACTGATGCCGGCGACCGCGCGCTGGGTCGCGCGCAAGGTCGGCATGAGCGGCTACACCGCGGCGCAGGTCACCGAGGTCGACGTGAACCTGCGCCTGGGCACCAGCTACCTGAAAATGGTGCTCGACGACCTCGACGGCCACCAGGCCCTCGCCTCGGCCGCCTACAACGCCGGCCCCGGGCGGCCGCGGGCCTGGCGCGCCGCGCTGCCGCGCGCGGTCGAGGGCGCGATCTTCGCCGAGACCATTCCGTTCAACGAGACCCGCGACTACGTCAAGAAAGTGATGTCGAACACCGTCATCTACGCGGCGCTGTTCGACGAACGCGCGCCGACACTGAAGCAACGGCTCGGCACCGTCGCGCCGAAGTCCGCCGGCAGCACGGCGCTGCCCTGATCCGCAACAGGCGTCCAGCGTCGAACGGGGTCGGATCGCCGGCCCCGGATACCGCGTTGCCGTCGTTCAGCTTCGCGCAGGCTTGGCCGAAGGCGCCCGCGACGAAGGCGGTCTTTCTTGCTGTGGCCCAAGAGAAGTCCTGCGCTTCGCTGTCCGCCGTGCGGGCCGCGGCCGAGGCGATGGATCAGGCGGACGCTGCCGGTGGCGCTGGCGGCGGCCGACCGCGTCGACATGACCGGCCCGGCGCATCCGATCGAGATGCGGAAGGCGCAGCACTCGCTCGGCAAGCGGCAGGTCGCCTGCTGGCGCGCCGTAAAATCGGCGCCGCTGAAACACGGGCGCGACGATGCGGCACAAGAACATCCTGGTCCTTGGCGGTGCGGGCTTCATCGGCCGCTACCTCGTCAACGAACTGGTCGGCCGCGGCTGCCGCGTGCTGGTGCCGTCGCGCCGCCGCAACCACGCCAAGCACCTGATCATGTTGCCGACCTGCGAAGTGGTCGAGGCCGACGTGCACGACGACGCCACGCTGCGGCGGCTCGTCGCCGGCCAGCACGCGGTGGTCAACCTGGTCGGCATCCTGCACGGCAGCGAGCATCAGTTCGAGCGCACGCATGTCGCGCTGACGCAGCGCCTGGTCGCCGCCTGCGAAGCGGAGCGGGTGCGCCGCCACCTGCACATGAGCGCGCTCGGCGCGGACGCCAACGGGCCGTCGATGTACCAGCGCAGCAAGGGCCGCGCCGAGCAGGCGGTGCGTGACTCCAAGCTCGCCTGGACGATCTTCCGGCCGTCGGTGGTGTTCGGCGCCGAGGACCAGTTCCTCAACCTGTTCGCGAAACTGGCGGCGATCGCGCCGGTGCTGCCCATCGGCGGCGCTGACGTGAAGTTCCAGCCGGTGTGGGTCGGGGACGTGGCGCGTGCCTTCGTCAACGGCCTCGACAACGACGCCACGGTCGGCAAGTCCTATGAGTTGTGCGGCCCCACCGTGTACACGCTGCGCGAGCTGGTGCGGTTCGCCGCGCGGGCGGCCGGCCACCGGCGGCCCGTGCTGGCGCTGCCCGACGGCGTCGCGCGGCTGCAGGCGCGCCTGATGGAACTGGCGCCGGGCGAGCCCCTGCTGTCGCGCGACAACCTCGATTCGATGAAGCGCGACAACATCGCCAGCAAGCAGCCCTATGTGCCGGCACCGGAACTCGGCATCACCGCCACGCCGATGGAGCCGGAGGCGTCGCTGTATCTGGCCGGCCTGCATCCGCGGACCCGGTTCGGCGGCTTCCGCGCCCGCGCCCGCCGCTGAGCCGCGGGCGCGCCGGCGCGAACGAACGAACCCGAGGAGAAGGGCATGGCCCTGACGCTGGTGATCGGCAACAAGAACTATTCGTCGTGGTCGCTGCGGCCGTGGCTGGCGATGAAGATGGCCGGCGTCGCCTTCGACGAAGTCCGCATCTCCCTCGACCAGCCGGACACCAAGGCGAACATCCTGCGCCATTCGCCCACCGGCAGGGTGCCGTGCCTGCTCGACACCGGCCCGCAGGGCCCGCTCACCGTGTGGGACTCGCTGGCGATCTGCGAATACGTCAACGAGGCCCATGCCGGCCAGCGGATGTGGCCGGCCGGTGGCGCCGCGCGGGCACGGGCGCGGTCGGCCGCGGCCGAGATGCACTCCGGCTTCGCCCCGCTGCGCCAGAACATGTCGATGGACATCCGCGCCCGCAAGCTCGACCAGGGCGCCGCGGCGATGAAGCGCGACGATGTCGCCGCCGACATCGCCCGCATCGGCGCGCTGTGGAGCGAGGCGCTGGCGGCGTCGAACGGGCCGTTCCTGTTCGGCGGCTTCTCGATCGCCGACGCGTTCTTCGCGCCGGTGGCGATGCGCTTCATCACCTACGGCGTCGAGCTGGCACCGCCGCTGGCCGCCTATCGCGACCGCATCGTGGGGCTCGACCCGATGCAGCAGTGGATCGCCGCCGCCAGCGCCGAGATCGAGGACCTCGGCGACCACTGAGCCTCGCGCCGGCGATGAAGACCTACGCCGTCGGCGGCTGCGTGCGCGACCGGTTGCTCGGCCGCGCAGTCGCCGACCGCGACTGGGTGGTGGTCGGCGCGACGCCGGAGCAGATGATCGCCGCCGGCTTCCGCCCGGTCGGCCGCGACTTCCCGGTGTTCCTGCACCCGGCCACGCACGAGGAATACGCGCTGGCGCGCACCGAGCGCAAGACCGCGCCCGGATACCACGGCTTCGTGTTCCATGCCGCGCCCGATGTCACGCTTCAGGAAGACCTCGCCCGCCGCGACCTGACCATCAACGCGATGGCGCTCGCCGACGACGGCACCCTGGTCGACCCCTTCGGTGGCCGCGCCGACCTCGAGGCGAAGCTGCTGCGCCATGTCGGCCCGGCCTTCGCCGAGGACCCGGTGCGCATCCTGCGCGTGGCGCGTTTCGCGGCGCGTTTCGCCGACTTCCGCGTCGCCGATGAAACGATGCGGCTGATGCGCGCGATGGCCGACGCCGGCGAGGTCGAAGCGCTGGTCGCCGAGCGCGTCTGGCAGGAACTCGCCCGCGGGCTGATGGAGCCACGGCCGTCGCGGATGTTCGACACGCTGCACGAATGCGGCGCGCTGGCGCGGCTGTTGCCGGAACTCGATCGCGCGGGGAGCGCGCCGCGGCCGGGCGACGCTGCCGGCGTGGTCGACACCGGCCCGCTGCTGATGCGCGCGCTGGACGCCGCCGCGTCGATGAATGCGCCGTTGCCGTCGCGCTGGGCGGTGCTGTTGCACGAGCCGGGCGCGGGGGCGGCGCCGGGCGGCGAGCCGCAGCGCGCGGATCACGGGGCGCGAGGCGTCGCGCTCGCCCGCGCCGTCAACGAGCGACTGCGCGTGCCCGGCGACTGCCGCGACGCCTCGATCCTCGCCGTGCGCGAGCAGAGGCAGATCGAGCGCGCGCTCGAACTCGACGCCGAGGCGCTGGTGCAACTGATCGAGCGCAGCGATGCGCTGCGCCGCCCGCGGCTGCTGGCGCAGGTGCTCGACGCCTGCGAGGCGCTCGCCCGCGCGCGCGGCACGCTCGCGGCGGACCGCTATCCGCAGCGCGAGCGGATGCTGGCGGCGCTGCAGGCAGCGCGTGGCGTCGATGCCGGTGCGATCGCGGCGCGCGCCGGCCCCGAAGGCGCGCGCATCGCGCAGGCGGTGCACGAGGCGCGGGTGGCCGCGGTCGCGACGCAGCGGGCCGGCAGCGAGGAGGGGTGAGGTTCAAGCGCGTGCCGGCGCCGCCTTCACCGCCGCCCACAACGTCGACGTCTCGCCGGCGATGGTCACCCATGCGGTTGCCGCCACGCCGGGCGACGTGGGCGCGATCGACACGCACCGGATCTGGCAGGACGGGCAGCGGCTGTCGCGGGAGCCGCTCGCCATCCGCGGCGGCGAGCTCGACGAGGCGCGGCTGGCGCGGGCGCACGCGCCGTACCGCGCGCACGGGGCCGGGTGCCCGCGACGACGCCGTGACGATGCAGTATCCGATTCCGGGCTGGAAGTCCGACCTGAAGCGGCCTTGCACGGTCCGCTAGACAACGAGGAGATTCGGCATGAGCAAGATCGGTTTCATCGGGCTGGGCATCATGGGCGCGCCGATGGCGGGCCACCTGCAGGCCGGCGGCCACGCGCTGTTCGTCAACACGCGCGGCCGTGTGCCGGAGGCGCTGTTGCAGGGCGGCGCGACCGTGTGCGCCGACGGCGCCGAGGTGGCGCGCAGCGCCGAGGTCGTCATCGTGATGGTGCCCGACACGCCGGACGTGGAGAAGGTTCTGTTCGGCGCCAACGGCGTGGTCGAGGGGCTGTCGACGGGCCAGCTCGTCATCGACATGAGCTCGATCTCGCCGATCGAGACCAAGGAGTTCGCCCGGCGGATCAACGCGCTCGGCTGCGAGTACGTCGATGCGCCGGTCTCCGGCGGCGAGGTCGGCGCCAAGGCCGCCACCCTGACCATCATGGCCGGCGGCACCGAGGCCGGCTTCGCGCGCGCCAAGCCGCTGTTCGAACTGATGGGCAAGAACATCACCCTCGTTGGCGGCAACGGCGACGGGCAGACCTGCAAGGTCGCCAACCAGATCATCGTCGCGCTGACCATCGAGGCGGTCGGCGAGGCGCTGCTGTTTGCCGCGAAGGCCGGCGCCGACCCGGCCAAGGTGCGGCAGGCGCTGATGGGCGGCTTCGCGTCGAGCCGCATCCTCGAGGTGCACGGCGAGCGGATGGTCCGGCGCACCTTCGACCCGGGGTTCCGCATCGAGCTGCACCAGAAGGACCTGGCGCTGGCCCTCGGCGCGGCGCGCAAGATGGGCCTGAGCCTGCCGAACACCGCCACTGCGCAGGAACTGTTCAACGCCTGCGCCGCGCACGGCGGCGCGGAGTGGGACCACTCGGCGATGGTCCGGGCGCTGGAGAAACTGGCCAACTTCGAGGTCGGCCAGGCGGCCTGACGAAAGCGGGAGAAGCGCATGCGCGAGAACAGGATCCGCAGTTTGTGGAAAGCCGGCGGCGCCGTCGTCAACGGCTGGCTGTCGATCCCGAGCGGCTTCGCGGCCGAGACGATGGCGCACCAGGGCTGGGACTCGCTGACCATCGACATGCAGCACGGCCTGATCGACTACGCCGCCGCGGTGGCCATGCTGACCGCCATCTCCACCACCGCCACGGTGCCGATGGTGCGGGTGCCGTGGAACGAGCCGGGCATCCTGATGAGGATGCTCGACGCCGGCGCTTACGCCGTCATCTGCCCGATGGTCAACACGCGCGACGACGCCGAGCGCCTGATGGCGGCCACGCGCTACCCGCCGCTGGGCAGCCGCAGCATGGGGCCGGTCCGCGCGCTGCTGTACGGCGGCGCCGACTACCCGCGCGGCGCCAACGACACGGTGGTGGTGTTCGCGATGGTCGAGACCCGACAGGCGCTGGACAACCTCGACGAGATCCTGCGCGTGCCGGGGCTGGACGCCGTCTACATCGGCCCCGCGGACCTGTCGCTGGCGCTCGGCTGCAGCCCGAGCTTCGACGACGTCGACCCGCCGGTGGCCGAGGCGATCGACTTCGTGCTGGCGCGGGCGAAGGCGCGCGGCATCGTCGCCGGCATCCACAACGGCACGGCCGAAGGCGCGCTGAAGCGGATCGGCAAGGGCTTCCAGTTCGTGACCATCGGCTCCGACGCCCGCTTCATGGCCGCCGGCGCGCAGCAGGTGGTGGCGAAGATGCGGCAGGGGCTGGCGGCCGGATCGCAGGCTCAGGGCGGCTGATGCGACCGAGAGTGGCTGCCCGGCAGCTGCAACTCGACGAGCAGTCGCGCGGACGCGCGGATCAGTCCGGCGCGCGGGACGTGCGTTCGCGCAGGCGTTGCAGCCGTTCGAGCATGCGCGCGGCTGCGTGCAGCGCCTCGCTGAGCACGGCCGCGCGGATCTGAGGCTGCTCCGGATACTCGTGGGTCGGGGAATTGCGCAACGCGCGCCAGCGCAGCCAGGCCGCCGGCGTCAGATAGCCGAAGCGGTCCAGTCGGTTGAGCACGTCGATGAGCGGCAGGTCGACGACCGGCTCGCCGAGCACCTCGGCAGCGAATGGCCTAAGCACGTGTTCGCCCAGGGTGTCCTGCAGCTTGATGAAGCGCAACACGAACTGATCGGTCGTGCGAACGAGCATGGCGTTCGCGCTTGTCACGACCTCTGCGTCGAACGCCTGTGGCAGGTCGGCGAGGGCTGCGCGCAGTACATCGGCGTGCCGTTCGCATCGCGCCAGCGCATCGTTCAACGGCAGCGTCATCGCCAACTCCCGGCCAGTGTGCGGTTCAGGCGGCCGTCCATCGCGCTTCGCCGGCGCATGCTCTGCGACGTCCGGGTGCCGTCACACCGGCACCGCCTCCCGTCGCGCCCGCTCGACAATGCCGGTCGGAGACTGTCCATCATCGAGCACGATATCGATCTTCTGCTCGCCCAGCAGTTGCCAGAGATCGGCCAGCAGGTCCAGTCGACGGCGCGCTGCCTCGGCCGGCGGCAGGTCGGTGCGGATCAGCAGATCGATATCCCCGCCGCGGCGCGTGTCGTCCAGGCGCGAGCCGAAAAGGGACGGCGCCGCCCCGAAGTGGCGCAGACCTGCCTCGCGGATCAGGCGCCGTTCGCGATCGTCCAGTCGCATGGGCTGATGTTGCGAGCCAAGCGAGCAAGCCGCCAATACCGGCGCCTGCGCCGGGCGCCTAACGTATCCGCCGCGCCTCGACGTAGAAGCGCTTCTCGTCGGCCTCGCCCATCGAGAAGGTCTTGCGCGGCAGCGGGCCTTCGCGCACGACGCGCCTGAGCAGTTCGCTCTTGCCGACTGTGCCGATGTGCAGGCCGGCGTTGCCGGGCTGCTGGCCGAGCCGCTCGACAGTCTCGTCGCCGTGCACATAGTCGACTTCGGCCGCGCCGCCCGCGGCGACCAGGCGGTCGACGAAGGGCTGCAGCGTGCCCACCGCCAGCGACGACGGCGGATCGCGGAACTCGGCCACGGCGAAGCGCGCGCCCGGCCCGACGAGGCCCGCGGCCTGGCGCTCGGCGGGCAGTGCGCGCAGGCGATCGCGCATCGCCTGCGCCGTCGGCAGGTCGGTGAAGCTCACCTTGTCGCCGAACTCCTGCCGCAGCGCCGAGCGCAGGTCGACTTCGACGCCGACGAGCAGCCGGTGGATCGGCTCGAACGCGAGCGCCGGATCGTGGATGTTCTCCACTTCGACCAGCGCCCAGCGGGCCGGGTGGTCCGGGCCGGCAGTGGCCTTGATCCGTTCCCAGACCGACTTGGCGGTGGCCAGCGAATGATTGCCGTCGCCCATCGCGAACAGCATCGGCGGCGTGCCCTCGGGCAGCCCGTAGCGCTGCGCGCAGGCGCGCGGCTCGGCGAGCGCCCGCAGCGCCCGCACGACCGCTTCGGCGCGCACCGCATCGACCGCGTAGCCGGCGACATGGCCGCCGCCGAGCATCAGCTCGGTCTCGTACAGCGGGGCCAGCGCCGGGCGCGCCGCCGCCAGCGGCTCGAGCACCGTGCCTTCACGGTCGTCGATCAGCACCAGGATGTGCGGCAGCTCGAGCGCGGCCTCGTTGCGCACGGCGATCCGCGGCGCCAGCCGCTCGACCATCGTGCCTTCGGTCGGGCGGATCAGGCTCGCCGACTCGGCGCTGAAGTCGTAGCACTCGAGGTCGAGTTCGAGCATCAGGCCGCGCCGCACGCGGTGGCCCAGGCGGCGCTCGACGTAGACGGGGCCCGCGTGCTCGGCCAGCAGCCCCTCGTCGAGGTAGCGCCGCATCGTGCGTTTGATCGTCTCGATGCGCGCCGGCGCGTCGGGCCGGTTCAGATACACCTCGGGAAAGATCAGGTGCAGCGTCGACGGCGCCTCGCCCACCTCGTCGGCGACGCGCTGCCAGTACTCGGGCTCGGAGGTGTACTGGTCGCAGGCGATCACCGCCCACTTGGCGAGGTCGATGCCCGGCCGCGGCAGCAGCAGCCGCGGCAGCCGGAAGCCGGCGGGGTTGGTTGGGCGGGAATCCATCAGGGCATCGCAGGCTGGTCGCCGGACTGGCGCATGGTAGCGGCTCGGCGGCGACGGTCGCGCGCGTCGGGCCGGCCGAAGGGACCTGCCAACGGCCCGGCCCGCGACGGGCTCGTGGCAAGGTTTCATGGGCATCGGTCCAACCGTTCGATTGTGGTGACGACGGTTCACCTCGACGGCAGGCGTATCCGCAGCGAGGTTCCCACGATGGGTCGGCTGGGCTCGACGGCTCGGCAACCCCACCGCGCCGACTCGGGTCGGTCAGGCTGGTCCAGCGCGCAGACGCGAGCGGTGCCTCCCGGCGATCGCGGCGGGCCAGCCATTTGTGAACGACTGTCTCGGACTGGTCGCAGACTGAACCTCGGGCGCAAAGAGCGTTCCCTTGGAAGAGGTTCAACGCCCACCGTACCGCGCGCCACGGCTTTCCCGTCCTCCGGAGCCAAATCCATGCGCCGCTACAGTTGGTGTGGCGCCAGTGCGACCCGCGCCGGCGTCGCGCTCAGATCAGCCGGGCGATGACGAACATGAGCACGGTGATCACCACGGTGCTGGCGAAAGGGAACGAATACTCGCGGCCGCCGATGCGGAAGTTCAGGTCGCCGGGCAGCCGACCGATGCCGAGCCTGCGCAGCCACGGCTGCAGGGCGGTCAGCACCACCAGGGCGATGAACAGGGTCGCGAGCCAGCGCATGGGGCGAGGTTACAGCGTGTGCGTGCGGTCGCCGCGCGAGAACCCCCGCAGCGGCGCGCCGATGCCGCGGCCCACCGCCAGGACCTTGACCAGTTCGCCCATCTCCGCCTCGGAAATCAGGCGGTGCGCGGCGTTGGCCGCCTGCGGCGTGCGTTGTTCTTTCAGCAGCTCGAGCAGGCCGCAGTTCAGCAGCAGGTGCGCCTGCGAGGTATAGCCGAGCACGTCGAGCCCGGCTTCGTGCGCGGCCTGCGCCATGGCGGTGAAGTCGACGTGCGCGGTGATGTCGTTCAGCCCCGGCAGCCACAGCGGATCGGCGTGCGCGTGCTGGCGAAAATGGCACATCAGCGTGCCCATCAGCCGCTGCGGGTGGTAGTACTCGCGGCGCGGGAAGCCGTAATCGATCGCCAGCAGCGCGCCGCGCGCCAGCCACTGGCCGGCCGAGCGCATCCAGCCGCGCGCGACGAGTCCGAGTTCCGAGCCGTAGCCTTCGGGCAGGTGGCCGACTTCGCTTTCGATCTCCTGCACGGCGGCTGCCAGCGCGGCATCGGCCGGCCGGGTCTCGAGCGCCAGCGCGCCGTCGCGCACGGCCACGCCGCGCTCGAGCACCGCGCCGCGGCCACGCACGAACAGCCGCACCGGCATCACGTCGAGCACTTCGTTGGCGATGATCGCGCCATCGATGCCTTCCGGTGGGGCGTCGAGCCAGTGCACGCGCGGATCCGCCAGCCGCGCCCGCTGCCGCTGGCGCAGGTCGGCCGACACTTCGACGATCTCGTAACGCTCGACCGCGGCGCCGCGCGCATCGAGCGTGGCCAGCAGGTCCGCAGCCAGCCTGCCGCTGCCGGCGCCGAACTCGACGATCCGCGGCGCGCTGTGTTCGAGCACCTGCGCCACCTGCGCCGACAGCGCCTGCGCAAACAGCGGTGAGATCTCCGGCGCGGTGACGAAGTCGCCGCCTTCGGCCTGGCTTCCGAACTTGCGCGCGCCGGCGGTGTAGTAGCCGAGCCCGGGCGCGTACAAGGCGAGCGCCATGTAGCGGTCGAAGCCGATCCAGCCGCCCGCGGCGGCGATCTCCTCGCCGATCAGCGCGGCAAGGCGTTCGCTGTGCGCGGCCGCCTCGGGCGGCGGCGCCGGCATCGACGATCGGGCGGACATCATGGGCGCGTGCATGCTACCGGCCGGCGCAGCGGCGCGGCGCGGTCGAAGACCGTTGCGCGCCGGGTGCCGATCTACACTTCGCCGCCTATGGACGCCAACCGCAAGAGCAGGCAAGTGGCGCTGGTCACCGGCGCCGCCCGGCGCATCGGCCGCGCGATCGCGCTGGCGCTGGCCGGCGACGGCTGGGACATCGCCGTCCATTACGGCCGCTCCGCCGCCGAGGCCGCCGAGACCGTGCGCGCGGTCGAAGCCCTGGGCCGCCGCGCGGTCGCGCTCGACTGCGACCTGGCCGATGCGGCGGCGGTGCGCGCGCTGCCGGCCCGCTGCGCGCAGGCGCTCGGGCCGCTGTCGTGCGTGGTGAACAACGCGTCGCTGTTCGAGTTCGACCACGCGGCCGGGTTCGAGCCGGCGCTGCTCGAGCGGACGATGCGCGTCAACGTCGCCGCGCCGCTGCTGCTGGCGCAGGCACTGGTCGCGCAGTTGCCGCAGGACGCGCAGGGCGTGGTCATCAACCTGCTCGACCAGAAGCTCGCCAACCCGAACCCGGACTTCCTCAGCTACACGCTCAGCAAGGCGGCGCTGCGGGAAGCCACCACGCTGCTGGCGCAGGCGCTGGCGCCGCGCGTGCGCGTGGTCGGCGTGGCGCCGGGCATCACGCTCGTCTCGGGCGAGCAGAGCGAGGCGGGCTTCGCTGCCGCGCACGCGATGACGCCGCTGGGCCGTTCCTCGACGCCCGAGGACGTGGCGCAGGCCGTGGCTTACCTGGCGCGGGCGCGGGCGGTGACCGGGACGATGCTACTCGTCGACGGCGGCCAGCACCTGGTGCCGAGCGAACGCGATGTGATGTTTCTTACGGAGAAATCGTGACCTGGCTGCTCGACCCCCGTCTGGCCCACTGCCGGCGCATCTTCCTGCGCGAGGTGCTGCTCGACGCCAACATCGGCATCCACGACTTCGAGCGCAAAGGCAGCCAGCGGCTGGTGATCAACGTCGACGTGTTCGTGCCGCTGGCCGTGAGCACGCCGCGGCACGACCGCATCGGCGAGGTGCTCGATTACGACTTCGTGCGGCTGACCATCCGCCGCCGCATCGAACGGGGCCACATCAACCTGCAGGAAACGCTGGTCGACGACATTGCGCAGGCGCTGCTCGCCCATCCGGGCGTGGCAGCGGTTCGGGTGGCGAGCGAGAAGCCCGACGTGTACGAGGACGTCGAGGCGGTCGGCGTCGAGGTGTTCCACTTCAAGGAAGCCGCGGCGTGAACGCCCCGGCCGAAGTCCGCGGCGACGGGATCCGCGCGGCGCGCCGGGCCGCGCACGAGGCGAACAGGCTGGAAAGGCGCCTGCTGCGGCTGGCCGGGCAGGCGATCGCCGAGTACAACATGATCGAGGCCGGCGACCGGGTGATGGTGTGCCTGTCCGGCGGCAAGGACAGCTACGGCCTGCTCGACGTGCTGCTGAAGCTGCGCAGCCGCGCGCCGATCGATTTCGAGATCGTCGCGGTGAACCTCGACCAGAAGCAGCCGGGCTTCCCCGCCGACGTGCTGCCGGCGTACCTGCAGTCGCTCGACGTCCCGTTCCGCATCGAGACGCAGGACACCTACTCGATCGTCACCCGCGTGATCGGGCCGGGCAAGACGATGTGCTCGCTGTGTTCGCGGCTGCGGCGCGGCATCCTGTACCGCGTGGCGAGCGAACTCGGCGCCACCAGGATCGCGCTCGGGCACCATCGCGACGACATCCTCGGCACGTTCTTCCTGAATCTCTTCTACGGCGGCAAGCTCAAGGGCATGCCGCCGAAGCTGGTCTCCGACGACGGCCGGCACGTCGTGATCCGGCCGCTGGCGTACGTGCGCGAGGCCGACCTCGCCGAGTATGCGCGGCTCAGGCGGTTCCCGATCATCCCCTGCAACCTGTGCGGCTCGCAGGACAACCTGAAGCGGCAGGAGGTCAAGCGCATGCTGGCCGAATGGGAACGGCGACATCCCGGCCGTGCACAGAATGCCTTCAACGCGCTGGCGCGGGTGGTGCCGAGCCACCTGATGGACGCGGCGCTGTTCGGCTTCAAGGCGCTCAATTCCACCGGCGTGCCCGATGCGCAGGGCGACATCGCTTTCGACGAGGAGCCGTGCGCGGATGACGCTCCGGCCGCGCCGGGCGAGGCGACCGTCCGCATCGAATCGCTCGACGACTGAACGAGCGCGTCCGCGCCGCGGGCGGATCGCCGCGGCCGGCGCGGTGCACGGTTGCGCCGGCGCTTCGCCATCTTGTCCCCACCCTCGACCGGGCCTATCGTCCGGCGCATTGCCGCCTCTGGAGAGGCTCCGATGCGTCGCCTGCCGGCGGCCGTTGTCCTGACAGTGGCGGGCGCCGCGCTCGAGGCGGCGCTGCCGCTGGCGCTGCTGGGCAAGGAGATCGTCAAGTCGATCGTCCGGAGCCTGGTCGAAGACGCGGTCCACGCGTCGCTGCTCGCTGCGCTCGGCCTCTGCGACGGCGCGCTCGCCTCGGCGGCGTCGACGAACCTGCAGGCGATCGCCGGTTCGCGTGGCATGGGTAGCTTGCCGGGCGGTATTACGGGCCTGCCGCCGGGCTTGCCCGGCGGAAAGCCGGCCGTTCCGGGCGCAGGCCTGCCGCCCGGCCTGTCGGCCGGCATCGGCGCGGCGGGCATGGCCGCCGGCAGCGCCGCGGGCTGACACCCGAGCAGATCGAGGCCGAGGACCGCAGGATCGTTCAGGAGCTGCTCGAATTCGCCGAGCAGGTGACGGCGACGCTGCGCGATTCGAAGCCGCTGACAGCGGCGGAGCTCGACGAGTTCGTCACGCGCTACGAGAAGATCACCCGTCTTGCGCCCGATGGCGCGCCATGCTCGGCGGCGTCGTTGCGCCGGGTGCTGACGCCGGCGCTCGCCTTGCCCATGGCTGGCGCGCCGATCCGGATGATGCTGCGCGGCTTCCGCGAACTCGATGCCGAGATGGACAAGGCGCGCAAGACCTTCGCCGCCATGACCCCCGAGGATCGCGCCGACTTCGCGCGGCAGATGGACGAGCAGATCGAGGACTGGTCGGACGCCGACCGGCAGGCGTTCCAGTCGCTGCTCAGGGCCAACGCGCTCGGGATGCCCGAACCCCTGCGCGACGAGATGCTGAAGCGGCTGCGCTGAGGCGGCGCCACCGCCGGCGGCTTGATTCAGGTCAGCGCCGGGGCCGGCGATCGGCGCAACATGGGTCTGAAGGAGGCCGCCATGAGAGCCCGAACCGTTTGCGTGCGCGACCTGTCCGCGCATGAAGTGGTGACCGTGACCCCGACGACGACGCTGGCCGAGTGCGCGAAGATCATGCGCGAGCAGCACGTCGGCAGCGTGGTGGTGATCGACGACGAAGGCAGCCGCGACACGCCGCGCGGCATCGTCACCGACCGCGACGTGGTGGTCGAGGCAGTGGCCGTGGGACTCGACCCGTCGACGCTGACCGCCGGCGACGTGATGACCACGCCGCTGGCCACCGTGCGCGACAGCGACGACATCCTCGATGCGCTGGCCCGCATGCGCGAGCATGGCGTGCGCCGGCTGCCGGTGCTCGACGATGCCGGCAACCTGTCGGGCATCGTCACGGTGGACAACCTGCTCGAGGCGCTCGCCGAGCAGCTCGACGCCGTGGTGAGCGTGATCAAGACCGAGCAGACGCGCGAGACCGCCACCCGCAAGTAACGGTCGCGCGCCCCGCCGGGAGGCCCCGCGGTGCCGAAGACCAACGCCGACCTTGCGGCCGCCTTCGAGCGGACGGCGGAGCTGCTCGAACTGCAGCAGGCCAATCCGTTCCGCATTCGCGCCTACCGGAACGCGGCGCGGCTGGTCGGCGAACTGAGGCTCGACCTGGCCGAGCAGGTGCGGCAGGGCCGTCCGCTGCCGAAGCTGCCCGGCATCGGCGCCGACCTCGCCGGCAAGATCGAGGAGTTCGCGCGCAACGGCCACCTGGCGTTGCTCGACCGGCTGCAGCGGCAGGTGCCCGCCGGCGTGGCCGAGATGCTGCGCCTGCCGGGGTTGGGGCCGAAGCGCGTGCGCGCCCTGTACGACGAACTGCACGTGACGACGCTGCCGCAGCTGGCGCGCGCCGCGCGCGACGGCCGCATCCGCGCGCTGCCCGGCTTCGGCGCCAGGACCGAGGCGCGCATCCTCGAGGGGATCGACGCGCACGACCGCACTCCGGCGCGGTTCAAGCTCGTCACCGCGGCGCAGTACGCGATTGCGCTGCTCGCCTGGCTGCGCAAGGCGCCGGGCGTGGGCGAGGTGGCCGCCGCCGGCAGCCTGCGCCGCGCGCGCGAGACGGTCGGCGACATTGACCTGCTCGCCGCGGCCGATGACGGCGCCGCCGTGTGCCGCCACCTGCTCGCCTATCCGGAAGTCGCCGAGGTCCGTGCCGCCGGCGACACGCGCGCCACCGTGGTGCTCGGCGCCGGCGTGCAGGTGGATCTGCGCGTCGTGCCGCCGGCGAGTCTCGGCGCGGCGCTGATGTACTTCACCGGCTCGAAGGCGCACAACATCCGCCTGCGCACGCTGGCCGCCGCGCGGCACCTGAAGCTGAACGAGTACGGGCTGTTCGACGGCCGGCGGCGGATCGCCGGCGCAACGGAGGAGGAGGTCTATCGCGCGCTCGGCCTGCCGTGGATCGCGCCCGAGTTGCGCGAGGACCGCGGCGAGATCGAGGCGGCGGGCAAGGGCCGGCTGCCGCGGCTCGTCGAGCGCGCCGACCTCGCCGGCGACCTGCACGCGCACACCCAGTGGAGCGACGGCACGGCGGGCATCGAGGCGATGGCGCTGGCGGCGCGCGCGCACGGGCTGTCGTATCTGGCGATCAGCGACCACAGCCGGCGGCTGGCAGTGGCGCACGGACTGGACCCCGCGCGGCTGGCGCGGCAGTGCGCCGAGGTCGAGGCGGTCAACGCGCGGCTCGACGGCATCGAGCTGCTCACCGGCATCGAGGTCGACGTGCTCGACGACGGCAGCCTCGACCTGCCCGACGCCGTGCTGGCGCCGCTGGACGTGGTGATCGCCGCCGTGCACTCGAAGTTCGACCTGTCGCGCGCGGCGCAGACGCAGCGCATCCTGGCCGCGCTCGAGCGGCCGAAGGTGAGGATCCTCGCCCATCCGGTGGGCCGCCTGATCGACCGCCGCGAGCCCTACGACGTCGACCTCCTGGCGGTGATCCGCAAGTGCAAGGCGCGCGGCGTGGCGCTGGAGCTGAACGCGCACCCGCAGCGGCTCGACCTCACCGACCTGAACTGCCGGATGGCGCGCGACGAAGGGGCGCGCATTGTCGTCAATTCCGATGCGCACGCCGAGCACGAGTTCGACAATCTCGACTACGGTATCGGCCAGGCGCGCCGCGGCTGGCTGCAGAAGTCCGACGTCGTCAACACCCGGCCGCTGCGCGAAGTGCGCGCCTGGCTGGCCGGCAAGGAGATGCGATGAGAATCACGTCACAAGCGTTCGCGCCGAACGGCGAGATCCCGATCGCCCACACCTGCGAGGGCCACGACGTCGCGCCGCCGCTGCAGTTCGCCGAGGTGCCGCCGGGCGCGAAGTCGATGGCGCTGATCGTCGACGATCCGGACGCGCCCGACCCGGCGGCGCCGAAGATGACCTGGGTGCACTGGGTCGTCTACGACCTCGCGCCGGCAACCCCCGGCCTGCCGGCCGGCGGCGCGCTGCCCGCGGGCGCGCGCGACGGCCTGAACGACTGGAAGCGCACCGGCTACGGCGGGCCGTGCCCGCCGGTGGGCCGCCACCGGTACTTCTTCAAGCTGTACGCGCTCGACACGGTGCTGTCTTTCGCCCACCCGCCGAGCAAGCCGCAGCTCGAGCAGGCGATGAAAGGCCACGTGCTGGCGCACGCCGAACTGGTCGGCACCTACCAGCGCCGCGGCGCGCGGCGGTGAACGCCGCGATCAGCGCGCAGCAGCGGCGACCGCGGAGCGCAGCGCGGCGGCTTCGGCGGCCGTGACCTTGCCGCGCACCAGGATGTCGAGCGGCGAGGCCTTGGTCTTGTAGTAGGCGTTGTTCAGCGAGTCGCGCACGTCGAGCACCGAGCCGTCGAAGCTCACGCCGGCGAACGCGCCCTTGCTGCGCGAGAAGCTCATCAGGTCGGTGGTGAAGGCGACGTTGCCGCCCTGGCCCACCGGGCCGGCGCTGATCGAGCCGTCGGCGCCGAGCTTGAACTGGTTCGCGTACAGGCCGTCGAGCGCCTTCTGGCTGCCGATGACGATCACCGTTTCCGACGCCTCGCCGCCGAAGGCGATGCCGATGCTGGCCGAGCCGATCGTATAGAACGCCGGCCCCTTCCACTGGCCGTGGTCGTCGCGCGAAAGCAGCACGCCGGTGCCGCCCGAGCCGCCGACGAAGAAGGCGCCCTTGATGATCTGCGGAAAGATCAGCACGCCACGCGCCTTTTTCAGCGCCCCGCGCAGGTTGCCGAAGTTCTTGTCGGCGACAAGCGACTCGATGGTGATCCGCGACTTCTCGACGATGGCGCGCGCTTCAGCGGCGTCGTCGGCGCGGGCCAGCGGCGCGGCGAGCAGCAGGGCCGCGCCTGCGGCGACAAACCGGCGGCGGCCGTGACGTGGGGTTCGCATGGGATTGGCTGGGGTCATCTGGAGTCTCCTCGGCAAGCGCCCGCCGGGCCGTCGCGGCCGAGCGAGCAGGCGGTGCGCAGTATCGGCGTTCTCAGAGCAGCGGCGTGTTGATCTGCCGCTCGCCGCGCTCGTAGACCACGTTGGCGCGGCCGACCAGCAGCGGGTCGATCGGGCCGATGCCTTCGAGGTCCTTGCCCTTGTACGGCAGCTTGTGCAGGATGTAGCGCATCGCATTGAGCCGCGCGCGCTTCTTGCAGTCGGACTTGATCACCGTCCACGGCGCATCGGCGGTGTCGGTGTAGAAGAACATCGCCTCCTTGGCGCGCGTGTACTCGTCCCATTTGTCGAGCGAGGCGACGTCGATCGGCGACAGCTTCCACTGCTTCAGCGGGTGGATCTCGCGCTCCTTGAAGCGGCGCCGCTGCTCCTTGCGGCTGACCGAGAACCAGAACTTGATCAGGTGCACGTCGCTGTGCACGAGGTTGCGCTCGAACTCCGGGCACTGGCGCATGAACTCCATGTACTCCTGCTGGGAGCAGAAGCCCATCACCCACTCGACGCCGGCGCGGTTGTACCAGGAGCGGTCGAACATCACGATCTCGCCGCGCGTCGGCAGGTGCTGGACGTAGCGCTGGAAGTACCACTGGCCGCGCTCGTATTCGCTCGGCTTCTCCAGCGCCACCACGCGCGCGCCGCGCGGGTTCAGGTGCTCCATGAAGCGGCGGATCGTGCCGCCCTTGCCGGCGGCGTCGCGGCCCTCGAACAGGATCACCACCTTCTGCCCGCTGTCCTTGACCCAGGCCTGCAGCTTGAGCAGCTCCACCTGCAGGCGGTACTTCTGCTTCTCGTACGAGCGGCGCGACAGCAGGTTCTTGTACGGGTAGCCGCCCTTGCGCCAGTCCTCGGCCAGCTCGAGGTCGGGCTCCGGGGGGCTGGCGCGTGCATCGGCCTTGCTCTGCCGCAGCAGCGTCTGCATCAGCGCCTCGCGGTCGGCCGGCGCCTCGCCCTTCAGAATGTCGGTGATCGCCGCGATCTCGTGCTCGTTGGCGGCGCTGACCGCCTCGTTGACGGCGAAGCTGTCGACCGACTTCGTGGTCCGCGCCGGTGCGACGTCGCCGGCCGTGACCGGTCGGGCGCCGTTGCCGCGCCGCGCGGCCGGTCGGCCGGCACCTGCAGCGCTCTTGACCACGCGCGGCGCGGGCTTCGTGGCGCCACCCGGCGCGGCGGCGGGCTTGCGGCGTGTACGCGTGGCCATCGACCCTCCCAAGAAAAACTCCAGTTCAGCGCAGATGCACGCCCGTTGCTTTGCGAAATCTCAAGGGCAGGGCGTCGGCCGCCATCGGTGGCCGCAGCGCTCGGCAGCGCGGATGCGACCCCGATCAGCGGGTCTCGCCGTCGAGATACGGCTCGCCGAGTTCCTTCTGCAGCAGGTTCAGGTTGCGCCGGTGCGCGCGGAACAGCACGTCGAAGTAGTCGCCGAGCACGGGTACGGCGCCGACGAGGAAGTCGAGCACCAGGTTGCCGATCATCCGCGCCTGCAGCCAGCGCGAGGCGCCGAGCTCGCGCGCCTCCCACACCAGGTACAGGCCGATGCCGGCCGAGACCAGGTCGCCGACGACCGGCACCAGGCCGATCAGCGCGTCGAGGCCGACCCTGCGCTGCAGCACCGGGATCTCGAACACATCGTCCATCAGCCGCGTGATCAGCACCAGCCGTTCGCGCGCGGCCTCGCGGCGCGCGCTCGGCGCACGCCGCGTCGAGGCGGCTTTCTTCGCGCGCGTGCCGCCGAAACGCGGACGAGCCGGGGCGGGAAGGGCGATCGGGTGCGTCGTGGGCATGGCGGTCGAACCTCCGTCGATTGGCGTCGAGTGTAAATGGCAGTGGCGCGCCCGATTTCAATGCGGGGCCGGTCCGGCCGTAGCACGTCGCGATGCGGCCAGGCCGCCGAACAGCTCCGGCTCGCCGCGCCAATTCATCCGTTTGGTGCCCTCAGGCCGACCATCCCTTCGGCCGATACAGCGGTATTGCTTCCGGATCGCAAGGAGACGGCATGACCGACGCGAACTTCAACGCCAGCCGGCGCCGGGCGCTGCTCGCCTTGGCCGCCTTCGGCGCGCCCTTGGCGGCGACCGCCCAGCCGAGGCCGATCCTGATCGGCATCGATGCCGAATTCGGGCACGCGACCAGCACGTCGGCCGAGGCGATCCGGCGCGGTGCGTCGATCGCCATCGACGAGATCAACCGCGCTGGCGGCCTGCTCGGCGGCCGCCCGCTGGCGCTCGAGCTGCGCGACAACCGCTCGGTGCCCAACCGGGCGATCGAGAACGTCGGCGCCCTGGCCGCCAATGCCGACGTGGTGGCGGTGCTGACCGGCAAGTTCAGCCCGGCCGTGCTTGAAGTGGTGCCCGTGGTGCAAAAGGCCGGGCTGCCGCTGCTGGCCGCCTGGTCGGCCGCCGACGAGATCATCGACAACGGGCAGTCGCCGAGCTTCGTGTTCAGGCTGTCGCTGCGCGACTCCTGGGCGCTGGAAGGGATGCTGAAGCAGGCGCACCGGGTCGGCGCGCGGCAGGTCGGCCTGCTGGTGCCCAACACCGCCTGGGGCCGCAGCTCGCTGGCCGCCGCCGAGCGGCACGCCAAGCGGCTCGGCAACGTCCGGCTGGCCGGGGTCAGCTGGTACAACTGGGGCGACAAGTCGCTCGCGCCCGCCTACCAGCAGGTGCGCCAAGCCGGCGCCGAGGCGCTGCTGCTGGTGGCCAACGAAGGCGAGGGCGCGGTGCTGGTCAACGAGATGGCCAGGCTGCCGGCGGCCGAGCGGCTGCCGGTGATCAGCCACTGGGGCGTGACCGGCGGCCGGTTCTTCTCGATGGCCGAGGCGGCACTGTCGGTGGTCGACTTCACGGTCGTGCAGACCTACAGCTTCATCGGCGCGCGCGACCCGGCGGCGCAGCGCGTGCTGGCGGCGCTGAAGGACAAGTACGGCGTCGACGATCCGCGCCGGATCGATTCTCCGGTGGGCATCGCGCATGCGTACGACCTGGTGCACCTGCTGGCGCGGGCGATCGAACTCGCCGGCTCGACCGACCGGCGCCGGGTGCGCGACGCGCTGGAACAGGTGCGCGAGTACCGCGGCCTGGTGCGGCACTATCGCGAGCCGTTCACCGCCGAGCGCCACGAAGCGCTCGATCCGTCCGCCCTGTTCTTCGCCGTCTACGACCGCGACGGCGCGCTGCTGCGGATCGACCGCAGGAAGTAGCGATGGACGGCAGCGGCCTTCGGGGGCCTCCGCGTCCGGCCACGCCGGCGCAGGCGGCGGCGCGGCGCGAGCCGCGCTGGCGCGCATGGCTGGCGGCGAGCATCACGCACCGGGTCGCCGCCGCCGCCGCGCTGCTGGCCACCTGCGTGGTCGTGCTGCTGGCCGGCCTCGGCTACGGGCACGCGCGGGCGCTGCTGCTGCACAGCGCCGACGAGGCGCTCGACAGCAGCGCCGTGCTGCTGGCCAACCGCGTCGCGCTGCTGATGTCGTCGATCGACCGCGACGTCGCCGGGCTGTCCGCCAACTCGCTGATCGTCAACGGCCTGCTCGACTCCGGCGAGCGGCAGGCCTACCTGAAGCCGTTCCTGCGCGACCACGTGCTGCCGGCGCAGGTCACCGGGGCGCTGACGCTGATCGACCATCGCGGCATGGCGCTGGCCAGCAAGGGCGACGGCGATGCCCCGGCATACGTCGCAGCGCCCTGGCTCGGCTCCGTGGTCGAAGAAGGCGAGGCGGTGGCGCGGATCGTCGAGGACCAGCCGCCGCGGCTGCTGCTTGCCTACCCGGTGGTGCTGCCGTCGAGCCGCCAGGCCGAGGGCGTGCTGGTGGTCGAAGTGCCGGTCGAGCCGCTGTTCGCCGAAGCGCGCTCGGCGCTGCTGCCGAACGTGTCGGCGCGGCTGCTGCGCGACGGCCGCGTGCTGGCCGAGGGCAAAGCGGACGGCGTGGGCGCCGGGCCGCCCGAGGAGCGGATCGCGCTGCGCCGGCCGCTGGAATCGAGCGGCACGATCGCCGACCTCGGCCTGCAGGTGGAGGTCAGCGTGCTGCGCGCCGAGGCGCTGCACGGGCTCGGCGCGCTGGCCTGGAAGTTCATCGTCGCCGGCGCGCTGGCGCTGCTGCTGGCCACCTGGCTGGCGCGCTCGGCGGCGCGCCGCGTGCTCGAACCGCTGGTGAACCTGTCGCAGATGGCCGAGAGAATCCGCCGCGAGCGCCGGCTCGACGTCGTGGTGCCGGAGGAGGGCAGCGACGAGATCGGCCAGCTGGCCGCGTCGTTCAACCACATGGTCGACAGCCTGCGGCAGGCCAACCAGAACCTCGAGTCGGAGGTCGCCGCGCGCACTTCGGCGCTGGAGCAGGCGCGGGCGCGGCTGAACTCGGTGCAGGAGCAGATGAACGACGGGCTGCTGGTCGTCGACAGCCACGGCTGCATCGAGTCGTTCAACGGCGGCGCCGAGCGGCTGTTCGAGTGCAGCGCGCCGGACGTCGTCGGCCGAGGCGTGGCGCGGCTGATTCCCGGCTGGCAGACGACGCTGGCGCTGGCCTCGGTCGAGATCAGCGCGAACGGCCGCTTCCAGCGCAAGATCCGCGCGCTGCGCGGCACGGCGGCGTTCTTCGCCGAGGTGTCGGTGGCGCTGATCGAGTACGACAAGTGCCCGCACTGGGTGGTGCTGTTGCGCGACGTGACCGAACGCGAGCGCGCCGAGGAGCGGATGCAGGTCGCCAACCGCCAGCTCAGCCGCTCGGTGGCCGAGCTGCGGCGGCGCGACGAGGACATGGTGCAGGTCAACCGCATGAACGAGCTGCTGGCGTCGTGCCAGTCGCTCGAGGAGGCGCACGTGGTGATCGAGCGGACGCTGCGCGCGCTGTTCCACGGCCACAGCGGCGCGCTGGCGGTGGCGCGCGCCGACGGCGGCATGCTCGACGTCGTGGCACGCTGGGGCGAAGCGGGGGTCTCTTCGCCGATGTTCTGCCTCACCGATTGCTGGGCCCTTCGCCTCGGCCGGGCGCACGACGCGGCCGACAGCCAGGCGCCGCCGTGCCCGCACCACGCGCATCCGGCGCTCGCCGTGAAGTGCCTGCCGCTGTCGGTGCATGGCGAGACGCTCGGGGTGCTGATGGCCGCGCCCGAAGAAGCGGTCGATGCCGAGGAGCGGCGGCGGCTGAACCAACTGCTCGAAGTGGTCGGCGAAGCGATCAAGTTCTCGCTGTCGAACCTGAAACTGCGCGACGCGCTGCGCGAGGCGGCGCTGCGCGACGGCCTGACGGGGCTTTTCAACCGCCGTTACCTCGACGCCACGCTGCCGCGCGAGCTGCAACGGATGCGGCGCGCCGGCAGCGTGATGTCGGTGGCGGTGATCGACCTCGACCACTTCAAGCGCTTCAACGACGGCTACGGCCACGAGGCGGGCGACCTGGTGCTGCGCGAGACGGCGCGAGTGCTGCGCGAGCGACTGCGCGGCAGCGACATCGCCTGCCGTGTCGGGGGCGAGGAACTGGTGGTCGTGCTGCCCGACGCCGCTGCCGCCAACGCGGCGATGCGCCTCGAACAGGTGCGCGATACGCTGCGGCAGCTGGTGCTGAGCTACGGCGGCAGGGTGCTGCCTTCGGTCACCCTGTCGATCGGCATCGCCCAGGCGCCGGATCACGGCGACAGCCCGGAAGCGCTGCTGCGCGCCGCCGACCGCGCGCTGTATGGCGCCAAGGCGCAGGGACGCGACCGGATCGTGCTGGCGACCGAGGCGGATGAAGCGGCGCCCGTGGCCGCCGAGCGCTAGCCGCGCGACCCGGCGCACGACATCGCGCGCGCCTCTAGAGCAGCCAAAGCCCCAGCAGGCTGATCGCCAGCATCCAGGCCAGGCTGCCGTGCCTGCCGGCCGTGCGGTGGCGCGCCGTCGCGCGGGGCGCCGGCCGCCGGGCGGCGTCGAGCAGCGCGCGAGCGCGCTGCAGCCGGGCCGCTGCGCCAATCCACTGCTCCCAGCGGGTCTCGGTCAGCTCGACCGCGATCGTCTCCATGGCCGCCTCCTTGACGTGTCGCGCGCTTCGGGCTGCGACTGCCGCGCATTGTCGGCGCGGGCCGCACCCGATGCTGTCGGATATTCGGCACCGGCAGGCGGGAAGATCCGACGGCGGCGGCGGTGGTCAGGCCAGAAACAGCCGGTAGGCCGGATGCCCGCTCTCGTCCCAGTGCCGGTAGCCGAGCGTAGTGAGGAATTCGCGCAACTGCTTCTTCTCGTTGCCCGGCACCTGCATGCCGACCAGGATGCGTCCGTAGTCGGCGCCCTGGTTGCGGTAGTGGAACAGCGAAATGTTCCAGTTCGGCGACATGCTGGTCAGAAAACGCATCAGCGCGCCGGGCCGTTCGGGAAACTCGAAGCGGTACAGCAGCTCGTCCTTCGCCAGCGGCGAACGGCCGCCGACCAAGTGGCGCAGGTGCTGCTTGGCCAGTTCGTCGTCGGTCAGATCGAGGGTGGCGAAGCCGTGGCGCTCGAAGCTCTGCGCCAGCACCTGGGCGTCGCGCCGGTCGGCGAGCTGGATGCCGACGAAGATGTGCGCTTCCTTGCTGTCGGCGATGCGGTAGTTGAACTCGGTGACGTTGCGGTTGCCCACCAGCGCGCAGAAGCGGCGGAACGAGCCGCGCTCCTCGGGAATGGTCACCGCGAAGACGCCTTCGCGCTGCTCGCCGACTTCGGCCCGCTCGGCGACGAAGCGCAGGCGGTCGAAGTTCATGTTGGCGCCGCAGGCGATCGCCACCAGCGTCTTGCCCTTCAGTTTCTCGCGCTCGACGGTCTTCTTCAGGCCGGCGATGGCGAGCGCCCCGGCCGGTTCGAGGATCGAGCGCGTGTCCTGGAACACGTCCTTGATCGCGGCGCAGATGGCGTCGGTGTCCACCGTCACCACCTCGTCGACGTACAGCTTCGCCAGCCGGTAGGTCTCCTCGCCGACCATGCGCACCGCGGTGCCGTCGGAGAACAGCCCCACGTCGTGCAGCGCCACCCGGCGGCCGGCGGCGAAGGACTTCGCCATCGCGTCGGAGTCCTCGGTCTGCACGCCGATCACGCGGATCTCCGGCCGCAGCGCCTTGAGGTAGGCGGCCACACCGGCGATCAGCCCGCCGCCGCCGATGGCGACGAACACCGCGGCGAGCGGCCCGTGCTCGGCCGGGTGGTGCTGGCGCAGGATCTCCATGCCGATCGTGCCCTGGCCGGCGATCACGTCCGGATCGTCGAACGGGTGGACGAAGGCGAGTCCCTTCTTCTTCTGCAAGGCGAGGGCGTGGTCGTAGGCGTCGGAGTACGAATCGCCGTGCAGCACGACCTCCGCCCCGCGCGCGCGAACGGCGTCGATCTTCACCTGCGGGGTGGTCACCGGCATCACGATCACCGCCTTGCAGCCGAGCCGGCTCGCCGCCAGCGCCACGCCCTGCGCGTGGTTGCCGGCCGAAGCGGCGATCACGCCGCGCTTCAGCGCCGCCTTCGGCAGGTTGACCATCTTGTTGTAGGCGCCGCGCAGCTTGAAGCTGAACACCGGCTGCAGGTCCTCGCGCTTCAGCAGCACGCGGTTGGCCAGCCGGGCCGAAAGCTGCGGCGCAAATTCCAGCGGCGTCTCCTGGGCAACGTCGTACACGCGCGCGTTGAGGATGCGGCGCAGGTATTCCTGGGCGGGCATGGCGTCCTTGCTTGCGACCTGTTCGCGGCGAAGTTATCACGCCGAATCGGCGCGGCCTTGCGGCCGCGCGCGCGTTCGCTGCCGCGGCCGGCGACTCGGGCGACGAGGCTGCGACAATGCCGCCGACTCCGAGGGGATCAGGATGATGTCGCGGCTTTTCTGCCTGCTTCTGGTGCTGGGGCTTTCGTCCGGCTGCTCGACCGCCGCCGACCCGCCGCCGGCAGGCACGCTCGTGGTCCTGAACAAGTCGGATGCGAGCGCCTCGCTGATCGACCTCGCCTCGGGCCGCGAGGCGGCGCGGCTTGCGGTCGGCAGCGGCCCGCACGAGGCCGCGGCCTCGCCCGACGGCCGGCTCGCGGTGGTCGGCAACTACGGAGGGGTCCTGGCCGGCAACAGCCTCAGCGTGATCGACGTCGCCGCGGCGAAGGTCGTCGACACCCTCGTGCTCGATGCCTACCAGCGACCGCACGGCATCCAGTTCCTCGACGGCCGGCGCCTGCTGGTGACCGCGGAGCAGCAGGCCAGCGTGCTGATCGTCGACCTGGCCGAGCGCCGCATCGAGCGGGCGATCGTGACCGGCCAGCGCGTCTCGCACATGGTCGCCGCGCCGGCCGGCGGTGAGCGCGCCTTCGTGGCCAACATCGGCTCGGGCAGCCTGTCGGTGCTCGACCTGCGCGTCGGCCAGGCCATCGAGCACATCGCCACCGGCCAGGGCGCCGAAGGCGTCGACGTCAGCCCCGACGGGCGCGAAGTCTGGGTCAGCAACCGCGGCGCCGACACGCTCGCCGTGATCGACGCGCGCGACCTGAAGACGCTGGCCACGCTGCCGGCGGCGGGCTTTCCGATCCGCGTCCGCTTCGACCCCGCCGGCGAGCGCGCCTTCGTGACGGTGCCGCGCGACGATGCGCTGCTGGTGTTCGACCGGCGCAGCCGCAAGCTGGAGCGCCGCATCGCCATGCCCGCGGGCAACGTGCAGACCGAGGGCCGGCTGCTCGGCAGCATGTTCGGCCGCAGCTCGGTGCCGATCGGGGTGGCGATCGACGGCAGCGGCCGCCGCGTCTTCGTCGCGCAGTCCAACGCCGACCAGGTGGCGGAATTCGAAATGCCCTCCGGACGGCTGCTGCGCGTCATTCCGACCGGCAAGGAACCGGACGGGCTGGCGTGGACGCCGGTGCGGGTGCAGGCGGGCAGGTAGGCGGCGCTGGCCGGCTGCGGAACCGCGACCGATGCAGGCCACGGCCCCGTTCGCCGACCTGACGCCCGACGCGGTGCTCAATGCGATCGACGCCGTCGGCTTCGCCACGACCGGCACGCTGCTGGCGCTGAACAGTTACGAGAACCGCGTCTTCCAGGTCGGCGTCGACGATCCGCAGCGCTTCGTCGTCGCCAAGTTCTACCGCCCGGGGCGCTGGACCGACGCGCAGGTCCTGGAGGAGCACGTCTTTACGCAGGAGCTTGCCGAGGCCGAGGTGCCGGCCGTGCCGCCGCTGGCGATCGGCGGTCGCACGCTGCACCGGGGAGCCCCGCCGACCGCGGTCGCCGGGGAACCGGCGCCCGGAACTGGTCAGCCGCACCCCGGCTACCGCTTCGCCGTCTACCCGCGCCGCGGCGGCCGCGCACCCGAGATCGAGGACCGCAACGTGCGCGAATGGCTCGGCCGCTTCATCGGCCGCATCCACGCCGTCGGCGGCCGGCAGCCTTTCGCGCACCGGCCAGCGCTGGACGTCGAGAACTTCGGCGACGAGCCGCGCGCCTGGTTGCTCGAAAGCCGCTGGCTGCCGCACGAGCTGCGCGACGTCTACGCCGGCGTCAGCGCGCAGGCACTGGACGAAGTGCGCCGCTGCTACGAACGCGCCGGAGCCGTGCGGACGATCCGCCTGCACGGCGACGTGCATGTCGGCAACGTGCTGTGGACGGACTCGGGCAGCCAGCCTGGGCCGCACTTCGTCGACTTCGACGACGCGCGCACAGGGCCGGCGGTGCAGGACCTGTGGATGCTGCTGTCCGGTTCGCGCGAGGACCGGCAGGCGCAGCTCGCCGACCTGCTCGCAGGCTACGAGGACTTCGCCGAGTTCGACCGCCGCGAGCTGCTGATCGTCGAGGCGCTGCGCACGCTGCGGCTGATCCACTACTCGGCGTGGATCGCCCGCCGCTGGGACGACCCGGCCTTTCCCGCCGCCTTCCCGTGGTTCGACACGCCGCGTTACTGGGAGCAGAAGATCCTCGAACTGCGCGAGCAGGTGGCGGCGATGGGCGAGCCGCCGCTGGTGGCCTGAAGCGGCGGCGGTCAGGATGACGACGGTGGCGGGTCGTCGTCAGTCGAGAGCGCGGCGCTGAAGCGGGTTCGCCGCCACAGCCCCGCCAGCAGGACGAAGAAGCCGGTGAACACCAGCGCCCCCCACCACTCGGTGGCATTGCCGAGCGCGTCCTGCGCGGCTTCGCCGGCGAGGTACAGCGGCGCGGTCGAGTTCACGAGGCCGAGCAGCGGCAGCGCGGCGACCAGTGCGAACAGCACCGCGCCGGCATGGCGCAGCGGCCCGCCGCGGGCGCAGGCGCGCCGTACCGCGCCGCCGACGATCAGCATCGCGATGCAGGTGCCGCCGAAGTAGACGACCACGCCGTAGCGGCGCATCCAGCGATAGGCCACGCCCTCGGTGCCCAGGAAGGCGCCGTACAGCAGCAGGAACAGCGCCGCCGTGACGCCGATCCACGGCAGCGCTTTCTGCAGCCGATCGTCTGGCGAGCCGAGCCGCCGCAGCCACGTCGGCGCCAGCATCCACACGACCGCCTGCAGGGTCGCCGCCGGCAGCAGCAGCGCCCGAAACAGGATGTTCGGCAGGCCGTGTCGCGCGGCGCGGCTGATCGACACGCAGCCTTCGAGCAGCGGGTTGCAGGAGGCGAACTGGCCTTGCGCCACCGCGAGGTTGAACGCGAGCGCAGTGGCCAGCGCCGGCAACAGGCCGGCCAGCAAGGGCAGCCACCACAGTCGCATCGAACGCGGGTCACTCACGGCCGTGCCTGCCTCCCGGGAGAGCGGATCCGCGCTCACGATAGAGCCTTGGCGCGGCGGCCCTTGGCCCTACGTCATGGGCAGGGATTGACGCGTTGCAGCAGATACACTTCACGCGCGGCGTCGGTCGCCCTTGCCGCCCGCAGTGCCTCGATGAACGCGCCCCCGCCCCTCGGTTCGCTGAAGCCCGCCGCGCCACCGGCCGAAGCCGTGCGGCTGCGCGAGATCCCCTACAACTACACGTCGTTCTCGGACCGCGAGATCGTCATCCGGCTGCTGGGCAGCGAGGCCTGGCGGGTGCTCGACGAACTGCGCGCCGAGCGCCGCACCGGGCGCAGCGCGCGGATGCTGTACGAGGTGCTCGGCGACGTCTGGGCGGTGAGCCGCAACCCGTACCTGCAGGAAGACCTGCTCGACAACCCGAAGCGCCGCGCGATGCTGGTCGAGGCGCTGCACCACCGGCTGGGCGAGGTCCAGAGGCGACGCGACGCCACCGACCCGGTGCGCGACGCCAAGGTCGGGCTGCTGCTCGAGGCGGCGACCAGGTGCGTCGAGGACTTCAAGCGCGGCTTCTCCGACACCTGGGACCTGCGCAAGGCCGCGCGGCGGAAGTTCGAGCGGATCACCCGCGCCGACAACGTCTGCTTCGACGCGTTCGCCCGCGTCTCGCACGTGACCGACGCCACCGACTGGCGCGTCGAGTACCCGTTCGTGGTGCTGGCGCCAGACGAGGAGGACGAGGTGCCGGCGCTGGTGCGCGCCTGCTTCGAACTGGGGCTGACGGTGATCCCGCGCGGCGGCGGCACCGGCTACACCGGAAGCTGCGTGCCGCTGACCGCGCGCTCGGCGGTGATCAACACCGAGAAGCTTGAACGGATCGACCCGGTAGAGTCGACGCGGCTGCCCGGCGTCGACGGCGAGGTGCCGACGATCTTCACCGGCGCCGGCGTGGTGACGCGGCGCGTGTCCGATGCGGCGGAGGCGGCCGGCCTGGTGTTCGCAGTCGACCCGACTTCGGCCGACTCGTCGTGCATCGGCGGCAACATCGCCATGAACGCCGGCGGCAAGAAGGCGGTGCTTTGGGGCACGGCGCTCGACAACCTCGCCTGGTGGCGGATGGTCGACCCCGAGGGCAACTGGCTCGAGGTGACGCGGCTCGCACACAACCGCGGCAGGATCCACGATGCCCCGGTGGCGAAGTTCGAACTCGTCTGGAAGGACGGCCGCCAGCCGGCGGAACGGGCCAGGGAACTGCGCCGTGAATCCCTGGAAGTCCCGGGCGCACGCTTCCGCAAGGCCGGCCTGGGCAAGGACGTCACCGACAAGTTCCTCGGGGGGCTGCCCGGCGTGCAGAAGGAGGGTTGCGACGGGCTGATCACCTCGGCGCGCTGGGTGCTGCACCGGATGCCGCCGCACATCCGCACCGTGTGCCTGGAGTTCTTCGGCCCGGCGCGCGAAGCGGTGCCGTCGATCGTCGAGATCAAGAGCTACCTCGATGCGCGGCCGGGCGGCGCCATCCTCGCCGGCCTGGAGCACCTGGACGAGCGCTACCTGCGCGCGGTCGGCTACGCCGCCAAGTCGCGCCGCGGCGGGCTGCCGAAGATGGTGCTGCTCGGCGACATCGTCGGCGACGACGACGCCGCCGTGGCCCGCGCCGCCGCCGAGGTGGTGCGCATCGCCAACGCGCGCAGCGGCGAAGGCTTCACGGCGGCCAGCAGCGAGGCGCGCAAGAAGTTCTGGCTCGACCGCGCCAGGACGGCGGCGATCGCCCGCCACACCAACGCCTTCAAGCTGAACGAGGACGTCGTCATCCCGCTGGCGCGGATGGGCGACTACACCGACGCGATCGAGCGGCTGAACATCGAGCTGTCGATCCGCAACAAGCTGCAGCTGCTCGACGCGCTGGAGGCTTTCCTCGACACCGACTTCGCGCTCGGCACCACCGGCGACGCCGAATTCGACCGCCTGCCGCGCGACGAGATCGTCGGCGAGCGGGTCGCATCCTCGCGCGAACTGCTCGCCGCCGCGCGACGCCGCTGGACCTGGCTGCTGGAGCACTTCGATGCGCCGGTGCGCGAGGCGGCCGGCGACCTGGCGGCGATCGGCGTCACGCTGCCCGCGGCCGAACGGCCGGCGGCGCGGATCATCGATCTGCTGCAGGAGCGCGCCGCCCGCGTGTCGTGGAAGGTCGAGGTGCGCGCGCCGCTGCGGCGCATCTTCGGCGGCGCCCAGTTCGCGCCGGTGCTGGCCGAGTGCGAGGCGATCCATCGCCGCGTGCTGCACGGGCGCGTGTTCGTCGCGCTGCACATGCACGCCGGCGACGGCAACGTGCACACCAACATCCCCGTCAATTCCGACGACTACGAGATGCTGGCCACCGCGCACCGCACAGTGGCGCGGATCATGGCCATCGCCCGCGACCTCGGCGGCGTGATCTCCGGCGAGCACGGCATCGGCATGACCAAGCTGGAGTTCCTGACCGAGGAGGAAACGCGCGAGTTCCGCGCCTACAAGCAGCGCATCGACCCCGAGGGCCGCTTCAACAAGGGCAAGCTGCTGCCCGGCGCGACGCTGGAGGCGGCGTGGACGCCGAGCTTCGGCCTGATGGGGCACGAGTCTCTGATCATGCAGCAGTCCGACATCGCCTCGATCTCGGACGCGATCAAGGACTGCCTGCGCTGCGGCAAGTGCAAGCCGGTGTGCGCCACCCACGTGCCGCGCGCCAGCCTGCTCTATTCGCCGCGCAACAAGATCCTCGCCACGTCATTGCTGATCGAGGCCTTCCTGTACGAGGAGCAGACCCGCCGCGGCGTGTCGCTGCGCCACTGGGACGAGTTCGACGACGTCGCCGGCCACTGCACCGTCTGCCACAAGTGCGCCACGCCGTGCCCGGTGGACATCGACTTCGGCGAGGTGACGATGGCGATGCGCGACCTGCTGCGGCGGATGGGCAAGAAGCGCTTCAACGCCGGCGCGGCGGCGTCGATGTTCTTTCTGAACGCGACCCGGCCGGAGACGATCAAGCTGGCGCGCACGCTGATGATCGACTGGGGCTACAAGGCGCAGCGCCTCGGCAACCGCGTCTTCGCGCTGGCCGCGCGCGCGCAGACGCGGCAGCCGCCGGCCTCGACTGGCCGGCCGCCGGTGAAGGCGCAGGTGATCCACTTCGTCAACAAGAAGATGCCCGGCGGACTGCCGACGCGGACCGCGCGGGCGCTGCTCGACATCGAGGACCAACGCTACGTGCCGATCCTCCGCAACCCGGCCACCACCCCGGCCGATGCGGAAGCGGTGTTCTACTTCCCCGGCTGTGGCTCCGAGCGGCTGTTCTCGCAGGTGGGCCTGGCCACGCAGGCGATGCTGTGGCACGTCGGTGTGCAGACGGTGCTGCCGCCGGGGTACCTGTGCTGCGGCTACCCGCAGCGCGGCGCCGGCCAGTTCGACAGGGCGGAAAAGATCATCACCGACAACCGGGTGCTGTTTCATCGTGTGGCCAACACGCTCAATTACCTCGATATCCGGACGGTGGTCGTCTCCTGCGGCACCTGCTACGACCAGCTGGCCGGCTACCGATTCGACGAAATCTTTCCCGGCAGCCGCATCGTCGACATCCACGAGTACCTGCTGGAGAAGGGCGTCAGGCTGGAGGGCGTGAGGGGCGTGCGCTACCTGTACCACGACCCCTGCCACAGCCCGATGAAGCTGCAGGACCCGCTGAAGACGGTCAATGCATTGCTCGCCGCCGCCGACGGCAAGCGGATCGCGAAGAGCGACCGCTGCTGCGGCGAGAGCGGCACGCTGGCGGTCACCCGGCCGGACGTGTCGACCCAGGTGCGCTTCCGCAAGGAGCAGGAGATGCGCAAGGGCGCCGAAACGCTGCGCGCCGACGGCTTCACGGGCGAGGTCAGGGTGCTGACCTCGTGCCCGTCATGCCTGCAGGGCCTGAAGCGCTACAACGACGACGCCGATGTCGACGCCGACTACATCGTCGTCGAACTGGCGAAGCACCTGCACGGCGAGGACTGGCTGCCGAAGTACGTCGCCGCCGCCAACGCCGGCGGCATCGAGCGCGTGCTCGTATGACCGCACCGTGCCCACTGTGCGGCGGCGACGGCGGCGAGGTGCTGTTCCGCGACGACCTGTTGCGCGTCGTGCTGGTCGACGAGGCCGAGTATCCCGGCTTCGCGCGCGTGATCGTCAACGCCCACGTGCGCGAGATGACCGACCTCGCTCCACCCGCCCGGTGGCGCCTCTTCGAGGCGGTGCTCGCGGTCGAGCAGGCTCAGCGCGAGGCGCTGTCGCCGGAAAAGGTCAACCTCGCATGCCTCGGCAACCTGGTGCCGCACCTGCACTGGCACGTGATCCCGCGGTTCACCGACGACGCGCACTTTCCGCAGCCGATCTGGGGTGCGCGGCAGCGCGAGCCGGACGCGCCGTCCCTCACCGGCCGCCGGGCGAGGCTGCCGGCGCTGCGCGTCGCCATCGCCGGCCGGCTGCAGGCGGGGCGCTGAGCGCGTCGGCGAATGGCTCGTGCGCACGATTCGGGTACGGGCAGGCTCCAAGGCAGGCGCTACGGCGTCCTCGCCACCACCAGGTTCGTCACCCGCGCCGCGCCGGCCCGCTTCAGTGCGGCGGCGACCTCGTCGAGCGTCGCGCCGGTGGTCATCACGTCGTCGATGACGACGAGGTGAATGCCCGCCAGTGCGCCGCGGGCGACGAAGGCGCCGCGCACGTTGCGGCGGCGGTCGGCCAGGGCGAGGTCCATCTGCGCGGCGGTGTGCCGCGTGCGCAGCAGGATCCCGGTGCGCAGAGGCACGCCGCAGGACGAGGCGACGCGGCGGGCGATCTCGTGCGCCTGGTTGAAGCCGCGCTCGGCCTGGCGCTCGAACGACAGCGGCACCGGGGCAAGGGCGTCGGCGTCGCGCAGCGCCGCGGCTGCGGCCCGGGCGAGCAGGGCGCCGAAGGCGGCGGCCAGCGGCAGCCGGCCGCCGAACTTCAGCGCCGCGACCATCCGGTCCACCGGAGGTGCGTAGTCGGCCAGGACGATCGTGGCGTCGAAGTGCGGCGGCTCGCGCAGGCAGCGTCCGCAACGGTCGCCGGCCAGTGATTGCGACGGCAGCCGCAGGGCGCAGCAGGGACAGCGCGGTGCCTCGGCGAAGTAGTCCTGCGCGCAGCCGCTGCACAACGGATCGCCGCGGACGAGGTCGCACACCACGCAGCGCTGCGGCAGCCAGCGGCGAAGCAGGCCGCTGCCGGAGGCGAGGCGGGGCAGCGCCGCGCGCGGGCCGGCTTCGGCGGGGCGGTCCATGGTCGCGGCCAGCATAATCCCCGCTGCCCCGCTCGCGCCCGCCGTCATGCCGCTCGGCCCCGGCACTTCCGAACTGACACCGACGCTCGTCGACCCGCCACGCATGCCGGCGCGCGTCGATACGGTGCGCCGGCAGTTCGAGCGCCGGGCGGCGCGCTTCCAGCGGCACGACGCGATCGTCCGCGAGGTCGGGCGGCGGCTGGTCGAGCGGCTCGATGTCATGCGTATCGAACCGCGGTTGATCGCCGACGTTGGCTGCGGCGCCGGAGGCAGCCGCGAGGCGCTGCTCGCCCGCTGCGGCGGGGCGCGCTGGGTGGGCGTGGACATCTCCGGCGCCATGCTGGCGGGGGCGGTGCCGGCATCCGGGCTGTCGCGGCTGCTGCCGTGGCGCGGGCCGCGCGCGCACGCGGTCTGCGCCGAGGCCGCCGCGCTTCCCCTCGCCGACGGCAGCGTCGACCTGCTGTTCTCCAACCTGATGCTGCACTGGCACCCGCAGCCGCACACGGTCTTCCCGGAATGGATGCGCGTGCTCCGGGTCGACGGCCTGCTGCTGTTCTCGTGCTTCGGGCCGGACACGCTGGCCGAGCTGCGCCGCGCCTGTGCGGCCGCCGGCCTCGACGCGCGGCCGATGCCGTTCATCGACATGCACGACTTCGGCGACATGATGGTGGCCGCCGGCTTCGCCGGACCGGTCATGGACGCGGAGACGATCCGCCTGACCTATCCGTCGCCGCAGGCGCTGCTGCGCGAGGTGGCGGCGCTCGGCGGCAACCCGCGCGACGACCGCGGCCCCGGGCTCGTCGGCGGACGGCGGGCGCGGGCGCTGCTGGCTGCGCTCGGCGACCAGAGGGATGCCCGGGGGCGGGTCTCGCTGACCTTCGAGATCGCGTATGGTCACGCTTGGAAACCGGCGCCGCGGGTCCGCGGGCGGGCGTCGGTGCCGTTGGACGATTTGCGCGCGCAGCTCCGGCGCCGGTAGGCGGCAAACTGCCGGGGATCGGGAGCGGCGATTTCATTCCGACTGTCTCGAAGGAGATCAAGAGCATGGGGCTGTTCACTTTTCTCAAGGAAGCCGGCCAGAAACTGTTCGGCAAGGACGTGAAGGCGGCCGAGCAGGCCGCGGCCGTCGACCCGGCGAAGAAGGCCGAGGCCGATCGCGCCGCCGCCACGGCGATCGAGAACTATGTCAACACGCTTGGCCTGAAGATCACCGCTTTCACCGTCACCTTCGACGGCGCCACGGCGATCGCCAAGGCCTACGGCGTCGCCGACGACCAGGCGAACAAGGAGAAGGCGATCCTCGCCGTGGGCAACGTCGAAGGCGTGGCCGGCGTCGACGACCAGATGACGGTCTCGCGCGCCGAACCGCCGGCGCAGTTCTACACGGTGGTCAAGGGCGACACGCTGTCGAAGATTGCCAAGGAGTTCTACGGCAACGCCAACGAGTACATGCGCATCTTCGAGGCCAACAAGCCGATGCTGACGCACCCGGACAAGATCTACCCGGTGCAGAGCCTGCGCATTCCGCCGAAGTAGCGTCGC
>Ga0114939_10000304_pt1 | contig 42731 bp, 34 predicted proteins | sample AshMeaCrysSpring_FD_87196 | JGI IMG/M metagenome (GOLD analysis project Ga0114939, IMG submission 87196) | Groundwater microbial communities from Big Spring, Nevada to study Microbial Dark Matter (Phase II) - Ash Meadows Crystal Spring | ecosystem: Environmental > Aquatic > Deep subsurface >...
AAACCGTCGAAGAAATGCAGGAAGGGCACGCGCGAGCGGAGCGTGACCATTTGGGAAATGACCGCCGTGTCCTGGGATTCCTGCACGGATCCGCCGCAGAGCATGGCGAAGCCGGTTTGGCGGCAGGCCATCACGTCCGAGTGATCGCCGAAGATGCTCAGCGCGTGGGTGGCCAGGGCGCGGGCGGTGACGTGAAGGCAGAATGGAATGAGTTCCCCGGCGATTTTATACATGTTGGGGATCATCAGCAGCAGGCCCTGCGAGGCGGTGAAGGACGCGCTGAGCGATCCCGCCATCAGCGCGCCGTGCAGGGCGCCGGCCGCGCCGCCTTCGGACTGCATCTCCACCACGCTGGGGACCGCGCCCCACAGGTTCTTCCTGCCGGCGGCGGACCATTCATCGGCGAACTCCGCCATCGGCGAGGACGGCGTGATCGGATAGATGGCGAAGAACTCGTTCATGCGGTAGGCCACGGAAGCGACCGCTTCGTTGGCGTCGAGCGTGCCCATGCGGGGTTTGTTGGAAGCATTCACGGCACCCGCTAAACACTTTCAAGACCCCGGGGTCCACAAAGTGCAAAATATGGGGCTAGAAAAGCAATTTCCGCACAGATGGCGGGATCGCTCAATCACCGGCCGCTTTGGCCGCCGGTTCGGGTTTCACATTGCGGTGGATCCAGACGCTTTGCACGAGGCCCAGCAACACCATGCAGATGACCACGAAGGTGCCGGAGTAGCTGACCAGCGGCAGCGGGATGCCGGTGATCGGCATGAGCAACACGCACATGCCGATGCTTTCGAACACATGGGCGAAAAACAGCGCCACCACCAGGGAGGCCAGCACCCGCCCGCTCACATCCCTGCTGTAAAACGCGATGAACAGGCCCTGGATCAGCAACAGGGCGAAGGCCGTCAGCAACAGCAGGCTGCCGCGGAAACCGAGTTCCTCGGCGATCACCGCGAAGATGTAGTCATTGTGGGCGGTGTCTTTGGGAATGAACGCCTTGGCGTGCAGCGAACCCTGCGCGGCGGAGGCTTTCCAGCCCACTCCCTTCCAGCCGGCCTTGCCCACGGCCATCGAAATGTTGTGCGGCGCGTATCCCTCGTCGGCGATGTTCACCTCCTGCCCGCGCATCATGCGCAGCCAGGTATCGATCCGCTGCGGACCGCGCTCGGAAACCAACGGCAGCGCCACGAAATAGAGCAGTGGAATCAGCCCCGCGCCGATGAACCCCATGAACGACAGATACCGGAATGGAGCCCCCCCCACCAATAGCGCGACGATGGCCACCGGGATCCATACCAATGCCGAGCCCATGTCGCCCATCTTCATCACCATCAGGAAGGGCACCGCCGCAATCGCGGCGATGACGCCGATCCGCATGAACGGCGCGCCGAACCAGCGGTGGATTTTCGGCAGGCCCTGCAGCAGCCAGGCGATCAGAACGATCCCGGAGGCGACGCCCAACTGCGCCGGTTGAAACGTGAGCCCGCCCAGCGTGAGCCGGTGCACCGAATCGTCCTGCCGCATCGCCATCGCCATCAACGCGAGGCTCAAGGCGTAAAACGGAATGCCCAGCCAGCGGATCCAGCGGTAGTCCACGAGGGCCACGGCGAAATAGGCGGCGCTGCCGATCACGATCCATTGTTTCTGCATCGAGGCGTAATAGGCGCCCGCGCTGCCGAACTGGTTGAGCAACTCCTTGGAAACCGGCAGGTGCCGCGCGGCGCTCTCGATCATGAAGACGCCGAAGACCAGGAGCCCGTACATCACGAAGACGAGCACCCAGTTCATTCCCAGGATTTTTCTCAGGAAAGGCGTCATGGGGAAAGGCGGCGAGGATACGCCACCGTTCCGCCATGGCAAGGCGGGCGTGGATCCCGGCGGCGCGGAGAACCTTGGTCTTGCGCGCGGGGCATCCCTCGGCAAGGAATGGCCGCCGCCGGAGCCCTGCACCGGAAACCATCCCATGAGCGAAGACTCCCCCACCCTTTTGAAAATCGGCACGCGCGGCAGCGCGCTGGCGCTGGTGCAGGCCGCCGCCGCCGAAGCCGCGCTGGCGGCACTGTTTCCCGAACTGAGAATCGAGCGCCGCGTCATCAAAACCACCGGCGACCGCCGCACCGATGTGCCGCTGGCCGGGGTGGCCAAAGCCGAGGGCGTTTTTGACAAGGGCGTCTTCATCAAGGAACTCGAACAGGCGCTCGATGACGGCTCCATCGACATCGCCGTCCACAGTCTGAAGGATCTGCCGACCACGCTGGATCCGCGTTTCGCACTGGCGGCGGTGCTGGAACGCGCGCCGGTGAGGGACGTGCTGGTGACCTGCGGCGGCGGCGGCTTCGACTCGCTGCCCGCCGGCGCGCGGGTGGGCACCAGCAGCGTGCGGCGCGCCAGCCAAGTGAAATTCCTGCGTCCGGATCTCGAAGTCGTCGATCTGCGCGGCAATGTCCCCACGCGCCTGCAGAAACTCACGGCCGGAGAACACCATGATGCCATTCTGTTAGCCGAGGCCGGCCTGGTGAGGCTCGGCTATCTGCCGGAAACCGCCGATGCCGAAGGTCCGGAGCCGATCCCGGACATGCCGGGGCTCCACGCGCTGCGGCTCGATGAAAGCGTGTTTTACCCCGCCGCCGGGCAGGGCGCGATCGGCCTGGAAATCCGCGCGCATGACACCCGCAGCCGGGTGCTGGCGGAATCCATCGGCCATGCGGAAACCTGGCTGCGGATCACCGCCGAGCGCGAGTTTCTTCGCCTGCTGGAGGCGGGTTGCCACACGCCCGTCGGCGTGGTTTCCTCGCTGGAGGACGGCGTGCTCCATCTGCGGGCCCGGGTTTTTCCGGAGTGCGGTGACGAGCCCGGAACCGGCGAGGCCCGCGGCACCGATCCCTTCGCCGTCGCCCAAGCCCTCTTCGAATCCCTCCCATGAACCCACACGGCATCTGTTATCTCGTCGGCGCCGGCCCCGGCGACACCGGCCTCGTCACGCTGCGCGCCAAGGAATGCATCGAACACGCCGACGTGCTGGTGTACGACGCGCTGAGCAATCCCGAGCTGCTCAACTGGGCGAAGCCCGGCTGCGAGAAAATCCACGTCGGCAAGCGCGCCAAGGACCACACGATGCCGCAGGAGCAGATCAACGCGCTCATCGTCGGGAAAACCAAGGCCGGCAAATCGGTGGTCAGACTCAAGGGCGGCGACCCGATGATCTTCGGCCGCGGCGGCGAGGAGGCGGCGGAACTCGCAGCGGCGGGCGTGCCCTTCGAGATCGTGCCGGGCATCAGCTCCGCCATCGCCGGGCCGGCCTACGCGGGCATTCCGGTGACCCACCGCGATCACAACACGCAGCTCACCATTTTCACCGGTCACGAAGATCCGGAGAAAGGCCGCAGTTCCATCGATTACGCCCAGCTCGCCAAGGCGCCTGGCACCAAGGTCTTTCTCATGGGCGTCGGCCGCCTGCGCGAAATCACCGCCGCCTTCATCGAACACGGAGCCGCCGCGCAAACCCCCATCGCCCTCACCCGGTGGGCCACCACCGGCGCGCAGAAAACCATTACCGGCACGCTCGCCGACATTGCGGACACCGCGGAGCGCGAAAACTTCGGCTCGCCCGCCGTGGCGGTGATGGGTGATGTGGTCAAGGAGCGCGAAAAAATCAATTGGTTCGAGAAACGACCGCTCTTCGGCAGGCGCATCGTCGTCACCCGCACCCGTGAACAGGCCGGCGAGCTGAGCAAGGCGCTGCGCGATCTCGGCGCGGACGTGATCGAGCTGCCGACCATCCGCATCGAGCATCCCGAGGACAAGCAGGGCTTCGCGGAAATGGTCACCCACGCCCACGAATACGACTGGCTCGTCTTCACCAGCCCGAACGGCGCGGAGCGCTTCTTCGACGCGTTTTTCGCCACCTATCCGGACGCCCGCAGCCTCGGCAACCCGCGCATCGCCGCCATCGGCGCGGGCACCGCCAAGAAGATCCATGAATACCGCTTCGCGGTGGATCTCATTCCCGAAAAATTCGTGGCGGAGGGACTCATCGACGCGTTCAAAAAGGAATCCGTGGAAAACCTCACCATGCTCTGGGTGAAGGCCGCCGAATCCCGCGATGTGATTTATGACGGCCTGACCCGGCTCGGCGCCATTGTCGATGAATGCATCGCCTACCGCACCGTGCCGGAAACCGAGGATCCCACCGGTGCCAAAGCCCGCCTCGCGGAGGAGGGCGCGGATCTCATCACCTTCACCTCCAGCTCCACCGTGGAGCACTTCCTCGCGCTCGGGCTCGATTGGCCGGAAGGTTGCGCCGCGGGCAGCATCGGCCCCGTCACCAGCCAGGCGCTGCGCAAGCACGGCATGCCGCCGGCCTTCGAGGCGAATCCCCACGACATCCCGGGACTCGTCGCGGCCATCGTCCGGTATTTCTCCAGGCAGGCGCCGATTCCCTGAAATTTGCGCTTTCCGCGCCGCGCGGAATGGAAATACTCCGCCCCGTTCGTCAAACGGCGCGCCGGCTTAGCTCAGTTGGTAGAGCAGCTGATTTGTAATCAGCAGGTCAACGGTTCGAGTCCGTTAGCCGGCTCCGCATGAACCGCCGCGATCCGCTGCTTGCGGATGGGATCGGCCGCATGGGTTTTCGTCATCCGCTACACCCGCCATGAAAAAATGCCCCTATTGCGCCGAGGAAATTCAGGACGAGGCCATCAAGTGCAGGCACTGCCACGAGTTTCTGGATGCCTCAAGGCGCCCCGGGCCTCCCGCGCTTCCGCGAGGCGGGGATCACGCGCTGCCATGGTATTTCAAAACCCCGTTCATCGTGCTGATGTTCCTCACCCTGCCGCCCTGCGCCCTCCCCTCCGTCTGGCTGCACCCGAAATTGCATCCGGCATGGAAACTCGCCATCACCATCGCCGTGGCGGCTTTCTGCTGGATCGCGTTTGTCGCCATCAGGGAGTTCCTCCATCAATTCGACGAGGCCACCCGGATGCTCAATCAAATGAAGTTCTGACGGATGCCGGGCCGGGGAATCGCAATCACGGGAAACTGCCGGTTCTTTGACTTGCCGCAATGGAGCACGGCCGCCATACCGAAGCCATGAGCGACTCCAGCCTCCCCGCCGACGATCCGTTCCGCGAAGCCCGCGAGAGTGCGGGCGTTCTCGACACCACCTTCCAGGGCAAACGCGTGCCGATGATCCTCGGCTACAAGGACGTGCGCGCCGCAGCGGCGGATTGGAAGACCTTCAGCAACGACGCCCCCTTCCGCGTGCCCATTCCCTCCGAGGAGGATGTCCGCTCGGTGCGCCAGCTTCCCATCGAGACCGATCCGCCCGAGCACACGGACTATCGCAAAATCGTCGAGCCCTTCTTCCGCCGCCCCAAGGAGCCGGACATGGCCGCGAAACTCCAGGCGCTCATCGCCGCCATGCTGGAAAACGCGGCCAATGCCGGCCCGGTGGAAATCGTCCGGGAATTCGCGCTGCCACTCCAGTCGCACGCGCTGGCCTATATGCTCAACGTGCCGGAGGCCGAGGCCGACGAGTGGATTTCCTGGGGCACGCATGTGTTCCGCGACGGCGCGAACGGCGAGGCCAAGGGCGCCGCGCTCGAAGGCTACATCCAGCGTCGCCTGGATCTCGCCGCCGCAGAGCCGGGCGATGATTTCTTCAGCGCCCTCACCAAGGCCACCTACCGCGGCAGGCCGCTCAACCGCGATGAAATGGTCGGCTTCGCCAACCTCACCTTCGCCGGCGGACGCGACACGATCATCCAGACCGTCGCCGCGGTGTTCGGCTATCTGGGCGGCCACCCGCAGGCGCTGGAATCCCTGCGCGCCAACCCGGAGCGCATCCAGACCGCGGCGGAGGAATTCTTCCGCTTCGTTTCCCCGCTCACCCACATCGGCCGCGTCTGCCCGCACGCGGCGGAAGTCAAAGGCGTGCCCGTGGCGGAAAACGAACGTGTTTCCCTCTGCTGGGCCTCCGCCAACCGCGATGCCACCGTTTTCGAAAACCCGGACGAACTCCGCCTCGACCGCAAACCCAACCCGCACATCGCCTTCGGCAGCGGCATCCACAATTGCCTCGGAGCCATGCACTCGCGAGTCCTCACCCGCGAGCTGCTGCGCCAGCTCTGCGAAAGCATCGCCACCATCGAACTCGTGGAAGCCATCCCGCACATCGAGCGCGAAGCCGATTACGAACGCCACGTCGGCTACGAAAAACTCGTCGTCCGCATGACCTCCAAAGCCTGAAAAACCCGCCATGATCCCCAAAGAACGCGTCCTCGCCCTGCTCGCCGGCCAAGCCGTTGACCGCCCGCCCGCCATGCCCATCACCATGATGTGGGCGGCGGATCTCGTCGGCGCGAATTACCACGACTACGCCACCCGCGCCGAAATCCAGGCCGCCGGCCAGTGCGCCGCCGCGCGCGGCTTCGGCTTCGATCACGTCTCGGTCATCTCGGATCCCGCCTGCGAGGCCGCGGATCTCGGCGCGGCCATCCACTACCCGCCGGACGGCCCGCCCGCCATCATCGAGGAACAGGCGCTGCTCGCCGATCCCGCCCGGCTTTCCTCCCTCGCCGTCTGCGATCCACACCGCCCCGGCAGCCGCATGGCCAACCGCGTCGCCGCCGTCCGCATGCTCAAACAGCAAATCGGAGACACCCACCTCATCGAGGGCTGGGTGGAAGGCCCCTGCGCGGAAAGCGCCGACCTCCGCGGCATCAACACGCTCATGATGGACTACTACGACGAGCCGGACTTCATCCACGGACTCGCCTCCTTCGCCGTCGATAACGCCCTCGCCTTCGCCAAAGCCCAGATCGCGGCCGGAGCCGACATCATCGGCGTGGGAGACGCCGCCGCCTCGCTGACCAGCCGCGAGATCTACGACGAGTTCATCCACCCCCACGAGAAACGCCTCATCGATGGCATCCACGCCGCCGGCGGACTCGTCCGCCTCCACGTCTGCGGCCGCACCAGCCATCTGCTCGACGCCTTCGCCACGCTCGGCTGCGACATCATCGATCTCGACACGCTCGTCAACCTCGCCGAAGCGCGCGCCGCCATGGGCCCGCGCCAGGTGCTGCTGGGAAACATCCACACCGTGGAGGTCGTCAAAAACGGCTCCCCCGAAAGCGTCCGCGCCGCCCTCGCCCGCTGCCGGGCCGACGCCGCGCCCGCCTGGATCGCCGGCGCGGGCTGCGAAATCCCGCGCGGCTCGCCCATGGAAAACGTCCGCTGCTTCGCGCAGGCGTGAGGAAATCAGCAGCCAGTCACCATCTCCAGCGGGCTTTCCCGGTGGCGGTTGTGTAGTCCACCTGTTCCCGGGTGACCGCCTCGACATGCCAATCACAGAAGAGGGCGTTGGCGTTCACTTTGTCATACGGCGGTTCCTGTTTGGTTTTGGTATAGGCCGCGCCGTGGCGGAACGCCATCTTGCCGCCGCCACCGGCACCGTTGTAAGGCATGACCCATTCGGTATTCGGCTCACCGGGCGTCTGTATGGGATTACCCATCTCCGTGATATAGATGATCTTGCCCGGATCGGGTATTCTGGCATAGATATAGTTCCATGAAACCTGACTGCTGAAACTGCCATCATCATCAACATGGTTGTTCATTCCATAGGACTTTCCATCCTTCCACCATTGGGCGGCGTTGGGTGTTGGAGGCTTGCGCAACGGGCAATTGAAAACGCTGTCCGGGCTCACCTGATCCCGACCAGGCCCGGGCAGGTAAGTGTTCGTGAGCCACTGGGTCCAAGCTGGGGACCCAGTGGCTGGGGGCTCCGCGTTCTCGGGGATGTATGTGGGGATCATTCTTCCGCCATGATCCGAAATCCACAACTGGGCCACCGAGCCCAGCTGCCGGAGATTGGAAACGCACTTAGTATTTTTGGCCTTGGCTACGAAGCTCCTGGTGGCGGATACCGAGATGACCGCAAGGACCGCGATGATCACGATGACGACCAGGATTTCCATCAGGGTGAAGCCCCTGGCGGCGGGTTTTCTGAAACGTGGCTTCAAGGGTTGGAGATGCTGCCGCCCTGGTGCTTTGGCAAACGGAATTTTGCGGTGGAGCCACGAGGCGGTGCGGCAGGCTAGAGCCGTGCCGAACCGCGTGAAATGACAAATCAACGGCCCAGCGGAGTCCCCCGGCCCTGATGCATGGGAATGTCGGATGGGTGGAAGTGGCCACGCTTTCAGACGTCTGCGGATTAACGGACGCTGCCGCAGCAACCCACGCTGCGCGCCGCCGCACTGCCTGACTTGGAACATCCCGCCATGAAACTGCATCTGGGAATCAAATCCGACCCGATCGAATACCGCTACTCCTTTCCCTGGCTGTTCCGCCTGATGGCGGAGACGGGCGTCACCCGCCTGCAGCTCGGAAGCTGGTTCGAGCTCTACCAACTCCCGGATTCGTTTTTCGTGACGCTGCGCAAACAGGCGGAAGACCACGGCGTGGCGATCACCAGCATGTTCACCGCGCACCGCGAACTCGGCGGATTTTTCCGCGAGGACCCGGCGTGGGAAGCGGTGGCGCGCCGGAATTTCGAGCGCTTCATCGAGGTGGGCGCAGTTCGTTCCCCATCTGCTGCTGCACGTCAGCCGCGGCGTGCGCTGGGACAGCGACCACGTCGTCACGCTCGACGACGCCACCAGCGCCATCCTGGAGGAATGTGTCGCGACCAACGCGCTGGACCGCATCCATGTGGGCCTGGATTTCTTCGACGCCTCGATCAACCGCATCGCCGCCTGGGTGATCGGCACGCGCAACGCCAAGAAGGCGCTGCTTCGCGGCCTGCTGCAGCCGCGCGCCGCACTTGCGGATGCGGAAAGCAGGAGGGATTTCACCTCGCGCCTCGCGCTCATGGAGGATACGAAATCTCTGCCGTGGGGAGCGGTCTGGCGCGAATATTGCCAACGCCACAACATCCCGGCCGACGGCGAATGGCTCGCGGCGGTGAAGCGGGACGAACAATCCCGCTTGTCGAAGCGGGTGTGAACTGGATGATTGCGCCATGCGGCAAGGCCTGAAGCCCGGCGATCACGGAGAACTCATCCAGGTGGTCGATCCGACGATGACCATCACGCTCGGCGGGCTGCCGCAGGCGACGGTGTTTTCCACACCGGCCATGATCCTGCTGATGGAACTCGCGGCCCGCGAGGCGCTGCGGCCGTTTCTGGAAGACGGCGAGGAATCCGTGGGCGTGGACGTGCGGGTGGAGCACACTGGCGGCGCGGCGCAGGGAGCCGCCGTGCGGGGAATCGCGCGCGTCACGCGGATCGACGGGCGCAGGATCGACTTCGAGGTTTCCGCCTTCGCCGGTGACCGCGAGATCGGCCGCGGCACCCATGCGCGCGCCGTGGTTTCCCTGGACCGGCTGGTCGAAACCATCATGAAAACCGCTGCTGAAAACCGGGAAGCGCCGCCGTTCATGCCGGATGCCGGTGAACTTGGCGCATTGGAAACACTGTTGGTGAAAGTGGAAAACCGCATCGCCACCGTCACCCTCAACCGCCCGCGCGCGGCCAACTCCATCGACATCCGAATGACCGGCGAGCTGGAACGCCTCGCCGCCTGGCTGGCCGGCCACCCGCATGAGGTGCGGGCCGTCGTTCTAACAGGCGCGGGCAAGGCGTTCTGCGGCGGCGACGACGTGAAGGAGGTCGCCACGCTCTCCATGGACGCCGCGCGTGCGCTGAGCCTGCGCCAGGCGAATCTGTTTCTCGCCTTCGAGCGGCTGCCGCAGGTGATGATCGCCGCGGTGGACGGCCCGGCGTTCGGCGCGGGCTGCGTGGCTGCGTATTCGTGCGACTTTCGCTTCGCCTCGCACGCGGCGCGTTTCGCGATGCCGGAGATCAAGCTCGGCTGGCCGCCGGGCTATGGCATCGCCCAGTTGACCGCGCTGGTGGGCAAGTCCAGGGCGCTGGGCCTTTGCCTGACGGGCGAGGCCATCAGCGCGCGCCAGGCGCATGAGTGGGGGCTGGTCCATGAGGTCGTGCCGGGAATGACGCTCATGCAGCGGGTGCGCCGCTTTGCGGAAAATCTATTGAAACTGCCCGCCGAGGCGCTGCGTGAAACCAAAAAACTCGTCCACGCGGACGAGGGGGCGCTGCCAAAGATCACGCACCGCGCGGACACCGCCGCCTATCTGCGCTGCCTCGCGCTGCCGGACGCGGCCGAGGGCATCCGGGCCTTCAAGGAGAAACGCGCGCCGCTGTTTCCCGGCACTTGAGATTCCATCGAGCCATGAACCCCCGCGCGCTGCCGTGGCCAGAGCCGTCGTTCAGGACGGTGGAGATTTCCGATCCCCGCTTCGAGGCGGGCGGCATCCGCCATGCCACGGTCCAAAGCGCCGCGCTCGGACAACGGGCGGACGCGCTCTTCCATGTGCCGCAGCGCGCGAAGGAATCGCCCGATGTGCCGCTGGTGGTTCTGCTGCATGGCGTTTACGGCAGCCATTGGTCGTGGGCGTTCAGCGGCGGGGCCGCGCTCACCGCCGCGCGCATGCAGGCGGCCGGCAGTCTGCATGCATGCGTGCTTGCCATGCCATCCGATGGTCTCTGGGGCGATGGCAGCGGCTACATTCCGCACCGCGGCCGGGACTTCGAGCGCTGGATCGCGAGCGAGGTGCCCGCGCTGGCCCGGATCGCCGCGCCCTGCGTCACGGAGCGGTCGCCCGTGTTTCTGGCGGGGTTTTCCATGGGCGGCTTTGGCGCGCTGCGGATTGGCGCGAAATATCCGCAATGCTTCGCCGCGGTTTCCGCCCATTCCGCCATCACCCGGATCGATCAGCTCGCACCCTACGTGGATCGTCAGCCTGCCGCTTTCTCCGTGAGCGATGCGGATCACTGCGTCCTTGAAACCATGCTGCGCAATCACGGGAACCTGCCGCCACTGCGCTTCGACTGCGGACTCGATGACCCGCTGCTGGAGGCCAACCGCAGCCTGCACCGCGGGCTGGAGCAGGCCGGCATTCCGCATTTCTATCAGGAATTCCCCGGCGGGCATGAGTGGCCGTATTGGGAGGAGCACCTCGATGAGACACTGCGTTTCTTCAGCGGCCGGATGGCGGATGCTCCAGTCCGCGCAAGACCAGGCAACACGGATTCCAAATGACCCGCGGCATCCAAAACCGAAGCGCGGGATCCACCCGATCCGGGAGGACCGGCACGGGTTGCCGGTGTTTTCCAATCGGATCCACTGCCTTGATTGCATCATTTTCATGATCCACGCCCGCATCGCGCAAGACTCCGGCCAGCCATGGTCCGCAGGAGAGAAGTCCATCGGTTCAACGGAGTGTTTTTCGCTGTCGCTCCGTGACGGCCGCTGGTCGCTGATGACCCCGAAGGGCTGCCCCCTGTTTTCGCTGGGAGTCACCCACCTTCTGCGCATCCGCGACCCGCGAGGTTCTTCCCGACACGCTCGTTTTCGGCGACAGGTATTTCGGGTCCGACGTTCCTGAGGAGGTCGTCCGGGAAGCCGCGCCGTTCATTGACGCGGTATCGGTCCAACCGGAATCCGGCCTGTCATTCGACGCGGAGGGCTGTGCCCGCCTCCGGTGCCTCGCCGGCGACAAGCCGGTGATGATCTCCGACGTCGCGGTCAACTTCCCCACGCCGGAATATCCAAGGGTCCTGTGGCCCGCGGCCCCGGACGTGGTTTCCGCGGCGGAAGCCTTTCTCACCCATGTCGAGCGCGCGCGCCACCGGCCATGTGCTCGGCGTCCACCGCTGCTCCTACATCGATTGGCCAAAGGCAAACGGCATCCTGAAGCAGGGACTCGTGCGCCAGGACAACTCCCCCTACGAAGCCCACCGCCGCATGCTCGCGAAAGGACTTGGGGCCGCTCAGGAGCCTTGCAGGCGCGACTGGTCGCGGTAGGTTGCCGGCGGCTGGCCGAGCACCGCGCGGAATTGACGGGAAAACTGATAGACATCGCCCGCGCGGCAGGCTTCGGCGATTTCCTTGATGCTCCCGCCGCCGGAACGCAGCCGCCGGGCTGCGTCCAGCATACGCGACCGCAGCACGTAGCGGCGGAAAGGATGCCCCGCCGCCTCGCGGAAGAGCCTGCGGAAATGCGCCGGGGAAAGCGCCAGTTCCCCGGCGCAATCGGCCTCGCGCCAGTCCCGCCCGGGGGCCTTGCGGATCTCCCGGACCAGACGGCCCAGACGATCCTCCCGCCGGTTTCCCGACTGGCGCTCCCCGCGCTCATCACGCAGCAGGACCAGCGCCTCCAACAGTCCGCTCCATGCCGCAAGCCCGTCATGGTCGGCGAGCGCCGCCAGCATCGCCCGCATTCGTTCCGCGAACCGCGCGCCATCGCGGATCAACTGCCACGGCTGATCGCGCGGAAACAGCTCCGGCAACTCCAGAAGATCCGTCGCCCAGCGCCCGCGGAAGGTCGCGTAACTGTGATCCCAGCCGGGCGCCCTGGCGTTCCCGTATGTGAAGCGCGGCCCGGGCCAGGTCCACCATGCCACGGGGCCGCTCAACTCGATGTGGCGACCGCCGTCCATACTCCACGTGATCCGCCTCGCATGGGCGAAGTTCATTCCAAAGTAATCCGGAAACGTTTTGTCCACCCACGCACAGCAGTGTGGAAGGTGGTTGAAATGAATGAACCGGACCGGTGGCTTCATGATCGGATTTCACAAACAACTGCTCAAAAGAGCCATTTTCAATAGCGGATTCTCCGATATGCTCGCCACCGCTCATGCACAATTCCAGCAAAAATCCATTGTTCCGCCTCGGCGTGGTCGGGGCCGGGAAAATCGCGCGGATCATCCTGCCGATGCTCCCCGCACGCGGCATCACAGTGGCCGCGCTGTGCGACGTGAACCCCGAAGCCGCCCGCGCACTGGCCTCCGAAATCACCGGTGCGGCAGCCGTGGACGGACCCGACGCGCTTCTGGCCGACCCCGCGATCGACGCAATCTACCTCGCCACCCCACCGGCCACCCACTCCGATTTGATTCTGAAAGTGGCTGCGGCGGGCAAACCCTTGATCTGCGAAAAGCCCTGGGTGCTCAAGGCCGCGGATGCGCGGGATGTTTTCCAAGCGCTGCGGAAATACCCGGAGGTGCCAGTGGCATCCTGCGCCTCGCGCTTCCGCTTCACGCCGGCCGTCGCAGCCGCGATGCCGCATCTCGCCAGCGGCGCGCTCGGAAAGATCCACCAGGCGCGCATCAACGCGGTGACTCCGCTCCCCGTCCCATTGTCCGAGCTGCCACCTTGGAAACGATCCGCCGACACCGCTGGTGGCGGTCTGGCCGCCGACTGGTGCGTGTATGAAATCGACTGGCTGGCGGCCGTGCTGGGCCCGGCCTTCGATCCAATCGCCGTCACCGCCACGCTCGACGACTGGCATCGCGAGGGCACCGGCCTCGACAGCGGCTACAGCATCCACATCCGCTGCGCCTCCGGGCTCGATGTGCGGCTCAACCGCCGCCCGGAAGTGGCCCCCAAACGCCACATCGTCGAGATCCGCGGCGAAACCGGCGGGCTCGACCTGCCCTTCGCCCCGGATACAGCGGACCGCACCGCCCGCATCCACCAGCTCGGAGCCGATGGGAAATCCATCGAATCCGCTGATCTCGCGGTGGTTGATGATTGGGGCGGCATCCTGTGCGGCCCCATCGTCAATCTGGCGGAAGTCGTGCGCGGAACCGCCACCATCGCATCGGACGCCGCATCGCAAATCCTCGTTCACACGCTTCTGGATGCCATTCACCTTTCCGGGCGCGAGGCGCGCACGGTTGCCCTTGCCCAACCATGAAAACCACCTGGCCATTATACGCGTTCGACAATTTCTTCGAAGGCTGCGACCGCCCCTATCCCACGCCCGAACGGTGGGATCTGCAACATCGCCTCGGCTATGATCTTGCCTACCTCTCCATCAACCGCGCGCAGGACGACTCGTGGCGGAAACTGCTCGAGGCTCCCGGGCAGATCGCGCGCACCGGGCTCGGGCTCGCGGCCGCCTATACCTTCGTCAACCTGTGCGACCCCGCCCCCTCGCCCGAAAGGACCGCCTCCGCCATGCTCGAGCTGATTCCGGACGGCGGCACGTTCGAGCTGGCATTCACGGTCGGCTGGAAAAAGGAACTCTCCGACCCCGCCCGGGACGAGGAGGTTCTCGCGTTCCTCGATCCCCTCGTCCGGCGGGCCCGCGAGCGGAATGTCACAATCTCCCTCTATCCCCACTATGGGTTCTGGATGGAGCGCGTGGAGGACTGCATCCGCCTCGCCGCGCGGGTGAACGATCCGGTGCTGCGCGTCTCGTTCAGCGGCTACCACTGGTATGCGGTGGACGGAAAGGATCTTCAAGAACGCCTGCGCCTCGCGGCCCCGTGGCTCCACCTCGTGAGCGTGTGCGGCGCGCACCCGAAGGAGGAGGGCCGCGACTATCCGCTCCCCATGATCATCGAACCGGTCGGCCGGGGGGATTTCCCGCTCCGCGAATTCCTCGCCGGGCTGCGCGCGATCCATTATGCCGGACCCGTCGGGTTCCAGGGCTACCTCATCGGCGGCCATCCGCCGACCACGCTCAAGCAGTCCATCGAGGCATTCCGCCAAGCCTGCGACTGATCACACGCCTCAGCGTCCGCGGGTGGGCGGATGGCCGAAGTGCTGGCGGTAGGCACGGCTGAAATCGTTGAAGTGCCGGTAGCCGAGCGCGAAGGCGATTTCCTTGATCGTCATGTCACGCTTGGCAAGCAGCCGCCGCGCGTGTTCCATTTTGATGCCGTGAAAATGCGCCAGCGGGCTTTCTCCGGTCTGGCTCGTGAAGAGGCGGTGCAGCGTGGGCTGCGAAATGCCGAGGTAGTCGCAGAGCCGGCTCACCGGCTCCCGGCTTTCCGGATGCTCGCGCATCCACGATTGGGCCAGGGCGATTCGTCGCGTAGCCGGCTTCTCTTCCGGGGCCGGATGAAACAGGCGCAGCAGGAGAACCTCCATCTGCCGCTGGCAACTTTCCAGCCAGACGGCGCTGAGGCTGTCCTGACGCAGGATTTCCTCACGGCACATGCCGTGAAGCGAGGCCCAAAGAGGGCGCTGTGCGGCGGGAATCTTGTGAATGGCGCTCGCGTCCGGCGGCAGCATGGCGAGATCCGGATGGAGCGGACGCCGCCACATCCAGAGGAGAAACCTGCAACCCCGCAGGTCGCTCTGCCGCCACCCGAACGGACAGTCCTCGCGGATGGCAACCAATTGTCCCGGAGAAAGCCGGGTCGCCTGATCGCCCAGAAGAATCGTCGGACTGCCCTCTTCGATACAAACGCAGACCCAGCCTTCGTGCCTGCTGACGAGCACCTCCTGTCCGTGGAAATCGCGGCGTCCCCACGCCAGATAGAGCAGCGGAAGAGCGGCACCGGCATCGCTCCTCCAGAACGAGCGATCCCGTGCGGGCAGGTAAAGGTGTTTTGCAGCGCGAACCGGCATGAGCATCATCATTCACTCAATTTGTCCCGCGCCTTCAAGGAAATTCCCATCCGTTCATGCGGAGGGGTAATTTCGTGCTCATGAAGCAAGCCCTCGCCGAGGAACTGGTGGACCCCGCCCGCCACGTTTCCTCCCCCGAACAGAAAACCATCCTGCCCGGTGAAATCGCCGGCGTGGACACATCGCTGCTCTGGATTCCCTCCGGCGGCGAGGCGGACATCACCTCGCCTGCGGAAAGGCAGCACATCTGCTTTCTTGTCGGGGGCGCGGGGCGGATTCAGAGGCCGGGCGCGGAGCACGGGCTGATCGCGAAGGACCTGTTCGCCGGTCTGCCGGGGGAGCCGGTGAAATTCGTCGCGGATGCGGCGACAACCCTGCTCCTGATCGCCATGGATCTCCACCCCTGCGAGACCGCGAATCCAAAAACGGAAATCTATCCTGTCGTCCGCCGCTACGAGCAGTGCGAAAAGTATCGCGATTATTTCAAGACGCCCAAGACCGTGAGCCGGACGCTGGTGCATCCCTTCACGCTGCCGCGTTTTTCGATGGGCTCGGTCGAGACCACCGGGCCGGACCGCATCGAGCCGCACGCGCATCCGATGCTCGACCAGCATTTTTTCAGCTTTGCGGACAACCGCTGCACGCTGCTGGTGGACGGCGAACGGCACCCGTTCGGCGGCAACCGCCTTCTTCACGTCCCGCTCGGTAGCGAGCACGGCATTGATGCCGCTCCGGGCGACGTCGTCAATTACCTGTGGATCGATTTTTTCGAGAAGTCCGAGGACATGGAATACCTCGTCCAGGTCCACAAACCGGTGGCTGAATGACATGACCGCCTTGCCAGACATCACGGGAACGATCACCGACATCCAGCGCTTTTCGCTGAACGACGGGCCGGGCATCCGCACGACCGTTTTTTTCAAGGGCTGCAACATGAACTGCTCATGGTGCCACAATCCCGAGACGATCAACCCGAAGCCGGAGCTGCAATTCTTCCGCTCGAAGTGCATCGGCTGCGGTGGCTGCCGGCGCGCGGCGGAGCCCGATGCGGCGGACCCCGCGCCCTGCTTCACCGATGACGAGGGCGTGGCCCGCTACTACCGGGGCAACTGCCACGCCGAGGCGCTCGTGCGGGTCGGGCGCACGGTTTCGCCCGGAGACATTCTCGGCGAGGCCCTGCAGGACAGGAATTTCTATGCGAACTCGCGCGGCGGGGTGACGCTCTCCGGCGGCGAGGTCACGGTTCAGTCCGCCTTCGCGCGGGAAACGCTCTCGCTGCTGAAGACGAATGGCATCCACACGGCGATCGAGACGAATCTGGCCGCGCCGTGGGAGCGCATCGAGCCGCTGCTGCCGTCGCTCGACCTCGTCATGTTCGACATCAAACACATGGACTCCGCCACGCACCGTGAATGGACGGGCATTGGCAACGAGCGCATTTTGGAGAACGCCCGCCGTCTCGGGTCTCTTGATCTGCCGCTGATCGTCCGCACGCCGGTGATTCCCGGCTTCAACGACCGCGCCGCGGCCATCTCCGAAATCGCGGCGTTTGCCGCCGGGTTGTCCGCGCTGGATTACTACGAACTGCTCGCCTTCAACCCGCTCGGCGCCGACAAATACCGCTGTCTTGGAAAGCCCTACCTGCTTCAGGACGCGCCGATGATTCCCGATTCAACCATGAGGGAACTTTCGCGCGCCGCCGCCACTCACGGAATCGAAGTCCGCATCGCCTGAAAAACACAAACAGCACATGCCATGACATCCCCCGCCACGCCCGCCAACATTGAAGAGTTCACGCCGCTCTCCCACGCCGACCGGATGCGGCGGCTGATGGAGAAGAAGCTCGCCGTCACGCAGGAGAAAATCGACCGCGAGGGCGGGATGGACGAGGGGGACTACGGGCGGCATGTCGCGCCCGCGGATTTCCGCTGGCGGATCACACCGAACCACGCCGATGGCTCGTTCTACGGATTCATGGGCTGGACACAAAATTTCGAAAGTCTGCTCGCCTCGCAGCCGGTCTATGTGAACCCCCACGATGCGCTCGCGGGGCAGACATACTTTTACTTGTCCAAGATGAAGGGCTCCGTCCGGCTTGCGAACGAAGCGGACGCCGATCCGAAGGCGCGCCGCAAGCCGGGTGCTGCGAACTGCATCTGGAACCCCGACTTCGACTATTCGCATCTCAAACCGTTCCACCGGAAATACAACATCGTCCACGGCATCGGAAACGACGCGCACTACGCCTCCGATCTGGAGATGGGACTGCGGCTCGGCTGGGGCGGCATTCTGGAGAAACTCAGGCACTTCCGCTCCCTTCACGGCCGCGACAAGGCGTTGTTCTACGAATGCGAGGAACGCACGGTGCTGGCGATCCAGTCATGGATCCGGCGCACGATCACGGAAATCGACCGCCAGCTTGCCACCGAGCGGCATCCGCAACTGCGCGGGAACCTCCGCGAGATGAAGGCGGTGAACGAGTGGATCGTGGACGGCGCGCCGCGCACCCTGCGGGAGGCCTGCCAGTGGCTCGCATGGTTCGTGCTCGCCAAACGAACCTACAACCGCTGCGGCGCGGGCGGCCAGCTCGACGAACTGCTCCGGCCCTACTACGAGCGCGACATCGCGGCGGGCCGGATTGATGACGACGGGGCGGTGTTCACCATCGCCTGCCTGCTGCTGATTGACGCGCAATATTACCAGATTGCCGGACCCGGGCCGGACGGCCGCGACATGACGAGCCGGATTTCCCATCTCATCCTCGACGCCGCCGAGTTGATGGACGGACCGTGCAATCTCACCATCCGCGTCCATGACGGACTCGACAACGCACTCTTCCAGCGCGGGATGGAACTCCTGTTCCGCTACAAAAAAGGCTGGCCGCGTTTCAGCGGCGACAAGGCACTGGTTGCGGGTTTCATGCGCGCCGGATATTCGGAGGAACTCGCCCGGAAGCGCATCGCGGTCGGCTGCAACTGGATGTCGCTTCCCGGCCTGGAATACACGCTCAACGACGTGGTCAAGGTGAACCTCGCCAAGGTCTTTGAAGTCGCCTGGCTGGAAATGTTCGAATCCCGCGACGTCCCGCCGGGCCTGGAGAGGCTCTGGGAAATCTATCTCGCGCATCTGCGCGTCGCGGTGGAGAAGACCGCCGACGGCAATCATTTCCACATGTGCCACCAGGCGCACAACGAGCCGGAGCTCGTGACGAACCTGCTCTGCCACGGTCCGGTCGAGAAGGGGCTCGACATGACCGCCGGCGGCGCGATGTATTGCAATCTCGCGATCGACGGCGCGGGCATCGCGGTCGTGGCGGATTCGTTTGCCGCGCTCGAACAGCGCGTGGTGGACGAGGCCGGGCTGACCTGGGACGATGTCCATTGGCACATCGCGCGGAACTTCCCCGACATCGAGGGAGAGAACGCGCGGCTCATGCTGCACAACAGCGAGCGTTTCGGACAGAACACCGCCAATCGCGCCGAACGCTGGGCCGTGCGCATCACGGAGGCGTGGAGCGGCATCGTGCGCGACCAGAACAAGCGGTATCCGGAATACAACTTCATCCCGGGGCTCTTTTCCTGGGCCAACACGCTGGAATTCGGCGAGGTGGTCGCCGCCACGCCGAACGGCCGCCGCGCCGGCCAGCCGATCAACCACGGCGCGAACCCGCTGCCCGGCTTCCGCAAGGACGCGGCGGCCACAGCCATGGTCAATGCCATCTCATCGGTGCAGCCCGGCTTCGGAAACACCGCGCCGGTCCAGCTGGAACTGGATCCATCCATCGCCGAAAGCCCTGAGGCCATCGGAAAAATCATGGCGCTCGTCCGCACGATGTTCGACCAGGGCTGCACGCTGCTGAACATCAACTTGATCGACGAGGACCGCGTGCTGGAGGCGCACAAGGATCCATCGATGTTTCCCGACCTCGTCGTGCGCGTGACCGGGTTCACCTCGTATTTTTCCATGCTCTCGCCGCGCTTCCGCCAGCTCGTCGTGGACCGGATTCTTTCCAAGCGAAAGCTGTGAATCACAGGTTCCTGCTGCCGCTGCCCCAGAACCGCGTGCGCCGCAACTACCACGGCGGCGCCGGGCTGGATCGTCTGGCGGGAAACCCCTCGCCCGCCGATGGGAACCGCCCGGAGAACTGGGTCTGCTCGCTCGTTCCCGCCACCAATCCCGGGCTGCCGCCGGTGGCCGATGAGGGGCTTTCGTTCGTGGAACTGGATGGCATGCGCCGTTTGCTGCGCGATGTTTTCGCCGCCGCCCCTGAGCACTATCTCGGCGCGGCGCACGTTTCCCGGCGCGGGATGGATCCCGGTTTCCTCACGAAGCAACTGGACTCCTCGATGCGCCTCCATCTCCAGGCGCATCCGACCCGCGAATTCGCGCGGCGGCATCTCGGCAGGCCATGGGGAAAATTCGAAGCCTACGTCATCCTTGCGGCGCGGCCGGGCTGCGAACCGTTCATCCGCCTTGGCTTTCAGCATCCGCCCACGCCGGAGGAATGGCTGCGCATCGTGCTGGAGCAGGACATCGCGGCGATGGACGCCTGCTTCGAGCCCGTGCCGGTCCGGCCGGGCGAGGTCTGGTTCGTGCCCGGCGGCCTGCCGCACGCCATCGGCGGCGGGTTGACCGTCCTGGAAATCATGGAGCCCTCGGATCTCGTGGTGCGCTGTGAATTCGAGCGCGAGGGGATTGTTGTTCCCCCCGCCGCCCGGTTCATGGGGTGTGAACCGGCGGATGCCCTGCGCATTTTCGATTTCACCCCATGGCCGCTGACGGCCGTGCGGGAGAAGCTCCGGGTCGCCCCGCGCGTGTTGCGCGAGGGGCGCGGATTCACCGAATCGCTGCTGATTGGTCCGCGGCAGATTGACTGCTTCGAAGTGCGCGAGGTCGCAGTCCACGCACCGGCCACTCTCTCGCTGGACGAACGCTTCGCCATCGGCATCGCCTGCGCCGGAACCGCGCGGATCAGCGCCGGTGACGGAGGGCGCATGGAAGCCCGCGCGGGAAGCGCGTTTTTCGCCGCCGCCGCCGCCCGGGAGCTGAGCATCGTCCCCGCAAACGGACCGTTTGTCCTGCACCTCTGCCTGCCGGGCGCCTGCGCGCCGGAATAGCACGATCATTCGCCGTGTTGATCCTGCGACGCCCCGCCTTTTGACGCCGGAGCAGACGGCAGGCATGTTCGGATCCAACCCGCAATTTTCCCATGAGCACCGCCACCATCTCCGGCCCCCCGGAAATCCGCCTGAAAGACTACAGCCTCGTCGGCGCGGATGCCGCGCGCGCCGTCGAGGCCGGGCTCGCCGAAGCCGACTGGTATACTTCGCCGGTCCCCAAAGACAAAATGCGCGCCCTGCTCGAGCGCAAGGATGGGCCGGCGATCCGCGACTGCGCGATCTACTTCGGCCTGATCATCGCCACCGGTTGCTGGGCCTATGCGTGGTGGCCGTCCTGGCTCTCCGTCATTCCCTTCATGATCTACGGCGTGCTCTACGCCTCGGCGTCGGACGCGCGCTGGCACGAATCCAGCCACGGCACCGCCTTCAGGAGCGACTGGCTCAACAATCTGCTCTACGAGGTCGCATCGTTCATGGTGATGCGCGAATCCGTGCCATGGCGCTGGAGCCACACCCGCCACCACAGCGACACGATCATCGTCGGCCGCGACCCGGAGATTCACGTCCCGCGCCCGCCCAGCCTGAAGGAGATGATCCTGAAGTGCGTCAACTTCCAGGCGTTCCGCCGTTACGTTACGAACATCACGCTCCACTGCTTCGGCCGCGTGACTCCCGAGGAGGCCACGTTCATACCCGAATCCGAATACCCGAAGGTGTTTTTCCGCGCCCGCATCTACGCGCTGATTTATGCCGTGATGATCGGCCTTTGCCTCTATTTCCGCACGTGGCTCCCCTTTCTTTTCATCCTCGGCCCGAACCTCTACGGAGCATGGCTCATGCCGATCTACGGGTGGACCCAGCATGCCGGCCTCGCGGAGGACGTGCTGGATCACCGCCTGAACTGCCGGACGATCCGCATGAATTTCATCAACCGCTTCCTGTATTGGAACATGAACTTCCACCTGGAGCACCACATGTTCCCGCTGGTGCCCTACCATGCGCTGCCGAAGCTGCACGAGCTGGTGAAGGCCGACTGCCCGGAACCCTATCCGAGCCTCCGGGCCGCCTATCGGGAAATCATCCCGACGGTCCTCCGCCAGATCAAGGACCCCGGCTACTACGTCCGGCGCAAACTCCCGCCGACCGCCCGGCCGGTGGGCACCAAGCCGACCGCCGCCGCCCTCACCGCGGACGGCAGGAGCGAAGTCAACGGCTGGATCGCCGTCTGCGATGCGGATCTGCTCGACCGCAACGATGTCGTGCGCTTCGACCACGGCAAGCACACCTACGCGATCTACCGCACGGCGGATGACACATTCCACGCGACCGACGGCATCTGCACGCACGGCAACACCCACCTTGCCGACGGCATGGTCAAGGGCCGCCTCGTTGAGTGTCCGAAGCACAACGGACGCTTCGACATCACCGACGGCAGTCCGCAGCGCCCGCCCGTCTGCGTCGCCCTGCGCACCTACCCGGTCAAGGTGGAAAACGGCCGCATCCACCTCAACGTGGCCGCGCCGGGAGGAGCCGCCGGACCGAAGACCCGCACGTTCAAGGTCGTGAGCAACCGGAACGTCGCCACGTTCATCAAGGAGCTGGCGCTCGAACCCGCCGACGGGGAAGCGCTTCCCGACTACCTGCCGGGACAATACATGCAGCTCGACATCCCGGCCTACGACGAAATCCGTTTCGCCGGCTTCGACGTGCCCGAGCCCTACGCGACCTCGTGGCGCGCGCACCACGTCTTCGACTACAAGGCATCGAACCCGACCGATTGCCGCCGCAACTATTCGCTCGCCACGCGCCCCGGTGATCCGCTTGGCCAGCTTCGTTTCAACGTCCGCATCGCCACTCCTCCCCGCGGTCTGGATTGCCCGGCGGGCGTCGGATCATCCTATGTCCACAGCCTGAAGCCCGGCGACACGGTCACCGCGATCGGGCCGTTCGGCGACTTCCTCATCAAGGAAACCGCGAAGGAAATGGTCTATATCGGGGGCGGCGCGGGCATGGCTCCGATGCGCTCGCACATCGCCCATCTCTTCGAGACGCTTCGGACCGGACGTCCCGTGAGCTTCTGGTATGGCGCCCGCTCGCGGCAGGAGGTGTTTTACGAGGACTTCTTCCGCGACATCGAGCGGCGTTTCCCGAATTTCCGCTTCCATCTCGCGCTCTCGGAACCGCTTCCCGAAGACAACTGGACCGGCCACACGGGATTCATCCACGACGTGCTCCGCCGGGAGCACCTCGCCGGGCACCCGGATCCGAGGGCGGCTGAATACTACCTCTGCGGACCGCCAATGATGATCCAGGCCGCGCAAAACATGCTCGCCGGGGAATTCGGCATTGAGAAGGAACAAATGGCCTTCGACGAATTCTGACGCCATGCCGCCCGACCATATCATGCAACTCAGACCCTTCGGCGCCACCGGCTTTTCCACCACACCCATCGCGTTTGGCGCGATGCGGATCACTGCGGATGACTCCGGCGTTTCGCCCGTCCTGCTCCACGCCCTGGATCGCGGGATCAACTTCATCGACACCGCCCGCAACTATGGGGAAAGCGAGGCCGTTGTCGGACGCACCTTGCGCGAATGGAAAGGCCCGCGTCCGTTTCTGGCCACCAAGGTCAAGCCGCGCGACATCACGAACTGGCGGTTTTACGCGCCGCTCGAGGAACAGTTCACGCCCGCCAGCATCGTCGAGTCGGTGGAAACCAGTCTTCGCACGCTCCGGGTGGATTGCATTGATTTTCTCCAGCTTCACCAGTGGTATCATCTCTGGAGCCAGCGCCCGGAATGGCTGGAAACGTTCCGGACACTCAAGTCGCAGGGAAAGATCCGTTTCTTCGGAGTCAGCGCCCAGGACCATGAGCACGACGGCGTGCTCAAGCTCATCGAAGACCGCATGGTTGACGGCGTGCAGATTCTGATGAACGCGTTCGAATCGCGGCCGTTTGTGAGCGTCATCCCGCTATGCGAGCAGCGCCATGTCGGCATCGTGGCGCGCTGCATCTACGACCACTCCGGCGCGCTGGCCGGCGCAGCGACGCGTGAATCCCTGGCGGCCGATGTCAAACTCTCCAACGCTTCGCCCGGGATCGTCACGGAATACCTCACCCGCATCGGCCGCCTGCGCGAGGACGCGCTCGCCCATGGGATGGATCTCGCGGAGCTCGCCGTGCGGTTCGCGCTGAGCCGCCCGGGCGTGTCCAACATCGCCGCCTCGATGTCCAGTCCGCGCCGCGTGGATGAGGCCATCGCCGCCGCCGCGAAGGGCCCGCTGCCCGGGGAGCTGTTCCAGCGGATCTGCCGCGAACACATCTGGGTGAAGAATTTCTACTATTTCAGCAAGAGCACCGTGGATGGAAACAAGCCCCGCTAGAGACCGCCGCACGCGAGTCGCCCTCGTCTTCGACGACGGTTTCACCGCGAGCTGCAACCGCGTCGCCCGCATCTTCGAGCAGCGCGGGCTCTCAGCCGTCTTCGCGGTGCTCGTCCGCCATGAGGACTTTATGCCGGCCTTCGCCAAGGGCGGCTTCGCCCTCTGGAACGAGCTGCAAGCCCGCGGGCACGTCATCCATCCCCACGGTCTCGACCACTCCGACCTCAGCGCGATTCCGCATGAGCAGGCAGTGGCAAAGGTGGACGCCTGCCTGCGGGCCTTCGGAGAAAAACTCGATCGTTTCGATCCCGCGCAGGCCATCTATCACTTCGCCTACAACCGCTCGACTCCGGCTCTGGACGCGCATCTTCTCGGCAAGGTCCGGGCGATTCGCTCCACGGGTCCCGCCGGATCGCCGGGAAGCGGTTTCAACACGGAAGCCAACCTTGCCCGCCGCGTGCTTTCCTGTGCATGGCACGGCCCGGAATCCTGCGACGACCACCTTCTTGCCGCTTTGAGACGGGCGCAGGACGAACGCCCGCCCCTCTTTCTCTACATGCTCCACGGCCTCGATGGCGAGGGCTGGGGACCGCTCCGCGCGGCAACCCTGGAGCGGGTGCTCGACGGCCTCATCAGCTCGGATATTCTCGCCTACGATGATCTCACCAACAAGCCGACTCCGCAACATGCCAACCCCGAATCATAAAGTCCGGGCCGCCATCATCGGCTACGGCCGCAGCGGCCGCCTCCTCCACGCCGGGGGCCTGCGCGCGAACCCCGCGTTTGATGTCGCCGCCATCAGCAGCCTCGACCCCGCCAGCATCGAGCAGGCAAAGGCGGATTTTCCCTGCCCGGTTTTCTCCGATTACCGGAAAATGCTTGCCGAGATTCCGCTGGACCTCTGCGTGATTGTGACCCGGAACGACCAGCACGCGGCGATGGCCTGCGACTGCCTCGCCGCCGGCGCGCATGTACTCGTCACCAAGCCGATGGGCGTTGACGCGGCGGAGATCCGCTCGATCATCGCCGCGGCGGACGCCGCCGGACGCACCGCGTTCCCTTTCCTTCCATCGCGCTGGGGCAGCGACTTCCGCCGCATTCGTGAGATCGTGCAAAGCGGCGAGATCGGCGAGGTCTTTTGCATCCGGCGCGGCGAATATGGATTCGCCACGCGCGACGACTGGCAGACACAATCCCGCTTTGGCGGCGGAATTTTGCTCAACTGGGGCCCGCACCTCGTGGAGCCACCGATCCTGCTTGCGGGCGGCCGCCCGGTCGCCGTTCATGGCAGCCACGGCCGCCTCCTCAATCCCGGCGACGCTGAGGACAACTTCCACGCGGTCATCACCATGGAAAACGGGGTGCGCGTGCACGCCGAATGGAGCTTCAGCCCGCGCGGACTCCCGAACTGGTATGTCCAGGGCACGCGCGGCGTCATCATCGCTCATGGTCAAAAGCTTGAGATCATCTCCGGCACCCTGCAGAAGCCCGCCGACCCGACGGATTTCAAGGCGATGCAGGGCAAGCCTGCGGATTGCCGCACGGAGGAGGTCGGCGAGCACCTCTTCGGCGACAGCAAGGAGGTCTATGCCGACTTCGCCCGCGCGCTGACCACCGGCGAACCGTTCGGGGCTACGGCAAACGACGCCCTTCAAATCGCGCGAATCCTCGACGCCATCCGCACCTCGGGCAACGAACAACGAGTCGTCACTCTCTGACCACCATGTTTTTCACCGGAATCGCAGACGAAGCGGCGGACGCCATCGAAGGACAAATCGCGGCCATCCGGCAGATCGGCTGGCGGTGGATCGAACTGCGCAATATCAATGGCAGGAACATCACCGACATCAGCGACGCGGAATTCGAGCACGCCGCCCGCAGCCTCGAAGCCGCCGGACTGGGCGTCAACGCCTTCGCCTCAACCATCGCGAACTGGGGCAAGTCCATCCTCGAGTCCCCGGAAAGCTCGCTGGCCGAGGCGCGCCGCGCGATCCCGCGCATGAAACGGCTCGGCGTCCGCCACGTCCGCATCATGAGCTTCGGCATCCTGCGCGATCGTCCGCCGCACGACCAACTCGTGGACGAACGCGTCCGCCGCCTCCGCGATATCGTCAGTCTTTTCGCCGACGAGGGACTGCAGGCGCTCCACGAAAACTGCGCGAACTACGGCGGCATGGGCTGGCCGTTCACCCTCGAGCTCGTCGAGAAGGTTCCCGGTCTCAAGCTGCTATTCGACACGGCGAACCCCGCGACCACGCTCGACCGCACGCGAAGCGACCGCCGGCCGCAGTCGTCGTGGGAATTCTACAAAAACGCCCGCCCGCACATCGCGCACGTCCACATCAAGGACGCCCGCTTCCTTGGCGACGACCCCGGTGCCGTCTTCGAAAAGGCCGATTACTGCTGGCCCGGCGAGGGCGAGGGCGACGTCCGCCGCATCGTGTCCGACCTCCTCGCCACCGGCTATGATGGAGGGCTCAGCATCGAGCCGCACCTTTCCGTTGTTTACCATGACGCCAACACGCCGGAACCGAACACCGACGCCAGGTTCCATAGTTTCATCGAATACGGCCGCCGCCTCGAAACAATCGCCGGCGAGGCCGCCTCCGCCACGGGAAAATAACCCACAATGAACCCGCACACCGAATCCGCCGTCGCCCGCGCAAGGGCGTTCTACCGGGCCACCGAGCCCGGACACTTCCTCATCAACACCTATTTCCCCGCGGAAACGCGGCCCGCGCCCCCCCTGGACTCGCTCGATCTCCTGGACCCGTCCGACCTGCACCGCTGGCTGGGAATCCAGCTGGCAAACAAGCGGGCGTTCTGGGAGGCGCGCGCGGGGCTCGACGACGACTACATCCCGTGCATCGCGCCCTCGTTCGGCTACGCCGAGCACACGGCCTGGCTCGGCACGGAAGTCCTGCTCCAGCCGACAACGTCGCTCACGCGTCCGATCTACGGCGACATCTCCGAGGCGCCCGACCGGCTCACGTTTTCGGAGGATGCGCCGTGGGTGCGCATCATGCGGGACAGCTACGCCTGGCTGCGCGGACAGCAGCGCGGGGACTTCGTTCTCTCCGTGCGCGGCTCGACCTCGCCGATGGAGCTCGCCAACGCCCTGCGCGGCGACGACATCTTCATGGATTTCCTCGACGAGCCGGAGCACTGCCACCGCCTCCTCAACGCGCTCACGGAGATCTATCCGTCGTATTTCAACCTGCTCCGCTCATGGGCGGATCCGGTGGAGGACGGACATATCCTCAGCAACTACCTCGACGTCTGGATGGGGCCGAACGCGATCGGCCACCTTTCCAACGACACCGCCATGCTGTGCTCCGGCGCCGTGTACGAGGAGTTCGGATTTCCCTATGAGTCGCGGCTGCTCGCGCATTACGACAGCGCGTTCTACCATGTGCATTCGGAAAAAATGCACTACCTGCCCATGCTTTCCCGCCTGCCGAAGCTCCGGTTGCTGCAAGTGCAGGACGATCCGCGGGTGGGCGGCAACATGCGGAACCTGGAGGCGATCCTCGCCGCCACCGGCGATCGCGCGCTGCTGCTTGCCGGCAAGACGGGGGAAATCCTCGAGCGCCTCGACCTGCTCGCGACGCGCAACGTCTATCTGCGGGCGTATTGCGCGGATCGGAAAGAGGCCGCCGAACTCGTCGCCAGGGTGCGCGCCCAATCAAAGCCGCTCTGAGCTGGAACGCCCCCGCCGCTTCTCAGCGGCGGACCCGCAACTGATGAAACCGCCGCCGCTCCCCCGTCTCGGGAACCGGCACGGCCACCTCTCCATCAACATTGGCCGCGCCGCTGGAAGACCAGACCGGCGCGCCGCCCCAGTCGGCGAGATTTTCCGAGGCCCATACTTCGTAGGTAAGGAGCGGATCGGCGATGGATGTGAAACGGAACGCGCCTCCATCCGCATCCATCCGCGGCCGGTTCGCGGATGCCGCATCCACCGGATTGCCGGCCGTGGCGTATTCGAGCAGGTTCGAATAACCGTCGCCATCCGGATCCTCCAGCGGCCCGCCATCGCCCGCCATCTCCAGCCCGTGATCCGCCAAAAACACCTCGTAGGCGTCCCGCGCGGCCAGCGGCAGCACCCAGGTGCCGTGAAAACCGCTGGCGAGCAGGCGTCCGCCATCCGCCGGATCATGGGTGAGGCTGTTGACGCCGATGCGCGGCATGTTGGCTGTTAGATCCTCCGCGGCGGCAGGCCCGCCCTCCGCGAAGGTGACCTTGAAGACGCAAGGCAGGCCGGGCGCGGCGGTGGCGACATAGACGATGCGGTCGTTTTCGGGATCCGGAGCCAGCGCGTTGATGTTGTTGTAAACCGCGCCGCCGGGCTGGCGCGGCAGCATCGAGTGGCTGGCGTACGATGGATTGCTGGAATCGGTTTTGCCGGTGAAATCGAAACGCGCGATTTTCTGGGCGTACTCGGTTCCCGCTTTCGTCGCCGGATCGGTATCGCGCATCGCGCCGAAGAGGATGTTGCGGTTCGCGGGGGACACCGCCGCGACAACCGAGCCGGCGGGATGTTTGATGCCCCTGTTGTATTGGTTGAAAACCCGGAACCAGCGGAACCTGGAGGCCTTCGAGGGGTCCGGCTCGCCGCGCAGGATTTCCTGATAGCCATCGGTGCGGGCGGCATAAAGCGTGGGCTCGACCATGGTGCGCGCGCCGGAACCATCGCTGCCGCCGATGATGAGGTGCTGCTTGTCGGGGTTCGGAGCCTCGTAGCCCGGTCTCTCGTCGCGGTCGGCTTGAAACGCAATCGGCTCCCAGTTCGCGGCCTCGTCATCCGTGGCGAAAAACCGGCCCATGAAGGCGGGCGTGTGGCGGACCCCGCCATCCATCACATCCGCGAAGAGTCCCGCACCGAGCCCGGTTTCCGACATCCGGTGCGTGGCATTGGCAGAGGCGGGCAGCCAGCTTGCCCCGCCGTCCGCGCTGCGGGCGATCTTGAACTTGTTCGCGCCGTAAATTCCGATCGCGGAGATCATGATCGACGGGTTGGCCGGATTGACCGCCACGTTGGCCGCGCTGCGCCAGTAGAATTCCTCCGGCCCTGGTTTGTATTCCATGACGGGAATGTTGCCGAGCGGCTCGAAACCCGCCCCGTTGTCGGTGGTGCGGGCGATGCCGACGTCATTCCACGGGAACCATTTCACGGACGGGTTGGCGGCATCGATGGTCACGCCGTTGAGTCCGTTCTGGACGGCGAAACCGGTGTGGCCGTAGCCGGTCTGGCGCCAGGTTGGCGCGGTGTCCGAGGGAATGCCGCCCGTCGTCGTGCGCCAGAAGGTGCTCTGGCCGTATGCCGCGATGTCATCGGGATTCTGCGGGTGGAAGACGAAGCCGCAGTGCGGCCCGATGGTGGCCTTGCGGTAGGACAGCAGCGCCGGGCGTTTCTGAAAATCCAGATTGTAGGATGAACCGGAGCGGTAGCGTTTCCAAACCGGCTGCCCGTTCTCCCGGGTGAGATGGAACACATGGTAGGTCATGGCAAGAAACCCGCGCGATGGTTCCGGAGCCCCGGCTCCCGGCGCGCCCTCCTCCACCGTGTGATAGGGCGTGACGCACATGATGGCGCCGCTCCGTCCGTAGGCTCCCAGCGACTCCCAATCGAGGCTTGCGCCGGTTTCCGACATCGCCTGCATCGCGACCCAACGGGGAGTTTCCGCACGCGCGTCCAGCGTCCGATAAGGCCTGTCCCAGCGGCGGCTGGCCCACACTTCGTCCGGGTTGGCGGGGTTGACGTAAAGCGAGGTGATGCCCGCCTTGTATTGCTGGTCGGCGGGGAGGGGATCGCCGGTGGCGGGATCCGTTAGAACGGGCGGCGCGTCCCCGGCAGGCACTCCGAGATCCTCCGCCGGGCCGGGCACGCCATCCGCGATGCGCCTGCGGAAGAGTCCCTTCACCGAGCCGTAGAGCAGGCAGGTGTCCGTGCCGTCCCGGTAGTGGGCCAGAGAATAGTAGAGCTCCGTTTCGGGATCGGGCGCGACCGGCGCTTCGGCCACCACGGGCGGCTGTCCGGGCTGGTTGGGATCGGTGATTTTCCAGATGCCGCTGCCGTCGAAACAGGCATACCAGATGGTGGCGCCGTCGTCCTGGGGCATGGCCGTCATGAGCTGGCGGTGGAGCCGGTAGTTTCCGTTCTCGCTATTGACGGGATTCGGAATGGCTTTGACCAGCGACCATGTCGCGCCGCCGTCCGCGCTGCGGTAGATGCCCTCCCGCGACTCCAGCATGGTGGTCATCTCCGAGCCGTTGCTAGTGGTGATTTCGCTGAAAACATAAACCGTGAGCGGATTGCGCGGATCGATGGAAATCGACTGAATGCCTTTCCCGTAGAGCCCGTCGTCAGGGTTTTTGATCCAAGTGACGCCATGGTCCGCGCTGCGCCAGGTGCCGCCGGTATCGATGCCGGCGTAGAGGATCTCCGGGCTGGAAACAGAGCGGGCGATCGAGCGCGGGTGCTGCTCGCCCTCGCCGCCGCCGAGCGGGTCGAGGTTTTCGGCCGGCGTTTTGATCTGGAGCGGCGACCACCGGCCGGGTTCCGCGGCGGACAGCACGGCCGCCTGCATGAGCAAGCACGCTGTGAGGACTGCCGGTGGTGGATGCTGGCGCATGTGGGAAATTCCGCCGGGCTCTCAGCCGGGGTCGGGGAAAACGTACACCGGTTCCGGACCGATGGGCACCGTGATCAGGCCGTTGACGATGGCGGGCTGCTGCAGAACGCGCCCCTCCATGTCCGTGAGCCACGCGCTGGCGTGCGGCCATGTCAGAACCAGCGGCTGCGCCTGCTTTTCCACGGACCAGCACATGGTCACCGGCGGTTTTCCGGGATTGGCAGAGTCCGGTTCGATCTGATAGACATGAATCCCGCCGCTGCCATCAACGGGCGCGCCGAGCAGCTTGGGATGCGGCATGACGGCCATCATGGCGGCCATGGCGTGGGCGGAAGCGCGGCGGCCGCCGCCGGGATTGAGCAGGCCGCTGTTGGTGCCGTCCGTGTCCTTGAGGGACATGATGGTGAGGCGCTCCGCGCCGAGCCGCAGGGCGCGGGCATGGGCGCGGACGAGGTAGGCGGCCTGCAGGCGCTCCGGCACCATGTTTTCATTATCCGGATAGGTTCCGCCGGTGACGGCCCAGTTGAGCTCCGTCCACCACAGCGGTTTGTCGGAGTTTCCCAGGCTGGCCAGAATGGTGCGGATCGAGTTGGCGCCGCCGGCCATCGAATACTGGCCCCATGGCCGGACGTTGTTTGCCTCGGTTGGAACGGGCAGGACGTAGGGATGGGTGGAAAGCACGTCATAACTCGCCGCGACTGAGGAATTGGCGGCATGCACGTCGGTGATGAAGGGCACGTCCGCAGCAGCGGAGCCGCCGGTGCCGAAACCCACCACGGTGAGGGAGGGCGCCAGCGATTTGATGTGGGCGTATGCGGCGGGCAGGAGCTTGGAGTAGGTCACGATGCGTTCGGCCTTTGCCGCGGGCGTGTCCATGTCTTCGGACGCCAGATTGAGATACCAGAAATTGGGTTCGTTGAAGATTTCGATCGCCTGCATCGGCCGCCGCGCGAGGTCCGGATTTTCGCTCCAGAACGTGCCGTCCGGCCCGTAGCGCGCGATCACTGCGGAGACGTCCGCGAGATAGGCGGCGATGAATTCCTCGTCGCTGGCATAGTTCCCGCGGTTGCGCCATTCGCCGTTCGGGAATTGAGCCGTTGCAAAGGGCCGCCGGGCCGCCATGGTGAACATCACGGTGGCCCCGTCCTCGGCGTAGGCGCGCATCACCGCGTCATTGACCGGGCCGCTGAGCCGGAAATGCCGCCAGCCGAGTTCGCGGATGAAATCCCTGTGGGTCAGGTATTCCTGCGCCCAGCAATAGAGCCCGTAAACCGGCAGGTTGCCCGCGGGTTTCGCGATGATGTCCGCCAGCGGCGGCATGGGCTGCGCGGCGAGATTCCAATCGCCGGGAATGGCGGCGGTGTATCCTTGGGAAACGGGCGGAGCCTCAAGCCGCAGGCGTTGGAACACCCTGTCCGGCGGCGCGGCAAAACGCAGGCGGTGCAGACGGCGATTCCCGTCGTCCTCCGCCAATGACTCCAGAGGCGCGGCCTGATCCCACGCCAGCAAGTCCGAGCTGCTCTCGACGCCGACGCTCAAATCGGGCGCGCCGCCATGGCGGGAATAGCTGAATTCAAGCTTCGTGGGATCGCCTGTCAGCGGTGACAGTTTCATATCCAGGCCCATGGCGGCGGGCGAATCCGCAACCTGCGGATCCGTTCCGAGCAGGAACTCCTGGAGGTTGAACAAACCATCGCCATCGGGATCGGCGCGGTCGCCGCCGACACGCGGATCCACCCGCTGCTTCGCGCTGAAGCTGGCCAGACGGAAGCCGCCATAGGAACTCCACCGACCGAGCGCGAAGTTGTCATAAAGCCAGGTGCTGGTCTCGGCCATGGGAACGGTGTTGGCCGTGTGCTGGCGCAATGTCACCTTGAATTTCGTCACCACCGAGCCGGGTGCCAGCAATTCGGCGAGGGCCTTTTGAAATCCCGCGTGCGTGGAAAGATCCACGCTGAGCGTCCGCGGACCGGAAGTGTTGTCCCGAACGTCCATGGAGCACAGATCCACCTCGCCGTTGACGGCATTGGAAGCGTCGGTCTCAAGCACCAGCCGCACCACCGAGAAATCCGCGCTGGTGCCCGCCCCGGCGATCCGCTCGGCATCGAAGCGGATCACCGGCTGCTGGAGGATCGCGTTGAGCAGTCCGTCCCCCGCGGCCGAGCGCGCCGTGGCGGGGGACACCGTGTAGCGCAGCACGTTGAGAAAGCGCGTGGTGGCCGTGGACTTTGGCGATACGCGCAGTGCCTCGCCGCCGGCGTGCGCCACCTCCGCGTAATCGACTTGCACGTTCGCCTGCGAGAACAGGGTCGCGTTGCCGGGCGCGTAGAACACGCTGAATCCACCTTGCGGGTCCGCACCGCTGGCGATCTCATAATTCTCCAGCACCAGGTCTCCGCGGCAAACGAGCGTGGCGGCGAACAAAAGAAGGCCGCACGCCGCGCCCCGCGTCAGGCGGGATTGGATGGAATGAATCATGGATCGAATGCGGAGTCAGTTTTTTGTTCCCCGCACGCCCGTGAGAGGATCGGCGCTGACCACGTCCCGGATCGTTTCCTGAACCGCGCGGATGAGAGCCGCGTCTTTCCCCACGTCAAAGCCATAGGCGGCTGCGGAAAGCCCCACCGGGTCCTGGCCGCTGAGCACGGTGAAGAGGGTGGTTCCGGAAATGAGGTTTCCCAACACGCCGGTCTGGTGGGGCATCGGGTTGAAGTGAATCGCGTCCGCGTAAAGGATGTTCGCGCCCTTGGAAAAATCCGTGCCCGAGCGCAGGCCGGGAAGTTTGCCGGGATCGCGCCCGGCAAGTTCCTTCAGGCCGGGCAGCGAGCCGTCCTTGATCTTCGCATCGATGGCGAAAAGCACCTCGCCCACGGGAATCCGGCGGATCGGCTTCTTCAACTCCGGCAGTTTCTCCGCCAGCGCGGCGTGCAGCCGGCGGAAGTAATCGCGCGACGCGCAGTGCTCCAGAGTCTTGAAGCCGGTCTCATCGGCACCGGCGGTGTATGGGGCGCTCCATTCCGCCGCATAGTCGATGTCCACGCCCACGTTGCCATCGGCGGGCGCCCCGCCGGTCAGTTTGGGCCGCCGCGGCCATGTCTCATAGATGAAAAAATTCTCAGCCGCCCCGTGCTCCAGCGCCAGCCGGATGAAGCGCGGAATCGCATCCAGATCATCGCGCAGCGGCGATTGGTAAGCTTGCAGAACCACCGCATCCCACTTGTGTTGCGCCAGCGCCGCGTCGTAGCGGCCGAAGCGCCATTCCGCAGGCTTCACCACGTAGAAATTCGGATGCGGCAGGAATGTCGGCCCCTGTGGCACGCAGGTTTCCCAGCAGAACCATTTCTCAGCCGGCTCATTCTGATAGTTCCAATGGCGGATCAGGCTCTTGCCGGCGGAGAGCTGCGAGCCGAACTGCAGGTCGATCCCCCGCTGGCCGAAGAGTCCGTGCACGCGGTCCAGCGTGGTGCTCATCGTCAGGCTGTTGCCCACGAAATAAACGCGCCGGGTTTCCGCAGCGGAGGCCAGCGTGAGCACGGCGGCGAGGATGGCGTGGCCGATGGCGGTTTTCATGATGGTCTTCACTCAACAGGCTTGCGCTTTCAGAGAGCAGCTCAATCAAAAATCTTGGCGGAAATTCCACGAATCCCTGGATCAAGTCAAATCAAAGACTTGATTCACCCGGCATGCACCGCCACGCCCAACGATTCCAGCCGGCGGCGGATTTCCGGCGGTGGCGCGGCGTCCGTGACCACCGCGTGCAGGCGCCTGGGATGCAGCGTCACGGCGGCGGACTTCACCCCGAATTTCCGCGATTCGAGCAACAAGACGGTGCGCTTGGAAACCGCCGACCAGGCGCGCTTGACCTCGATTTCCAGCGGGTTCGGATCAGTCGGGCCGTTTTTCGCATCGAAGCCGGTGGCGCTCAGGAAACAGACATCGGCTGCGGATTTGGCGATTTCGCGCAGCGCCTCTCCGCCGGTGAGATTTCCGGAAACCGGGCTGAGCCAGCCTCCGACAACGCGCACCGGCAGATGCGGCCGCAGGCTGCGCACCTGCAGCGCCACCGGCAGGCTGTTGGTCAGCACGGTGATTTTGCGCGGCGGCAGATGCGCAATGAGCGCCGCCACGCTGGTGCCGCCCTCCATCGCGATCACGTCGCCCTCGCGGATGAACAGCCGCACGGCAAGCGCGGCGATCCGGTCCTTGGCAGCCCGGCCCTCGGCGTCCTTGCTCTCGAAAACCCGCTCGTGGCCCGTGCTTTCCAGCGCGCGGATGCCGCCGCGCGTCCGCCGCGCCAGTCCGAGTTCCTCCAGTTTGCGGAAATCCCGCCAGATCGTCATCGGTGTGACGCCAAAACGCTCGTCAAGGCCGCGGCGGCGCAGCACGCCCTTGTGGGCAAGCATCGCGAGAATCTGCTGGTGTCGGAACGACTGCACGCGGCGTGTGATAACGGACACCGCGATGTTACGAAATGTGATTTTTCTGGAAGCCCGCCGCATCCCCGTGCTTGCTGCGCGGGCGTGAGAAAATTCCTCGGAATCGACGGCGGCGGCACCAGCACACGGGCGATCGTGCTGGACGAAAGCGGCCGCGTGACCGGCCAGGGCAAGGCCGGGCCGTCGAACTACCACAACGTCGGCATGGCGACCGCGGTGGCCAACATTGCCGCCGCCGCAGCCATGGCGGGCGTCGCAAACGGCGCGGACGCCGCCTTTCTCGGGCTGGCCGGCGTCCGCTCACGCATCGATGAAACACGCCTCGCGTCCGCCGCCGAAGCCGCCGGGCTGGCGGCCCCTGGCGGAGTCACCGTGGCCAACGATCTACACAACGCGCTGGCCGGCGGCCTGAACGGCGGGGCGGGCGTCGCACTCATCGCCGGAACCGGCAGCAACTGCCTCGGCATGAACGAAAGCGGCCGCCACTTCATGTGCGGCGGCTGGGGCTGGCTGCTCGACGACCGCGGCGCGGGCTTCGGCCTTGCCACCGACGGGCTGCGCGCCGTCAGCCGCGCGGCCGATGGCAGGGCGGCCGCCACCGCGCTGCTCGATGCGGCGGTCGCGCATTTTGAGATGACCGAGCCTTTCGAACTGCTGGAACGCCTCTACGCCCATGGCTGGAAGCCGGGCGAAGTCGCCGCGTTCGCCCCCACTGTCATGCGCCTCGCGGCGGGGGGCGATGCCACGGCGCTGGGCGTTCTGCGCACCGGCGCGGAAGCGCTGGCCGAACTCGTCGCCACCACCGCGCGCGCGCTGGATTTCCAAGCAGCCCCGAAGGTGGTTCTATTGGGCGGCTGTCTGCGCTCGGACGCGCATTACCGCGGCATGGTCGAGGACGCCATTCGCAAGGCGCTGCCCGGCGCGGCGATCACCGAACCCATGTTTGACACCGCATACGGCGCGGCCCTCAACGCCCTGCGCCGCGCCGGCATCCATCCCCTGCCCCGGATCGTTTTCCCCAACCACTGACAACACCATGCTCAACACCATCAATCCCGCCGACCTCCACGTCGCCTTCTCATTCGATTCCGCCAAACTCGGCGACCGCCCGGTGCTGCAGCGGCGCCTCGCGGACCTGAAGGGCAGCTTCGCCGACAACACCGCCTACGAGGCCGCCCTCGCGGAGGGAAACCCGCTGCTTTATGAAGTCACCGCCGTGGAACCCGCCAGCGGCGACGGCCAGCTCCATTACGGCCTGGGCATTCTTTATCCGGGAAAAATCGGCGGTGAGTATTATCTCACGAAAGGCCACTATCACTCGCACCGCCCGGCGGCGGAAGTCTATGTCGGCCTTTCCGGCGAAGGCATGATGCTGCTGGAAGACGAGGAAACCGGCGAATCGGTAATGACGCCGCTGTGCGCCAACCAGGTCGTCTATGTGCCGGGCCACACCGCCCACCGCACGGTCAACACCGGCGGAGTTCCTCTCGTTTACCTCGGCATCTATCCGTCCAACGCCGGCCATGATTACGGCTCCATCGCCGTTCGGAACTTCCGCAAAATCATCGTTGAGCGTGACGGCAAACCCGTCTGCCTCGACCGCCCCTCCCTCTGATCCAAGCAAGCACCACCATGAGTTCCACCAACTTCCTGCAGGGCCGCAGCCCGAACTACGACACCGCTCCGTTCATCGCCGTCAAAGGCCACGAGTCCTCCTGCCAATCCGGCTGGGCCGGCATCTGCGAAACGATCCGCCAGGCCGTGAAAACGCGCGCCAAAACCAAAACCGTGATCGCCGTGGAGTGCTATTCCGGCGTCCTCGTGGAGGAAGTCCTCGCCGCGATCCGCGAGCATCTGAAGCCCGATGTGTTGCTGGAAAGCCAGACCGCCTTCCTGCCGCCCGCCGCCATCGACCAACTCGTCGCGCCCGACCTCGGCGGCGACGATCCGGTGTTCGGCTTCATGACGCGCCTCACCATGGACGCCTTTCTCGATCCCGCGAAACGCGCCGCGATGCGGGCCGAAGCGGACGCCATCGCCAGCGGCATCGTCTGCGTCATCGGCACCGGCGCCCTGCTCTGCTGCGCGCCCGACCTCATCGTTTACGCCGACATGCCGCGCTGGGAAGGCCAGCTCCGCCAGCGCCGCAATGAAGTCGATAACCTCGGCGCGCGGAACCGCACGCTTGCCGCCTCGCTGCAATACAAGCGCTCGTTCTTCATCGACTGGCGCGTGTGCGACCGCCTCAAGCGCCGGTTTATGGACCGCTGGGATTTCGTTCTGGACACCTGCATTCCCGGCCAGCCGAAAATGATCACCGGCGTCGCCCTGCGCGACGGCCTCAAACAAGCGGCCGCGCGCCCCTTCCGCCTGGTGCCCTTTTTCGATCCCGGCCCGTGGGGCGGCCAGTGGATGCGCCAGGTCTGCCAACTCCCGGACGGCCCGCCGAACTACGCCTGGTGCTTCGACTGCGTGCCGGAGGAGAATTCCATGCTGCTCGGCTTCGGCGAGACGCGGGTGGAAATCCCCTCGATCAACCTCGTGTTCTTCCGGCCGGATGAGCTGTTGGGCGAGCCGGTCCACTCGCGTTTCGGCGCGGAGTTCCCCATCCGCTACGACCTGCTCGACACCATGGGCGGCGGCAATCTGAGCTTCCAGGTGCATCCGGTCTCGGAATTCGCCCGCGAGGAGTTCGGCATCCCCTACACCCAGGACGAGAGCTATTACATGCTCGATGCGGAGCCCGGCGCGGTCGTCTATCTCGGCTGCAAAAACGGCACCGACCCCGAGGCGATGTTCGCCGATCTGGAAGCCGCGCAGCGTGGCGAGAAAACCTTCGACGACGGGAAATTCGCCGCGCGTTTCCCGGCGCGGAAGCACGATCATTTCCTCATCCCCGCCGGCACGCTGCATTGCTCGGGAGCCGGATCCATGGTGCTCGAAATCAGCGCCACGCCCTATATTTTCACCTTCAAACTGTGGGACTGGAACCGCCTCGGTCTCGATGGCAAGCCACGCCCGGTCAACCTCGAACGCGGCCGCAAGGTCGTCCGCTGGGAGCGCGATGAGTCCTACGCCGCCGCGAATCTGGTGAACCGTCTTGCCCCGGTGGCCGAAGGCGATGGCTGGCGCGAGGAACGCACCGGCCTGCACCCCGCCGAGTTCATCGAAACCCGCCGCCACTGGTTCACCGGCCCCGTCGAACACGACACCGGCGGCGCCGCCCTCGGCAGCGTGAACGTCATCAACCTCGTCGAGGGCCATGAAGCCGTGGTGGAGAGCCCCACCGGCGCGTTCGAGCCCTTCGTGGTCCACTACGCGGAAACCTTCGTCATCCCGGCCGCCGTCGGAAAATACATCATCCGCCCCGCCAGCCCGAATCCCGCCAAACCGCTCGCCACCCTGAAGGCCTTTGTCAGAACCCGCGCCTGAGTTTCCCATGCAAACCTTCTTCCATCCCGGCTTCGACATCCGCCCGACCACCGAGCCATTCGGCTTCCATTATGGCGAAGGCGTCTTCGGACCGCCCTGTGAATTGCGCTCGCTCGATTCCATCCGCCCCAGCCTGCGCGATCCGAACTGCGCGGGTCCGGATCCGGTCTATTCCATCGCCATGGACGTGGGCACCATGGACCGCCGCGATGACTTGATCGCGCGCAACCTGCTCTACGGAGCGGTCACCTACGCGGCCGGGCGCCTCGGCAACGAGCCCGTGCGATCCCAAGGCCACGTCCATGCCGTCAGCGCGAGCTGCGGCGCCTCGACCGCCGAGCTGTATGAAATCTGGACGGGCAAGGCAGTGATCCTGATGCAGGAGAGCGATGGCGACGATCCCGGCCGCTGCTTCGCCGTCGAGGCGGGTCCCGGAGAGGTGGTGGTGGTGCCGCCCGCATGGGCGCATGCGACCATCAGCGCGGATTCCACGCAGCCGCTCAGTTTCGGCGCGTGGTGCGTGCGGGACTTCGGATTCGATTATCGCGGAGTGCGCGCCCACAATGGTCTGGCATGGTTTCCCGTGCTCGATAACGGCGGCCTGCGCTGGGAAAGAAACCCGGCCTATCCGGTGGAGCGCGGGTTGGTCACGAAACCGCCCGCGTCATATGCCGATCTCGGCCTGCGGGCGGGCGTGCCGATCTGGCGGCAATACCTCGACGATCCCGAATGCGTGATGTGGGTTCCGCAGCCCGAGGTGGCCGCCACTTGCTGGCGGAACTTCACTCCGTGAGCGGCGGAGTTTTCAGAACCAACCGAGGGATCACCCGTTTGATTCGATCCTTGCCTCCCTGCGGCATTCCGATCCAATCATGCGCTTTGGCAAAGCCGGCACCGGACCAGTGATTGACACGGCATGCGGGCCACGCACTCCCGCGGATTGTGCCGCCGTTCATTCCGCATGGTTGAAAATTGTCTTGTATTCCTTCCGGCAGTGATTCGCTATGGCAGCACATGAAAACCGGGTGCCGCCGCCCGGTCGCGTGGCGCGCCTCCGGTTTTGGGAAACCAAACCCGCAACGCCATGAATGCCGCCGTCCTGCCGCCCTCGCTGAAGGAGCTCGATCCGGAAGTCCGCGAAGAGATCGATGACTGCGTGGAGCGCTGGAGCGATCAGGAGGGAAACCTGATCATGATCCTCCACGAGATCCAGAACCACCACGGCTACGTGCCGCGGGGAGCCAGCCTGTTGCTGGCGGAAAAGACCGGCGTGCCGCTGGCGCGCATCTATGAAGTGCTCACGTTCTATCATTACTTCCGGCTGGTGCCGCAGGGCGAACACAACATCACCGTCTGCAACGGCACCGCCTGCTATCTGAAAGGCTCGGCGCGGCTGCTCGCGGAGCTGGAGGAACGCCTCGGCATCAAGGAGGGACAGACGACCGAGGACCGCCTGTTCCACCTGGAAACCGTGCGCTGCATCGGCTGCTGCGGCATGGCGCCCGCCATGGTGGTGGACCGGAAAACCATCGGCCGCGCCGCTCCGGCGGACATCGCGGGCATCATCGGGGAAATCCGCAACCGCGTGGAAAACAGGGAGGAAAGCCATGAACAAGCCAGTTGATGCCGCCTGGAAACAACTCCGCGACGGCTGCGCCGCCGCGCCGCAGGACGCATGGATCCGCGTGGGCATGGACTCCGGCGGAATCGCAGCAGGGGCGGAGCGCCTGTTCGAACGGCTCGCCCGCGAGGTCGCCGCGGCCGGACATGCGGTTCCCGTGCGCCGCGTCGGCTCGCGCGGCTATGCCTTTGCCGATCCATTGGTGGAGGTGAAATCCGCCGGCAACCCGCCGGTGCTTTACGGACGGGTGGACGATGAGACCGCATCCGCCATCGTTTCGGAACATCTTGGAAAAGGCCGCCTGCTGGATGGTCACATCCTCGGATCGCGGCGGCGCGCCGTGCGCATCGACGGCCCCGTCAGCGCCATTCTCGTGCGGGACAGCTCGCTGCAGGGCGGCGACAAGACGGAGTTCTTCCGGGCCTCGTTCGAAGCCGAGTTGAAGGAGCACGGTTTTTTGGAAACCGTGCAGGTGGTCGGCGCGCTCGATCTCGGCCTCTATGACGAGGGCCTGGTGGTGCGGCTTCTGCCCTCCGGAGTGACCTACACCAATGTGCTCAGCCGCGACATTTCCCGCATCGTTGCGGAATCCGTCGCGAAGCAAACGGTGCTGGACCACCTGCTATGGTCGCGGCCCGATCCGCAGGTGCGCGTGGTGCTGCGCAATTGCGGCATCATCGATCCCGAGTCCATCGACGACGCCATCCGCCACGGCGCTTATGAAGCGCTCGCCGGCGCGCTTGCCGGCCGGACGCCGGAACAGGTCATCGAGACGGTGAAAACCAGCGGCCTGCGCGGGCGCGGCGGCGCGGGCTATCCCACCGGATTGAAGTGGGAGCTGACGCGCGAGCCCGCCGCCGACCGCAAATACGTCATCTGCAATGCCGACGAAGGCGATCCCGGCGCGTTCATGGACCGCAGCGTGCTGGAGGGAGATCCCCACGCGGTGTTCGAAGGGCTGATGCTCGCCGCCTACGCCATCGGCGCGGCGAAAGGATATTTCTACATCCGCGCGGAATACCCGCTGGCGGTGAAACGCGTGAGCCTGGCCATCCAACAGGCCCGTGAGCGCGGCTTGTTGGGCGATGACATCCTCGGCAGCGGCTGGAGTTTCGACGCCGCCATCCGCCTGGGCGCGGGCGCTTTCGTCTGCGGCGAGGAAACCGCGCTGATCGCCTCCATCGAGGGGCGGCGCGGCAGTCCGGAGCCACGCCCGCCCTATCCATCGGTGCATGGATTGTTCGGCAAACCGACCTGCATCAACAACGTCGAGACGCTGGCCGCCGTGCCATGGATCATCGCCGCGGGCGGCGAAACATACGCGGCGCTCGGCAGCGGGAAATCCCGCGGCACGAAGGTCTTCGCCGTCACCGGCAAGGTGCGCCACGCGCAATTGGTGGAGGTGCCGATGGGCACCAGCGTGCGCGAGATCATCTTCGGCATCTGCGGCGGCGTGCAGGACGAGGTGCCCATCAAGGGCGTGCAGACCGGCGGCCCGTCCGGCGGCATCATTCCCGAAAAACACCTCGATACCCCGATCACCTACGAGAACCTGCTGGAGCTGGGCTCCATCATGGGCTCCGGCGGCATGCTGGTGATGAATGAAAACGACTGCATGGTGGATGTCGCCGCGTTCTATCTGAAATTCTGCGTCGATGAATCCTGCGGAAAATGCGCGCCCTGCCGCGTCGGCGGCTATCAGTTGCTGCAGTTGCTCCTGAAGATCAGCAAGGGCAAGGGCCGGCCGGAGGATCTCGCGCAGATCCGCCGCATCTGCCGGACGATGCAGTGCGCCTCGCTGTGCGGCCTCGGCCAGACCGCCGCCAACCCGGTGCTCTCGTCGCTGCGCTTCTTCGAGGAGGAATACCTGGCCTACATCGAGGGAGGGATCCCCTACGCCCGCAAACTCAAAAAGGCCATGGAGGAAGGCCGCAACCTCAAGGACGCCGTCTGATCGAATCCCTGACATTTTCCGAAACCCATGATCCTCACCACCGTCAAAGCCCGCATCAACGGCATGGCCGTCGAAGTTCCGGCCGGAACCTCCATCCTCGACGCCGCGCGCTCCGCGCAGGTCAAAATCCCCACGCTCTGCAAGCACCCGGACCTGCTGCCCACCTCGGCCTGCGGCCTCTGCATCGTCAAAATCGGCGGCAGCCGCAAAATGCCGCGCGCCTGCGCCACCGCCGTCGAGGACGGCATGGAAATCACCACCCACGACGCCGATCTGACGGACATCCGGCGCACCACCATCGAGCTGATTCTTTCCAACCACCCCAACTCCTGCCTCACCTGCGGGCGCAACGGCTGTTGCGAGCTGCAGACGCTGGCCGGCGAGTTCGGCATCCGCCAGGACTGCATCCCGCGCCATGTGCGCGAGCTCGCGCAGGACCGCTCCACCGGCTCGATCGTCATCGACTTCACCAAGTGCATCAAATGCGGCCGCTGCATCCAGGTCTGCCAGCGGATGCAGAACGTGTGGGCGCTTTCCTTCCTCGAACGCGGCATCAACACCCGCATGGCACCCGCCGGCGACATCCTGCTCGCGGAGTCGCCCTGCGTCCGCTGCGGCCAGTGCTCCGCCCACTGCCCGACCGGCGCCATCGTGGAAAACGACGAAACCGCCGCCGTCTGGGACGCGCTGCTCGAT